>VFSW01000644.1_pt1 | contig 51598 bp, 37 predicted proteins | sample 5358111 | NCBI WGS metagenome assembly VFSW01 (sample SAMN11554181, study PRJNA540505) | mine drainage metagenome | isolation source: sediment from site ElyBrook_90M | place: USA: Ely Copper Mine, Vershire, VT | collected 2017 | reverse complement strand
GCTCGATTCGGGTGTCCGCCAGCGGCCCAACGGGTTCCCGAACGAAGCCGCTTCGTTGTCGTAGTGGAACTTGCTGCGCCAGACATAGGAAAGGCGCGCACCGAGATTGCCTTTTTCGTAAATCAGCGTCGCGTTGTAGGACAAGTTGGACACGCCGAAGAAGTCCTGCTTCAGCTGCGAGACAACATTGCCCAGAGCGTCCGTCTGCGGGACGTTTTGCGACGAGCTGAGGATCGTCATGCTCCCTTGCGCACCGAGACCGTCGAGATAAGACGGCAGGTAATCCGGGAAGTAGACGAGACCAAGCTCCACGCCCTTCAGATGGCCTTTGGACGCGTTCATCGGTTCGTTGATGATGAAGTTGTTGGTGTTGTATGCGCTTTTGATTGCGGCGCCCGGTATGACCATCGAGACATTCTCGTTGACCACCAACCCTTCAATATCACGCTGGAAGAGCGTGCCGTAGATCGCGCTGTTCGGCGCGAAATACCAGTCGCTGGTCAAGTCGAGGTTCTTGGATTCTGTCGGCTTCAAGTCCGGGTTGCCGCGCGTTCCCGTGGCGTATCCGACATTGGTCACATCCGCGCTCAGGATGTATTCCGGATTCAGAGCCGTGAAATCCGGCCGCCGCAACGTTTCGCCATAGTTGAGGCGGACATCAAGATCGTCCGTGATGTCATATTGCAGGGTCGCACTCGGCAGGAATTTCGCCACATAGGCGCCGCCGGCGCTCGCAACATGCGAGCCGTTGGCGAGATATTGGTTATAGTCCCAGAAGGTCATGCTGTCCTTCACCTGGACCCAGCGGACGCCGGCGTTCAACTTGAGAGGCCTGCCGAAGACATCATGTTCCAGGTCCGTCTCCAGATAAGCGGACGTATTGAGCTCGTCGATCTGGAAGGAATTGAACATGGTTTCATAAAGGGGGTTCGTCAGCTGCCCGCCCCACTGGGCCCGGATGGCGGCGCGATGCAGGTAGTTATACCGGCCGTTCACATTCACCCATGAGGACGGCACGTCGCCAGCGGCGCTGCTGCCGCCGAAGAAGTCGTGGTTGTAATACAGAACACCCGGGTTTGCCGCGGCGTAGGTGGCCAGATTTTCCCCCATCCAGTTGCTCGCCGACCTGTTTGCTTGCGCGGCGTTGCGATCGTCATAACGCAGGCCGAAGCGGACGTCCTTGAAGACCCCGCCGATTCCGTCGAGATCGTAAGTGCCGTCGAAAGCCAGTGTGTATGCGGAGCCCTTGTTACGGCCGCCATTGTCGTAGACCTGGGCGGTATTCCAGGCCGAGGGGGTGGTCAATAGATTCTGACCGCTGCCGAAATTGAACGCCAGATAGCCCCCGCCCTTGTTGAGATCGACATAGATGTCCGGAGCGACGCGGTCGATGCGCATGGCGAAGAACTGAGTGTCGAAGATGCTGGTCTGATAGGAGGCGTCGGCCGCCAATTTCAGCCGCTCGCTCAAATTCCACTTCGCATTCAACCCATAGACGTAGCTGTTGGTTTTTGATGACGTCCAGTCCCCGCTGTTGAAGCCGTAGACATCGCCGACATGGCGCGTCTTCATGATGTTGGTGCCGGGGAACAGCGTGAAGCTGGTTGCCGGATTAATTCTGCCGCCGGCGCCGAAGTCGCCCCACCAGTCGACAAAGCTGAAAAGCAGGTTGTTGAAGGTTTCGTTGCGATAGCCGTTGTACATGACCTCGAACGTGTAGACGGAATCGTTGTTGGGCGCCCACTGCAACGCGAAGTTTGCATTCGGACGCGTGCGCTTGCCGGTGAAGTCGCTCTGGAAGATGGCGTCGCGCGAGAGATAATAGGGGTACTGCGCCCCGTTGATGGTCAAGGTCGCATTGGTCGTTTCCGGAAGTCCGGCGATGAGACCAGGCTGCCAGAGCAGTTGTCCCGGGGCTCTGGCGTCGGTGTTGAAGATGCGTTCGAGCGGACCCCAGCCTGCAGGCGGATTCGTGACCGTGGCGAACGGCACAAGCGCGCCCGGCGTGGCGCTTTCGTCGCGGAACCGCACGACCGAGTAGCTGAGATTTGCCAAGACACCGATATCGCCAATGCCGGTCTGCCAGCGGTCGCTTATGAGCGCGCTGAGATTCGGATCGATGGCGCCTCTGTTCTCCTCATAGGTTCCCTGGACCTGCGTGGAAAACTTGAAGCCGTCGAAATCGAACGGACGGTACGATGTTATGGCGATCTCGCCGCCGATGCCGGTCTCGATCTGGCTGGCCGCGCGCGTCTTGTAAACCTCGATACGGTTGACGAGCGTGGCCGGCATGTCCTGGAGCGAAAAGTAGAGGCCGGATGCGGTGAACATCTTGCGGCCGTTCCACGTCGTTTCAACGTCGGGCATGCCGCGGATGTAGAGCGTGCCGACCTGGCCGCTGCCGCGGTCCGTGACCTGCACGCCGGTGATGCGCTGCAGAGCTTCGACGACGTTGTTGTCGGGCAGCTTGCCGATATCCTCGGCGACGATGGCCTCGACCACCTGCGTAGAGTCGCGCTTGATCACCAAGCCTTGCTCCAAGCTCGCCCGTATCCCGGTAACAACGACTTTTTCAACCGGCTGCTGATCGTTTTGTGCGTAGGCGATACCGGTCGCAAGCGTTAAGGCAAATACCGACACCGAGCCCGTTAGGGCCTTCTTCCACTCCATGGTTTCCCTCCCTGCACATCGATGCGTCACGGCAGTTCATCTGCCATCTCGATGGTATAACTCAGACAAATGCACGCTATCGGAGTCGGGTTCAAGTGCCGCGACGGACATTGCAGCCAAATAAAGGGAAAGCGTGACTGAATTTGTATGAGTTATTACGGCCAACGGCCGCCCGTCGAGCGATACGACCGCTTGTCGAAAATTCCGGCTGCGCGCGCCTAATTCTGGCAGGGTCTCTCCGAAAAAGTCGCTGACGGTTGCGAACCATGATTCATAACGCACCCGGCAGAAAGAAGCTTTTCGACGGGAGGTTGACGCTCATGGCTGGCCGCGCGGGCAAGAGTCAAGAGTCCCGACGCCGTTCGGATACTCATACCGACGGAGAACACGCAGAGACGGCGGACCTTGTCTGGCCGGACAGGCATCTTTCGATTCCTGGCCTTGCCGTCGCGAGCGGAAATCCGCTTGGCCCACAATCAGGAAAGAAGAATTTATCCAAACGGTCTGCCGGCAGGTCTCATCGTTTGCACGGTCTGATCACTCGTCATCTCGCCGTTGCGATCCTTTCGGGCGCATACAAGCCCGGCGACCGCCTGTTCGGGGAAATTGCCTTCAGCGAACGCTTGCGTGTCTCTCGAACCGCGTACCGGGAGGCGGTGCGAACTCTCGGGGCGAAGGGGCTGGTTGCTTCGAGGCCGAAGGCAGGAACGATCGTGAACGCCCGGTCGATGTGGCATCTTTTGGACCCGGACGTGCTGGGCTGGGCCTTCGAGAACGAGCCCGACGCAGGTTTGCTGGAGAGTTTGTACGAGTTTTGGAGCATGCTGGAACCATGGGCTGCAGCTCTCGCGGCCCGAGAGCGATCGGAGGAACAGCTTGCTGCCATCCGCAACGCCGTGGAGAGAATGGAAAGATCGACCTCGCAGACGGAGGCGCGCCGCAAAGCCGATCAGGACTTCCACGTCGCGGTGCTCCTCGCGACCGGCAACCCCTACCTGTCATCGCTCGCCGCCAGCCTGGCTGCGGCCATCTCCGCGATCTCGAGGTTCAAACAACGGCTTTCTCTAGCGCAACGGGACACCGTTCCAGATCATCTTCGCGTGCTCGACGCGATAGCCGATGGGAATCGCGAGAAGGCGGAGAAGGAAATGAACGCGCTCATCCGCTTGTCATTTCGAGATATCGCCGCCCCGCATCTTCCAGAACAGGCACAGGTATCACCGTGATGAGCGCCGCGCCTATGATCGGTCGCCTCGCCCATTCCCTCTGATTTTTTGGGGAGACAGCAGATCGGAGAGATCCGTCTCTATGGGCGTCGCACAGGAATTGACGTTCGTATCTTTCATGCTGCTACAATAGGCGTGGACCGGGGAAGTAATTGGCTTGAGCAGCAGGAAAAAGCTTTTGATGGCGCTTGCGATCGCAGGCGGGTATGTGCTGATCGCAACCACCAACGGCATAGACTGGGCCAGCAGGGAGCCGGCTTGGAAAGCCCTCACCATCGCGGCGTGGGAGGCTCTGTACAACGGCAGCGCCTGCACCACCAATATCATCATCTGCCTCATCTACTCGGCGCTCCGCGAGCGCTTGAGGCCCGCGTGGCAGGCCATTTCTGCGGCCGTCCTGTGTTTTTCGGGCGGCATGTTCTGGGTGACGCTTGCCCATGCCAGCATCGAGTTTGCCGGCTTGCCCTATTGGGCACAGGTTAATATGGGGCCCATCACGCTGTTCTTCCAGGGTGGCTTGGCGAGCGGGACCACGCTCTTTCTGGTTTCCTGCGTCTATTTCGGACTCGGGTACTGGCAGCAGGCCGTCGAGGAGAAAGAAAAAGCGCGTCAGGCGACGGCACTGGCCCATCAGGCGCAACTTCAGATGCTGCGTTACCAGTTGAACCCGCATTTCCTGTTCAACACCTTGAACTCCATCCGCGGATTGATCGTCGAAGATCCGCTCCGCTCTCGCAAGATGGTTACCGAACTCGCCGATTTCCTGCGGTATTCGCTGGACGGCCGGGGTGGTGAGGGCACAATCGCCGATGAACTCAAGGCCATCGAGAACTATCTCGCCATCCAGCGCATCCGTTTCGACCACCAGCTGGATATATCGACAAACGTCGATTCTTCCGCATTATGTGTGAGGGTGCCAAGTTTCCTCATCCACCCTCTCGTAGAAAACGCCGTAAAATACGGGATGAAGACAAGCAGGCCGCCGCTGCGCATCCAGATTGAAGTCATCCGGCAGGATCAAAGCGTGACGATCCGCATAACGAACTCGGGGCAGATCCCGAAGAAGGCGCTGAACGGTTCGGATGGCGGAATCGGGCTGAAGAATGTCGCCGAGCGCCTGAAATTGGCCTTTCCTGACCGGCATTCTTTCGGAATTGAGGAACTGGACGGTTGGGTGCGCGCCGAGATCAAGCTGAACCTTTCCTCAGCGGACGTGAACGGATGACGGCGCACACCGCCCTTATCGTCGACGACGAACGGATTGCACGACACGAGCTTGTCTATCTCCTGAGTGAGCACCCGGAAATCGAGACCGTGGGCCAAGCGACCTCCGTCGAGGAAGCGGTCGAGCAGATCACCCGGCTGCGTCCGGAGTTGTTGTTCCTGGACGTCCAGATGCCGGGTACGTCGGGCTTCGAGCTTTTCGACCGCATCAACGTAGAAGCGCATGTCATTTTCGTCACCGCGTATGATGAATTTGCGCTGCGGGCTTTCGAGGTCAACGCCCTGGACTATCTGACCAAACCGGTTCGGCCCCAGCGCCTGAGCCAGGCGGTCGATCGGTTTCTCCGCAGCGCGAAATCCGAAGCACAACCAGTTGAACTGGCCATGTCGGATTCAATCCTTCTCACCATCGATCGCAGACCCCGCTTCGTCAGAATCGATTCCATCGAATGCGTTCTTGCCGAAGGTGACTATACCCAGGTGATCTGCAACGGAACTTCCTTGGGCATGGTGCTCAAATCGATGAAGGAATGGGAACGTTTTCTCCCAGCAAAGCACTTTTGCCGTATCCAGCGGTCGGCAATCGTCAACTGCGAGCAGGTTGTTCGCTTCGTACCTGCTCTCAACGGCGGTTACGAGGTTCATATGCGAAGTCTCACCGCGCCGCTGGCGATGAGTAGGCGCTATGCGCGCTTACTCCGCGGCCGGTTCGCGGTTTAGCAAGTACCTCTGACAACAACATCACCTTGCTGCTGCGCTTCGGCGATGATCGCACCAGATTTTTTAAGCGCGTCAGCAAGGGGCGCGCAGCCCGCGTTAGCGGATTTGATCTCGATGGCGAGCGCGGGCCGTCTCCCGGTCGGACTCGCTAGCGTGTCAGTGCGATATCGCTAATGACGCGCTTGCCACCTATTCGCGATAACTGCACGACGACGTCGATCAAGGAGGCGGCGTAGGCAAGCGTCTCCTGGCGCGACAATTGTGTGCCCGATTGCAGCACCATCAAGGCGATCTGCTCCAGCGCCCCTTGCGGCGTGTTGGCATGGACGGTGGTGAACGAACCGGGGTGGCCTGTGTTGATGGCGCGCAGGAAGGTGTTGGCTTCGGCGCCACGGATTTCACCCAAAATGATTCGGTCGGGACGCAGCCGCAAAGAGGCCTGCAACAGATCGTCGACACCGATGCGGGCTTCGCCCAACTCGCCTTTGACCGCCACCAGACTGACAGCGTTCGGATGAGCGCAAGCGATTTCCGGCGTGTCTTCGACCAGGATGATGCGTTCGTCGAGCGGGATCGTCTTCAACAACGCATTAAGAAACGTCGTCTTACCGGACGAGGTTCCGCCGGAAATGAGAATCGTCTTTCGCGCTCCGACCGCTTTTTTGAGAAACTCCACCGGATGCCGGCGGGCCAACACAGCGTCACCGCGGCCTTCTTCGGCCGGAGCAGCGATCGGGCCACGATCATAGACTTCGAGATTGAGATCCATCATGTGATGGCGGCGAAGCGCCATCACCCAGTGCTCGCTCGCGGGCGGCCCAACCAGCTGAACACGCTCGCCGGTCGGAAGCGTAGCCGCCAGCAGCGGATTTTCGCGGTTGATTCCCTGGTGAGCCATACGCGCGATTTGTGCCGCCAACCGGCCAAGCAACACATCGTCAACCTCAGGCAGATCGAATCTTCGCATTCCCGATTCACCGGAAACCTCCACCCAGACTTCACCCGGACGGTTCACCAGGATTTCACTGACGTCATCGCGCTCCAGCCACGGCATAAACGGCTTGAGCCAGGTCCTCAGATAGACGCCGTCGAGCAGCTCCGGCGCGGGCTCAGGTGCCATCTCACTCACCAAAATGCAGATCGCGCGCGACAAAGACCTGGATCACCGTTCCCTGCCTGACCGTGATGGTCGGCGGAATCCTGGCATCGACGCCCAGGGCGTCGGCGGCCGCACTCTGCGCCCCGCCCGAACCGATCACGACCGCCGTACCCGAATGGGAGGTGGCAAGCCCCGTCACCACCGACAACAGAATCGCCGCGCCGAACCGTTTGAAGAAATGGGTGTCCACCTCGCCCGCGAGCCCCGCTTGCCCGATCTCATCGGTTGCCGGAGAACCAAGTTGGATCGAAACGCCGTCGGGCCGGATCAGCCGTTCCCAGATGACATACATCCGCTTAACGCCGCTCGACAGGTTGCTCTTGTATTGTCCGATCAGCCGCGAACCGCGCGGCACCAGCACGACACGGCCGTCGAAGCCCTTGATGTCGCGCGAGACGATGGCGCGAGCAAAACCCGGCAGATCGGAGTTAAGCGCCGTTTCCAGCACGGCAGGAATGACAGCTCCTTGCGGGATGGTATGGGCAGGATCGGCGATGCGCGAGGAGGTGTTCTCGCCCGCCGCGGCGACCCGCGCCGCAAATTGCTCATTGGGGTCGAGCAGCGCCGCACCGCCCTCCTGCGCCGCGCCAGCCGCCGTTTTATTGGGCGGTCCTTCGGCTCTCGGCACCGAGTTGTCGATGATCATCACCGGCGCGTGCGAATCTCCGCTTTCCGGCGGACTGGAAAGAGCACGCGAATAAAGCGGGCCGCCTTGCGCGTTGGTTGACGGCAACGGCGCAGGCGTCGGTCCTGGCGAGGAAGAACTCTGCAGATGGTTGGCCGATGTCGCCACAAGCGCGCGCGTCGCGGGTTGTGCCGGCGGCGACCTATGCGCGGTCAAAGTGATCCAGGTCACGGCGCCGATGCCGAGGGCAGCCGCCACAATGGCGAGCATGCCGAAATCGAGCTTCGAGACCTTACCGGCGACCTGCGGATAGGCGGCCTCGGACGCTGCTTCGAGTTCTGCACTGCCCAGTGCGAGGCGGGGATCGTTGCCCGGCGGTTTTCGCGGCACGTTTGCCATGGTCAGCCTCCTCAGAAAGGCCAAAAGCCGTGCTGCGCCTTCTTCACGGGCTGCGGAGACTGCGCATCGAGTTTAGGAGCCACAAAGGCGTCGTTATACAGCTTCGCCGACTGATCGCCACGGCGCAGCACGAACGCCTTGCCGACCCGATCGACCACCACATACTCACCGCGGTTCGAATAATTCACGAGACTTTCCTTGTCGTCGCTTCCGACAACGTAGATGGCCGGCATCGCCACACCTTTCTCCCACAGGAAGAAGGTCGACCTACCGTCGTCGAAGACGCGGAAAGGAACAAGGGTCGTGTCACCGGAATAGGTATAAGCGCTGTTACGCTTTTCCGGCGGCGGCAAAAGGGAGTCCGGGTCGGCGGATCCGGCTTGTGCGGATGCTTTAGGAACGTCGAGATAATGGAACCGCAATGTGTAGACCACCTTGCCTCGGCGGCATGCCGCTTCGGGCGCGCTGCGCAGCTCGAAATTGTAGATGCGCCGGCCCGTGACGACGGTCATGTTGGAAAAGGCTTGGGCAACGAGCGGCTTGACGAACAGAAGATCGGCTCGCTTGTTGGGCATGACCTGCCACTGACTGGCATCGCCCAAGCCGACATTCTCGATCTTCTCGTCCGGGCCGAATACCACCGTGGTCTGGAAATTCGTACACCCTTCGATCACCACCACAGCGTTTTCGGAAAATTCGATCGTCTTGATTCGCGCGTCCGGCGCCGCCGGATGCGCCAAAACACCACCGCCGAAAACAATACCGGCGCCGATGCCGATGACGCTCCGCCGGATCATGGTCCGCGCCCTCATCGCTTGGTTCTTTCCATAAAACGGGCCGCCGGATTGGGACGACGGAAGGTCTGTCCAAGGCCTTGCACGCGCACGGACCGGTCGCTCTGCCCACCACCCTGCACAACAACAGTCGCCGTCCCGGTGATGATCTGCCGCGAGGTGACGGCCTCCTGCAAATCTCGATTGCGATCATCGCGAGAATCCGTGCGCTGCGGCATGCCGACCGAATGCGTCGAGGCGACGACCATAACCGGAATGCCCCCCGAGTGGCGGCGGTCCGATTTATCGCGCAAGGCCGCCTGCCAATCCTTCACCAAGGAGGCGGCAACCCACATCAGGGTGGCCAGAAAGGCGGCATAGACGAGCGACCCCATGAATAGCACGACGATCGGCTGGACCGCCTTTGCGGCACCCTGGGGATCGAACCCGATATGGTTCAGGAGCGGAACGAATAGTGTCAGCGCCGCGGTTCCGCCCAGTACGGTCAGCATCGGCGCCAACGCGAAAACGATGGACGTCCTCAGCCAACCATTGAACAGTCCGCGGGTCTGATTGAACAGCCCCAGAACGATGAACAGCGGCCCCAGGACGAGCAGGAGAAAGAGGACGAGTCGCGTCAGGATCAATAGGCCCAGAGTCGTCACCAAGAGAATGAGGCCGCTCAACCAGAACAGAACCACCGGCATCGACATGGATGCGATCGCAGAAATTCCAGTACCCGGTGAGTTTTCGAGGCTCTTTGCGATATCGGCGAAGCGCACGAACAGCCCGTCGAGAACCTGCGCGAAGTTCATCACCGCGCTGCCGCTCTGTCCCAACAACGCCGAGGCTACTTGATCCGGCGCATACATGAACAGCCCGTAGAAGATGGTATGGTAGGCGGGCCAAACCGTTACGAAGGTGATCACCAGCGCCATGGTCACCAGCCGCGGACTCATCATCGCAACGGTGAGCCGCGTGCGCCCGGTTAGAAACCCATAGGCCAGCAGCGCCACATAGATGGTCAGCAGCACCGTCAGCGTCTCGGCAAAGACCCCGCCCGCACCGAACAAACGGTTGTAGCCAACCTCCACCGACTGCTCGATCTGGCAGTCCATCGCCCGCAAAGAGCCGGAGACGGAGGTTTCGCCGGCGATCGAGATGGCCGGACAGTTCATGACGCCCTCCGATCGGCATTGGGCGCGCCCGGATAAGGCTCCCCGAGCAGCGGCTCCCACCACGCCGCCGGATCATCGCCCAAGGCGGCCCTGAGTTCGTCGAGACGGCGCACGGTACTTTCACGGCCCGACAGGATCTTGATGAGGTCCGGGTGGGCACCGAGATCGAACCGCACGACGACCGAGTGGTTGCCATGCTTGACCAGGAAGCATCGCGAATGGTCCGGCAGCGCCCGGATGAGATCGAGTTCATGCGCGGTCAGACCGAAGCCGGTACAATAATCCTCGGCCTGCGCGCGGGGATTGGGAAGGAACACTTGCGTGGCGGCCTGCTCGATGATCGCCGATGCGATCCGGGAATCCAGGGCGTCTCGCGCGCTTTGGGTGGCAAACCCCAGAATGGCGTTGCGCTTGCGCAAGGTTTTCATCCAGTTGCGGATGGCGGCCGCAAACACGTCGTCGTCCAGCGCCTTCCAACCCTCGTCGATGATGATCAGCGTGGGTTTTCCGTCGAGCCGCTCCTCGACCCGGTGGAACAGGTACATCATACACGGCGTACGCAAGGCCGGCTCGTTCAACAGCTGGGTCATATCGAAACCGACCGTTCGCGCCCCTATGTCGAGCCGATCCACGGCATTGTCGAACAACCAGCCCTGTTCGCTTTGGCTGCACCACGGCATCAGACGATCGGCCAGATCGCCGCGGGACGGCCGTCGCGCCCCCGAGAGAAGTTCGCGCAAATAGCGCAGGCGCCGAAACTGCGGCTCTTGCTGATAATTCGCGTCAACCGCGCTCCCGACGATCGCCTCTTCTTCGGCACTCAACGGCTCGCCCGGCTGCATGACCAATTGTGCGACGAACGCCTTCAGGAAGGCCCGATTGACGGGCGTGTCCGCGAGTTGCAGCGGATTGAAGCCGGTGGGCTCGCCCGGCCTCAGCGCCGCGTAATGGCCGCCGATCGCGCGAATGAAAATCTCCGAGCCGCGGTCCTTGTCGAACAGAACCGTGCGCGGCTCGTATTTCTGGGCCTGTGCCGCCAGGAAGTTCAGCACCATGGTCTTGCCGGAGCCCGACGGCCCGATGACCGTGAAGTTGCCGAGATCAGACTTGTGGAAATTGAAGAAATAGGGCGTGCCAGAACTGGTTTCGAAAACGGTAATCGCCTGCCCCCAGTGATTTCCTTCGGCTTGGCCGATCGGGAAACTGTGCAGACTGGCAAACGACGCGTAGGCGTCCGTGGAAATCAACGCCTTGCGCGCGATATAGCTTTCCAGGCCGGGAAACTGCGCCCAGAAGGCCGGTTCCAGATTGAGGTCTTCACGCACGGCGACCGCGCCGACATCGGCCAGGGCCGCGAGACATTGCGCCGCCGCGCCGTCGAGGGTTTCCAGCGATTTGGTGCGCACCAAGAGGCTGAGATGGTGTTCGCCCAGCGCGAAGGCGCCGGTCGTCAGATCGTCCTTGGCCGCCTGCAGGCCGCCGCGCAAAGAAACGATGTCGTCGTCGGCCGCCTTGAGCCGCCGCAGCGCCAGTTCGATGCGTTCGAGTCCGATTTGACGGTCGACGAAGCCGAAGCTTTCCGTCAGCACCATTTCGAACGGCAGGCGCAGGATGGCATCGATCATGCCGGGCGTCGCCTGGGGCGGATAGTCCTTGAGCGAGATGACGGCGCCGAAGTCCTTGCCCTCGCTCGCAGCCGATTGCTCGAGCGCATCGAAGCCGAAGCTGATGCGCCGGTACGGCAGATAGTGTCCCAGGTCCGAGGACGGCTGCAGCACGGGCCGCAGTTCGCCGTTATAGAGCGCCGACAGCAATTCCAGCGGCTCGCTGCAACGGCCGTTCCGTGTCTCATAGCCCCCCAGCCACCGGGGGCCATAGGCCGCGAGGGCCGCCATCAGCCCGTCGGTCGCGGCCTGCAGCTCTTTCAGATCGCGCGAAAGTTGGGCGGCTTGCGTATTTTCGCCGAATTTCCGTCCGAACAGGGTCGCCGCCTTCTCGGCAATTCCGGCCTTTCCCCTCGGATTGCGCCGCACCACGGTGAGAAACAGATCGTTGACGAACAGCGATTTCGAAGACAGCCGCTCCTGCCAGCGTGCATCGATCAAGGCCGCGGCCGGGTTCTCGAAATGGGATTCAAACCCGACACGGACGCGGCGACGGATGATGTGGTGATAGACGACAAAACGGGAATTTCCGATCGCACGGAACGCGGCATTGCGCAGGGCCTGGCGGTGGTTGACTTCATCGGTGTCGGCGGTCTCGAAGGCAAAACCGTCGAGCTGTATCGACTGCATCAGCGATCCGTCGCGCAACAGGATCGTGCGGTCGTCGATCAAGCGGTCGTATGGCAGCCGGTCGCCGACCTTTGCCTCCGATTTGAACAGCTTCGCAATTCCGTACAACGCCTTCCGACCCGACGTCATCGCTTACGGCCCATAGGTATTGCAGCGCCAGAAGCGCCAATTGGGAACACGCGGGCACTTCGACACCTTGATCAGCCAAAGATCGAAGATACGCGGCTCGCGCAGACACGCGAGATATCCAATGCCATGCACGACCAGTGCGACCGCGAGCGACCAGAGGGAATGGGTGATGAGGAACGCCTCGGTGGTCACGACGCCGTTGACGATAAAATAGCTATAGGTCACGCCCGCAAACATCTGCGGCTGCGTCAGCGCCTTAAAAACCGGCGTGCGGACCAGACCAGCCATGTCGCTATGGGCCCGCGGCCGCTTGGATCGAAGCGACAATGTGCGGCGCGCCGAACAGGATGAACAGTCCGAGGATAACGATGGCGCCGTGTTTCCAGTTCATGCGGCCCGTCAGCATCATGAAGCCCACCATGGCCACGGCAATGACCGCCACCGTCGTGGCAAGGGGCCCCATGAGCAAATCCCTGACCCAGTTCGCCGCCCCGAGGACCGGGTTGCTGCTTTGCGCCAGCGCCGCGTCGGACACCATCATGACAGCGGCGGTCAAAGCAGCGCTGAATTTCGTGTGGTCCATTTCCTGCCCCTTTTGTTATCGCCGGCAAATCTGGATGTAGCCGGTCTCGCTATTGGCCGCAGCCACAGGCAACAGCGAATCGCTCTTTTGCGCCAGATTTTCGAAGTTTCGCAACAGGTAGGCACGGGTTTCCTTAAAGGGGGGAATTCCGCCGTAGCGTGCAATTGTTCCCTGCCCGGCATTGTACGCGCCCAGCGCGAGGTCGATGCGTCCGCCGTAGGCATTTAGCAGGTATCGCAGATAGGCGGCGCCCCCAAGGATGTTCTGCCCGGCATCATAGGGGTTGACGCCAAATGCGCGCGCCGTGGCGGGCAGCAACTGCATGATTCCGATCGCCCCTTTCGGCGATACGGCCCGCGGATCGTAATTGGATTCCTGGCGTGCCACGACGTCGAGAAGATCGGGGCTGATTTCGTACCGGTGTCCGGCGCGTTCCATGATCGAACGGTACATCGGCGGGATGGCGTTCCTGCCGGTGCTCGCATGTTTGAAGCCACCGTTCTGAGCCGCGGTGCAATACGTGCGGCTTACGCCGCCGTCATCAATGCTGATGACCTGGGCCGCTGCCGGCGGCAGCAGCAGAGCAACCGCAACAACCGGGCTCCACAGCCGCATGACCGCACCCTTCAAGCCCGCTCCTCCCTCGTTTACCGCTCCGAGTGTGTTACCCCCAACCGGCGTGACGCTCTTGATGAGGGCCGGGGAGTCCCTCAGCGCGAGCCTCCCGGAAACAACCGCCAATGGTCACTGGCATTGTCGACGACCCAACCGATCAGATCGGAATTTTCCTGTGCGCCCGTCGGGCAGTCAAACAACTCGCCGGTGCCCCCCGCAACATCGGCATCAAGCCATAGGCGTTCATAGATTTGGTGACGTACTGTATCCAGTCCTTCCGATACGCATCCTGGCCTGGGCACTTGAGGCTGCCATCGCCGTTCGTCTTCAGATGGGCGCCGCGCTCGCCGACGATGACCGGCACGCCTTTGTCGACGAAGTTCGTCTTCATCTTCTGGAGCTCGGCATCGACATACGGCTCATTGGACATATGGCCAACCGTCGGCGTCGAACTTCAGATCGTTCAGGCCCAGCGTCGGCGTGCCGTTGTTCTTGCCGTCATAGTAGTGATAGACCAGCACCGGCTGGGAACCGACCAGCAGCACGCTCTGGCCGCCGGGTCCGTAGATCGTGCCGTGCGTGCTGAGCAGGATCGTGCCCCCGCCATTCATGAGGTCGAGACCGCCGCGATCGGTGAACGGCCCGGTCGGACTGGTCGAGCGGCCGACAATGATGCGGTAGGTGCTGTTGATGCCGCTGCAGCAGACATTGATCGACGCGAAGTAGTAGTAGTAGTGCGTGCCGCCGACCGTGTAGGGGAAGATAAACGATCCCTCTTCGCCCGCGCCGCGCTTGGCGATGTTGTAGAGCGTCGTATTCGAGGCCAGGCGCTGCCCGGTGGACGGATCGAGCTGCAGGATGTGAATCCCGTCGTTCCATGAGCCGAAGGTGAGCCACCAGTTGCCCGAGGTGTCGATGTAGGGGGCCGGATCGATGGCGTTGAAGGTCGTCGTGCAGCCTGGGGTCGTGCCGCAGGAGGAGATGATCTTGCCCGCATCCGTCCACGGCCCGTTCGGCGAGGTGCTGGTCGCCAGAGCGATCACCGCCTCCGCGCCCTGATTGGTGCCCGCCTTGGAGGGCGTGTCGTAGATCGGGATCGCATAGTACTGATAGTACGTGCCGTTGGCGTACATCACGCTGGGCGCCCAGATGTCGGTTCGCCCGTTCGTCCCCGTCGTGTTCTCGCTGGCCCACCAGCTGAAGTCCGGCGAGATGTCACCCGTACTTGCCGCCGTGAAATTGACCATGTCGGTCGAACTGGCCAACGTGTTGTGCGTCCCGTAAAGCCAGAAGGTGCCGGTTGTATCCTGGATCATGTCCGGGTCATGGACGTAGATGCCGCTGCCCGTCACGGTCATCGGCATCGGATAGGCCAGATCCGTGGTCACAGTGACCGTCCATTCCTGCAGTTTGGAGCCACTGCTGAGTGCTCCCTGAGTAATCACACCCGAAGCGTCGCTTTGCAGGTAAAGGCCGCTGTTGATATTCTTGATGACGTAATTGCCATCGGACAGATTGTAGAATGACCACAGGTGGTCGTTCGTGCCGTTGTCGGCCCACTGCACGGCCGCAGCGCCATCCGAGGTCGAAGCATTCTGGATGCCCATGACCTGGTGCGTCAGCAGGTTCTCGATATTGTACTGTCCCGAGGCCATCGGCATGACGTGCCAGCGCTGCGCGCTTGAGCCGTCGTCCACCGCCGTGGCGATGGCGGCGCCCGCCACCTGACTCTTGCCGGCTATGCTCAGGGTCTGGCCGGTCGAAGCATTGACGATCTTGAGCTGATAGCTGCTATCCATGGCGACCAGAGTGGGCGAAGCCGCGCCGGAGGAACCGCCGCTCGATGTGCCGCCGGAACCGCTTGAGCCGCCGCCGCAAGCTGACAGCGCGGCGACCAGTACCAGTATACCTGGCGTCAGGAACGCGAGCGCGCGGGCGCGCTTGGAAGCGGCAGACACAAGCATGACTTTCCTCCCCGTTCGGCGGCACCGTTTATTGTTGTTATGTCAGACAATATCTCGCCGGCATCCGCAGGTCAATTGTCTGACAAACTCCACCGAAAACAGGCAGGGGTCGGTTTGCAAACTTTCTCACACTTGACACACGCGCAAGGCAGGTTTTTCCGTGACCGGACGCGCCAAGCGCCCGGGATCGGCGAAGGCGTCGAACGCCCGCGCACGCGGCGCCTTGAAGATGCGCGTGTGCCGGCGCGTGTCTCCCGCACCCGGTCGCGGTAGCCGTTGCGCCGGTTGATCCGCGCGGGCGTGCGTTCGCCGGGCGCGGCAGTCGCAATCAGGCGTGCGCCAGCGGCTTCCATATCCGTCCCGGCGATATTGGCTGTTGGCGCTGACGTAGATAAGGAGGTTATCTACGTCAGCCTCTTCCCAAAAAAAGGGGCCACCGGACTTGTCGGTGGCCCCTCACGTCGCCAGGGGAACCTAAAGTTCGTGCGACGGGACTCTAATACTTGTAATGGAGCCCCACCGTGAACCGGCGGCCATACGATACGATGTCGAGGACCTGCTCCGGGAAGCGGCCGCGTGTGCTGTAGGTCGCATCCAGAAGGTTCAGGGCTTCGGCGTAGGCCGTGATGTTGTCCGTGAGGTCGTAACGCGAGCTCAAATCCAAAGACCAGCTCGGGTTGACGAACGTCGGTTCGGTGCCGAACGACGAGTTGTTCTGATACTGGCCGAAACCGTTCAGATACGTATCGCGCCAGTTGATCGCAACACGGAACTCGAAGCCGCTCTTGTCGTAGAAGGCGGTGAGATTGGCCGAGTCGGCCAGACCCGTGACCGCGAAGTTGCTGCTCGATATGTCATACGGGTTATATGGCCTGTCCGTCTGAACGATGGTTCCGTTCAGCGCGTAGCCGAAGCCCGTTTCGCCGAAGACGTGCTGCCACGCCACTTCCATGCCGTACACGTTGGCGTTCGGCCCGTTCACGACCGAGGTGACGCGCCACAGCGCCGCCTGTCCGGTCGTCGGGTCGACGACGTTGTTGATGGTCTGCGTTGTCGTGCCGGAAATGATGAAGTTCGTGACGTTCTTCAGGAAGACGTCGCCCGACAGGTACGAGTTCGGCGCATAGTACCAATCGGCCGACAAGTCGATATTGTCGGAGGTGTACGGCATCAAATGCGGGTTCTGTCCGTTTGCAACCAGCGAACCGACACGCTCCGAGGCCGAGTAAGTGGTCACCGGGTTGACGTTGACCAGCGGCGGCCGCGTCAGGGTACGCGATACGTCGAACCGCACTTGGAGGTCGTCCGTGACCGCAAGATTCAGGTCCAAGTTCGGCAGGAGGTACTGGTAGCTGTTGTTGACCGAAACGACCGTCGAGTTGGTGTAATCCACCTGGAAGGCCGTATGGTCTGACGCCATGACGGTCAACTGCGTCGGCAGCCGGCCCATGCCTTTGGTTGTGAGATTCGTGTACTCAGAGCGGACACCGGCATAAATCTTGAGAGGCATCCCGCCGACCTGCGTATCCGCCGTGACGGCGATATAGCCGGCATAGGTGTCTTCGAAGACCTGCTGCCAGCTCCCCGGATTGAGGACCACGCTGATCTTGCCGTGGTACGCCGGATTGCAACAGCCATAGTTGAACCCCGGAATCGTCGTCGTGGCCGGATCGCCGAGGGCCTCGAGGTAGCTGTACACCTGCCGTGCATCGATCTGAAAAAGAGCCGGCGGCAGATTGTCGCCGCCCGACCATCCCGGGATGAAGTTCTTCCCGATCGCGACAGTCTTCGAGAACAAACTCGACGGCAGATGGACACCTGCCGGCATGCCCGGCGAATAGTAGTTGTTCGAATCGGGACCGTAACCGGAGTAGACCTGCCACTGGTTGTTGGTGAAGTTGTCGTATATGGCCTGCCGGTAATGGTTGGCGATGTACTGGAAGCCGCCGGTCACCGAGAAGTGCTCTTCGTCCCACATGCCCTGCAGCTTGGCCTGATTCACGCTGTTCCGGTTCTGCTGGCTCTGCAACACCATCACATGCGAACCCATGATGTTCGGATTGAGGAACTGGGAGGCGTTGCCGTTGGGACCGTAGTTCACGAAGTATGGGATGACGTGCCCGCTCGCCGCATCGACCATCCCGAGAGTCGCGCCATTGGTGCCGCCGGGCCTCGACGGGCCGTAGCCGACGTCGGCGTTCAGGTTGGTGTACTGGGCATTCGGACTCAAAGAAGCCAGCGACGAGTCGGCATCGGCGACAATGGTGAACTTCTCGCTGACGTTCCATTTCATGTTGAGGCCGACGTCGTAGCTTTGCAGAACCACCTCGGGAATAGAGCCGTCAAAGTCGGCCGGGACGTTGTTCAGCAACCCGCCCGGTTCACGGACGAAGCTGAGGATGGTCCCGTTCGAGCTTGTTTGGACGTTCCGCATCTCTCCCACGTTGTTCCAGATCGCGTAAGCGCTCTGGAATTGCTTGAGGTCGCTGCGGTTGAAGCCGCCGTCCACCGTGATCAGGAGCGATCCGGTCGGACGCCATTGCGCGGCACCGCGAAGCTCTTCACGCATCTGCCAGTCGTGCATCACATAGATGCCGTAGTCCTGGGTGAACCACACCGGCTTGGTCGTATCGGCCGTAAGCGTAGCTCCACAGGCGGGGCCACCGGCGCGCTGGCATGGATCGATATACGTGCCTTCCCAGCCCCAGTTGGAGGCCTGGTTGACGCGCGTCTTGCTCTCCGTGTACGAGCCGGAAAGCAGCACGCCGAACTGGTCGCCAGGGCCGAAAGTATCGCTGATCAGGAAGTTGCCATTCGGCGTGAACGCGCCCGCCTCAGGGCTGATGGACGTCGACGCCGATGCGGTCAGGCGGAACCCCGGATTGTCGAACGGCTTGGGATATTTGATGTCGATCGTCGCGCCGATGGCGCCCGCCGACAGAGTCGGGTTGGGACTCTTCAAGACCTCAATGGACTGCACGAGGTCCGAGTTGAGGGCGCTGAAGTCGAAAGCGCGTCCGGTAATGCCCGATGAGATCTTGCGGTCATCGAACAGCGTTTCGTTGTAGGCGGGACCGAAGCCGCGAACCGTGATCTGACTGGGCTCGCCGGTCGACGAGCCGATGTTGTTCGAGGCGGTCACGCCGCGGCTCACCGTCACGCCCGGAATACGCATCATGGCCGTGGCCAGGTTGGAATCCGGGAACTTGCCGATGTCCTCCATGGTGATCGCATCGACGAGGCCAAGCGACTCCCGCTTGATGTCCATGGATCTTTCCAGAGATCCGCGGATGCCAGTGACGACGACCGTTTCCATCGCGGGCCCGGCCTCCTGCGCCACCGCCGGGATCGCGATCAGCGCGCCCAGACACGCAGTGCCAAGCAAGGCGCCGCGCATAATTCTTGCCGATGTCGTTCCAATTCTGCGATTAATCATGAGTCCCTCCCAGTTCTGTGTTGATCCAAGCGTTCCACTCATGTCGCCGTCCGGCGAAAAGCTTCATGCCGGCTGGGATCGCGAACCCGATCAACGGCGACGCACTACCCCCTGCCTCGACAGCCGACGCACGGCCCCGTCTCGACAAAAGTCGTCACTAGACTTTCAAGCTCTTGAGGGCGTTCTAGTCCTCAGCGCTCTTACGCTTGCACGAAGGTGATGTGGCGCTATCCATAGTCCTCACCGGCCTACCTGCGGCCAGTCCCCAAAACATGTTAGCGTTACCATTGTGAACGCTAACAAAGTCGGAATGCTTTATCCAGCGTGTTGGCACGCCCATCATTCATTTCATAAATAATTGTTGTACAACCGACACACGAATTGATTTTGAATATTATAGTTATTCTACGTTTTTGAATATTTATATGACAACACTGGTGTTTTTCATTATTGAATGCGAATAGTTTGCACTACTATGAAGTATTGTTGTTGCATACGACAGATTTTTCTCACGCATATGCTTCCATCCATATTTATATGATTTATTTTCGACAAAATATGAGCAGATATGGCGAAGCGCCGGTTGTACAAGCAATCCGGCATTGCGGCCGCCATACGGCTGACGTCGCAGCACCCCATACAAGACAAGGACACGCCCGGGCCGGGCGACGCCGCCGTCCCAAGCGCGTCAGGCGCCGATCGGTTGTCGCGCGATGAAAACGAGAACGGCCGCGTTTGAATTAGCGGCCGCGACGCGCAGAGCCGATCTTCAACAGCAATCGGCACAACGTCGCACGTTCTTCCCGCGTCAATAGCCGCGCCAATTCTCGATCGTGCCGCCGGACTCGCGCTTCAAAATCCACATATCGCCGCCGGCCCGCCGGTGAAAGGAACAGAGCCAAAGCCCGGCGCCCCCCCGGAACCTTGCGCCGCGCGATCAAGCCCAGCGTCAGCAGCGCCTCGACGACGACCGTCACCTGGGGCCGTCCGACCCCCATGATCCGGGCAAGCTCGGTCTGTTTGAGCCCGGGGTTTCGCGCAATCAGGACCAGAGCGGAGAATCTTTGGGTCGTCAGTCCATCGGCCGCGGTGTTTTGATGCCTAACAAATCCCGCGCGGGAAGCCCGCGGCCGTCGCGCAGGCGAATGCGTCGCCGGGATCGAAGGTCGCGGGTTCAGACATTCCGGGCGAGGACAGACGATGACCGGAACGGAGCTCCTCATGACCATCGAGGTGGATGTCGGACCTCCACAGGACATCGGCGAAGCCGGGAGCGCGCGCCGGCGTTGCATCCCGATTACCGGGGGCACCGTGAAAGGCGCGCATAATGGTGTGGTGATCGGCAGCGGCGCCGTGCGCCGCTCCCCGCCCGGCGGCCTTTTCTTGGTCTGAAACGACAAGCGCCACACGTCCGGGGAGGGAGGACGTGTGGCGCATTTTCACGAGCGAACACTCAGACTTCGATTACCACTTCTTGCGGATGCCGAAGTAGACCACGCGACCGATCGGACTCGCGTCGATGGGATCAAAGCCGGTCGGCGTGTTGTAGAACGGAGGCATTTCGTCGAAGAGATTGTCTCCGTCGAAATACAGCTGCGTTCCGGACGTCCACCCGCCCTTCGGCAGATCATAGGCGAGATGCAGATCCACCGTCACGTAAGCGCCGATATGCTGAATACCGTTCGGATAAAGCGACGTCGGCTGATTGATGAGCTTGTACGGATTTGTGTAGTTCACATACAAATCCGCCGTAAACGGATTGAACTGCCAATCGATGTTGGCACGTCCGACGAGCGCCAGAGCACTGAACGTCGTGTTGTAGTTCTCGTTCAGATTGTTCGTCCAGGTTGTGGCGCCGCCATAGGCCTGCTCCTTGAAGCGGACCTTGTCGCTGCCCGCGACCCCGACCGTGAAGTCGCCGGTATGGCTCGTTGCGAAACTGTACTGAACGCTGAAGTCGATACCAGCCGAGTCGATGTTGTACGCGTTGTCCTGCTGATAGCTGAAGATGAAGTACGGGCTCGCCGGTATCGGGCTCGACTGCAAAAGCCCGGCGGTCGCCGCGGCGATCTGCGCGGGCGTTATGACGTCGGCGTTGACGGGGCTGCCGAGCGTCACTTTATGATTGAGACCGGGCGTGACGACGTCGTTGGTGAAGGTCGGCGCCGTGATCAACCCGTTATACTTGTTGATCCAGTAGGTCGCGGTGGCGTGGAACCCTTCCAGCCAAGGCGGATCGAAGTCGACGCCGAACGAGCGCGAAGAACCGGTTTCCGGCTTGATCTTCGAATTGCCGCCCGTGATGAGCACGCCCGGGATGGCATTGTTGTTGACGACGCAACCCGCCGCCGAGCACTGGGAAGCCTGCACGCCCGCCGGAAGGGCCGCCTGCCAGGCCGTCTCGCCCGGGAAGCTTGAGGGAATGAGCGTGTTGGGGAACAACCCGTTTGAATTGCCGAAGCCGGACTCCGTCGTGATGCCGTTGGCATCGCCATGGCTGGTCAGCGCGGGCGCCGTGAAGGACGTGCCGTAGCTCGACCGCAGCATCAGGCCATCGGTCACAGTCCAATCGACCGCGAACTTGGGATTGGTGGTGCCGCCGAAGTCGCTGTAATGGTCGTAGCGCGCCGATACGTCGGCGTTGAAGGCCTGCACGAGCGGCAAGCGATTGTTGTCGCCGATGACCGGAATGCGGAGTTCGCCGAAGATCGACTCAACCTGCCGGGCGGGGTTGGTTGCCAAATACACGTTGCTGACACTGGTCGACGCCGGCCTGGTCGTCCACTGATTCAACCCGTAGCGAATCCCTTCCACGCCGATCGCGGCCTTCACATCGCCGCCCGGGAGAGAAAACAGCGTGCCGTCGAACTTGAGCGTCACGTCGTCGATGGTCTGCGTGGTTGCGGAATTGGTCTGACCGATGAGGAACGCCTTGGTCGCCGCAGATGTGTTGTTGCCCCAGACGTCGAGCACATAGGCACTCGGCGATGCCAGGTTCTGCGTGGTGAGGGTGGAGGTGGCTCCCAACAAAGTCGCCCCGTTGCCGCCAGACGAAGACGTCGTTCCGTTGAGCGCCAGCAGCGCGCAGGCGCCGCAGAGCTGGCCGTTGACGATCTGCCGGGAATTATCCTGACCCACGGTCGCGCCGAATGTCGCCATCCAGTCGCCGCCGAGCTGATAGACAGCGCCAAGGGTGCCGAATACGGTTTGCGCGCCCGATTTTGTGATCGCATCTCCCGGACCCAGAAGAGAGTTGGCGTCGAACAGGACGGTTTCCTGGGTGACGCCCGCAGGTCCCTGGAAATACGGATTGATCGAGCCCGCTCCGTTCGGAGGCGCGCTGCCGGGACCAAATGCCGTGGCCGTCAGCGTGCCACGCTGCTGGCGCTGGTTGCCCATGCGGTTCGAATAGACGAGATCCGCCGTCAACTCCAATCTGCTGCCCACGCTCTGCCGCAGAGAAATGAGCACGTTATGGCGCATTTCGCTGGGAAGAATGTCGGAATAGGACGTGGTATCGCAGGTCTTGGCGGCGGTCGACGTCATGGCCGCGCCGGTGTACGGCGCGACATAGTACTGCGTCGTTCCGGCCGGATTGATCTCCGCCGGCCCACAGTTGTTATTGGCAAAATTCGATCCGCCAAACGGCGTCTTGTTCAATGCAAAGAACGGACGAGCCGCCCCGGCCAGGGCGCTGCGATAGGAGTAGTTGTAGGCCGCCATGACGGAACCGGTGTCCCAGGTCTGGCCCGCGACGAAGCCGGCGTCGAACGTGCTGTAGCCGTTTCCGATCCCGCCCTGCGCCGTGGCTTCGAGACCATTGAAGTTCTTGCGCGTGACGAAGTTGATGACGCCCGAAACCGCGTCGGAACCGTAGATCGCCGAGTCGCCATCCGGAAGGATTTCCACGCGCTCCAAAGCCAGCGGCGCGATGATGTTCGGATCGGCCAGCGAATGGGCGAGGCCGGTGAGCGGCAGACGGTGACCGTCGATCAGGATCAACGTGCCGTTGCTGGCGCTTGCGCCCAGCCCGTGAATGGTGGGGGCGTCGGTACCGCTGCCGTCAAAGCTGCCGCCCGCAAATTGTCCCGTCCCGCCACCGCCGAAACCCTGAAGCGTCGGAATCGTCGTCAGGAGCTGCTGGACCGTCTGTGCGCCGGTGGCTTCGATCGCCTTGCGATCGACCGTGATCAGATTCTGCCCGACCGGTGCGGCACCATGGATGCTTGTGCCGGTTACCAAAACCGTTTCAATGCTGCTCGAAGAGCTAGTGCCCCCGGCGGCTTGCGCATATGCGGCAGAGGCGGTCAGAGCGGTCAGCGCAATCATCGCGGTCCCCTGCAACAACCGCGACGACATGCGACGGCACTTATTCGACGAAGACTCCGTAAATCCCATCTTGTTTCCCCTTCAGGTGATGACGCGTTTAGACAACCGTTCGGGCAACCAAATGCCCGCGGCGACGTTCATTGCACCCGGTCAAGGACCCAGGGCCGAGTGCTATCTAGGAGATCTTCGATGCAGCGCCGCCGCCGGACATCAAGCCCTCAGGCCCGCGCCGCGCAGCAACCACATTCCGCATCTCCTCCCGTACCAGCCGTTGCGTGGTCTCATGGCCACCAATTTGATAACTAACTAGATGGTACACGATAATAAGTCGCATAAGACGTCCGGGGCGTCAATGCTTGGAATCTTTCCAAGGATCGCGAATAGCGCGCGCTGCGGCTCTTTTGCCACGCTGACGTTCCAGCAGCCCGCAGAAACGGCAAGACCGGGCGCGCGCCGCGGATTCTCACGGCAATGTGTTCCGCCGGCAAAGGCGCGCCGCCGCCCCGCGGCCCGAAATCAACGCTATTTGATGCGCCGGACCTTGTAATTCTGGCCGTACCCATCGAGCTGGAGATTGTAGCTGCGAAGAATTCCGCGCGAGATGACAACGGTGTTATTCCCCGACTTGTTGAAATGGGCGAATGAATCATCGCCGTCAAGCTGACCCCAGACCTGGCCGTTATCCAGCCGCACGACGAAGTAGCCCTGCGAATCGATCCAGTATTGCGTCACCGCCGCCGTGATGCTGTTTATGTCCGCCGGCCGCGCGGAATCCGCCGAGCCGGACATGGCGGGCGGCGCCGGAAGGTCTTCGCTGCCGAATTGCTGCGGCGTCATCTGTCCGCGCGACGGCGACGAAAAGATACCGCCGAGGTCGAAATCAAACCACGAGCGTCCGCCTTCCGTAGCGGTCGCCTGAGCTGGCGGATTTACTGCCTGCGCCGCCTTCAGCTGCGGCACAAGCCGGTCGAAGCAAGCGTGCCGGACCGCATCATCGGACGTGTTGGCGCATTTGACGAGCGCCTCCATCATGCCATCGGACGGGGCGGCATGAAGCACCGTCGGCGTCAGAAGCAGAAACACGGCAGCAAAGAACGCTCGATATTTCATGTTCGTCTTCCCGCTTCCAAATTCGCTTTTGCGGCATGGCAGAAATGATAGTCTCATCGCGCGGCCAGTGGATGCAAACATGTTCTGGAACAAGATCCCCCCCAACGAAGCGCATACGGCCGATCAGCTTCGCAAAGACCTGGGCGTCGTCGACTTGCCGGATACCGCGATGCTCGAAGCATCCGTCACGAATATCCTGAACAGCGGATTGGGTTTCCGCAAGTCGTCGGACCGCGGCGCGTGCATGCTGGGCGACGATCGGCTGATCCCCATGATGTCCTACAGCCTGATCGAGTACCTGATGGGTCTCGACCTCTCGCGCTTCGACATCCTTGAATTGGGCGGCGGCTACTCGACCGACTTCTGGAGCAGGCAAGCGAAAGCGGTTTTGACGCTCGAAGCGAACCGCGAATGGGCCCAGTCTCTGCGCGCCCTCAACCTGCCGAATGTCGAAGTGCGCCTGACCGCGCCGCCGCAATTCGCCGCCGACATGGCCAATCTCGGCCGGCACTTCGACGCGATCATCATCGATCCGGACTGCAACCGCTACATCTGCGCCAAGGCGGCGCTGAAGATCCTCAATCCGGGCGGTTTCATCATCCTCGACAATTCCGACTGGTATCCCAACACCACCCGCATGCTGCGCGACGCGGACTTCATACAGGTCGACTTTCACGACTTCCGGCCGCTGCGGTGGTACCGCTGCGCGACGTCCTTGTTCCTACACAGCCAGTTCCGAGCGAACCCAAGACAGGGGCGCTTGCCGTTGACGCCGATCGGAGGAAAAGACATTTCGGAGACCAACGATTGGGATCGGGTCACAGATTGAGCGGCGGCCTCAGTTCGACAGCAAGTCCGCAGGCGGCGGCGCTTATGGCGCAAGCGACGCAGAATCTGACGCTTGGGAACGTCGTTGCCGCCGAGCAGGTGCTGGCGGCGCTCTTGAACACCTGCCCGGCCGAGCCCGAGGCCCTGCACTTGCTGGCGCTGGTGCGTCACCGCCAGAGACGGCTCGCCGAAGCGGAGGAGCTTCATCGGCAGTCGCTAAACCTGCGCCCCGAACAGCCGCACGTTTACTTCGCGCTCGGCAACGCCCTGCACCAGCGCAGACAATTCGCCAAGGCGATTGCCGCTTTCCAGGACGCGGTGAGGCTCAGGCCGCATTATCTCGAAGCGCATTTCAATCTCGCCGTGGTCTTGCAGGAAAGCGGCGACCTGCCGGCTGCGGAGCGCAGCTATCGTCGCGCACTGTGGCTTCAGCCCGGTCTCACGCCCGCGATGCAAGGCCTGGCCGGCGTGCTGATCGACCTTGGACGCCCCGATGAGGCCCTGCCGCTGTTGCGCCGCGTTTTGGCGGATACACGCGAGCCGGAGAAAGCGGCGGCTCTGGAGCACGCGCTCAGCCTGGCGCACCAGATGCAGCATCAGCATGAACAAGCTCTCGCGCACAATACGCGCGCCCTGGCGCTCAAGCCCGATCTGGCGATCGCGCAGTCGGCACGCGCCGATCTGCTGCAGCAAGCCGGACGTACCGACGAAGCGCTGCAGGCCTATAGAGCCGCGATCGATCGCGATCCGCTCAACATGGCGGCGCACGCCGGCCTTAACATGCTGCTTTACCGGCTACGGCGCGACGACGAATTTCTGCGCTCCTTCGATGCCGGCGCCGTCCGAAACAACGCCCAGCTTCCAATCGGGAAGGCGAATCTGCTGATGAAGGTCGAACGCTTCGCGGAGGCACAAGAGGAATTCCTGCGGGCACTCGCGATCGAGCCCGATAATCTTCGGGCGACGATGGGTCTGGCCGCGGCGCAATCCGGTTTGAAGAATTTCGACGACGCCATCGCGACGTTCGGAAAAGGCGTTGCCTTGCAGCCCGACGACGCAAACCTGCTGACGGGGTTCGCGGCGACTCTGCTCCAGGCGCGCGATGCGGAAAAAGCCCGGGAAATCGCGCTCAGGGCGTTGGCTTTGCAGCCCTATAATCAGTCCGGCTTGTCCATTCTCGGCCTCGCTCACCGCGCGTTGAACGACGAACGCGACGAAGCTCTGAGCGGCTACGATGAATTTGTTCGGGTATTCGACCTCGCGCCACCCGACGGGTTCGCCGATATAGCGCAGTTCAACGCCGATCTTGGCGCCCACCTCGACAAATTCCAGACGGACGCGCGCGAACACATCGACCAAACCGTGCGGGGCGGCACCCGAGCCGCCACGGGGCTGTTCGGGGCCGGTCACGTGCTGGTGGAACGTCTGCGCAAGCGCATTGACGAAGCCCTGCGACACTACATCGACGAGCTGCGCGAGGCCAAGGACCATCCTTTTCTCGGACGCCGGACGAGGGCATTTGGCTTTTCCGGCTCATGGTCGTCGCGGCTTTGCGATCGCGGCTACCACATCAACCATATTCATCCCGCCGGCTGGATCAGTTCCGCCTATTACATCTCCGTGCCCGGCGAAGCCGCCGATCCGACGAGCAAACAGGGCTGGCTGAAATTCGGCGAGCCGCCGTGGGATATCGGTCTGCCAGCCCCGGTGAAGCGCGCCGTGGAGCCGAGGCCGGGCCGCCTTGTCCTGTTTCCGTCCTATATGTGGCACGGCACGATACCGTTCCGGTCGGAGCAGCTGCGTTCCACGATCGCCTTCGACGTGGTCCCCCGGTAGATTGCTTCCGGTCCCCCGGGATCAGCGCAATGCCGCCTGCTGGCGCGCCGCCATGATCCGGCCCAGCACCGCCATGCGAATGGAGGCGTTTACCGCGCCATACTGGTCATAGTCCCCGATCCGCTGAACGAATTCGAAAAAGAAGTTGTCCTGGAACGGTTCGCTATAGACGTGAAGGAACTCGCCGTTGCCGATGCGATCGTAAAGAATGTTCGACGCGCGCAACGCATCGACGAATTCCTTTCTCAGATCGAAGCGGAGTTCGAGGTCGTCGTAGTAATTGCCGGGAATGGGCAGCAGCTGCGCGCCGGATTCGCGCAGCACAGCCACCGTTTCGATCAGATCGGCGCAGGCAAAGGCGATATGGTGCACGCCGGCGCCGGAATGCGCGTCGACCGAGTGCGCCGTCGTGGTGCGCGCGCCCTGGGAGGTATTCAGCGGAATACGGACCTTGTGATCCGCGGATGTCATGGCGCGGCTTCTCACGATGCCGTACGGATCCGGCAGAACCCAGGTCTCTTCCGCGTCGAACCCCAGCACGGACCGGTAGAACAGGACCCAGGAATCGAGTTCGCCGCTCGGCAGCGCCAATGCGACATGATCGACGTTGCAAAGGCGGCCCTTGGCGGCGGGCTGGACCGTCTGCCGGTCTATGGCAAACTCGGTTTCATACAGGCCGGCCGCCTCGACATCCTCGGCGACAAAATGGATCAGGCTGCCGTCGAGCGCACGAATGGCGGGGATGTTCACCTCGTTCGGCCCGATGCGGCCGGTAAACCGCGAACAGCCGTAAGCGAGCGCGCGTCCGACGGCGCGTTCCGCATCATCCGTCCTCAGGCCAAGAGCGCAAAGAGATACGCCATGGACGAAATAGTATGACTGCGCGAACGAGTCGGGCTCGGCATTCAGCACAAGATTGACGTCGCCGTTCCGATACAGCCCGACGTTCTTCGAGCGGTGCATTCCAATCTTGCGGAAGCCGAACCTCGCCAGCCACTGGTCGAGGTCCGCGACAGCCGCATTGTTTCCGGCAAATTCCAGAAAGGAAATGCCCTTCGCCGCCGGAGGCGCGGGCGGGTTGAACAACGCAACCTTCGCGCCGTCGCCGTCCGTTTCCGTCAACGCCAGCCTTACATGTTCTTCGACGAAGAGCAGCGAGCGATGCGCGTCGCTCGCCGCAGCGCGGGTGGATGCGCTCCGCAATTCGTCGCTGAAGACCTCCAGCGAGAGAGCGCCGACATATCCGTTGCGCAGAACGCGGCCGACGAAACCGGCGACGTTCATGTCCCCCTGCCCGGGCAGACGCTGGAAATGACGGCCCCAATTCTCGACGTCGATCGTCATCTTCGGCGCGTCGGCGATCTGGACAAGCGCGACCAGGTCGCCGGGGATTTCGTCCAACACCTCCACTCCGTCGCCGGACGCGAGCGTATGGAAACTGTTGAGTGCGATGCGAAGGTGGGGGTGGTTGACCAGCCGGACGAGGCGCCACGCGTCGCGGACATGCCGTATATGCGCACTCCAGGCAAGGCCGAGATATCCGAGCACCAAACCGCGGCGCGACGCACGGTCGGCCAGCGCGGCGAGCTGGTCGGCCATCCGCCGTTCTTCCGGCATGGCCTGACGCGAGACATTGGCATGCACCAGTACCGTGGAAGCGCCAAGTTCCTGGACGATATCGAACTTGCGTTCGGCCCTTTCGATGTTCCTCTCGAAGGTATCGTCGTCGACGCCCTCGAAGTTCCGGAAAGGCTGATAGACGTCGATGGCCAGCCCCAGACCGTCCGCCAGCGACTTGGCCTCGCGCGGCCTGCCGTCGAAAGACAGCAGATCGCTTTCGAACATCTCCACCGAATCGAAGCCCGCGGCGGCGATAGCCACCAACTTTTCTTCCAGTGAGCCGCTCAAACACCCTGTCGCGATCGACCGGCGCATCCCCTAGCCTTCTCCGTCACCAAGAGTCATTCATATGACATACGTACCAGATTGTATATTAGCAGATGAGAACCGGGCGAATATCGGCGCGCGGCCGTCCCGCCATCCGGGCGGCGACGTCCACTACCGCTACGGCAGCGCCGGACCGGAGAGACGGGGGCGTCCACCAGCCCGAATCAGGATGGCGCCTCGTCGCCGCACAGCCGCTGTAACGCTTTACTTTAGATGGCCCGCATTTTAATTTTCACAAAGCGTTATGCTGCTCGAGATGGAGTAAGGGCTTCCGCTACTCGGCGGGCAGAATATGGGGCACGGCCGACGACGTTCCAACCGCACTTACGCCGCCACGTTGGCTGACGGCCTCGCCCAGTCGCCATTGTGTCGTTCAGAATATCGACATCCTTTACAACATTGACCGCCGAGCACCCATGAAAAAGCCATCAACCGCAAGGCGCGCCAAACGCCGCAATAATCCGGACGCCACCAAACAGGATATCCTGAACACGGCGACGGAGGAGTTCGCGAACTACGGCCTAAGCGGCGCGCGCGTCGACCGGATCGCGAAGCGGATGCGCACTTCCAAGCGCATGATCTATTACTACTTCGGCAGCAAAGAGGCGCTCTATCGCGCCGTGCTCGAGCAGGCGTATGCGGGAATTCGCACCAGCGAGGCGGAAACCCGGCTCGACAGCGCGTCGCCGACCGAAGCGCTGCGCCAGCTGATCGATGTGACCTTCGACTACGAGGAAGCCCACCCCGACTTCATCAACCTGGTCAGCATCGAAAACCTGCATCATGCGAAATACCTCGCGAAGGCCGCTTCGATCCGGTCACTGAACATCGTGATCATCAAAAGACTGGAAGACATACTGGCGCGCGGCCGCGCCGAAGGCGTTTTTCGCAGCGATATCGACGCGCTCGACGTCCATATGATGATCAGCGCGTTGTGCTTTTTCAGGGTGGCGAACCGGCATACCTTCAACGTGCTGTTCAGCCGCGACCTGGTCAGCCCCCGCTTGCGGACGCATCACAAGCGAATGATCGAGGATGCGGTGCTGCGATTGCTGACGCCGTAACCGCGCCGCAGCGCGGTGTTCATGCCGCGAAGGCCTGCAGCATGCGATCGGTGTCCGGCGCGTGTCCGGTGAACAGCCTGAGGGCTTCGGCCGCCTGAAACACGGCCATTCCTCCCCCATCCAAAGTCTGGCAGCCCAAGGCGCCCGCCGTCCGCAGCAACTCGGTTTCCAGCGGGAAGTAGACGACATCCGCAACCCAGTGCTTCGGCCGCAGCGAGGCGGCCGGGACCGGGATGCCGGGGTATTTCGCCATGCCGACGGGGCTCGTGTTCACGATACCGTCCGCCTCGGCCATCGCTCCGGGCAAATCGGTCGTAGCCGCAATCCGGCCCTGCCCAAAGTGAACGGTATATTTCTGCGCAAGCGACGCGGCGCGTCCGGCGTCGATGTCGTAGAGCACCACTTGCTTGGCGCCCATTTTCAACAATGCATAGCTGGTCGCCGCGCCCGCCCCTCCCGCGCCGACTTGCAGCACGCGATTCAAGGCAACGCCGTGCAGGCTGCGATCGAAACTTGCGACGAAGCCCGACCAATCCGTGTTGTAGCCATGACGCTTCCCCCCCTGAAACACGACCGTATTGACCGCGCCAATGACGGCGACGTCCGCCGCGAGCACATCAAGAAAGTCGATGACGGTCTGCTTGCAAGGATGGGTGATGTTCACGCCCAGATAACCATCGCGCTCCACGTCGTCGAGAATTTTCCGTAGCGACCGCGGCCCGCCTTCGATCTGATCCAGATCGAACAGCTGGTAGTTCAAATGCAGGCCCAGCGCCTTCGCTTCGTTCATATGCATCGACGGGCTGCGCGAAGCCAGTATCCCCGAACCGATGAGGCCCGCGCGAACCATTTTCGTGTCAACGTAATCCATCGCCATTTCCACTCTAATACCACCGTTTTGTGATCTTGGAATCAGATAACCACGCCGACCAAGTATTGACACTAACTTGTTAGTACGTTTTTGTGAGCATTGCTAAATGCCACGGCAAAAAAAAATCAATAGGGCATGAGGCAGGGACCGAACGGCGCAGAGGAAGAAGATTTCCCGGATTATTTGTGTGGATATGGAGCGCTGGGGCGCTCTTCTGTCCGATTTGCCGGTGTTCGGATAGCGGCTAAGGAGACGGATTTGAAGCAAATCATCACGTTATGCGCCACTTTCGCGATTCTCTCACTGTCGGCGGCGAGTGCCGGGACGTCATCCGCCGACTGGCCGACCTACGGTCACGACAAGGGAGGGATGCGCTACTCCCCGCTTCGGCAGATTACGCCGGAGAACGTTTCGGGCCTCAAGCCGGCCTGGGTTTACCATATGAAGCCGGCGAACGCCGTCGTCGACGGAAACGGTCCCGGCGGACTGTCCTTCCCGGGGATGAAGCGGCCCGAATCGGCCGACGCCGCGCAACGCCGCGCGGAGGGCGTCGGCCCGTCGCGCTGGAGCGGCACCAACCGCTTTGCCCCATCGGAAGCGACACCGCTGGTGGTCGGCGGAATGATGTATCTCACCACGCCGTATCACAGCGTCGTCGCACTCGCACCCGACACCGGCGCGCAGATCTGGAAATACGACGTCGCCGGCCCCGGGCAGCCCTCGATCCGCGGCGTCGAATACTGGCCCGGCGACAAGCAGTCGCCGCCCGAAATTCTTTTCGGGACACGCGACGGACGACTGATCGCCCTTGACGCGAAAACCGGCAAGCCCATCGCGACGTTTGGAGACAATGGCGTTCTGAATCTGAAGACGCCGGCCGTCATGAACGATCATCCCAATGCCATTTACGGGATGACGTCGCCGCCGCTCGTCTATCGCGATCTGGTGATCACCGGCGTCGCCAACCAGGAATATCCAGCGCTGGGGTCCTATGGAGACGTTCGCGCGTGGAACGTGAAGACCGGCAAGCTCGTCTGGACATTCCACTCCGTCGCGCGTCCGGGCGAATTCGGCCACAACACATGGGCGGGCGACAGCTGGAAAGACCGCTCCGGCGTGAACGTCTGGGGCTTCATGACCGTCGATGTCAAACGCGGCATCGTCTACATGCCGTTCGGCGCGCCGAGCTGGGACCGATACGGCGGCGACCGGCTCGGCAAGAATCTCTTCAGCGACTCGATCGTCGCAGCCGACGCCAAGACCGGAAAAATGCTCTGGTACTACCAGGTCGTGCATCACGACATCTGGGATTTCGACACCGAAGCGCCTCCGTTGCTGATGACCGTGCATCAAGGCAAGCGCGCCATCCCGGCCGTCGCCATCGTTTCGAAGAGCGCCCTGCTCTTCATTTTGAACCGCGTCACCGGCAAGCCGATCTATCCCGTGGTCGAACGTCCCGTACCGCCCAGCGACGTGCCGGGCGAGAAGGCATGGCCGACGCAACCCTTCCCGACGGTCACGCCGCCCCTGGCCCGCGAAACCATGACGGACGCGGACATCGCGACCGTCACGCCGGAGCTAGAGGCGTATTGCAAGAAAATGGTCGCCGACGATCACATCGTGTTCGGCGGTCCGTACCTGCCGACGCATCTCAACACGTCGACCGTGAACTGGCCGGGCACGCAAGGCGGCGCGAACTGGGGCGGCGGTTCGTTCGATCCGGAGCTCGGCTATATGTTCGTGAACACCAACGATCTGGGACAGATTCAGTCCCTGGTCCCCACGCCGGGCGGTGTCCTGCCGTATGGCCACGGTCAGCCCTTCGATCGGTTCAAAGATCCCAACAACAACATGATGTGCCAGCAACCGCCATGGGGCCGGTTGAGCGCCGTCGACGTCAATACCGGCAAGCTGGTTTGGCAGGTGCCGCTGGGGGTCACGGACTCGCTTCCACCGGGAACCCGGGATACCGGCCGTCCCAACCTCGGCGGCTCGATCGTGACGGCGAGCGGCCTGGTGTTCATCGGTGCAACCGACGACAGCCGTTTCCGGGCTTTCGACGCGGCCACCGGCAAGGTGCTCTGGACCGCGAAGCTCGAAGCATCGGCGCACGCGACGCCGATTACCTATGAAGGAAGCGACGGCAAGCAATATGTCGCCATCGTATCGACCGGCGGCGGGTTCCTGGAAAGCCCGCTCACCAGCGATACCGTGACCGCCTTCGCTCTTCCCGAGGACCTGGGCCACCCGAAATAGGAACAAGACGATGCCCCATTTCAGCGCGCGTACCATTGCAGTTATGCTTGCCGTTTCCAGTCTTTCTGTCTTGCCGGCCGCCGCCCAGTCGGGCGGCGCGCCAACGCCCGCAACGGCCGGCGCGGCCAACACCGCGCTGCCGGGCAGCTCGGCCGGTCCGCGGAAAATATTCCATATTCCGGATCCCTATCCCGGCTGGAAAAAGGTTCTGTTCATCGGCGACATCCACAATGGCGCCCAGGTTGCCCACGACTTCTCCGTGTCGCACGCGATGGCGACCATCGAGGAACTCGGCCGGAAGAACCACGCCTTCGTCACGATTCTGCGGACCGACGAGGAATTGCTGACGAAACAGAAGGTTTGGGGTACCGGAAAATACGCCGCCGACGGATCGATGCCGTTCCCCGGCCGCAATCTCAACTATTTCGACGCGGTCGTCTTCTACACCAACGGCGAACTCCAGCTGACCGACGAACAGCGGAAGGCCTTGTTGTCCTTCGTCCACGACGACGGCAAGGGCTTCGTCGGCATCCATACCGCCACGGCAACTTCGCGCGACTGGCCGGAATACGGCAAAATGATCGGCGGTTATTTCGACAATCACCCCTGGGGCGTGTTCAATGCGCCGGTGGTTGTCGAGGAACCCGATTTTCCTGCGATGAAAGCTTTTCCGAAGCACTTCCGCATCACCGACGAGATGTACGAATACATGGCGCCCTATTCCCGGAAGGACGTCGACGTGCTGGCGCGGCTCGACCAAAGCAAACTCGATCTGTCCAACAAAAGCGTGCACCGCAAAGACGGCGACTTCCCCGTGGCATGGGCCAAGATGTACGGCAAAGGGCGCGTGTTCTATTCGGACCTCGGGCACTCTCCGGCAACTTGGGACAATCCCGAGGTACAGCAGATGTATCTGCAGGCCATCAGATGGGCGGATGGCTCCATCGACGCGCCGGTGACGCCGCATCCGATGCCCGAGCATTGACCAATGGACCTTCGCCGCGATGGCGCAACCGGACCAACAAGCTACGAAGGCTCTTTTATGGATAGCATGGTGAAAAACGGTCTCCTCAAGCCGGACACACGCACCAGAGCGCGCTTCTTCATCTTGGCGCTCGTCACCGTCGGGACCGCGATCAATTACCTGGACCGGACGGTGCTCGGGATCGCCGCGCCGATGATGTCCAAGGAACTCGGCCTGAACGATGCGATGATGGGTATCGTGTTTTCCGCGTTTTCCTGGACCTACGCGGCGGCGCAGGTCCCGGGCGGAATCTTCCTGGACCGCTTCGGGACACGGCTCACATATTTTCTGTCCGTCACGTTTTGGTCCCTGTTCACGCTGCTGCAGGGATTTGTGACCGGACTTTCGTCGCTGCTGGTCTTCCGGCTCGGCCTCGGCGTCTTCGAAGCCCCCTGCTTTCCCGCCAACAGCCGGATCCTCAGCATATGGTTCCCGCAACAGGAGCGTGCGCGGGCGACGGGCGTATATTCCGTCGGACAGTATTTCGGCCTGGCATTCCTCAGCCCGCTCTTCTTCTGGCTGACGGCGACGTTCGGCTGGCGCGTCCTGTTTTTCGGCGTCGGCGCCATCGGGATCATCTTCGGGATGGTCTGGTTCCACTATTATCGCGACCCTCATCAAAGCAAGACTGTCGGCGAAGCCGAGCTTTCGCACATCGAGGCGGGCGGCGGCCTGGGATATCGAGGAGAAAACACCCGCTTTTCGTGGCGCAACGTTCGCCTGTTGCTGAGCCATCGTCAGATCGTGGGCGCTTCGATCGGCCAGTTCGCCGGCAACTCAACGCTGGTCTTCTTCCTCACCTGGTTCCCGACCTATCTCGCGACGGCCCGCCATATGACGCTGACGTCGGCCGGGTTCATGGCGTTCCTGCCCTACATCTTCGCGTCGCTGGGGGTTCTGGCGGGCGGGGATCTTTCCGACAAGCTGCTGCGGATCACAAAGTCCGCGAACATCGCCCGCAAGGTGCCCATCGTCGGAGGACTGCTGCTGGCGTCCACCATCGTGGCCGCCAATTACGTTCAGGACAACGCGAGCGTCATCGCCATCATGTCGGTGGCGTTCTTCGGACAAGGCATGGTGAACCTTGGCTGGACCGTCATCGCCGACGTCGCGCCCAAGAAATTGATGGGCCTGACCGGCGGCGTGTTCAACTTCTGCACCAACCTAGCGGGTGTCCTGACGCCGCTGGTCATCGGCTTTGTCCTCAGTGCAACGGGTTCCTTCGTAGATGCGCTGATATTCATCGGCTGCGTCGCACTTATCGGGGTCTTTTCGTACGTCTTTATTCTTGGCGACATACACCGCCTCGAAATCGACCCCGTCTAAAAAACCGATCGACATCAATCCAGGAGCAGATCATGGCGCCTCGCGCAGTTACCGAAGAAGAGAAACAGACGGTCAAGGAACTGGTGGCGCGCGCGCGCACTGCCATGAAGCAGATCGCCGATTACGACCAGGCGAAAGTGGACCGCCTCATCCAGGGGCTCGGCTGGGCGACCGCCAACGAAAAGACCTTCACCCGTCTGTCGAATGCGGGCGTCGATGAAAGCGGCCTGGGCGACCGCGCCGGTCGGCCGAACAAGCGCTTCAAGCTGCAAGGCATCCTGCGCGACGCGCTGCGCGCCAAGTCCATGGGCATTATCGAAGAGGACAAGGCCAAGGGCATCGTGAAATACGCCAAGCCGGTGGGGGTGATCGCCTCGCTGGTTCCGGTGACAAACGCCGCGCTGACCGAAGCGGGCAACGGCATCTATTCTCTGAAGTGCAAAAACGCGATCATCTTCTCGCCCCATCCCGCCAGCCGGAAAACGACCATCGAGATGGTCAACATCATGCGCGCGACCATGAAAAAGCTGGGCGTGCCGGAAGACGTGTTCCAGGTGATCGAGAAGCCGAGCATTCCCATCGCGCAGGAACTGATGGCGGCGTGCGATCTGACAATCGCCACAGGCGGCCCGGCCATGGTGCGGGCCGCCTACAGCTCCGGCAAGCCGGCCTATGGCGTCGGCGCCGGCAACGCGACGATGGTGATCGACGAGACCGCCGACATCGAACATGCCGCGCGCAATACGCGCATGAGCAAGACCTCCGACAACGGCTCCGGCTGTTCGGCCGACGGCAATCTTCTGGTCGATGCGCGCATCTACGACAAGTTCCTGGCGCAGCTGCAAAAGGAGGGCGGCTATCTGGTCTCCGACGAAGAGAAAAAGCTGCTGGAGAAGGCGATGTGGGATGCGGAGAGGCACCGCACGACCAGCACCATCGCGCGCCCGGCCGCTCAGATTGCCGAAATCGCCGGTTTCAGGATCGGTCCGGACAAGACGTTCATCATCGTGAAGGAAAGCAAGATCGGCAAGGAGTACCTCTTCTCCTCCGAAAAGCTGTCGCCGGTGCTGTCGATCTTCAAATATGAAAACGGCTTCGATACGGCCCTGAAGATGGTCGAGCAGATTTACGAGGTGGGCGGCAAGGGCCACTCATGCGGGATCTACTCCTTCGACGACGACCATATCCACCGTCTTGCGCTGGTTGCCCCCGTCAGCCGCATGATGGTGCGCCAGCCGCAATCCAAGGCGAACGCCGGCGCATTCGACAACGGGATGCCGATGACCTCCAGCATGGGATGCGGCATCTGGGGCGGCAACATCACCAACGAGAATATCGGGGTGAAGCACTACATGCAGACGACCTGGGTCAGCCGTCCGATCCCGGAGGACCGCCCGTCGGAACAGGAATTGTTCGGAGAATTCTACAATACCGAGACGCCTTGATCCCACGATCAAAGCCGAAGCACCGGCCGCTCACTCCTTCGTGGACGGGGCGGCCGGCGTGGCTTTGACGTCGGGCGGAAACGCGTTGGTCAGGTAATTCTCGATTTGGTCGAACTGATCGTCCGTTCCCATGGCGCCGCGACCGATCATGGTCACGATGATGTTGTGCCATCCGTCGGCGCTGTGCCGCTGGGTCGCCACGATGTCAGGGCTGTGGCACTGACTGCACACCTGCATCAGCGTGTCCCGGCCCGGACCCGGCGGCAGGATCGCGGGCGCCGGTACACCGCTTTGCGCCGGAGGCGGAGCCACAGTCTGGGCCAGCGCCCCACCAGCGGACAGCAACAAGACGGCGACGGCCGAGAACGCCAATTTCCGTACGATAAAGGACATCACCTCTCCTGTAGCTAACAGACGACGCGCAAATCAGTCGCTGCCCGCGCGGTTAATGCACGGGCGCGGCTTCAAGATATTTCCGTGCCGCCACGATCGCGCGGCGCGCGCGCTCCTCGGGCCCCACCGTTTTGGCAAGCTCGGTCGTCGGGATTTCAAGCGAATAGGGAATCCCCGGAGGCAACGCGTTCAGGATGCCGCGAACATCGATCCCGCCCTCGCCGAGAAAGCGCCGGTCGTGCCTGGCCGTATAGATCAGCCCCTCCGCCGTATCCGGCCTTTCCTTGGGCGCATCGCAAACCTGGGCGAATTTGAACCATTCGCGTGGGAGGGCTTTCAGCATTTTCGTGTCGCAGCCCGAGCGGTCGAAATGCAGCGTGTCGACAAGAAGACCGCCGTTCGGCCTGTTCGCGGCGCCGACGATGGCGGCGGCCGCCGCCAGATCCGGGGTCTCCCTCCAGGTCACGAATTCCGCATTGACGCACAGGCCGAAAGGCTTGGCCATGTCGCACAGTTCCGCGAAGTGGTCGATCAGCCGGTTGCGGTCCGGATCCCACGGGGCGGCAATGAGATGCCGCGCCCCGAGCTCCGCGCCAACCTCCAAATCCGGGACGAAGGCTCGCAGATCGACGTCCGGCAGCAACCTGAACAACTCGATGTCCAGCACGCCGACGCCCGTAGCGGCCAGCCGCGCCTTCGTTTCCTTCAGCAATGTCCGGTCCTTGGCCAGCGGATGGACCGGCTCCTCTGGCGTCACGGCGATCGGCCGCAATCCGACGTAGCGATACCCCGTGCGGGCCGCCACATCGACGATTTCCGGCGGCGACAGCGACAAGACCGTCAGGTGCGCGAGCGAAAACTCCAGCTTCATATTCGAAGCTCCCAATTGCCGATCGGTTGCGCCGCGATATTAGTCCCATTTGATATGTTTGTACCAGTTAGTATATTTATTGGACTGACACGTACAATTTTGTGATTTAATGTCCGTCGTAGCCGGATGTCACAGATTACGTAGGGATATCGCCCACTATCGACACCGCGGGATGCTTGGCCGCAGTCAGAGTTCAGGACGCCGGCTAAGGTGACGCAAAAATGCGGCCGCGCCCAAGGGGGCAGCCCACACGAATGAAGGGGAGAAATATGACAAAACCGACACCGGAAGAGCTCGTGGACAAGGCCACCGCCTGGTGGACCACAAAGATCATCGACGTCCAGCCCGGTGCGATCGGCTTGCGCGGCTATGCCGTGCAGGACCTCCTCGGCAAGGTAACGTTTCCGGAGATGATCTGGCTCATGCTCCGCGGCGATCTGCCATCGCCCGGCCAGGCCAGGCTGCTGGAGGCGGCGATGGTGGCATCGGTCGACCACGGACCGCATGCGCCCTCGATCGCCATCGCCCGCATGGCGGTGACGTGCGGCACCGACATCAACGGCGCGATGGCGTCCGCCGTCAATGTCCTGGCGGACATCCACGGCGGCCCGGCCCAGCAGTGCATGATGCTCTTCGAGATGATCGCCGGCGAACTGGACCGCATGGAGAACCTTCCGGCGATCGTCGACGATGCGCTGGACCGGTATATCGCGGGGCACGGCAAAATCATCCCGGGCTTTGGGCACCGGTTCCATCCGATCGATCCGCGCGCCGAGCCGCTGCTCGGACTGGTGGACAAGGCTGCTGCCGATGGCGTCGTTTCCGGCCGCTACGCGGCGATCGCCCGCGGCGTCGTCGCGGGAATTCACCGGCGGACGGGAAAGAACATCCCGATGAACATCGACGGCGCGACAGCCGCGATCTTCTGCGAACTGGGATTCGCACCGCAATTGGGCCGCGGACTGTTCATCCTGGCCCGCTCGGTCGGCATCCTCGCCCACGCCTGGGAACAGATGCTGCAAGGCGGCCGCATCAAAGGTCCGATGCCGAAGGAAATTCCATACACCTATGCCGGACCCGCACCGCGGAAATTGCACCGCGACGAAAAATAGGCCGCAAGCGGAACAACGTCATCTAAGAAAACATAAGGAATAGGGAAACGAACATGCAGGACCTGGTCTCCCGTCAGTTGGTGAAATACCTGGAGGGACGCGGCGTAAGGCACATCTTCGGGCTGTGCGGACACACGAATATCGCGCTTCTGACGGAGTTGGGGAAAAGCTCCATCAGCTTCGTGAACTCCCGCCACGAGCAGGTCGCCGCCCACGCTGCGGACGGCTACGCACGCCTTACAAAGAGGGCAAGCGTCGTTTTAAGCCACCTGGGGCCCGGCCTCACCAATGCGGCCACGGGCGTTGCAACGGCCGCGCTTGACTCGGTGCCGATGGTCGTCATCGCCGGCGACGTTCCCAGCCATTTCTACGGCAAGCATCCGCATCAGGAAGTGAACATGCATGCCGACGCGTCCCAGTACGAAATCTACCGTCCTTTCGTGAAGCGCGCCTGGCGCGTCGATCGTCCCGACCTTTTCCCCGAAATCATCGACAAGGCGTTCCATCTGGCGGAAAGCGGACGGCCCGGGCCCGTGCTCGTTTCCGTCCCGATGGATATTTTTTCGGCAAAAATCGATGTCGCGTTGTTCGACCGCCTGAAGGGAAATGCCAAGACGTTCGAACGGCCTTCGATCGACGACCAAGTCGCCGAGAAGATTATCGCGATGCTCGTGGAAGCACGGAAGCCGCTGCTCTACGTCGGCGGCGGGATTCTGCTTGCGGACGCGGCTAAGGAGCTGGCCGACTTCGTCGACCATCTCAATATTCCCGTCGCTCACTCGCTCATGGGTAAGGGCGCCCTGCCCGACGATCATCCCCTCACCCTCGGCATGACGGGGTTCTGGGGCACGCAATACATCAACGACAGCTGCCGCACCGCCGACTGCATCCTCGCCCTGGGCACACGATTTTGCGAAGCGGATTGCAGTTCGTGGGAGGAGGAATACACCTTCGCCATACCGCCCACCAAGCTCATCCACATCGATATCGACCCGAGCGAAATCGGGCGTAACTACCCGGTGGAGCTGGGCGTCATTGCCGATCTCAAGCAGGCCTTGACGGTGCTGAACCGGGTCGCGCGGCGGCTGCATCCGAAGGGACGCAGGAACGAGCCGTTGGTCCGCGAAATCGCGGCATATCGGGATGAATTCAAGAAGAGCAACGCCGCAGCGGAGGTTAGCAACCAGTTTCCCATGCGCCCGGAGCGCATCCTGGCCGACGTTCGAGCCGTTCTTCCGCGCGACGCCATCATCACCACCGACGTCGGCTGGAACAAGAACGGCGTGGGGCAGCAGTTTCCCATCTACGAACCGGGCTCTGTGCTGACCCCCGGCGGTTATGCGACGATGGGCTTCGGCGCTCCCGCCGCCATCGGCGCGAAAATCGCCTGCCCTGACCGCGTGGTCGTATCGCTGGTCGGCGACGGCGGGTTCGGACAGAATCCCGCCCTGCTGGCGACCGCCTTCGAGGAAGACACCGCGGTCGTCTGGATCATCATGAACAACTTCGCCTTCGGAACCATTGCGGGTCTGCAAAAGGCCCATTTCGGCACCACCACCGGCACTGTGTTCGAGAAGAACGGCAAGCCTTACTCGCCCGACTACGCCGCCATAGCCCGCGCCTACGGCCTGGAGGGCGTCCGCATCGAAGCCGCCGACCAGTTCAAGCCGGCGCTGGAGAAGGCGCTTCGATCCGGCCGGCCCTATGTACTGGACGTCATCATGGAAAACGCGCCCGTGCCGACCACAGGACATTGGAATATCATGGACATCTATTCGCCGGACAAGAAAATCACCCACGTTTCGACGTAAGCCGGTTGCGAACGGGCGGCGGCGCGTCTCCGCCCGCATCTTTTCCACCGACGCTATAGCGACTTCGCCAGATCAACGAAGAGCTTGCGGCCGTCGAGAAGGTAATAGGAGCCGGCGCCGAATTCGCTCTGGGTCACGGGCGGGCGCTGGTTGGTGAGGTTCTGTGCGACCAGCGAGATACGCCATTTGCCGAAGCGATAGCCGATGCCGGCGTCCAGCGTCACATAGGCGGATGCGGTGGCCGTGTTTTCCTCGTTCAGGAAGCGGTCCCCGACATAGTTGACGGTAAACGAACCGTCGAGCCCTTTTCGCGGCGTGTAGATCAATCCCGCCGAGGCCAGCACATGCGGCGACAGTGTCAGCTGTCTGCCACCCACATCGACCGGCGTTCCGTTGTCGTCGACGGTGTATTGGGTGAACTTCGCATCGTGATAACCGACATTGGCGGCAAGAAGCAGGCTGTCGACCAGCTGGGTGCGCGTCTCCACCTCGAAGCCTTGCAGCCGCTCGCCGCCGGCGTTCCGCAAGACGGGATTGCCGAGCGCATCGGTCGTCGCGACGACCAGATTCCTGAAATCGAGCAGGAATCCCTCGGCCTGGTAGTCGAAACGGCCGCCGAACAGTTTTCCCTTGAGGCCCGCCTCGTAGCTCTGCGCCGCTTCCGGTTTGAGGACGCCCGGGGTGTTGTCCGGTCCGAAATCGATCGCCGCCGGTTTGAAGGCGTTGCGATAATCGGCGTATAGCACGGCCTCGTCCGCGCCGTCGTTCCAGCCCCGGTAGCTCGCGCCGATCGTCCCCGCGGGCCGGACCACATTCTTCTTGTTCCGGTCCAGAGTGTTCGCGGCGGGATCAAAACCGTCGAGGTGCGCCGATGTCTTGTTCTCGAAGGTCTCGTTCAGCCTGACGCCGGCGAGAACGTCCCAGCGGGAGGCGGGCTTCCAGTCCGCCTGGACATATTGGCCGGCGAACGCACGCGTGTCCGATACAGTGTTGATCTCGTCAACGTGCAGCGTCGTCGTCCGCGGCGCCAGCCCTTGACCGCCGAGCGGCACGTAATACTCGCCGTTCACGCTGGCCTGTTTGCCGAAACCGTAGAGCGCATCCATTCCCCAGACGAAGGACAGGCTGTCGGACAATTCCGTGCTGACATGGGTGTCGAAATAGCCGTCCTGGATGAGCCGCCTCTGATTCTGCGAGTCGGCGTTTGGAGAAGAGCCATTGTCCAGCAGGCTTGGCCGCAGGAAACCGCGGATGTCCACGACGTCGGAATGGGCGAAAGACAGCGTCGTGTCCCAATCGCCCGCCCCGGTCGCGCGCGAATAGTGCAGCGTGGCGTGATAGCGGTTCTCGTCGATGCGCGCGTCGGCCGGATTGTAGTTGGCATCGTGCGGCGTGAGCGTCGTCAGGCCCGTCCCCTGGAGTTCAACAGGGCTCGGCGGCACCTGCCGCTGAAACGTCAGATCGCCGTCGATGCCGAATTGCCCGCCCATGAGCGGCATGCTTCCGCGATAGAGCACGTGCCCGTTGGAGACGGCCTCGCGCTTGTCCGCATAGCCGAGCCTCTCGCCGTCGACGGCCAAAGACTGCCGGTAAGCGCCCACATCCGGCAGGGCCAGAGAAAACGAGCCGCGCGCCGACCCGTGATCGCCCACCCCGACACTGACCCGATTGGCGGCATGGCCCGCCGGATAGTGGATAACCTGGATGACACCGACAAAGGAGGTCGCGCCGAACATGACCGGGGCGGCGCCCTTCATCACTTCGATTCGCTCGACATCGTTCAGGTCGAGGGTTGGAATCGACGGGTTGAAGGCCCCGCCCCAGGGCACGCCGTCCACCACCAGCAGGAAGGCGTCGAACTCATGCAGGCCCCAGAAGGACGGGACCGCGCCTGCCGGACCAGTGTCGCCGCCCGACGGCGCCTCGGCACCGGCCACGAGAGCGAGTGCCGAGGCCAGGTCCGTCGCGCCGCGCGCCCGCAGCTCGTCACCCGATATGACCGTGATGTCCGCCGGCACGACGTTCACGGGCTCCGGTACCCGCGTGGCCGTGACTTCCACGGTTTCCGCCGGCGCCGCAAACGACACGCCGCGGGAAATCGCCATGGCGGCGCAGGACACAAGAAGAGCGGCAACCTCACGCCTCAGCCGCATAAACCAGTACTCTCTACCTGCCTTGCGCCGTACTTGCCGACTTGGCGCCGATCACCTTTTGGCAAAATCGTAGGCGGACAGAGGCACGCTTCCGTACCAGACGCCCTGGAAGCCGGCGCGCGAGTCGCCCCACACCAGATGCGCCGCGTCCTTATCGATGACCAGATCCTGGATATCGTCGCCGAACAGGCCATCGTTCCGGTATGGATTGGCGACCGGCGAAACGCCGTGGCTTACGCGCAGCGAAGCACTGAAGACGTGGCCACCGTCCTTTGAGATCGAGGACCAGATGTCGTAACTGCGATCGGGATAAGTCGCCCGCCACATCACGCCGAGCACACCTGCAGGCGAATAGGTGATCCAGGGTTTCGTAAAGCTGACCGCATGGGGCGTTTGTCCGGCAACGGCAAAGTCAGACCAGGTCTTGCCGTAGTCGTCGCTCACGGCCACCTCGTACTCGGGCGTCGGAGTCGCGGTATAGCGCAGCAGCGCAAACCGCCCCGCCTTCGCCGGATCGGCCGCCAATCCGGAAATCCCGCCAATGCCGAACATCGGCATCGGCTTTCCGGCCGGCGGCGCTGCCACCGGCACGTTCTTGAGGACGTGGCGCTCGAAGGTCTTGCCACGGTCATGGCTCACGCCGAACACGATGCACGGGCAATTGGCCTTCTCCGAGGCGGGCGCGCTCGACGCCGCATAGACGACGGCGACGGCCCCATGCGCCGCCGCTACGCCCATACCGCGGCTGAGCTCGGGATAATCCTTCGAGTCCCATGCGTAAATTGTGCCGAAGCTCTCGCCGCCATTCGTGGAGGCCGCGATGAAGGACTCCCAGCGATAGGTCGCGGGTTTTGTATTCACGACGGCCTGACCGCCCTCCGCGACGCCATAGATGACGCCCGTGGAATCGTCGACCGGAACGAACGGACGATCCCACGGCGAGTTTCCGCCAATCCTCGGTTTCAGCCCGGGCGCGAAGCGCGCGGCGCCATAGGAGCTGATGATGTCCGCCGCCTTGCTCCATGTGTCGCCATGGTCGTGCGAGACGACAACCGATGACTTGCCGAAAAACTCACCGCTGGTCTGGCGCGGTTCGCAGCCGGCGAGGAAAGAGCCATCGGGCAGCGCGCCGGCGAACGGATCTGGGCAGCGGGTGAAACTGCCAGACAGAATCGGAAGTTCGCTGATCTTCCAGCTGTCTCCGCCGTCATGCGTCACGGCGAGCGTTGTAACCGTCGAGTTCGGTACGGCGTGATAGGCGTCCGTCAGGCCGTCGAAATGTTGGTTGGGGTTGGTGTTGAAGATCGCCTGGTAGCCCTTTGCCTCCAGCTCCGGCGCCTCCTTCGTTCCGAGATGCTGCACGCTTCCCATGGCCACGACGATCATGTTCTTCGGATTTTTCGGATCGACCGCGATCATGGGCTCGCCTGCACCGCGCGTCGCGCTGCCCAAAAGCAGATATTCGTCCGATTTGAATATCCCCGGCAGCGCGGCGTTTTGCGCCTCGCTTCCGCCTTGCGCCCGCGCCGAAACGCTTGACCCAAGCATGACAGCCACCGATCCGGCAACGACCGCCGTAGCGGCGGCAAGCACCATAATCCTTTTCATCGTTTCCGCCCTGGTTATTTGCCGGCCCGTCCCGCGGACCTGTTAGACGGACAGGTTAGTACATAATTTGAAAATCACAATCCGGTAACGGCGATACCACCGTGAAATGCCGCCGACCGCGACACATCATTACATTTCTGAAACCTTCCACGGGATGGCGGCCGACGGATATTAGGGCGATCGCGTTTCCGCGCCCGGCAACAGCCGATAAGCCAGGCGATCGGACTGGTATGACCCGAGCCAGATGTCCTTGCCGACGATCACGGCGATCGTGACGCCGTTATAGGCCGGGTTGGGCTCGCCATAGGCAAGGATCGAAAACTTCAACGTCCGGGGATCGAGTTGAGCCGCGATATAGCCGCGGTGGCAAAGCATGCCGTCGGCGACGCCGTTTATCACCTTGCGGGTACCGCCGCAGGCCGGCTCGTCGTACATCATGCCCGCAGTGAGCAGCCTGTCGCCGTCCCAATGGATGTTGTCGGGCATGAAGCCGGGTGCAGCGACACGGCGCAACGGCTTTGCGGTATCGCCGCGCGCGTATACGAAAATGGAATGCAGTCCGTAAGCGACAACATAAAACTCCCTGCCGTCGCGCGACGTCTCCAACCCGTTATTGCCCGGAAGCTCCGTTCCGGGCAGCAGATGGAAGCCTTTGTCTCCAGGCTTCCATTCATAGACACCGCCTGTGTTCTTGCCGTTGACGAAATCCGCATAAGTGAAACCCGGTCTGGTCAAAACCGTCGCGAGGATGGTGCCGTCGGAAAAGCTCGCCACACTGTTGGCCGCAAGACCGGCCGGCATCATCACGCAGCCTTTCCAGACGAGCGACGGCGTCGCGCCGCGCGCATCGACGTCGAAGACATCGATGCTTTCGCGTCCGCCGTGATCCACGACGTAAAGCGTGTAACGCCCTCGTCCCTCCGGCCGCAAGGATATGCCGTGGGCATTGAAGAGCCTTACGTCGGGAGCGGCGCCGCAGTCCGGAAAGGCCTTCTTGTCGGGTTGAATCTGGGCTGCTGCGCCGCTGTACCAGAACCGCATTGTCTTGGCGTCAGTATCGACAAGCTTGAGACCGGCGCCATCGGAGAAGCCGCTGGCGATCAGCCAACGCGTACCTGGGATATGTGCAAGGTCCTCGGGATGGTCGACGCCGCAAATGAAGCGCAGGTTGCCGACGGGACCGCAGGCGCCAGGTGACGCGCGCTCGGACGGCTTGCCCGTCTGCGCGCAAGCGGAGAAGGCAAAGAACAGCGCGGAGCCGAAAAGAACCGATACCAACTTGGCGCTTATCTTCATCGACCGACCTTGCACAACAGGCGAAGAAGCCGACGCACCCCTTCGCCGCGCCTCACAACAATCCGCGAAAAAAAGCACGGGGGGAACAATCCCGTTCCCCCCGACAGGCTGTCTCGGCGCGATTAGAAATTCACGCCCAGGCCAAGATAATACGACCGGCCGACGACATCGTAGGTGGCCGGGTCTGTGCTGGTTTGCGAGCTCGCCACCAGCGGTATGCCTTTGTTGAACATATTCGTGATGCCCGCGCGGAGTACCCAATCATGGCCCACATCGTAGGTCCCGATCAGATCAAACAGATTATACGCGGGGACGCCGACGGCCGCGTGGGCCGGGTTCGTGACCGCGGAGATGTCCTTCATGGCATCCAGATAATGCCAGCGAAGGCTGATGGTTCCGACCCCGAAGTCGTAACCAATGGTCGTGAGCGCCTTCCAGATGGGATGCGGCGCTCCGATCGTGTTGGTGCCGACGTAGTTCTGGTACGGCGTGTTGGGCAGGGTCTCGACGGAATAGGCGCGTGTGTAGCCAATGCCGGTGTCGGCAAAGACGCGTCCGTCCTCGTCGTCGAGCCCAAACGCACCAAGCCCGGCGCTCCAATTGACCTGCAGGTCGATGCCATCCGTTTTCAGACCGCCCAGATTTTCGTAAGGCGTCCTGATCTGCACCAATTGACCGTTGGACGGATCGCGGCTGATCAGCGAGCAGAAGTAGTTGCTCGCCGAATAGCTCGGATTGGAGCCGTCAAGATTGTAGCACTTGCTGAGCGCCGTCGTTCCAGGCACCACCGAGATCACGTTCTTGATCGCGATGTTGTAGTAGTCGAGCGACAACGACAGATCGCTGAAGAGCGGCGACGAGAAGTCCGGATTGTAGGCAAAGCCGAGATTGTAGGTATTGGCTTTTTCCGGCGTGAGGTTGGGGTTGCCCGACGTCAGCGATGCCGCCGCCGTCGTGGGGAAAATATAGCTTCCGATGATGCTGGCAGGCACCCCTGTCGCCACGCACAGGGCCTGCAGCTGCGCGCTGCGCGTCAATCGCGAGTCGCATGGTTCGCCGCCGCCAGGTGGCGTACCGAAAGCCGTCTGGCCGCCAGCCGCCGCGGAATACAGCTCGCCGATATTCGGCGCCCTGATGGCCCGCTGGTAGCTGCCGCGCAGCAGCAGGCTTTCGAACGGCCACCATTTCACGTTGCCTTCATACGTCGAGGTGCCTCCCGACGTCGTGTAATCCGAATAACGATAGGCGGCGCCGACGTCGAGCTTGTGTGCGAGTGCCACATTGGCCAGCAACGGAACGTCCAGCTGCCCCGCCACTTCCGTCACGCCGATCGCACCTTGCGCGGGCTGTGAAGAGATGACGGCCTCGATATTGCCCGCCGCAAGCTGGGAGTCCGGACTGTATTTGTAGGTGTCCCGGCGATAATCCGTGACAAGAGCAAGTTCGACGTCGCCGGCCGGCAGGCTGAACAGAGAGCCCTGGGCCTTGCCCTGAACGACGGTCTGCGAGATGTGCTCCGTGCTGTGGGCCGTCGTCGTGATGTAGTTCTGGCAGGCCTGGGAAAGATTTGTGCTGTGAACCAGGCCGAACGGATTGAAACCTCCGGCGCAGATCGACGCTCCGCCGTCAGGCGCGTTCAGCAGCGTCTGGACGTTGGACGCCAGAACCGCATTATAGTTGCTCTGCAGGTGATCCGTCGTCGCGTATGAGGCGTACACGTCCCAGGTCCAATCCCGGAACGAGAAATCTCCGCGTGCGCCGCCGATGATCTGACTGACGAAATAGTGCTCGTCCCAGGCCTTGTGCGGTACGCCGACATAACGCGCGTTCCAGGTGAAGGGCGCATTGGGCGTTGGCCGTGACGCCAGAAGCGTCGCCAGATCGTGCGGAATGAAGGGATTGGTGACCGGGATCGTGGGAACGGCAAACTGGGTCAGGCTGCCGCCGCTGGTCGTGTACACGTCCGAGTCCACGAACAGCGCCTGGCCGTAAGCCGTGATGTTCGGCGTCACCTTGTAGTCGAATTTTCCGAACGCCGAACGCTGATCCAGCGGATTCACGATGTCGGTCTGCGGACCGACCGGCATTCTCACATTGCCGCCGAGAACGGCATATCCGTTCGTCGTCGGCCCTTTGTAGTTCGCGGCGCCATTCTGCTGGAACAACGTACCATCGTCGTTGAAGCCGAAATTACCGCTGTTCGGAATGGTCTTGGTGATGCCGTAGCCCGCGAACAGCGTATTCACCGCGGCCTGGCTCGGCAAATTCGCGGCGGATGGAACATACAGGCCCTGGCCGATGTAACCCGACGGCGTCACAAATTGATAAAAGCTTCTTTTCGCGCCCGACAGACCCTCGCGATACGTATAGGACAGCGAAAGCAGCGCGTGCCCCTTGCCACCGGCGAACGAAGTACCGGCCGTCAGCGACGACGAGACGGTTGTGTAGTCGGACTTGAAGGAGTTTCCGTACTGCACGTCCGCCTTGAGGCCTTCGAACTGGCTCAGCGTCTTGAAGTTGACGACGCCCGACATCGCGTCCGACCCGTACACGGCCGAAGCGCCGCCGGTGATGACGTCGACGCCGGACAGAATCGCTTGCGGTATGAAGTTGATGTCGACGTCGCCGGAAATATCCGCAAAAGGCAGACGCCGGCCATCCAGCAGGACGAGGTTGCGCTGGCTGCCCAAGCCATGCAGGTTCAACGTCGCATGGCCGCCGGTGCCCTGCCCGCCAGTGGCGGCGGTTCCGGCTGGAGAAAAATCGGGAAGCTGATCGAGCGTGGCTTCGACATTGACTTGGCCGCTGGCCTTCAGATCCTCGGCCGACATGGTGACGATGGGGCTCGCGGCCACATAGTTGGGCGAAGAAATCAGAGAGCCCGTGACGACGACGTCTTCAAGCTGGCCGCTCGCCGCCGTGGCGCCGCTTGCGGTCTGTGCGAACGCGGCCGCACTTGTGAAAACAATGATCCCCGAAAGCAAGGCTGTGCCGGTCAGAAACCGGCCAGACCGCTTCATTCGGAAAACCGATGTAAAAACTGCTTTATTCACGATTGCCTCCCCATGTGGATTGTGCGCCGATACCCCCCGCCCATCCGGGACGCTCGCGTCTTGTAACTTGAATTATACTAACTGGTACGTTCACGTCAATCGCCGGACGCGTCTCCTCTCATCGCGCAGACAGGACCGGTGCATATGCATCGAAGGTGCGCCCCGCTCGCGGCTGCAAAACCCAAATGACATCCCACGTGTTTCACCATGATGCGAGCCGGAACGACGCAAAACGTTACCGCTACCGCCATGGAGCAGAACATTAAAAACAAAGGCGCGCCCGACATGAAGTCGAGCGCGCCCAGATGAGACTGTCCGTCGATATGGAGACTGACGTTACGTCGACTTCGCCAAATTCACGGGGCTCCGCAAGCGAGTTCGCGTGAACCGCGAAATTTCATACAGCATACCGCGACGTCGTCTTCGGCGATCACGCTAATTCGCCTTGTTTCCGAACGTTTCATCGATGAAGGCAAACGTCTTGGCAAGCGCTTCAAGGCTGGCGTCGCGCGTGGCCTTCAGAGTCGGGCCGACGAAGCTGTGGCCCACTCCCGGCAGTTCCACCAACGTCGCCTTCACATGATTTGCCCGCAGAAGCTTATAGAAATTCTCCGACTGCGCGGGCGGCACCGTCTTATCGTCGCTGCCAAACATGATCAGCATCGGCGGATCCGTAGGTTTGACGAGCTTTGCAGGGCTCGCAAGATCGAGAATGCCGGCCGGGCACTTCGAAGGATCGCATCCCAGGAAGGCGACCAGCGGATTGGAGGCGTCCGCCGGGCGGGCCGGCGCATTTTTTGGCCGTTCACTTGAGAGCGCGCCAAAGTCAAAAACGCCGTACCAGGTCACGACGCCCTGAACGCAATCCGATTGGCTGCTTTCCGCCGTGCGCGCGGATGCCGGCGCGGGCAACGCGATGTCGTACTCCAGATCCTGAAGTTCCGACGTGGCGGGTTCCAGGCCTTTGACGCCGCACGAGACGCCCGTCAGCGCCGCGAGGTGCCCGCCGGCCGAACCGCCCCAGACCAGCGCCTTGCTCTTGTCGATGCCGTATTTTTCCGCATGCGCCCTAAGCCAGCGCAGCGACGCCTTGATATCCTGCTCCGCAGCCGGGAACCGGGCCTCGCCGCTCAGCCGGTAATTGAGCGAGGCCACGACATAGCCCCTCGCCGCCAATGTGGCCAGGACGTCGGGCCAATTCACGAACGCGCCGGACTGGCGCGCATGTCCGGTTACCCATCCGCCGCCGTGGATGTAGAGCACGACGGGATCGCCGCCGGGCTTTCTCTTCGCCGCGGGCGGCAGATAGAGGTCCAGAGTCAACGGTCGAAAGCCCATCAGGGTCGCGTAGGTGACGTCCGGCAAACCCGTGACGCCGCCCGGGAACGCGACTTGCGCTTGCGGGTAATGGTCGCCAAGCACGGCCGAGGCCGCAATGGCAGGCGTCTCTGTCGCAGCGGCCCCCGCCGATGATACGGCGACGGCCGACACAATGGCTGCGGCAGCAAGGCCGGAACGCAAAAACTTCAAGGCCAAATGCATGAGTGTTCCCTCCACTGGTTGGGCGCAGCATTGTTTTCGGTTGCGCCCCGTGTCGAGGCCGCTGCGTTGACAATAATGTACCCACTAGTTCGTTTGTAATTCAACAACCAATGCCGATAACCTCAACGTGATAAGGTCATTAACTCCGGTGACGGCCTTGTCCCGGAACCGGCTGCGGCCTGGACGCCCTCGGCAACGCCGGACCAGCGGCCGATCACCAATCGATGCACGAATTTCCCGCCTCGATCATCTGTGTATGCGTTGCACCGCAACGCGAACCGGCGCTCTCGACCTGGACGGGAAAACCGGCGCGCCGCGCCTCACCCGGCTTCCCCAATCATTTTCAGGGGAGGTCATGAGCCATCTCGTCTACGTTTTGAGCGGGCCGAATCTCAATCTGCCGGGAAAGCGGGAGCCGTCCATCTATGGCCGTGAGGCTTTCGCCGACATAGAGGCGGACTGTCGATGCGTCGCGGCGGAGGCGGGCCTCGACATTCGCTTCCATCAGAACAATGCCGGTTACCAGATCAGCGATTGAATCCACGAGGCGCGGGAAACGGCGGCGGACATCGTCACAAATGCTGCAGCGGCGTTCACGCATGCCTCCATGGCGATCCTCGATGCGCTGAAGCCCGCCTGTTTTTCGGAAGGCGGCTAATACGCCAGGGTCACCGATACGTCTGCGAGATTACCGAAGGTTTTTGCGCCTGGCGGTTTGGTGAGCTGCC
>VFSW01000643.1_pt1 | contig 51647 bp, 39 predicted proteins | sample 5358111 | NCBI WGS metagenome assembly VFSW01 (sample SAMN11554181, study PRJNA540505) | mine drainage metagenome | isolation source: sediment from site ElyBrook_90M | place: USA: Ely Copper Mine, Vershire, VT | collected 2017 | reverse complement strand
AAAAGATGAAGACGCAGATGGAGGCGCTGATCCATCACTTCAAGATCGTCACCGAAGGCTTTGCGGTGCCTGCCGGCGAAGTCTATCAGGGCATTGAGGCGGGCCATGGGCAGACTGGCTATTACGTGGTTTCAGATGGCACGGCCAAGCCCTACAGGGTACATATGCGCTATCCATCCTTTCCCACACTGCAGGCTCTTGAAACCATGTGCAAGGGCAGGATGCTGGCCGATGTGGTAGCGGTGATCGGATCCATCGATATCGTGTTAGGGGAGATTGATCGTTGAGCGCGGCTCCGCCGCTTCACTCGTTGGAGCAGATTCGGGGAGAGCTTTGGGTATCCCTCGCCTCCCTGCTCCGCAGCTACACCGCGGCCAACGGGCTTAACGGCAACCGCCAGGCAACGGTGGAGTTGGGGGAGGAGCGGATCACGGTGCGTCACGGCGACGGGTGGCTGGATCTGCATCGGCAGGGCGCAACCGTAGCCTGGAAGCGCGAAGATGGAAGGGCTGGAACGTTGGAATTGACTGAGGCAGGGCGTTTGCGCTCGAGTACAGGCGAGGAAGTCGAGATGGATATGGCCGCCGAACAGTGGGCACGGGAGTTGATGCAATGAGCAGTGAAACCATGACCATCTTTTCGCCGCAGTTGGCGGCCCGGTTTGACGCATTGGTCAAAAAGTATCCGGTAGGCCGTTCCGCGTTGGTGCCTATGCTGCTCTACGCGCAAGATGAGATCGGCTATCTCTCTGATGCCGTGATCGCGGAAGTGGCCGATCGCATCGGCATCACAGAACTGGACGTACGCAACGTAGCCACCTACTACTCCATGCTGCGCTTCAAGCCGGTAGGCAAGTTCAACGTACAGGTCTGCACCAACATCAGTTGCATGTTGCGTGGCGGCTACGAGTTGTTCGAGCGCTTCCAGGAAGAGCTTGGCATCGGGCACAAGGGCGTCACGCCCGACGGCGTCTTCTCGCTCGAAGAGGTCGAGTGCATCGGGGCCTGCTGCTGGGCGCCGGCCATCCAGGTCAACTACGACTTTCACGACGACCTGACACCTGAACAGGTGCCAGGCATTCTGGCCGATTATCGCGGCCAGGCCAAAGCCGAAGGGACGGTATCCCATGCCTAGGCTGGTTTCGCACCCTGATGAAGTCAAGATCGTAACCCGGCGCTTCGGCCATGGCGCGGCAAATATCGACCGCTACATCGAACTCGGCGGCTATGAGTCTGCAAAGAAGTGCCTCGCCCAGGGACCCGACTGGATCATCAACGAGATGAAGTCCAGCAATCTGCGCGGCCGAGGCGGAGCAGGTTTCCCCACCGGCATGAAGTGGTCTTTCGTCCCCAAGCAAAGCCCCAAGCCCAAATACGTGCTGGTCAACGGCGACGAGAGCGAGCCCGGAACCTGCAAGGATCACCTGATCTTTCTGCATGATCCTCACTCGGTCATCGAGGGCACCATCATTGCGGGCCTCGCCATCGGCGCCAAGCTGGGCTTCATCTACCTGCGCGGCGAGTACCGGTACTTGCTCAATATCATGGAGAAGGCTGTTGCTGACGCCTACGCAAAGGGCTTTCTCGGCAAGAACATCTTCGGCTCCGACACGGAATTCCAGGTAATTACGCAGACCGGCGCGGGAGCCTATGAAGTGGGTGAAGAGTCGGCGCTGATGGAATCGCTCGAGGGCAAGCGGGGCGTGCCGCGCATCAAGCCGCCATTCCCTGCCGTCGTCGGTCTCTACGGTGGTCCCACGGTGATCAATAATGCTGAGACCATCGCCACCGTGCCGCATGTGTTCGCCATGGGCGGCGAGGCTTACGCCGCGGTGGGCACGCCGCGCAACGGCGGCACGCGCCTGTTTGGCATCAGCGGCCATGTGGAGCGGCCCGGCGTCTACGAGTTGCCCATGGGCTACAGTCTCAAAAAGATGGTCTACGAGGTCGCGGGCGGCGTTCGCGGTGGACGCAAGTTGAAGGCGGTGATCCCCGGCGGCTCGTCCACACCGGTGTTCCTGCCCGAAGAGATCGAGAATCTCGGTATGGATTTCGACCAGGTAGGCAAGGCCGGATCGATGCTCGGTTCCGGCGGCGTGGTGGTCATTGACGACCAGACCTGCATCGTCGAGTTTGCGCTCAGGACCATCAGCTTCTATCAGCATGAGAGCTGTGGCTGGTGCATCCCCTGCCGCGAAGGCACCGACTGGCTCAAAAAGTCGCTGACCCGCTTTCATGCGGGATTCGGTGTGGCCAAGGATATCGACAATATTCAATACCTGGCCGAGAACATGCTGGGCCGCACCTTCTGCCCATTGGGCGACGCGGCGGCTATGCCTATTCTTGGCTTCGTGAAGAAGTTCCGCAAGGAATTCGAAGATCACCTGAACGGAAAGCCCTGCCCGTTCGCCAAACACGTAGAACTGGCCGTGGTGTAAGGGGCTCTGGAGACGAATGGCAGACGTAACCTTCACAGTCGATGGTAAAAAGCTGACCGCTCCCGCGGGGACGTTGCTGATCGATGCTTGCCGCAAGGCGGGCATCGAAATTCCAGCCTTTTGCTACTATCCAGGGCTGAGCCTGCAAGCGGCTTGCCGCATGTGCGTAGTGCGCCAGGAGAAAGTGCCCAAGCTGCAAACGGCCTGCACCACCACAGTCGCCGAGGGCCAGGTCTTCATCACCGACTCGCCAGAAATTACTCAGGCGCGCAAAGCGACCATTGAACTGCTGTTGGGCAATCACCCGCTCGACTGCCCGGTCTGCGATGCCGGCGGCGAGTGCGAACTGCAGGACATGACATTCAAGTACGGCGCGGGTGAGAGCCTGTACACCGAGGCCAAGCAGCACCGCGAAGAACAACAGTGGTCCCCCGCAGTCTTCTATGACCGCCCCCGCTGCATCCTCTGCTACCGCTGCATCCGCATGTGCGGTGAAGGCATGGACGTCTGGGCCCTCGGCGTGCAGAACCGCGGCTCGAGTTCCGTGATTGCTCCGAACGGCGGCGACACACTGGACTGCGAACAGTGCGGCATGTGCATCGACGTGTGCCCGGTAGGCGCGCTCACCAGCGGCAGCTACCGCTACAAGACGCGGCCTTGGGAGATGAACCACGTATCAACCGTATGCACACTTTGCGCAGACGGCTGCAAGGTCACACTCGGCGTACGCCAGTCAAACGACGGATCGGAAATCATCCGCGCCGATAACCGCGACAAGAGCGGCATCAACGGCGACTTTCTCTGCGCCAAGGGCCGCTTCGGCTTCGACTTTGTCGAGAATCCCGAGCGGCTGACCAAGCCGCTAGTGCGTAACGCCGCGGGCAAGCTGGAGCCGGCCACATGGGAACACGCGCTGCGCTTCGCCGCGGGCAAGCTCAAGGAAATTCGCGACAGCCGCGGCGGCGCAGCCATAGGCGTCATCGGCTCCAATCAGACCACGAATGAAGAGAACTACCTCTTGCAGAAGTTTGCGCGAACCGTTCTCCAGACCAACAATATCGACCACGAGCGGACCGCAGACTACACCGCATTTGCCCGCGCCCTTGCCGGGCACAGCGGCAGGGCGGCCAGGCTGCGTGATGTGGCGAAGGCCCCGGCGATTCTCCTCATCGGTGGCAATCCGACAGAGGAACACCCGCTTCTGGCGTGGGAACTTCGTACGAATGTACGGCTGAACCGGGCCCGCCTCTATGTGGCCAACGCCAACCCAATCAAATTGGAACGGCAAGCGAAGTCTGTGCTGCGGCTTCCGGCAAATGGATATGCCGCCCTCGCCGCGTACCTGGACGGCAGTGATTCCGCGATCACCAACGCCGCCTTCCGAGAGGCGCTGCTTGCAGAAGAGTCACTTTTGGTGATCTTTGGCCAGGAGTATCGCGGCAAACAGCTTGAGACACTCGTTCAGTGGGGATTGAAGCGCGCCAATGTGAATTTCGCCTACCTCGGCGATCACGCCAACTCGCGCGGCGCTGCCGACATGGGCATCCTGCCCGACATGCTCCCCGGCTACACGCCAGTCGCCGCCCCCGGCGTCTTCGCAGCCGAGTATCCCGGCATGCCTGCGACACCCGGCAAGACGCAGCCTGAAATCTTCGCCGCTGCGGGCAAGGGCGAACTCGGCGCATTGCTGGTCGTCGAAGCCAATCCTGTGGCCAAGTTCGGCATCGACCCGGCAGCGTTGAAGAACACCTTCATTGTTGTTCAGGACATCTTCCTCACAGAGACCGCGGCCCTGGCTGATGTAGTGTTCCCGGCTGCTAGTCTCTACGAGAAGTCCGGTACGGTGACCAACACCTACGGCGATGTGCAGTTGGCACGCAAAGCCGCCGACCGCGCAGGCGTCAAGCCCGACTTCGAGATTCTCGTCCGTCTTGCCGGCAGCATGGGCGTTGATATCAAAACACTCGTACCCTTTGGCAAGAGCAACGTCACGGCCGACCTCGGTCAGTCGCGCGGAGCGCAAGCAGGCGAAGCGGACCGCCACGCAGTCTGGCTATCGGCCAATGGGCTGGAGCCCAAGCTGAGCCCCTTCGACCCGCTGGCCGTGCTGGATGAAATCGAACGTCTTGTCCCCGGATATAAGCTGGACCGGCTCAATCTTTTCGGTGGCAACGATGCGCCAACCGAACCGGGCTTCGTGCCGGTTTCAACCCTGACCGGACCTGATCTTGTGACGCCGGCGCACGACGGGCTATTTACTTCCGGAACGCTGGGCCATTACAGTGCAGCGCTCAAGGAACTTGAAAGGCATCAGGCGCCCGCGCTGGCAGAGACCGCGGCGGATTAAACGTCTGGTGCAGTAAATTGTTGCGGTAGCAAGCGAAACGTAGATACACGTTTTTCGACTGTGTTTCGCTTCGCTCAGAATGACAGCAATGAGTTTGGCAAGAGAGGCTGAAGACTCGTGACGATTTTGCAGTTTTTTCTGTGGAGCTTGCTCAAAGTGATTGTGGTTACGGTGGTGATGCTTCTCGGCGTCGCCTATACCGTACTGCTTGAGCGCAAGCTGGTGGGCCGCATTCAGAACCGCTGGGGGCCTAGCCGCGTGGGTCCGTTCGGTCTGCTGCAGCCGCTGGTGGACGGAGCGAAGTCCTTTCTCAAAGAGGACATTATCCCCACAGGGGTTTACAAGCCGCTTTATCTGCTGGCCCCTATCCTCGCCCTGAGCTGCGCCCTGATTTCGATTGCCGTGGTGCCTTTCGGCGATCCCAACGTGGAGCCGGGCGGGATTCACCTCTTTCAGATCGCAGACGTCAATATCGGCCTTTTGGTGATTCTGGGCATTACCTCCATCGGCGTCTACGGCATTGCGCTTGCCGGATGGTCGTCCAACAACAAGTATTCCCTGCTCGGCTCTCTCCGCTCCTCGGCACAGTTGATCAGCTACGAACTCGCGCTTGGGCTTTCTCTGGTCGGTGTGGTTCTGCGTGCCGGCTCGCTCAACCTGCGCGTAATTGTGGAGAGCCAGGCCAGTAAAGGAATCGCCACCTGGAACATCTTCGGCGGAATGCAGTTTGTGGCCTTCTTTATTTATCTGATGGCCGCCTATGCTGAGACCAACCGCTCGCCCTTCGATCTGCCCGAAGCCGAGAGCGAACTTACCGCCGGCTATCACACCGAATACAGTTCCATGAAATTCGCCATGTTCTTCATGGCCGAGTACGCCAACATGATTACCGTTGGCTGTGTAGCCACCCTGCTGTTCCTGGGCGGATGGACCAGCCCCTTCGGCAATTGGATTCCGATGCCTCAGAACATCGTGCTGCAGTCGCTGTTGCCAATCTTTTGGTTCGTGCTGAAGGTCTTCAGTTTTCTCTTTTTGTATGTCTGGGTGCGGGGAACGCTTCCCCGCTTCCGCTATGACCAGCTAATGAATTTTGGATGGCGCTACCTCATGCCGCTAGCCATCCTCAACATTGTGGGAACAAGCCTCTGGCTTGCGTACCGTTAGGAGCGCGCTTCAGGTTTTCGATTCAGCCGCAGCAATTGAACCGGCGAATCGGCACCGACAGCGAAAACACGCGCTCAGTTACAATCGGAAGGAACTTCCCGGAGCCATACAATCTGCTCCCTGATCCTTCCCTCAACCGGCCGGTTTGTTCACGCGGCATTGGCCTGTACGCGACGGAACGATGCACCTAATCCTGTTTATCGTCTTTGCCGGATTCTGCATGGCTGGAGCCATTAACCTTCTGCTCCAGAGCCATCCCATCAGCAGTGCCCTGTCGCTCATCGTCGTGATGACTTCGCTGGCCGTGCTGTACCTGTTGCTCGGCGCGGAGTTCCTCGCCGCGGCGCAGGTGATTGTGTATGCCGGCGCCATCATGGTGCTGTTTACCTTTGTGGTTATGCTGCTGAACGCGGGGCGCGAGGAACGCACCCTGGGCAGCCGTGCCGCGCTCACGGTGGGCTTTCCTGCTGTGGTGGCCACTCTGGCCGTGATTGCCACCGTGATACTTCATGCGCAAGGCTTGGGAACAGTGTCGCTTAGCGACGGCATCACCAGCACTGAAGACCTCAGCCGGGTCCTCTTTCATGAACTGCTGCTGCCCTTTGAGGTGACCTCCATTCTCATCCTCATCGCCATTCTTGGCGCGGTGGCGCTGGCCCGTCACGGCGACGGAGAAAGGACGGCAGGCAAGTGATTCCCATCTCCTGGTATCTGCTCCTGAGCGCCACGCTATTCTGCCTCGGCGTCATCGGCTTTCTCATCAAGCGCAACCTCATCACCGTCTTCATGTCCATTGAGCTCATGCTCAATGGTGTGAACCTTTCCTTTGTGACCTTCGCCCACCAGTGGCACGCGGTGAAAGGCCAGATCTTTGTCTTCTTTGTGATGATGGTCGCCGCAGCCGAAGCAGCTGTAGGACTGGCCATCATTATTGCTGTCTTCCGCGCCCGCTCTACACTGGCCGTCGACCGTATCGACCTGATGAAACTATGAACGTACACCTCTATCTCTGGCTGATTCCGCTGCTACCCTTTGCCGGGTTTGTGATCAACGGAACTGTGGGCCGCCGGTTGCCGAAAGGCTTGGTGACCACGGTTGCGCTGCTGGCTCCGCTCGCCTCATTGGCCGTGGTGCTCAACGCCGTCATGGCAACCACCGCCGGCCTCGCGCTGCCCTACACGGAAACCTGTCCGATAGGCTGGATCAACGCCGGCACGCTGCACATCGACTTCAGCTTTGTGCTCGACCATCTCTCGCTGGTCATGCTCCTTGTCGTCACCGGAGTCGGTTTCCTCATCCACATCTACTCCGTCGGTTACATGGGCGAAGAAGAAGGCTACTGGCGCTATTTCAGCTACATGAACCTCTTCCTCTTTTTCATGACGGTGCTGGTACTGGCCGCCAATGCCCTGCTGATGTTTGTGGGCTGGGAGGGCGTGGGTCTTGCGTCGTACCTGCTGATCGGCTTCTATTTCAAGAAGAATTCCGCGGCCGATGCAGGTAAAAAGGCGTTCATCGTCAATCGCATCGGCGACTTCGGTTTCCTCATTGGCATGTTTCTGCTGCTCGCCACCTTCGGCACGCTCACCTTCAGCGAGATCGGCGCCAAGCTGGCTGCCAGCCCCGCGTGGAGCGGAGGCGTCCTTACCGTCATTGCACTCTGCCTGCTGCTCGGCGCCACCGGCAAGAGCGCACAGTTGCCGCTCTACATCTGGCTGCCCGATGCCATGGAAGGCCCCACACCGGTCTCCGCCCTCATCCACGCAGCCACCATGGTCACGGCAGGCGTCTACATGATCGCCCGCACCCACGCGCTCTTTGACCGCTCGCCGTTCGCTCTTAGCGTGGTGGCAGTGGTGGGCGCGGCCACAGCGCTCTTCGCGGCCACCATCGGCCTGGTGCAGAACGACATCAAACGCGTGCTGGCCTACTCCACCATTTCACAGCTCGGCTACATGTTCCTGGGCTGCGGCGTAGCAGCCTACTCGGCGGCCATCTTCCACCTGATGACCCACGCATTCTTCAAGGCGCTCCTCTTCCTTGCCGCAGGCTCGGTGATTCACGGACTGGGCGGCGAGCAGGATCTGCGCAAGATGGGCGGCCTCCGCAAAAAGCTCCCGGTCACTTTCTGGACCATGACCGCGGCCGTCTTCGCCATCGCAGGCTTCTTCCCCTTTGCCGGATTCTTCTCGAAAGACGCAATCCTCTACGCCGCATTCCTGCAAGGCACAGGCGGTAAGCTGCTCTGGTTCGTCGGGGTTGTCACCGCCCTGCTGACAGCCTTCTACATGTTTCGCCTCTGGTACCTTACCTTTCTCGGCGAGTCGCGCAGTCACGACGTCCACCCGCATGAGAGCCCTTGGTCCATGCTGGGACCGCTCGTGATTCTCGCGTTGCTCTCCGTCGGCGGCGGCTGGATCGGCATCGAGCGCTTCAGCGCCTATCTCGCACCTTCCGTGGGCCAACACGCAGCAGAAGCCGGCAGCGCGCAACTGGAAATCCTGCTCAGCGTGCTGGCCGTTGCTGTCGCTCTGATCGGCTGGTTCATCGCCGACCGGCTCTACCGCCAGCGGCCCGAAAGCCCAGACCGGATTGCAGCAGCCTTTCCCCACGGTTACAAGCTACTGCTCAACAAGTATTTCGTCGACGAGTTCTACGGCTGGACGGTGGTCAAGCCGCTGCTCGCGTTTTCAAAATACCTGCTCGGGTGGGTCGTGGATGTAGGCATCCTGGGTGGTCTGGCGTGGCTGCTTGCCGGCAGCGCCACCCTCTCCGGGGCCGTCCTGCAACGCTGGCAATCGGGTAACCTTCGCTCCTATGCTGCGTGGCTGGCCGTTGGCGCAGCGGCACTGCTCCTGTTTGTGCTGGTTCCGTGGACCACGGTGCTGGCAAATTTACCGGGCATTCACCTCAGCATGGCGGGGCACTAACCAATGAACGAATCGATTCTCACGTTGATCCTCCTTGTTCCGCTGGCCGGTGCGCTGCTTGTGGCGCTGCTGCCCGACCGCGGCAAGCTCCCTGCCTGGATTGCTCTGCTCACCACCTTGGTGAGCTTCGGCCTCACGCTGCATCTGCCGGCGCACTTTGTTCTCGGTCAGCACGGTTTCCAGTTTGAAATCAACCGCCCATGGATTGAGAACCCCGCCATCTTCTACCACGTTGGTGTGGACGGCCTCAGCCTCTGGCTCCTGGTACTCGTTGGCTTGCTGGCTCCGGTCGGCGTGCTCGCCAGCTGGAACGCTATCAAGGAACGGCAAAAGGTCTTCTATTCGCTCTTTCTCGTCCAGCAGACAGCCATGTTCGGCGTCTTCGTTTCCCTGGACCTGATGCTCTACTACGGCTTCTGGGAGCTATCCCTGGTCCCTATGGGTATTCTGATCGCCATGTATGGCCGCAAGGACGGGCCTAAGGCTGCAATCAAGTTCTTCCTGTTCACCTTCATTCCTTCGGCGCCGCTGCTCGTCGCGATTCTGTGGCTCTATGCCCGCACCGGCACATTCAACTTTGCAGAGTTGCAACTGCTCATCGCCACCGGTTCGCTGCCTGCCGGACCGCTGTGCTGGGTCGCCCTTGCGTTTCTGTTCGCCTTCGCCGTCAAGGTGCCGGTCTTCCCGCTGCATGGCTGGGTCGCGGATACCTTCAGCGAGGCACCCGTAGCCCTTGCCATGGTGGTAGCCGGTAAATTGGGTCTCTACTCCATGCTGCGCTTCCACGTCGGCCTCTTCCCCGTCCAGGCGCGGATGGTCGCTCCCGTGCTTGTCGCGCTGGCGGTCATCGGCATTCTCTACGGCGCTTGCCTCGCTCTGGTGCAGCGCGATTTCTGGCGGCTGATCGCCTTTGCAGCCATCAGCCATCTCAGCCTGATTACGCTGGCCATCTATGGCCTCACCTTCACCGGCTGGGACGGCGCGGTCTACCAGATTCTCAGTCACGGTGTTGTAGACGCCGCATTATTCCTGCTGCTGGGCACACTGGAGATTCGTTACGCCACCAGTCAGATTGCCTCCTATGGGGGCTTGGCCAGCCGCGTGCCGCAGACTGCCACGCTCTTCGTCATCACCTCGTTGGCCATGATCGGTTTGCCCATGCTCAGCGGTTTTGTCGGCGAGTTCCTCATCCTCTCCAGCACCTTTACCGGTGTCAGCCGCGGCTGGGCAATTGCCGCCACGGTCGGTGTCATCCTTGGTGCGGCCTACATGTTGTGGCTGGTGCAGCGGCTCTTTTACGGCCCTGAAAGCGAGTTGGCCGCGTCCAGGCCACCTGCCGACCTCCGGCTGGGTGAACAGGTCATGTTATGGCCCCTCGCCATCCTGATGCTGGTGCTGGGCCTGGCGCCCTCCATCTGGATGCCCTCTATCGAGAATCGCGTCGGCTCGCCCGCTCTGACCACTCACGCCCTGAGAGGATCGACTGCCTTGCCTGAAAGCACTTTGAACGTTGCCTTGCATGGGGAGGGCCAGCGGTGAATCCTGTTCCCGACATCTTTCGCATCCTTCCTGAAGTGATCCTCACCCTGACCGGCGTTGCCATCATGCTCATTGACGCTTCCCTGCCGCCCCGGTTGCCGCGCCGCGCGCTCGGCTGGGTGGCAGCTTTTGGAACCACGCTCGCTCTGTGGGCTAGCCTCTGGCAACTTTCATTGCCCGTCGGAACCGGCTATTTCGGAACGGTCGAGACCAGCCCCTTCACCGTCTTCTTCCACGCGCTCATCTGCGGCATCGTGCTGGTAGCCCTGCTGCTTTCGCTTGATACGCTGCCCGAGAAGAGCCATCACCAGGGCGAGTACTATGCGCTGGTCGTCTTTGGCGCGGTAGGAATGTGCCTGCTCACCAGTGCGGTCGAGCTGTTGCTGGTCTTTATCGCCCTTGAAATCTCTTCCATCGCCACCTACATCCTGGCCGGCTATCGCAAAGAGACGGGCCGCGGTCCCGAAGCGGCCATCAAGTATTTCCTCCTCGGCTCCTTCGCCACCGCCTTCCTGCTCTACGGTATCGCCCTTGCCTTTGGCGCCACCGGAACCACGCAGATCTATGAGATTGCGCACCTGGCCCCAACCGCACAGAATCATTCCCTGGTTCTGGCGTCTCTGGCCTTAATGCTCGTCGGTATCCTCTTCAAAGTGTCAGCCGCGCCCTTCCACGTCTGGACTCCCGATGTCTACGAAGGTGCGCCCTCGCCTGTGGTGGCACTCATGTCCACCGCCCCCAAGGCTGCTGCCTTCGCTCTCCTTCTCCGCGTGGTCTATGAGATGTTCCCCACTCTGCGCTCCGTCTGGTCGCCGCTCCTCTGGGTAGTCGCGATCCTGTCCATGACCGTGGGAAACCTTGCCGCCCTGCGCCAGCAGAACGTGAAGCGCATGCTGGCCTACTCTGCCATTGCTCATGTCGGCTACCTGCTCGCAGCCTTCGCCGGCCTGGGAACCAGCGGCATCTCCGCCGCCAGTTTCTACATCGCCGCCTATGCAGCCATGAACGTGGGTATCTTTGCCGTGGTCACCCTGGCCAGCGGATACGAGGATAACCTGCCCTTGATTCAGGATTTCCGTGGCCTCATCTACCGCTCTCCCCTGCTCGGCAGCCTCCTGATCTTCTTCCTCGCTTCACTGGTTGGAATTCCATTCACCGGCGGGTTCTTCGGCAAGTTCTATGCGTTCTCCGCAGCGGTCAGTGGAGGTGCGGTCTGGCTGGCCATCATCGGCCTTCTCAACTCCGGGCTGGCCTCGGCCTACTACCTGCGCCTGGCCTTTGCCACCGCGCAGCGCCCTGCCCAGGAGAACGGCAAAACGCATGCCCCCGCGATGTATGTAGGCGTTGCAGCCGCTGCCGCCCTGCTGTTCGCTGTCGCCGTAACGCTCGTTCTCGGCATCGTGCCAAACGAAGTACTGCGCGCAAGCGAGGCTGCAGCGCACACGCTGCAGGCTCCACCCGCGGATTCCGCCTCCACGCCGATGGGTATTGCGGCTGCACGGCAAGCCCCCTAGCTTCCGTCCTTCCGTTCACGATATTGGGAGCAAGGTTTTTTGAATCAATAATTTATGTCCTTCCACTGACCGCGACTTTTTTTGATGAGAAAGCCGTTTAACGCGGCGGATAGGGTCCCATTTCGCCGCGTCAACTCGATTTGGATACCCCAAAGTCCTGTTCTGACCCGATTCCAAGCGCCCTTCGCAGTTGGTTTTCAGCCAACCCCGATAACGGCACTCAACATCGACGACTTTGTGAAATCAGCCGCTCTAAACATGCTCGTGCTACAAAGGATAGGGAATTTCTTGCCTATTCGCCCGCTCGCGTTGCCACGTATCGCTGAACGCACGATTCCTGAAACCTCGACGAGATTAAAATCTGCGCAGACGACCTTTCTAGCAGCTTTGCATCCAATATACTGACAGAGATTGTACGGAGATAGATAACCGTGCTTCGTATGTCATGCTTGACGCCCCAACTCCCAGGAAAAATGAGTGATTCGCCACAAAATCAGGTTCGCTCTTTCAGCCTTTGCCTTGTATTTGCAGGGTTGGCTCTCTCCCTGTTTTTGTGGGGATTAGGGTACAAGCTGTCTCTGTACGAGCCTCATCAGAGTAATTCCCATCTCATTCCCAGGGCAAAGTTGTTTTGCGAGGACGAGCGTCCCAGTCTAAGAGACTCTTCGCAGATCAGCCCCGGCGCCGCAGCGGCTATCAACAGCTTCCGCGTACTCCTCTCAAGTACTCTCTTCTTCTTTCTACCCTTTGCTCTTACTGAGCACCACACAGAAATGCGGATAAAGGAAATCCTTCGACCTTGGTGCAGGCGCGTGCGCACCATGTTGGGTGCCTTTCTCTTCCGCCCCCCTCCCCCCATTTTCTGTGTTCAAACCCCGATCTTCGACAACTAAATGTTCCAACCATTTCGCAACTGTCGGCGGCGAGATGGTATGTTTTCGGCGGGTGATGCCTCGCCATCGACGCGCTTGCCGACCAGAAACTTACCCATAGGTGCTATCAAAATATGCGGAAGCGATTCTCATTTCTCCTTTTCACGGGATTGACGTTTGTTGCTGCTTTGGGCATGAATGCTTGTAGCTCCAAGGCCAAAAACTCTGAAGCAGACGCGGCAGAAATGCCCTCAGCTCCGGTGTCTGCGGTGGTGCGAGGATCCATCCAACACACCTTGAATCTAGCTGGCCAGTTTCAGCCATACCAGGTCGTCGATGTCCACGCCAAGGTGTCCGGCTACATTCGGCACATCTATGTCGATATTGGAGACAAGGTTCATACAGGTCAGGTACTGGCAGTTCTCGAAGTCCCCGAGCTCAGCGCACAACTTAAAGAAACCGTCTCGGAGCTAGCTGGGAGCAAAGATGAAATCACTCGCGCCCAGCACGAGGTGTCGCGCGCTCAGTCTGAACACAGCGCGCTGCATGCGGATTACAAACGCCTCAAGCAGGCATCCCTGGCGCAGCCCGGCCTGATCGCACAGCAGGAACTCGATGACGCGCAAGCAAAGGATCTGGCCGCAGAAGCGCAGGTTGATGCGACCAAGTCAGCCTTGGCTGCAGCCAAACAGAAGGCGGCAAGTGCTGGCGCCAACAACGAGCGTGTGAGCGCGCTAGCCGATTACACCAGGGTAACTGCGCCTCTCGACGGCGTCATCATCTGGCGGTATGCCGACACGGGCGCACTTATCCAGGCGGGCACTTCTTCCGATACGCAGTCTCTTCCCGTTGTAAAGCTCTCGCAAAGCGGGCTGTTGCGCCTGCGCTTGCCTGTTCCAGAGGACGCGGTGGCCTATATCCATGAAGGCGCCAACGTCAATGTGCAGGTCGATGCGGTCCATCGCACCTTTGTGGGAAAAGTCGTTCGCTTCACCCGCAATGTCAGCCTCGCCACGCGCACCATGGAGACAGAGATCGATGTTGAGAACAAGGATCTCTCACTCACTCCTGGCATGTACGCCAACACTACCATCCAGTTGGAACAGCACAACAATGTTCTGACGATTCCGGAGCCTGCTGTCATCGAGAATGGGAATCAGGCTTCCGTCCTCGTCGTCGACAAAGAACATCGTGTGCAGATACGCAACGTGCAATTGGGCCTGCAGGGATCAAATCGTGTGGAAGTTAAGACCGGACTCGCAGAGGGCGATCTGGTGATCACGGGGGGCCAATCGAACTACCAGGCGGGAGAAACTGTAACGCCAAAGCTCGAGCGGATGCTCTCGGTAAATGGAAGTCAAGAGCAAGCCGGAGACGAGTAGTAATGCCTAAGTTCGCCCTAAAATACCCCTACTTCATCATCATGGTGTGCCTGGTCATCGTTGTAGTAGGGATAACTAACATTGCAGGTATGCCGGTCGACCTCTTTCCGCAGGTCGACATTCCTGTGGTCGTGGTCGCGACTTTCTACTCCGGCATGCCGCCGCAGCAGATTGAAGCTGACATCACCGATACCTTCGAACGATTCTTTACGTTAGGCAGTAATATCGACCACATTGAGTCGCGATCCTTGACGGGCGTAAGTCTCATCAAGATCTACTTCAAGCCCGGTACCGACTCCAATGCGGCACTAAGTAACATCGCAAATCTGGCGATGGCAGATCTGCGAAGATTGCCGCCTGGCACACTGCCGCCAGTGGTGCTTGGCATGGACGCCTCCAGCCAGCCCGTCTGCCTGGTCACATTGAAGGGCAACGGCCTGAATGAAACTGATCTGAAAGATCTCGCGCAATTCCAGGTAAGAAATCAGATTGCCAACGTTCCCGGCGCCTCAGTGCCACAGCCTTTCGGCGGTCGTTATCGCCAGATCATGGTTTATGTCGACCCACTGAAGCTAGAAGCGCACAATATGAGCCTCATGGATGTTGTCAGGTCTGTGAATGATTCCAACCTGATCCTCCCGGCCGGCGACGTTCGGATCGGCCAAAAAGATTACAACATCTACGCGAACAGCCAGGTGCCTACGCCGGAGGAGATCAACAGCCTGCCACTAAAATCCGTGGGCAACGCTTCCGTCCTCGTGGCGGATATTGGCAAGGCTCAGGACTCAGGCACGATTCAGACGAACATCGTACGCATTGATGGGCAGAAATCGGTTTACATTCCGGTGTTGAAGCAGGGCGGCGATAGCAACACGATCACGATCGTGAATGGCATGAAAGCCGCCATCAAGAACCTGGTTGACGTCCCGGCCTCGCTCAAGACGGCCGTAGTCTTCGACCAATCGGTCTTCGTAAAATCCGCATTAAAGAACCTGGGAAACGAAGGCGGCATAGGCCTTGTCCTGACTGCCCTCATGATCCTCCTGTTTCTCGGGAGTGTGCGCGCCACCTTTGCCGTTCTTCTATCTATTCCCCTTTCAGCACTGGCCGCGTTCATCTGTATCCGCGCTGGCGGTGGATCAATTAACACTATGGTGCTCGCTGGACTGGCCCTGGCCTTCTCGCGCCTGATAGATAATTCCGTCGTCGTGCTGGAAAATATCTTTCGCCATCTTGAGATGGGAGAACCGCCCGAAGTCGCCGCAGAGCAGGGCGGCAAGGAAGTGCAGCTTGCGGTGCTGGCAGCCACATTTACAACCGCGATCGTGTTCTTCCCGGTCGCACTTCTGAATGGAGTTAGCCGGTATCTCTTCACCGCGTTGGCGCTCACGGTTGTCTTTTCTCTATTCGCATCCTATGTCGTCGCCATGACGGTCGTGCCATTATATTGCGCGCGCTTCATCAAACCTTCCGAGGGAAGTCATGTTGCCGGCGATCAGGAAGGCATTGGTCTAGATTCCGGTGGAAGACGATCAATCTTTCAGCGTATCGTGCATGGTTTCAATGCATGGTTTCAGCAAATGCTCGACAAGTACGTCATCGTGGTGAATCGCTCAATATTGCGCCCTGTCGCGACTACGTTGAGTATTCTCGGAGTTGTTCTCCTCAGCTTTTCCCTATTCCCCTTGCTTGGCCGCTCTTATTTTCCACGTACAGACCCCGGCCAGTTCGTAATCAACATCAAGTGTCCCAGTGGAACACGCATCGAGCTAAGTGATCAATACATTGCCAAGGTTGAACGAGAGATACGAGACACCGTCTCTCCCAAAGACCTGGATATGATCGTGTCCAACATTGGAATCACACCCGACCTCTCCGCGATCTATACCAGCAATTCGTCAATGGACACTGCCTTTGTACAAGTAAGTCTCAAGGAAGGCCACAAGGTCGGAAGCTATGAATATATGCAGCGCGTCCGGCGAAAGCTGGCCAAGGATATGCCCGAGTTGACAACATATTTCCAAGCAGGCGGCCTCGTCGATTCGGTAATCAACCAGGGTTTGCCCGCGCCGATTGATATTCAGATCAGCGGCAACGACATGGATCAGTCGTACGCCATTGCGCAACAAATTGCGTTGCAAGTTAAAGGGCTAAGAAATGTTAGCGACGTTCTGATTCCTCAGAACCTGCGCTATCCCGGACTCGAGCTGAATATCGATCGCGAACGAGCCAGCCTCATCGGTCTGTCTCCAAAGGAAACCGTAGACAACGTGATCACCGCGTTGACCTCGAACGGCATGATCGCACCCAGTTACTGGATTGATCCGCAGACCGGTAACAACTACATGCTCACTGTTCAGTACTTCGACAAGAAAATTGCCAACATGAGCCTGGACGATTTCAAGCAGATACCGTTGCGGGCAAGCAACGAACAAAGCTACACTCCCCTCCAATCCGTTGCAGACATCAAGGAAATCAACACGCCTACTGAAGTGGATCACTACCAGATCCGGCGCGTCATCGATGTGTACGTCATGCCTTCCACCGAAGCCCTGCAAGGCGTAGATGGCGCCGTTAACAAAGTGCTCGCCGCTACAAAACTTCCGCATAACGTTCGTATCACCGTGCGCGGAACAGTGGTGAGCATGAACGATTCATTCCTAAGATTCGGAATCGGACTCCTCCTCTCGATCGCTCTGGTCTACCTCATTCTGATGGCCCAGTTCACATCCTTCATCGACCCGTTTATCATCCTCATGGCCATTCCGCCCGGATTATCCGGCGTCCTGATCATTCTCCTTCTCACCAACAGCACACTCAACATCATGTCACTTATGGGAGTGATCATGATGACCGGCATTGTTGTCTCTAACAGCATTCTGATCGTGGAGTTTGCAGGCCATCTTCACGAGGAGGGCCTGCCAGTTGCCGAGGCAGTCGTTCAGTCTTGCAAGATACGCCTGCGCCCCATCCTTATGACTTCGCTCGCCACGCTACTTGGCATGATTCCAATGGCCCTCGGACTGGAAGCCGGTAGCGAACAATACGCGCCCCTGGCACGCGCTATCATCGGCGGCCTTGGCGTTTCCGTAGTGGTCACTGTGTTTCTTGTCCCCGCCGTATATCTGATCATTCACAGCAAGCGAGATAAGAAGGCGCAAATCGAAATGGAGGAAGGCATTCATGCCTAAGTTTGCTCTTAGATATCCCTACTTCATTATCATGGTGTGTTTGATCATCGTGGTTGTAGGAGTCACGAACATCGCGCGTATGCCCGTCGATCTATTCCCCAAGATCGATATTCCGGTAGTTGTTGTAGCAACGTTCTATTCAGGTATGCCTCCGCAGCAAATTGAAGCCGATATTACGGATACATTCGAGCGGTTCTTTACGTTGGGCAGTAACATTGACCACATTGAGTCACGCTCACTCACCGGCGTAAGTCTCATCAAGATCTACTTCAAACCGGGCACCGACCCGAACGCAGCGCTAAGTAACATCGCGAACCTTGCGATGGCAGATCTACGGCGATTACCACCCGGCACATTACCTCCGGTCGTCCTCGGCATGGACGCATCCAGTCAGCCGGTCTGTTTGGTCACACTCAAAGGCAAAGGGCTAAACGAAACTGACCTCAAAGACCTGGCGCAATTTCAGGTCCGAAACCAGATTGCGAACGTGCCTGGCGCATCTGTTCCGCAGCCTTTCGGCGGACGTTACCGGCAGATCATGGTCTACGTCGATCCGCTCAAGCTCGAAGCGCACAACATGAGTTTGATGGATGTCGTTCATAGTGTGAACGACTCGAACCTCATCCTTCCGGCTGGTGATGTCCGCATCGGCACAAAGGATTACAACATCTACGCAAACAGTCAGGTTCCAACGCCGGAAGAGATCAATGAAATGCCGTTGAAATCCACCGGCAATGCCTCTGTGTTAGTAGGCGACATAGGCAAGGCCATGGATTCTGGAACCATACAGACCAATATCGTCCGCATCGACGGACAGAGATCCGTCTACGTGCCCGTACTCAAACAAGGTGGCGAAAGTAACACCATAACAATCGTCGATGGCATGAAGGCTGCAATCAAGAATCTGGTTGACATTCCGTCTTCCCTCAGGACGGCGGTTGTTTTCGACCAGTCAATCTTCGTCAAGGCTGCCATTAAGAACCTTATCAAGGAAGCAAGCATCGGCCTGGTCCTTACGGGTATTATGATTCTTGTCTTCCTTGGGAGTCCTCGAGCAACCTTCGCGGTCCTCCTTTCCATTCCTCTATCTGCCCTTATGTGTCTGCTGATTATGAATGCAATGGGCGGATCAATTAACACCATGCTGCTGGGTGGACTTGCCCTCGCGTTCTCCAGACTCATTGACGACTCCGTCGTCGTATTGGAAAACATCTTCCGCTATATGGAAATGGGAATCGCTCCTCATATAGCAGCCGAAAAAGGCGGAATGGAAGTTTCGCTCGCGGTTCTTGCGGCCACATCAACGACTTCCATCGTATTCTTTCCCGTCACTTTCTTTTCGGGCGTCAGTAAGTACATCTTTACTGATCTTGCATTGGGCGTTGTGCTTTCCATCTTCGCCTCATACGTCTTCGCCATGACAGTGGTGCCGCTCTATTGCGCAAAATTCATTCATATCTCGCATGACGAGGTGCATGAAGGCACAAAACCTCCATCGTTCTTTCGCAGATTTGAGGCGAAGTTCAATGAACACTTCCACAGGATGTTGGACTATTACGAAGTCCAGGTCACACGCACCCTTAAGCGGCCTGGCTTAACAGCGCTTGTCATCGCAGGCGGCGTCTCTGTAATTCTCCTTGGACTGTTTCCCTTCCTCGGAAGATCCTATTTCCCGCGCACCGATCCAGGACAATTTGTAATCAACATTAAGTGCCCAAGCGGCACTCGCATTGAATTGAGCAATCAATACATCGCGCAAGTAGAGAAAGAGATTCGCGAGGTAGTTCCACCAAGCGACCTCGATATGATCGTCTCCAACATCGGAATCACTCCCGATTTGTCTGCAATCTACACCAGCAACTCGGCGATGGATACGGCCTTCGTGCAGGTAAGCCTGAAAGAAGATCACAAGGTGGGCAGCTACAAATACATGGAGCGCGTCCGTCGCAGGCTAGCATCGGACATGCCTGCACTTACAACTTACTTCCAGGCCGGCGGCCTGGTTGACTCCGTCATTAATCAGGGATTGCCTGCACCTATCGACATTCAAGTCAGCGGAAACGATCTGGATCAGTCTTTCGACATTGCTCAACAGATCGCAACGCGAGTCAAACGGCTCAAGAATGTAAGCGACGTTTTAATCCCACAGGATCTGAAATATCCAGGCCTCCAATTGAACATCGACCGTGAGCGCGCCAGTCTCATCAACGTATCGCCGCAGGAAGTCGTGGACAATGTAATTACTGCCATGACTTCAAACGGCATGATTGCTCCAAGCTACTGGATAGATCCAAATACAGGCAATAACTACATGCTCACAGTGCAGTACTTTGATAAGAAGATCGCCAACATGAGCATGGAGGATTTCAAGCAGATTCCCTTGCGGTCGCCGACGATTTCCGACTATACCCCGTTGCAGTCCGTCTCCGACATCAAGGAAATCAACACCCCTACCGAGGTCGACCATTATCAGATTCGCCGCATTATCGACGTTTACGTCATGCCTTCTACTGAAACGCTTGTGGGCGTGAACCGCGATGTCAACAATGTCCTTCAAAGCATCAACACGCCTCGAAACGTTCGCATCAAAGTTCGCGGCGCAGTCGTCAACATGAATCAGTCCTTTACGCGCTTTGCGATCGGCCTCCTGTTGTCAATCGCGTTGGTCTATCTCATACTCATGGCACAGTTCACTTCCTTTGTTGATCCCTTCATCATTCTGATGGCTATTCCTCCGGGGTTGGCTGGGGTGGTGATGATCCTGCTCGTGACCCACAGCACGCTTAACATCATGTCACTCATGGGCGTGATTATGATGACCGGCATTGTGGTTTCGAACAGCATTCTGATTGTAGAGTTCGCAGGCCTGCTTCACGAGCAGGGCAAGCCTCTCCTGGAAGCAGTCGTGCAATCGTGCAAAATCCGTTTGCGCCCGATCCTCATGACGTCTCTGGCCACGCTCTTGGGAATGATCCCCATGGCATTAGGCCTCGAGGCAGGTAGTGAGCAGTACGCTCCACTGGCACGAGCAATTATCGGCGGGCTCGGTGTCTCTGTCGTTGTCACGGTCTTCCTCGTACCCGCCGTATATCTGCTGGTCCACGGCCGGCAGGAGAAGAAGCTTTCTGTTGTGGGAGAGGTATAGAAAACGAATGATGAATCAGACAACGGCAATCCTCGGCAAAACTGCGTTCATTACCCTTATGGCATCGATTGGCGCCGGCAATGTTATCGCGCAGACAGTTTCCGCGCGCGCCCCTCTGCCAGATGCGCCTTCAATACGCTTGATGGCGCAGGCCAGTGCACAGCCGGACCTTTCGAGCGTGGCGACCGACTCCGGTCAGTCCCCCATGCCCTCCACAAGCACGCCGACCGACCAGCAGCCGAAGTTAACTCGTGTTGATGCAGAGCAGACGGCGATCAAGAACAATCCGCAGGTGAGCGTCAGCCACTTGATAGCTCTCGCACAGCACCAGGTCGTCCGCGAAACAAAATCCGCCGAATTGCCCACAGCCACCGCCAACTTAACTGCGATGGACGCGCAATATGGTAGCCGCATATCCGCCGGATCTCTTACTGCCTCGCGGCTTTTTGAGCACGCTGGCGCAGGTGGAAGCCTTACCCAACTGATCACGGACTTCGGTCGAACCACGAATCTCGTCGCCTTCTCTAAACTTCAGGAGAAGGCGCAGAATGCCAGCGCTCTCGCCACAACTGAAGATATTGTCATTGCGACAGACCAGGCTTTCTATAACGCGCTACAGGCGCAGGCCTTGCTTCAGGTAGCTAACCAAAATGTCGCCACTCGCCAAACCACAGAGTCTCAGGTAAGTGAGATGACCAAGAATAAGCTCAAATCAATTCTTGATTTGAGCTTTGCTGACGTCAACTTATCGCAGGCGAAGTTACTTTTGCTGGATGCGCAAAATAACGCAGCCTCCACGATGGCAGCATTGGATGCAGTATTGGGTCTCGACCATCTGGTCACCTATCAGTTGGAAGATGACAATGCGACCATACAGGCACCACCGCCGGACCTCGAGCAACTCGTCCAACTCGGCCTCCAGCAGCGGCCTGACCTGCAGGCATTGAATTTTAACCAGCAGGCTGCGGTCAAATATAGCCATGCACAGCGCGATCAGCTCTTTCCTACCATAAGTGCGGAAGGCACTGTTGGCAGTGTGCCGATCCGTCCCCAGCAGTACTATACGTCGAATTGGTGGGGCGGTATCGGCGTCAATGTAAGTATCCCCGTCTTCAACGGATTTCTCTATACGGCACAAGCGAAGGAGGCCTCCTTGCGCGCCAAGGCTGCATCAGAGCAAAGCCGTGATCTGCGCGATCAGATCGTTAGAGATATTCGCACATCGTGGCTGGCAACCAACACTGCCTATCAACGTGTCTCGGTCACAGCGGAACTACTGCAGCAGGCCAATCTTGCGCTCGCGCTCGCACAAACACGATACAAGATGGGACTTAGTTCGATTGTCGAATTGAGTCAGGCGCAGTATCAGCAGACCGACGCAGCCATCGGCAACACCAATGCGCAATATCAGTACCGGCTTGCCTTGGCTACGCTCAATTATCAAATTGGAACTAACCCATAACGGATAACTTCACGCCGGCACTTTCCATGTACCGGCGGGTTGAGGTATTCCCTTTGTTGCCATCAGTATTAGATAGGGGCCCTTCGCAGTGCGGCGGCTTAACTCGTTCTCAGTAAAGCCGCCATACTCAAATGTGCCTGATCATTCTTAGTATTCAGTACTTATGCTTTCTTGCAAAGGGAAAGGTTGTGTTCCAGTGATGGGCGAGAGGTCCGATTCGAACCTACAGTCAGTTGTATATGCGACGGACTTTTCCCTTTGTTCGCAGAACGCGGGCCTCTACGCATCCGGCATGGCAAAGTTCTTTTCCTCCACGCTCTTTGTCGCGCATGCGTTCACTGTTTCGCAACCCGCGATGGAAGTCGAAGTAGACAGCAGACTGGTGAGCCAGGAACGAAGAGATCTTCAGTTCCTTTTGGCCAGAAAGGCCTATCTTCTAGCGTCCAATTCCCTCGAGGCGATTCCTGCCTTACTCGACGGCGAACCGAAGCTGGTAATTCCCAAGCTCATGGCTGACCACGCGCCCTCGTTGCTCGTGCTGGGAACGCATGGCGGAGGTTGGGTCGAACGAGGCGTGATCGGTTCAGTGGCCGAGCAAATCCTTCGCTCAACCGTGTGGCCGTCACTCACGGTGGGTCCGCAGGTGCCGTCCCTCAACTCTTCCACTCTGAGCTTCAAAAGAATTCTCTATGCCACTGACTTCACTCCCTCGGCCGCCCATGCCGCGACATACGCAATCTCAATGGCAAAAGCATTTGGAAGTGAAATTGATGTGCTCAATGTAATCCCCCAAGGCGCAGTGGATCATCCCGACCGCCTCTCCGATCTTCAAGAGCGGTTCTATAAAAGTCTGGACGGCTTGCTCTCCGAACAGGCCAAAACTTTTTGCCATCCGAGGACCTTCGTCGATGTAGGCAAGGCACACCATCGTATCCTCGAACATATCCGTGAACGCTCCATCGATCTTCTCGTGCTCGGCATTCGCAAAACTTCCCATCTCGGCTTGGAAATGCGGACATCGGGAGCATTTCGATTGATCGTCGATGCAGCGTGCCCTGTCCTGACAGTTGCAGGCTAACGCTCCCTTATCCCGCACACTTCGCAATTCCGGCGCCTTCCTTCTCCGCCATCGTTGAACATTGACTGCTGTCCCCTGCATACGCGTACGACTCAGGAAGCAGCAGTTGCGCTTCACAATCCTCCCGCGCGATACCACTCAACGGTGCGTCGCAATCCTTCACGAAAGTCCACGCTGGGTTTATAGCCGAGCAGTTCCTCTGCCAGCCGGATGTCAGCCAGCGAGTCGCGGATATCGCCCATGCGTGGCGCCGCATACGCCGGCTCACCCTCGTAGCCGGTCAGTTCGCGCAGAATCCTGAACGTCTCATTCAGCGTAATTCTGGAGCCGGTAGCCGTATTCATCACTTGCCCCACCACCTTTTCGGCAGGTGCGGCGGCGGCCAGCAAATTCGCGTTCACCACGTTGTCGATATAGGTAAAATCGCGGCTCTGCTCGCCATCCCCGTAGATCGTCGGCTGCTCCCCGGCGAGCATCTTGCGGCAGAAGATCGCCAGCACGCCCGAGTAGTGCGAGGTTGGATCCTGGTGCGGACCAAAGACGTTAAAGTAGCGCAGAACCACCGTCTCCAGCCCGTACACGCGCGTGAATGCACGCATGTAGTGCTCCCCTGCCAACTTAGCCACCGCATAGGGTGAGATGGGATTCGGCAGCATCTCTTCGTGCTTCGGCAGAGTTGGCGTATCGCCGTAGGCAGAGGACGATCCCGCATAAATCACGCGCCGTACCCCTGCGGCCCGAGCAGCCACCAGCAGGTTCAGCGTCGCGGTCACGCAGTTCAGATTTGTACTTGCCGGATCTGCCACCGATCGCGGCACTGAGGCCAGCGCCGCCTCATGAAAGACCACCTCCACGCCCGCACAGGCCCTCTCGCAGGCAGCTGGATCGGCTAGGTCGCCTCCGATAAATTCCATGCCCTCCAGGCCAACCAGATTAGCCCGCTTGCCCGTGACGAAGTTGTCGATGCCACGAACGCTTTCGCCTTGCGCCAACAGCGCCGCGGCGATCGAGCGACCGATAAACCCAGCCGCTCCAGTCACAAGATAACTTGCCACCAGAATCCTCTCTTTCGATGCGGTCGGCCTATGCGCCGCCCGCACTCCACAAGAAGAATAATACTATTCCGCACCCTCAAGTCCCGGCCGGAGATACTTCGTTTTCACAGCGCCTTGGGCCTTACAATTTAAGACATGACTACCAACACAGCCAGTTCCATTGCAGAGCTCAAGCAGAAGATTGAAACTCGACAAGCCCGCATTGGAATTGTTGGAATGGGATATGTCGGATTGCCGTTGGCGCTGCTCTTCAGTAGCGAACGCTTCCGGGTGACCGGCTTTGACATTGAGCCGCAAAAAGTACGCACGCTCAACACGGGCGGTTCCTACATCGTGCGCATTCTTCCCACGGCCATCCAGCAGGCGCAGAAAGCTGGCTTCTGCGCCACGGCGGATTACTCTGAGATCGCTCAGATGGATGCGGTCATCATCTGCGTGCCCACCCCGCTCAACGAGCACCACGAGCCCGACCTCAGCTTTGTCACCGGCACGGTACAGTCTATCGCCCCTCACATACACGAGGGCCAATTGATCGTCCTCGAAAGCACCACCTACCCCGGCACAACCGACGACATCGTGATCCCGCTGTTGGAGAAAGGCAATCCGCTCGGTCTCAAAGTTGCGCGCACTCTCGACACGCCCGGCGTGCATGTAGCTTTCTCGCCCGAACGCGAAGACCCCGGCAACGAGACCGTCTCCCGGCACGACATTCCCAAGGTCGTTGGCGGCTGTGGCCCGGCGGCCGTCGAACTGGCCAGTGCCGTCTACGGGGCCATCTTCCGCCGCGTAGTGCCCGTCAGCAGCCCCGCGGTAGCGGAGATGACCAAGCTCCTCGAAAATATCTACCGCTGCGTCAACATCGCGCTGGTCAATGAGCTCAAGCAGCTCTGCATGCGCATGGGTATCGACATTCACGAGGTCATCGACGCGGCAAAAACCAAGCCCTTCGGCTTTCAGGCCTTCTATCCCGGTCCAGGCCTCGGCGGTCACTGCAGCCCAATCGATCCCTTCTATCTCTCGTGGAAGGCGAAGGAGTTCGATTTCCATACGCGCTTCATTGAGCTGGCCGGCGAGGTCAACACTGCGATGCCGTATTTTGTCATCGAGCAAGTTGCCGGCGGTCTCAACGAACACCGCAAATCCATCAAGGGATCGAAGGTGCTGGTGCTCGGCCTCGCTTACAAGCGCGACATCGACGACCTGCGCGAGTCTCCCTCGCTCACGATCATCGAGTTGCTGCGCGAGAAAGGCGCCACCGTCGCCTACAACGATCCCTACTTCCCCACCGTGGGCCACGGCCGTCACTACGCGCTCAACATGACCAACACGCCACTTGACAATCTCGCCCAGTACGACGCCCTAGTCATCGTCACTGACCACTCCAGTTATGACTACAAGACCATAGTCGAGCAGTCCCAGTTAGTCGTTGACACCCGCAACGCCACCAAGGGCATCGACTCACCAAAGATCGTCCGCTGCTGATGTCCACGTGGTAGTTGCATCCTGCTTCGATAAAGCGAGTTACACGAAACAGCCGGACCCATATAGGTCCGGCTGTCCGCTGCTTGCGGTCTTACGCACTTACACCTAGTTTTGCCCTGGATTAAACGGAGAAGTTAGCCACGGCATAACCGTCACTCCCGTTCCCGCCGCAGTCGCACATCCATTTGCTCCCGGACCAGCGGGACAATTCCACCAGTTTTCCGTCGCATTCACAGTGCCGGTCCCCAGGTTGTCCACGCCGATTGCCATTTTGTCAAAGTTGTTGAAGTGTGCATTCACCTGCCCTGCAGGAGCTTTGAAAGCTACATCGACAGCTTCCTGGTCAATGATGTTTTGAGAAACCACGGTACCCCATACCGGAGCCACGCTGTAGATGTTGATTCCCGTAGGGCCGGGAGTAGCCGCATCCTGGGTGTCTGCTGCATTGCCTGAGATCCGGTTCCCGACAATCACGTTGTCGTTCAGATTTACAGGTGGTGCATGATGGAATGCAGCATGGTTGTGCATGGTCACCCCCGGCAAACCATTGTTCGTGATCGTGTTGTGAATCACCACGTTCCCCGCGTTTGTGGTGCCGGGGAATGGAGCGAAGATACCTACTCCCGCGCCCGCGCCTGGATGCTGATAGCCATTGTGCGAGGACACATTGTCTGCAATAGTGTTGTTGGTCACGCCAAAAGGTAGATGGACCCCAACGATTGACTGCGCCGCCCCATGCGATGCGAGTGTGATCCCGCAGTCATACGGATTGTCATGGACCGTGTTTCCCGTGATGAGGTTCTCGTGGCTGGGACCCGTTTCGTCACTGATCAGGATTCCCCCAGAGTTATTCTCCACGTCGTTACTGATCACCGAGGTGTGATCCGTAGACATCAGGTGAATCCCCTCGCCGCAATCCTCTCCTTCGTTCGTCTCAAAGGCCGGAATACCGGTGCAAGTAGCGCTGGAAATCTCTAGCGCCCTGTTGTTGTCGTGAACATGGTTCCCGACCAGCGTCACATCGCTGGCATTGGCTACCAGGATTCCCTCAAAATTCGCATTGCGAACTTCAAACCCTGAAATCACCACATCGGACACGCCGGCATTTGGGGCGGCCGCCATGCCGTCAATGAAGATGCCATTGCCCAGGCCCGTTGCATCAATCACCGGAAGCGCTTGGTTCATTGCGACCAGTGACAGCGGAATGGTAATCACCACTTGCTCGTTATAGGTTCCTTGCGCAACCTGAATCGTATCACCCGGCAAGGCCATAGCCACGGCAGCCGAGATCGTGTTCATACAGCCCGCTTTTCCACTTGCATTGACGCAAAGAGTGGCGGCAGACAGGCTCGATAGACCAGGACAAAACAGCAGGGAGAGTCCAATTACGGCCCACCTGTAGTCATACTTCTTCCTATCGCCGATGGCTTGCATCGCGTGACTCATTGTGACCTCCTCGTTCTTCGTTTACACGTTTGAGTTTTTGGGGAAATGCCTTTGCGGAACTGCGGGGAAATTCAAAGGCTGGCTGATTCTATTCCCGTGCAAAGTGGTTCGCAAGCAAGAAATTGTATAGAACCACGTCAGGATGCCCCCCGCGCTTAAGTCCAGAAAGCATCCACCCACCTCATGAAGCTACTGCCCGATCCTCAAAGTCACTTTGTGCGGGTAGTCACTTTGGTTCCCATCCCCACGACGCGCCCGGGCCCGATCCTGTATCTTTGGGGTGGTCCGCCTATGATCCTGCTGCCTGCAACGCTGGCCGAGCCTCAGCACTTCTCCTTGTGGGAGAGGCTACTGTTCGCCGGGCTGATCGTGGTGTCCGGAACGCTGTTCTGGCAGCGCTTCGGCAAGGTTCTCGACAAAATTCTCCAATCTAAAACAGACGCGGACTTTCGCCTATCTCCTATAGGCCACCGCGTCCGCGACTTCGTCTGGGAAGTGCTGTGCCAGGCCAAAGTCATCCGCCAAAGACCTCTACCGGGCCTTGCGCACGCCTTTGTCTTTTGGGGTTTCTGCGCCTTTGTCCTGGTCACGCTCAACCACTGCGCAGTCGGCCTCGGAATAGGCTTCCTCGACCCCGCAGGTTGGTTCGGCCGCTTCTACTACTATCTCGCCGCGGCCTTCGCACTGGCCTGTGCCGTCGGCATCCTCGGACTTTTCGTCCGCCGCTTCGTCGTACAACCCCGTTGGCTCGGCGAACACCTCTCCTACGAGTCCGGCGTCATCGCCCTGCTGATCTTTGTCTTGATGGCGACTTACCTCGCCGCGTTTTTCGTCGCCGACGCCAGCCCCGCCGCGCGCATCCTCTGGTGGACGCACACGCTGGCACTGCTGACCTTCCTGCCCATCATTCCCCACACCAAGCATCTCCACCTGGTGCTGAGTCCGGCCACCGTCTTTCTTTCTCGCGGCGGCTTCAGCCGAATTCCGCCGCTCGCCGGGGACGAAGACTTTGGCCTCGTAGCTGGAACAGACCTCACCCGCCTGCTCAGCCTCCAGGCCTATTCCTGCGTCGAATGCGGCCGCTGCACCGAACACTGCCCCGCCGCCAACACCGGCAAGCTACTGAATCCAAAAGAAATCATCCTCGGCATCCGTGCCTACCTCAACAACTGCGGCCCCTCCTCCGCCGAACCCCTCCTCGGCAAATACAACCGGCTGGAAGCGGCCTTCCAGTGCACCACCTGCGGCGCCTGCGAATTCCAATGCCCGGTAGGCATCGAGCATCTCCCCATCCTCGTCGGTCTGCGCCGCGGCGCCGTCAATACCGGCGCATGGGAGGACGATCACGGTGCCAAGCTCTTTCTGGCCCTGGAGCGCGGCTCCAATGCCCTCGGAATGAGCGCCGCAGAGCGCGACAAGTTCATCCAAAAGCAAGGGCTGCCTCTCTTCGACGGGTCTCAAGAGTATTGTTTATGGCTGGGCTGCATGGGCGGCTACGACCCCAAAGGCCGCGCAATCGTCGCCGACTTTGCCCGTGTGATGAACTACCTCGGCACGAGTTACGGCGTGTTGCGCAAAGAAAAATGCACAGGTGATCCCGTGCGCCGTCTAGGCAACGACCTGCTCTTCCAGCAACTCGCCGAAGCCAACCTGGAAGCACTCGCACAGAACAAAGTAAAGAAAATCGTTTCCATCTGCCCCCATTGCGTGCGCACCATCCAGGAAGACTGGAAAGAGTACGGCACGCCGCCTGAGATCGAGCATCACAGCGAGTTCCTGGCGCGCTTTGCCGACAAACTGCCCAGACAAATCGCCTCCGATTCGACCGCTCCAGACAAGATTGTTTATCACGACCCCTGCTACCTTGGCCGTTATCGCAACGTCTACCAGGAGCCGCGCTCCGTGGCCGCGCTGGCCGGCGAAGTGGTTGAGGCACCGCGCTCCCATGAGCGAAGCTTCTGTTGCGGCGCTGGCGGCGGGCTCGCTTTCCTCGGCGAAGAGACGGGCGAACGGGTCAGCCATGTGCGGGCAGCCGAGTTGGTCGCCACCGGAGCCACCACCGTGGGAACCGCCTGCCCTTTCTGCAACAGCATGTTTCGCGATGCACTGGCCTCTACCGGCGAGGGCGCGCCGCAACTGATGGACATTGCCCAGTTGATTGCCCGGGGATTGCCACAGGAGAACTTGCCCACAGGCAGTTAAGATGTACGGGAGCTTATCCCTATGAAGATCATCGTCGCCATCAAACAAGTGCCGGAACGCGATGCGCAAGTGCGCATTGACTCCGCCGGCAAATGGATCGAGGACTCCGATCTGCAATACGCCCTGAATGAGCCCGACGCCTATGCCCTCGAAGAAGCCCTGCAACTTAAGGAGAAGCATGGCGGCGAAGTGGTGGTAGTCAGCGCCGGCCCTGAGCGTGTCGGCTCCACCATCCGCGAAGCCCTGGCCAAGGGTGCGGACCGCGCCATTCACGTTGATTGCGACGATCTCGGCGGATGGGATTCGCTGGGCGTGGCGCGGTTGCTGGCTGCGGCCGTCAAGCCTGAGAGTCCTGATCTTGTGCTGACCGGCCTCCAGTCTGACGATCTTGGCCTGGGACAAACCGGCGTCATCATGGCTGAGCTTCTGGGCCTGCCCCACGCTTCTCTCATCCTGCACGTGGAGAAGACTGATTCCCTGCTCACGGTCAAGCGCGAACTGGAAGAAGGCTGGTTCCAGACCGTCGAATTGCCCACGCCCGCGCTGCTCACCATCCAGTCTGGCGGCAACAAGCTGCGCTACGCCACGCTCATGGGCATCAAGCGGGCCAAGACCAAGGAAGTGCGCCGCGTCACGCCCTCTGAACTGGGTGTGGATGCCGCCCCGATTGCAATCCTGGAGCGAATCGTGCTGCCGCAGAAACACAAGTCTACGCAGATGCTGTCCGGCTCGGCCAAAGAGGCCGCGGCGGCGCTGGTAGAAAAGCTGAAGTCCGAGGTGCGCGTGCTATGAGCGGAGTCTGGGTCGTTCTTGAAGAGCGGGAAGGCCGCATCGGCCGCATCAGTTGGGAAGCCATGGCCGCAGGCTGGCAGTTAGGTGCAAAGATGGGTCTGCCCGTCAGTGCCGTGGTACTCGGCGCGCAGACTGAGGCCCTTGCCGTCGAGGGTGCCGCCAAGGCGCCTGGCAGAGCGGTGCGCGTTGAGCACCCCCTGCTGGCCGTCTACACGGCCGACGGCTTTTCTCTCGCTCTTGAACAGCTTTTCCGTGATGAAACGCCGGATTATGTGATCTTCCCCCACACCTATCAGGTGCGCGACTACGCCCCGGCGCTGGCCGCTCGGCTCGGTCAGGCGCTCATCGGCGACGTGATCGCCATGGGCGACGGCCCGGTCTTCACGCGCCAACTGATGCAGGGGCGGCTGAACGGCAGCTATCGCCACTCCGGCAACGGGCCGTGCTTCATCTCGGTGCAGGCCGGCGCTTTTCGCGCGGAAGCCGCGGAAGCGGGCAAAGCGGAAGTGGCCATCTTTACCCCGGTCATCCGACCGGAGCAGATTCGCACCAAACCCGGCGAGCGCTTCCGTGGTTCCGCGCAGACCGTCGACCTCGGTTCGGCCCCGCTGATTGTCAGCGTAGGCCGTGGCATCAAGGAGGCTGAAAACATTCCGCTCATCCAGGATTTGGCCACGGCGCTCGGCGCGGAAATAGCGGCCTCGCGCCCCATCTGCGACAACGGCTGGCTACCCATGGAGCGGCAGGTGGGCAGCTCGGGGCAAACCGTCTCGCCAAAGCTCTACCTGGCGGTGGGCATTTCCGGCGCAATCCAACACCTGGTCGGCATGAAAGGCTCGCAGTGCATCGTCGCCATCAACAAGGACCCCGACGCGCCCATCTTTGAGGTGGCCGACTACGGCATTGTCGGCGATCTTTTTGACGTGGTCCCGGCGTTGACTGAGGCTGTGAAAACCGCCAAGCAACAATAGAGTACAATTCCTTGCCGGGTCGCCGCGGCAGCGGCGGAGGCGTGTGTGAGGCTAATGTGCGCCGCGATGGGCAGAGAAGCCGTGGTTCCCAGGTTGTAGCTAGATTCACGAAACGGGGCGAAGAAAGATGTTTCTACCCGAGACGTATTACGCCGCACTTCTTTTGATGGTTCTGAGCATGTTGTGCTGGGGTTCGTGGGCCAACACGCTCAAACTTTGTCCAGGCTACCGCTTTCAGCTTTACTACTGGGACTACGCCATCGGTCTGGCCCTCGGCGCAGTTCTGCTTGGGCTCACCGCCGGCAGCCTGGGCCACAATGGGCCGCGGCTTCTAATCGACATGGCGCGTACGCCTCTTGGCCCGATCCTCTTTGCAGTCTGCGGTGGCGTAGTCTTCAACGTAGCCAACCTCCTGCTGGTCGCCGCCATCGACGTAGCCGGCCTGGCTGTGGCATTTCCAGTGGGCATCGGACTGGCGCTGGTTGTGGGTGCCGTCTCCAGCTACCTGGTGCGGCCCGCCGGCAATCCGCTCCTGTTGTTCGCGGGAGTGGCGCTGGTTGCCGTCGCCATTGTTTTGGACGCCGCTGCCTATCGCAAGCGCGAGGGCACGGCCAAGGCCGCCACCACGCGCGGCATTGTGTTGAGCCTCGTGGCTGGTCTGCTCATGGGCAGCTTCTATCCTCTGGTTGCCCACGCCATGAGGGCCGCACCAGACACCCCCGCTCCCGGTCCTTACGCCATCGCACTTTTCTTTGCCATCGGAGTCCTCGTCTCCACCGTACCGGCGAACCTGCTGCTCATGGCGAAGCCTCTCGATGGCAAGCCGCCCGTGGAGGGTGCCGGCTACTGGCGCGCGCCAATGGGCTGGCACATGGCGGGCGTGCTCGGCGGGGCCGTGTGGTGCCTGGGTGCGGTGGCAAACTTCGTTGCCTCCGGCGCGCATCTCGTTGGCCCAGCCGTCTCCTACTCCATCGGCCAGGGCGCCACCATGATCTCGGCCTGCTGGGGCGTCTTTGTGTGGCACGAGTTTTCCGGCGCGCCGCGTTCTGCCAAGCTGTTGTTGGTCATGATGTTCATCTTTTTCGCGATGGGGTTGGGAGCCGTGGCTCTGGCCCCACTTTACTAGATCGGAGGGTTCAGCCATGCAATCTGTTCGGAAACCGATTGTCGTTGTCGGCAGCATCAACATGGATCTGGTAGCACGAACTCCGCGGACTCCGCTCCCTGGCCAAACCGTGATTGGCACGGACTTTGCAATCACCCCCGGCGGCAAGGGTGCAAACCAGGCCGTAGCCGTTGCCCGCCTCGGCTATCCGGTAGAAATGGTCGGAATGGTAGGCGAAGATGTTTTTGGCCAGGCCCTGCTCGACAATCTCAAATCCGCGGGTGTTGGGATTCAAGGTGTTTCGCGCGTGCCGGGGCCTTCCGGCGTGGCGCCCATTCTGGTGGCCCCGGGAGGGCAGAACAGTATCGTCGTTGTCCCCGGCGCAAACCATAAGGTTGACCCGGCGTACATCGACCGGCAGAAGGCGCTCATCACCTCTGCCGGCATGGTGCTGTGCCAGTTGGAACTACCGATGGAAACGATTGCCCACACGCTTGAAATCTGCTCGGCCGCGGGTGTTCCCGTGATGCTCGATCCAGCCCCTGCCTTGCCGCTTGATGAAAAGGTCTGGAGCCGGGCGGCGTGGTTCACACCCAACCAGACTGAGACAACTTTTTATCTTGGCAGCCAGTTGGAGCCTGAAACCGCCGCGCGCGAGCTATTGCTGCGTGGCCTGAAAGGCGTCATCCTGAAGCGCGGTTCGGAGGGAACCTACGTGGCGGTACCTGGCGGCAAAGCGGCCTGGGTGCGTCCATTCCCCGTCGAAACCGTGGATTCCGTCGGTGCCGGAGACTGCTTCAACGGAGCTTTTGCCGTGGGGCTGATGGAGGGCAAGGATCGATGGGCTGCGGCACAGTTTGCGTCAGCGGCAGCGGCGCTCTCCACCACAAAGCGCGGAGCGCAGGCCTCAATGCCAACCCGCGCTGAGGTAGAAGCGTTGTTGGCGCACAACCGTTAAACCCTTTGCCCTGCCTGCGCGCATTTCGCGACAGAACAAAGCCGATGGAGAAGACAAGCCTGATGCTTCGCACCATATACGTTGGAATTCTCGCGGGTACATTGGCCCTCGCTGCGGCGGCGCAGGACACACAGTATCCGCCCACAGGTCAGCAGATTCCCGCGCCCGATTGCATGAACCTCCACAATGCCTGGGAAGGCGCGCAGAGCTCCTGCCCCCCGCTCATCCACGAGCACTGGCTCAAGGACCTGCAACACTGGCGCGCCGAGCGCCGCATCCGCACTGCCTACGACCCCTCCCGCTACGACGCGACCATCCTTCACTGGACTCAATCCAGTTTCATCCAGCCGCAGATGATGGTGCAGGACCGCTACTTCTATGATCCCGTGGCGGGACGCTACACCGTAGACCGCTTTCTTGACGATCTGAACAAGCGATACGGCGGCATTGATGCCGTGCTCATATGGTCCACCTATCCCAACATGGGCATCGACGATCGCAATCAACTGGAGATGGTCCAGTCCATGCCCGGTGGCGTTGAAGGTGTACATCAGATGGTTGCCGACTTCCACCACCGCGGCGTGCGTGTGCTCTTCCCCATGATGATGTGGGACCAGGGCACGCACAAGCCCGCCGAAGCCTGGCCGCAGGCCATTGCCGCACTGATGAAGCAGATAGGCGCTGACGGCATCAACGGCGACACGCAGGACGGTGTGCCGCTCGGCTTCTCACTGGCGGCGGACGACATCGGCCATCCGCTGGCCTTTGAGCCGGAAGGCAGTCCCAGCGACGAAGCCTTGAGCTGGAATGTGATGACCTGGGGTCAGTACAAATTTCCCTTCATTCCCATGGTGGATCGATTCAAGTGGCTGGAGTCCCGCCACATGGTCAACATCAGTGATCGCTGGGCGACGGACAAGACCAACGACCTGCAATTCGCCTTCTTCAACGGCGTGGGCTGGGAGAGCTGGGAGAACATATGGGGCATCTGGAACGGCATCACCCAACGCGATGCCGAGGCCACGCGGCGCGTAGCCGCCATCGAGCGCGCCGTCGCGCCCTTCCTGGTCAGCCAGCAGTGGGAACCGCTCTATCCCATGCACAACTTCGGCGTCTACGCCAGTCGCTGGCCGCTCGACCATGACACGGTATGGACCATCGTGAACCGCACCGGGTACGACATCACCGGGCGGCAGATGGACGTGCCCACCATATCCGGAATGCGTTACTTCGATCTCTATCGTGGTGTGGAGTTGAAACCCGAAACCAGCGCCACGGCAGCTGTGCTGAGTTTCTCCATCGAAGCGAATGGATACGGCGCGATCCTCGCCACCCCAGGTGAGCCAAGTGAAGCAATCAAAACTCTGATGCAACACATGGCATCGATGACCGCCAGGCCGCTCGCCAACTTCTCGCATGAGTGGAACGTGTTGCCGCAGAGCATCGTGGAGATTCCCCCGACCAGGCCTGCTGCGGATGCTCCTCCCGGCATGGTGCGCATCCCCGGCGGCGAGTTCATCTTCAAAGTGCGCGGCACAGAGATTGAAGGCGGCGTCTCTCCCGGCGTCGATGTGCAGTACCCGTGGGAAGACTCACCGCGCCGCTTTCACGAACGGGAGATGCAGGTCAAGCCATTCTTCATCGACAAGTTTCCCGTCACCAATGAGCAATTCAAGCAGTTTATGGATGCAACCCATTACGCGCCCAAAGATACGCTGAACTTTTTGCGCGACTGGAAGAATGGGACTTTTCCGCCAGGTTGGGAAAACCGTCCCGTGACATGGATTTCACTTGAAGACGCGCGGGCCTATGCCCAATGGGCGGGCAAGCGCCTGCCGCATGAGTGGGAGTGGCAATTGGCCGCACAGGGCACGGATGGCCGCGCATACCCATGGGGCAACCAGTGGCAGCCTGCCAATGTGCCCACGCCCGACACCAGCCGCTCAATGCGCGGACCCGACCCGGTCGACGCGCATCCCCAGGGCGCGAGCCCCTACGGCGTGATGGACCTTGTGGGCAATGTGTGGCAGTGGACCGACGAGTTCACCGACGAGCACACCCGTGCCAGCATTGTGCGCGGCGGTGAGTACTACCAGCCGCAAGGCTCCATCTGGTACTTCCCCCAGGCCTATCGCAACGACGAACACAGCAAGTTACTGCTGATGGCGCCGTCTTACGACCGCTCCGGCGGCGTTGGATTCCGTTGCGTCCGGGATGCGCAGTAGAGCATCGAACACAGGAGGTTCAATATGAGTGAAACAGTAACAGTAAAAGCCCAGGACGGCCACGCCTTGGACGTCTATGTCGCGCGGCCGTCTGCGGAGCCCATCGCGGCATTGGTCGTGGTGCAGGAGATCTTCGGCGTAAACCGTCACATCCGCAGCGTTGCCGACGGATATGCAAAAGATGGCTTCCTTGCAGTGGCCCCGGCCATCTTCGACCGCGTCGAGCGAGGCGTCGAACTCACTTACGAAGAACAGGACCGGCCCAGGGCAATGGCCTTCCTGCAGAAGATGGACATTTCCAAAGCGCTTGCAGATGTAGATGCGGCTCTTGCGTTCGCGCGCAACGAAACCCGCAAAAAGACAGGCGTCATCGGATTTTGCTACGGCGGGCTACTGGCCTGGCTGAGCGCGACACGGCTCCATCCTGATGCCGCTGTGGGCTACTACGCCGGGGGCATCGGCAACTTTGCCGCGGAAACGCCCCGGGTTCCCGTGCAGTTGCATTTCGGCAAGCTCGATACGCACATCCCCTCCGCGCAGGTGGAGAAGGTTCACGCGGCGCATCCCCAGGTGGAGATTTACTGGTATGACGGCGCAGGCCACGCCTTCAACCGAGATGTGCACCCAGCCAGCTACCATGCTGAATCAGCAACGTTGGCGCGCAGCCGGGCGCTCGCGTTTCTTCGGAAACATTTAGCGTAAGAGCCCTCGCGGTTTCCTTACGCCACTTCATTCTCCAGCGTGCCGATGGGCTCAATGGTAATGAGGATGCGATCGCCGCTGGCCAGCGTAAACGAGTTGGGCGGCACAATGCCGGTGCCCGTCATCAGGAAACAGCCGTTGGGGAACGAGTTGTCGCGCTGCAGATATTCGACCAGCACCTTCGGATCCCGCTTCAACTCCGTCAACGCCACCGAGCCGGAAAACTCAATCCGTCCCTGCCGCAGAATCTCGATCGAAATCTCCGTCGAGTGCGGCAGCGGACCCTGACTCACCAGAATCCCCGGCCCCAGCGCGCAACTGCCGTTGTAGACCTTGGCCTGCGGCAGGTAGAGCGGGTTTTCACCCTCGATGTCGCGGGAACTCATGTCGTTGCCGATGGTGTAGCCGGTGATTTTGCCCCAAGGGCTTACCAGCAAGGTCAGCTCCGGCTCCGGCACTGACCAGCGTGCATCCGCGCGGATCCTCACCTTCTCGCCGGTCCCCACAGTGCGGCTGGCTGTGGATTTGAAGAAAAGCTCCGGCCGCTCAGCCGAGTAGACGCGATCATAGAAGTTGCCGCCACCCGCATCCTTTGACTCCTCCATGCGCGCACCACGGCTGCGGAAATAGGTCACTCCCGCGGCCCACACCTCCTGCCGCCCAATGGGCGGCAGCAACTCAGCCGCCTCAAAAACCTGCTCAGGAGTCTGCTCGGCAATCTGCGCTGTCAGGCACTCGGCAAGGTCCTCGCGCGCCAAAAGCGCATCCCAGTCGAGTCCTTCGATGCGGTAGTACAAACCGTCCTCTTCAACAATTGATCCGGCAGTCGTGCGATAGAGCTTCACGTCGAAAAACCTCCTGCATTCGCACTCCATGGTACATGCAAAGTCGGCGCGTCGCGATGGGCAAAGCCTCGGGAACACCTCACGACTACTCGCACCACGCGTCGAACTTCCCTGCTCTCACCGCCGCGGCCAGCGCCTCCATGTCCGGAGCCAGTGTGCGGTCCTGCTCGAGACGCGGCACAACCGCACGCACCGCATCGTGGACACACGCAATCTCCCTGCTGGGCCTGAGCGGCTTGCGGAACTCCAACCCCTGCGCACCGCACATCAGTTCGATGGCCACAATACGTTCAACATGCTCTACAATCTGGCGCAGCTTGAGCGCACCCGTCATGCCCATCGAGACGTGATCCTCCTTGCCGCCATCGGTGGGGATACTGCCTGTCGAAGACGGATGAGACAGCACCTGGCATTCATTGATGAGTGCCGCCGCAACGATCTGCGCAATCATGAATCCCGACGAAAGCCCCGGATCGGGAGAGAGAAACGCCGGCAATCCCTCATTGATGTCAGGATTCAGCAACCGGTCGACGCGCCGCTCGGTGATGCCGGCCAGATCAGTCAACGCCAGCGCCGCGTAATCAAAGGCATACGCCAGCGGCGCTCCATGGAAGTTACCTCCGGAGACAACCCCATCGTTAAGTGTTTTGGAGGAGGCCCGCGGAAACACAAGCGGATTGTCCGTAGCCGAACCCGCCTCAATCTCCAACACACCGGCCACATGCGCCAGCACATCGCGCACAGCCCCATGCACCTGTGGCATGCAGCGCAGGCAATATGCGTCCTGCACGCGCACATCGCGGTTGCGATGCGACTCGCGAATCTCCGAGTCTGCCAGCAGACCGACCAAATGCTCAGCCGAGGCAATCTGGCCCGCATGCGGCCGGGCAAGATGAACGCGTTCGTCAAATGCCGCGGGCGTGCCCTTCAGCGCCTCCAGCGACATGGCGCCCGCCGCATCCGCCAGCCGCACCACGCGGCGGGCGCGCGCCACGGCCAACGCCCCAACGGCCGTCATGGCCTGGGTGCCGTTCAGCAGCGCCAGTCCCTCCTTCGCAGCCAGTGCAAGCGGTTGCAAACCGGCCCGGCGCAGCGCTTCTCCGCCAGGTATGCGCTCACCGCGATAGAAAGCCTCACCCTCGCCAATCACCACCAGCGCCAGATGCGCCAGCGGAGCCAGATCGCCGCTGGCCCCCACCGAGCCCTTCTCGGGAATCACCGGATGCACGCCAGCATTCAGCAGCGCCACCAACAACTCCAGCAGCGCCGGTCGTACGCCGCTGAAGCCCTTCGCCAGCACATTGGCACGCAGCAGCAGCATGGCGCGCGCCTCCGCTTCCGACAGCGGCTGGCCCACGCCGCCCGCATGGCTACGAACCAGGTTGGTCTGCAATTCCGCCAGTTTTTCCGGGGGAATTCGCACATCCGCCAGCTTGCCAAAGCCGGTGTTCACGCCATAAACCGTCTGGCCCGCCGCCAGAATCTCTTCAATCATGTCCCGGCTTTTAGCCACCCTCACCTCAGCGGCAGGCGCAATCGCCACCGGGCAGCCTCGCAGTGCAACAGCTTCAATCTCGGCCAGCGCCAGAGGCTGGCCGTCCAGAATCAGAGTTTCCATGTGCCCGATGCTAGGCTGGCGCGTCGTTTGCGTCCATACAGATCGCGCGGCCTGAATTGCCCTGAGAAATCAAATCAACTATGCTGTCAGCCTATGGCAATGGATTCCACGGCTCTACTCGACAGCTACGGTCGAAAGCTTCTCAACGAATTACAGGCCAATGCGCGTCTCAGTCTGGCTGAGCTTGGCCGGCGCATCGGTCTTTCACCCACAGCCACCGCCGAACGGCTCAAGCAAATGGAAGAGGTCGGAATCCTCCGCGGCTACACCGTCCAAATTGACCGCGAGGCACTGGGCCTGGAGGTGATGGCATTCATCCGCATGAGTTGCGGAGGCCAGAATTACTATCGCCTGCTGGAGTACATACAAACGCTGGAAGAGGTCCGCGAGTGCCACCACCTGACGGGCGGCGACGACTTTCTGCTTAAGGTGACCACCACCAGCATGGCCGACCTTGAGGCACTGATCGAGGCTCTCCTGTCCTACGGCAACCCGGTCACGAGCCTTGTGCTCTCGTCGCCGGTCGAACACCGGAATTACGCCGTGACGGGCAAGCTGACCACGGTCACAAAGAAGCAGCCCCGCCGCCGCTGAATCTGTTTGGCGCGAGGAGTGAACCATACATGCTAGCCCAGCCCTAGAATCCTGCGATTCGTTGCGCTGTCCGCTCCGCTTCCGGCAAAGTCGTCGAAGGCGTGCTCTGTCACGCGAATAATATGTTCGCGAATAAACGGCGCACCCTCCGCCGCACCCGCTTCGGGGTGCTTCAGGCAGCACTCCCACTCCAGCACTGCCCAGCCCGGATAGTCGTACTGCGCCATCTTGCTGAAGATCTGGCGGAAGTCCACCTGACCGTCGCCCAGTGAGCGGAACCGCCCCGGGCGATCGATCCAATCCTGATAGCCACCGTAGACGCCGGAGCGCGCATTGGGCCGGAACTCAGCATCCTTCACATGGAAGGCGCGCACGCGCTCGTGATAAAGGTCGAGGAAACCCAGATAATCCATCTGTTGCAGCACCATGTGGCTGGGATCGTAAAGAATGTTGGCGCGAGAATGGCCCTTCACTGCCGCAAGAAACCGCTCGAAGGTCGCGCCGTCATGCAGGTCCTCACCGGGATGCAGTTCAAAGCAGACGTCCACGCCGGCCTCGTCAAACGCATCGAGAATAGGCAGCCAGCGCTGACCCAGTTCCTGAAATGCCTCCCCGATAAGCCCTGCCGGGCGCTGCGGCCAGGGATAGAAATACGGCCAGGCCAGCGCGCCAGAGAAGGTGGCGTGCGCCGCCAGTCCCAGCCTGCGACTGGCTGCGGCCGCCCACTTCAACTGCTGCGCCGCCCATGCCTGGCTGCCTTTCGCATCTCCGGCCAACTCCGCGGGAGCGAAGCCCTCAAACATCACGCTAAAAGCCGGATGAACAGCGACAAGTTGCCCCTGAAGATGCGTTGAAAGCTCCGTGACAGCAAGGCCTGCGCCGTTCAGAACGCCCAACACTTCATCGCAATAGGTCTGGCTCTCCGCTGCCAGCTTCAGGTTGAACAGGCGGCTATCCCAACTGGGAATCTGCACGCCCACAAACCCCAGCCCGGCGGCCCAATGCGCCATCCCCTCAAGTGTGTTGAACGGCGCTTCATCGCCCGCAAATTGTGCCAGAAAGATTCCCGGCCCTTTGATCGTTTTCATCTCTTTTTCTCTCCTGAGGGATGCATCTGCCTTCAATCAAAAGTCGATCCAGCTTTCACGGCGGCTGCTCTCGATGGCGCGGTCAATGAACCTCATGCCGCGCACTCCGGCCGCAATGCCGGGCAAGGTCTGCGGCAGGCAGTTCGCTTCGCCGCGTTTCCAGGCAACCAGCGCATCGGCAAACTCGCGGTAGAGCACGGCAAAGCCTTCCACATAGCCTTCTGGATGTCCTCCCGGGAGCCTTGTTACTGAACGTGCATCGTCGCTCAGGTAGTTCCCTGCCGCATGGCGAATCTCCTCCGGCCCATCCACCCATTTCACGCGCAGCCGGTTGGGATCCTCCTGCCGCCAGTCGATCGAGCCGTTCTCGCCATAGACGCGCAGGCGCAGCCCATTTCCCTCGCCCGCGGCCACCTGCGAGGCCATCAGCACGCCGGCCGCACCGTTGTCCATGCGGAGAAACGCGCTGCAATCGTCGTCCAGCAACCGCCCCGGTACCACTGTGCGCAGGGTTGCGTTCAAGCTCGTGACCACGAGGCCGGTTACATACTCCATCAAATGAAACGCATGCACGCCAATATCGCCCACGCAGCCGCCCGGTCCGTTGCGCTCCGGATCGGTGCGCCACACCGCCTGCTTCTGCCCTGTCGCCTCAAGTAGCTGCGTGAACCAGCCTTGCAGATACTCAACGGCGATCTTGCGGATCTGGCCCAGCTGCCCGTCTGCACAGATCGCGCGCGCCTCGCGCACCATGGAGTAGCCCGTATAAGCGTAGGTGAGCGCGTAAGGAAGGCCGGCCATCGCCACCGCCGCCTCCAGCGCCTGAGCCTCGGCATAGGTGGCCGTGGCAGGTTTATCGCTCATCACCGGAAAGCCCGCTTGAAGAGCCGCCATCGCCACCGGCAGGTGCAGATGATTCGGCGTCACAATCGCCACAAAGTCGATCGCGTCGGGCCGCTTCCGCTCCGCCTCGATCATCTCCCGGTAGTTCGCGTAGACCCGGGCGGGATCGATGCGGTACGACTCGCCCGCGGCGCGCGAACGCTCCGGCGACTGCGAAAAAGCCCCGGCGACCAGTTCGATTCTGCCGTCCAGTTCGGCGGCCATACGATGCACCGGGCCAATGAACGCCCCAGGTCCGCCGCCTACCATGCCCATGCGTAACTTGCGCCGCTCTGTCATACCGGATTCCTCCCGATCATTTCCATGCATCAAAGCAACGCCCGCTTTAACCCCGGAGCCAGGGTCCGCAACAGCACCAGTGCCGCGAGGTAGGCGAAGCCTGAGTAGAGAAACAGCGGAACGTAGCTGTGCGTGAACTGCAGGATATGTCCGGCCACCAATGCGAAGATTGCACCTCCGAGCGCGCCGGCGACCTGACCGAAACTCACCACTGTGCCCACATACTCCGCGGGAAACATATCGGAGGCGGTGGTGAAGATGTTGGCCGACCAGCCCTGATGTGCGCTCGTCGCAAGGCTCAACAAGGCCACGGCGACCCACACGGAGTGCAATCCACCGGCAAGCGCAATCGGCACCACCAGGCATGCGCACGTGAGCATGGCGGCGAGGCGTGCGGGCTTGAGAGACATCCCCAGGTTCACGTAGCCACGCGGCAGCCAGCCGCCGAACACGCTGCCAACCGTTGAGAGCACATAGACAACAATCAGAGGAAGCCCTATATGCGAAAGGTCGAGGCTGAAGCGGGAACTGAAGTAGCCCGGCAACCAGAAGAGATAGAACCACCAGACGGGATCAGTGAGAAATTTGCCCAGTGCAAAGCCCCAGGTTTGCCGGTAGCGAAGCAGACGCCACCACGCAAGCCGCGGACCGGGGGAAGTCGCGACCACCACGCCGCGACTCCAGTCCATCGCCTCGCTCGGTTTGCGATATTTCACTGACCACCAGACGATCCAGAAGACGCTGAACACGCCTGTGATGAGAAACGACGCACGCCAACCAAAGTGCAGCGCCACCCACGGAACCAGGAAGGGAGCCAGAATGGCTCCCACGCTGGCGCCGGAGTTGAAGATGCCCGTGGCCAGCGAGCGCTCCCTGGGCGGAAACCACTCCGCCGTCGCCTTGATGGCCGCGGGAAAATTGCCGCTCTCGCCGAGTCCTAAAAAGAAGCGCGCAACGCCGAAACCAAAGACTGAAGTCACCAGCGCGTGGCCCATCGCCGCCAGGCTCCAGACGCCGGTGACAATCGGGTAGCCGCGGCGGCAGCCGATTCGGTCCACAAGGCGCCCCGCAAAGATCACACCCAGCGCATAGGCGATCTGAAAGCACCACACAATGTTGCCGTACTGGATTTCACTCAGACTGATGGATCGTTCGACCGTCGGCCATCCACTGAAAAAGGGCTGCAGGTGAAGCGTCTTCCCTTCAAGCACCGGCTTGAGGATGGAGAGAACCTGGCGGTCCATGTAATTGATTGATGTGGCCACAAACAACATGGCGCAGATGGTCCAGCGCCCTGGAAGCGCGGCGGGTTCAGTCAGCAGTTCCGTTTGACCCGTGGAGTTGCTAGGGTTCCTCGACTCACTCATGCGCTACCAATCCGTCAACGTACCGTCGAGCTTGCGGTTAATGGGCAGATACGCCCGCTGATAGGGATACTTGCCGGCCAGTGCCTCGTCCAGATCCACACCGAGTCCCGGCGCATCGCCAGGAGTCATAAAGCCGTCGTTGAACGTGTAGTGGTGCGGAAAGACCGCGTCCGTCTCTTCTGTATGCGGCATGTGCTCTTGAATACCGAAGTTGTGCACCGCCATGCCGAAGTGCAGTGCAGCCGCCATGCACACCGGCGAAAGGTCCGTGGGTCCGTGGCAGCCGGTGCGCACGTGATACAACTCGGCAAAGTCGGCAATCTTTTTCAGCGGAGTCAATCCACCCCCGTGCACCGGCGCCATGCGAATATAGTCAATCCATTGGTTGCGCATCAGTTCGTGCGCATCCCATATCGAGTTGAAAACCTCGCCCACGGCAATCGGCGTTGTGGTGTGCTCGCGAATCACTTTGAAGCCCTCCTGCAGCTCCGCAGGCGTAGGATCTTCCAGCCAGAACAGGTGAAACGGCTCCAGTTCCTTGCCCAGCCGTCCTGCTTCAATCGGCGTCAGGCGATGGTGGCAGTCGTGCAGCAGGTGCAGTTCCTCGCCGAAAGCCTCGCGCACTTGCGCAAACAACTGCGGCACATGGCGCAGATAGGGCTCCGTAGCCCACTCGTATTCTGACGGCAGCCCGCGCTCGGCAGGCTCGTATCTTCCCTGTCCCCTGGCAACGCCATAGGTGGCCGCGAGTCCCGCAAAGCCGCTCTGCACGCGGATCGCCTTGTATCCCATCTCCTTGTGCCGCGCCACATCTTCAAGGGCCTGATCAATGTCTTCGCCGTTGGTGTGGGCATAGACCATCAGGCGCTCGCGGCTCTTGCCCCCCAGCAGGTTATAGACCGGCGTGTTGAGCGCCTTTCCCTTGATGTCCCACAGCGCAATGTCTACCGCGCCAATGGCCGCCATCGTCACAGGCCCGCGCCGCCAGTACGCGCCACGATAGAGATATTGCCAGATATCCTCTGTTTGAAATGGATCGCGGCCGATGATGCACGGAATCACATGGTCGGTGAGATAGCCGGCCACCGCCAGTTCGCGACCGTTCAGCGTGCCGTCGCCCAGGCCATAGATGCCTTCGTCGGTCTCAATCTTCAGCGTGACGAAGTTCCGCCCCGGCGATGTGATGTTCACGGTTGCTTTGGTGATCTTCATGGCGGCTGAAACTCCTCACATGTGAAACAGCAAAGCGGAGACCGGCTCCTGCGTCCTACTGGTTCACGCCGCTGGCCAGAAATCCGCCATCCACAGCCACAATCTCGCCTGTAATGAACGAAGCTGCTTCCGAAGCAAGAAAAATAGCCGTCCCGGCAAGTTCTTTCGCTTCTCCAAAGCGCCGCATGGGTGTGCGCAGAATCAGTTCCTCGCCGCGCGGCGTGCCTTGAATCAACGATGCATTCAGCGGCGTGGGAAAGACTCCCGGCGCAATGGCGTTGACATTCACGCCGGTCTGCGCCAGTTCAATGGCCAGCACCTTCGTCAGCGAAGCCACCGCGGCCTTGCTGGCCGAGTACGCCGCCACGCGATAAAAGCCCACAAACGAGGTGAGCGACGCAATGTTGATGATGCGTCCGTACCCCGCGCGAACCATCGTCGAGCCGAAGATCTGGCATGCGCGCAGCGTGCCGGTCAGGTTCGTATCCATCACCCGCGTCCAGTCCGCTTCGTCCGTTTCAAGCGTAACCCCCTTGTAGGTCACGCCAGCCGCGTTCACCAGGATGTCCACCTTGCCGAACTCTTCGAGTACCGCATCGTGCAATGCCTGCAGCGAGGCCCGGTTCTGCACATCGCTGGACACGCACAGCGACTTCCGGCCCAGCGCTTCGATCTCCGCAGCCACCTTTTCCACCTGCTCCAGCCTGCGCGAGCTCGGTACAACATCGGCGCCAGCGCCGGCCAAACCCAATGAAATTGCGTGCCCAAGCCCAGTTGTACCGCCGGTCACCACCGCAACCCTGCCGCTTAAATCGAAAAGACTATGACTCATCCATCAACCCCCTCACCAGCCTGTGGTCTGCATCCGCCGCTCCACAGGAGTCGCTCGAAAGCGGTCATCTGCCGCCCATGGAAATTTATCACGTAGAGCAATTCGCTCGCCGCGGCCGGCTTGTCCTCACTGCGTTATAGTTTCTGTGAACCTTTTTGGCAGGAATTCATGAACCCTATTCTTCTTCCAGATACAAATCGACGTTGGGATTGCCTCAGCCTGGGTGAAGTGATGCTTCGCCTCGACCCCAGTGAGAGCCGCATCCACACCACGCGCCAGTTTCAGGCATGGGAGGGCGGCGGCGAGTACAACGTAGCCCGTGGTCTCCGTCGCTGCTTTGGCCTGCGTACCGCCATTGCTACCGCGCTCGCTGACAATCCCGTGGGCCGCCTCGTTGAAGACCTGATGCTCCAGGGCGGCGTGGATACTTCGCTCCTTAAGTGGGTGGCATTCGATGGCGTTGGTCGCACCGTCCGCAACGGCCTCAACTTTACTGAACGCGGCTACGGCGTGCGCGCAGCGGTTGGCTGTTCTGACCGCGGCCACACCGCCATCAGCCAGGTCAAGCCCGGCGACTTCGACTGGGAGACAATCTTCTCACCACCCAATGGCTCGCGTTGGTTCCACACCGGCGGCATCTTTGCCGCGCTCTCAGCTTCCACCGCCGAAGTCGCAATTGAAGCGATGGACGCCGCGCGCAGCCACGGAACGCCTGTCTCGTATGACCTGAACTTCCGCGATTCACTGTGGAAGTCCATCGGCGGCAAGGCCAAGGCGCAGGAAGTGAATCGCGAACTGGTTCGCAAAGTGGATCTGCTGCTGGGCAATGAAGAAGACTTCTCCGCCATGCTCGGCGTCAAGATCAAGGGCGTCAGCGAGGACTTTGCCGAACTGCCCATCGCGGGCTACGAAGAGATGCTCCGCGAAGTTGCGGCAGCCTATCCCAACCTGAAGCTCATTGCCAGCACGCTGCGCACCGCCAGCAGCGCCAGCAGCAATGCCTGGGGCGCCATTGCGCTGTATCAGGACCAGATCGTCCATGTGCCGCAGCGCGAAATCGACATCTTCGACCGCGTCGGCGGCGGTGACAGCTTTGCCTCGGGACTCATCTACGGCCTGCTGGCCGCCAAGCCCATCGAGTGGGCCGTTCGCTGCGGAGTTGCTCACGGCGCGCTAGCCATGACCACACCCGGCGACACCAGCATGGCCACACTCGCCGAAGTCGAACGCGCCATCAAAGGCGGCTCCGCAAGAATCGCCCGATAGCCCGCAGTGCACGATCGAGGAAAATCATGTCTGAAACTACGCAGCAAACTATCGAACGCATCGGTCTCATTCCAGTCCTGCGCGCCCGCAATGCGGCCCAGGCGCACGCCGTTGTAAAGGCCATGATCGCCGGCGGCGTCTCTGTCGTTGAAGTCACCATGACCGTGCCCGGCGCCATTGACCTTCTCAGGGAACTCAAGAAGGAGTACGGAGCGAAGCTCCTGCTCGGCTCCGGCACCGTCACCACGGCTGAAGAGGCTGAAGCCACCATCGAGGCGGGCGCGGAGTTTGTTGTCAGCCCCAGCTTCCACCCCGATGTGGTTGCCAAAACGCGCGCGCTGGGCAAGCTCTCCATCCCCGGCGTTCTCACGCCCACCGAGGCCATCACCGCGTGGCGGGCCGGCGCGGACTACGTCAAGATTTTCCCGTGCTCGGCGCTGGGCGGCGCCAGCTATTTGAAGGCACTGCTTGCTCCCTTCCCGTTCTTGAAGGTGATTCCCACCGGCGGCGTCACCCTGCAAACCGCCGAAAGCTTCATCCGCGCCGGAGCACGCGCACTCGGCGTGGGCAGCGATCTGGTCAACCTCGCAGCCATCGACGACGGACACCCCGAGACCATCACCGAGGCTGCTCGCTCTTATCTGCAGGTTCTGGCAAGAGTGCGCGCAGAGATGCATCCGGCGAAATAGGCAAACTCTGACTTGAACTTTCCCAGCCTCACGCCTACTGTCTGGCGCGCGGCTGGGAAAGGACGAACCGCAAGCAAAGCCTTCATCGCCTTTCCCTTCCGCTCTCCAATGCCCTTAATGTGCCTCGTACGCGTGTATACTTTCCGTGCCCGATGAACTCAGCAGGACCTCCTTCCATGAGCGCTGCAACTCCGTCCACTCTTGAATCCCTCGTAGCCCAGGCGCTGCCGCAGCGGCCTTCCGTTCCGCGTCCCATCGTCTCGGTCGGCGCGGGCGGCATCGTACAGGACGCGCACCTGCCTGCTTATCGCAAAGCTGGATTTCCGGTGGCAGCTCTGGTTGATCTCAACCTAGAAAGGGCGCAATTGCTGGCCGCACAGTTCGGCGTGCCCGCCGCCGTGCGCACCGTTGAGGAAGCGCTGCGCGTCGCTCCCAGGGACGCAATCTTCGACGTGGCCGTTCCTGCCGGCGCCTTGCTCAGCATCCTGCCCCATATCCCCGATGGCTCCGCCGTGCTCATCCAAAAGCCCCTGGGCGAAACCCTGGAGGAGGCAGAGGCCATCGTTCGCCTCTGCCATCAAAAGGGCCTCACGGCAGCCGTAAATTTCCAGTTGCGCTGGGCGCCAGTCATGCTGGCCGCCAGGGCCGTTGCCAATGCTGGCCTGCTGGGCGAGGTACATGAGATGGAGGTGCATGTAAGCGTGTACATGCCCTGGGACCTGTGGAGCTTTCTGGCCACCAGCCCCCGCCTGGAGATTCTTTACCACAGCATCCATTACGTTGATCTGGTTCGCTCCTGGTTCGGAAACCCCCGTCGCGTGATGGCCCATACGGTGCGCAATCCGCTCACGCCCGCGCTGGCAGCAACGCGCAGCACCATCATTCTCGATTACGGCGAGTGGAAGCGCGTCACCATCTCTGCCAATCACGCTCACCGTTACGCCGAGACGCAGCGTAGCCAGGTGCAGTGGGAAGGAACCTCGGGCGCGCTCGAAGCCATTATGGGCGTCAACCTCGACTACCCCGCCGGAAAGCCTGACCGCCTGCGCTATGCACCGTTGGGCGGTGAATGGAGTACGCTCCCCACGCGCGGCAACTGGTTTCCTGACGCTTTTATGGGCTCCATGGGCTCGCTGCAGGCATTCGTCGCCGGCGAAGCAGCAGTGTTGCCCACTCGTGTTGAAGACGCGCTGGACACCATGCGCACCGTTGAAGCCGCCTACATTTCAAGTGAGCGCGGCGGCGTGGCGCTGCCGGAGGCAAAGTGAGCAAACTCCGCATCCTGCTCCGCAACTACGCGGATTTTGAGCACGCGCTCGACGAGGAAGCCCGGCTCTTCCAGGCGCTTCACCCCGGCGTCGAAGTCGAACTGGTCTCCGTTGGCATCCACGAACTGCACCGTGCTGCCATTGCTGACGAGGGCCTGCGCGAAGGGCGCTTCGACATCGCGCTCCTGGTGACAGATTGGCTGGCCGAAGGGATGGCAGCGGGCGCACTCGAAGACTTACAGCTCTGGCAGCAACGCACCCCCATTCCTGACTGGCCCGGAGGTTGGGCGCACTCCCTTGTCCGTCCGCTCGTCTTCGGTGATCGCCTCTCGTCGCTGCCCTGGCACGACGGCCCGGAGTGCCTCGTCTATCGCAGCGACCTCTTCGCCGATCCAGAGCGCCTCAGCCGCTTCCGCGCGCAGTTTGGCCGCGAACTCGCACCGCCCGCCACATGGCAGGAGTTTGAAGAGACAGCCCGCTTCTTCACTGACCCTGAAGCCAACCTTTACGGAACCGTCTTCGCCGCCTTCCCCGACGGCCACAATACGCTGTACGATTTTGCGCTCCAACTCTGGAGCCGAGGCGGCGAGCTACTGGATTCCGCTGGAAAGCCACAACTCGTCACCCCTGAGGCCGTCGCGGCACTCGATTTCTATCGTCGCGTGGTTCGCGATCCCGCGCTCTGCCATCCCCGCTCAGCGCAACTCGACTCCACCCAATCCGGCGACCTCTTCCTCGACGGTGAAGTGGCCATGATGGCCAACTGGTTTGGCTTCGCCGCCCGCTCCAGCCGCGAAGACTCGCCCCTGGCGGGTAAGGTGTCCATCGCGCCTATCCCCTCGGGCAACAGCGGCCCGGCCATCTCGCTCTCCGTCTTCTGGGCTCTGGCCATGGGCTCCGGCTCACGCAACAAGCAACTGGCATGGGAGTTCCTCCGCTACATCGCCACGCCGGAACGGGATCTCGGCAGGACGCGCCACGGCACGGTCGGCGTCCGGCTTTCCACATGGCGCAATCCGGAACTGCATGCCAGGATTCCCGTCTACCGCGAGATTGAAGGCATCTCTCTCAGCGCACGCCAACTTCCTTGCGGCCCGCACATGGCCGCCTTCGCCGCCATCGTGGATGCCGTAGTCACCCGAGCGCTCACCACCAGCGACCCCACACTCGCTATTCTTAAAGCGGCACAGTTTGCAGCAGACAGCAAAGGACTGAGATTTCCATGAGCACGAAAGAGCAGCAGGACACTACAAAAGCCGTTCCACCCCAGCCGTTTCGCCTGGATGGCCTTCATGCCCTCGTTACGGGCGGCGCCAGCGGCATCGGCGAAGCCACAGTGAAAGAACTGGTTCGCGCCGGCGCCTTTGTCTGGATCGCCGACATCAACCTCGCCGCCGCCGAGACGCTGGCCAAATCCCTCAACTCCGCCCAAGTCCTCCATCTGGACGTAACCAGCCCGGAGTCCATCGCCGCGGCAGTCGCCCACATCGGCCGCCTCGACATTCTGGTTAACAATGCCGGCATCGGCCACGTCGGCTCCATTGAGACCACCGAGCCCGAGGACTTCGATCGTCTTCTCAATGTCAATGTCCGCGCAGTTTACCTTGTCACGCGCGGCTTCCTGCCCCTGCTGCTGGCCGCCGGAAACAACGGTGGAAAAACGGGAACCATCGTCAACATCGCCTCGGTCGCCGGGCAAGTGGGCATCAAGCAGCGCTTCGCCTACTGCACCAGCAAGGGCGCGGTAATTGCCATGACCCGCCAGATTGCCGTCGAGTATCCCAAGACCCTGCGCGTTAACGCCATCTGCCCCGGCACGGTGGAGACGCCCTTTGTCGAGGGCTATCTTGAAAAGTTCCACAAGCACAACAAGGAGGAGATGCGCGCCGAACTCCGCGCCCGCCAGCCCATCGGCCGCCTGGGCCAGCCGGATGAAGTTGCCTCCATGGTGCGCTACCTCGCCTCGAACGAGGCCGCCTTCATCACCGGTTCGTTGTTCACCATCGACGGCGGCTGGACCGCTGCGTAAATACTGCCCTGTTGCCTCATCCCATACAGCCCCGGAGGGCATCATGAAACTCGTTTCCTTTTCTACTGCGGATGGCCTCATTCGCCCCGGCGCGTTGCTCGCAGACAACTCCGTTGTTGATCTCACCGCCGCCGGCTATGTGGACGCCCTCACGGTCGTCACCGCCGGGCTGAGCGCTGCACCCGCTGGTCCCACACTGCCAGCTGACCGGGTGCGCCTGCATGCGCCCCTCGCCAATCCGCCGCGCGTCTTCGCCATCGGACTCAACTACCGCGACCACGCTATTGAGTCCGGCATGGCCATTCCCAACACGCCGGTCGTCTTCTTCAAGATGACGACAGCGATCATTGGCCCTGGCGAATCCATCGTGCTGCCTAAAAACTCCACCGAGCCGGACTACGAAGCCGAGTTCGCCTTCGTCATCGGCAAGGGCGGCTATCGCATTCCCGCCTCTGTCTGGCGCGAGCACGTCTACGGCTACACCATCGTCAACGACGTAAGCGCCCGCGATGTGCAACTCGCCACTTCGCAGTGGTCCATGGGCAAGAGCTTCCCTACCTTCTGCCCGCTCGGCCCGGCCATCGTCACCGCCGACGAGATTGCCGACCCGCATCAACTCGCCATAGGCCTCACCATCGACGGCGTCGTCCACCAGAACTCGAACACGCGCGAACTCATCTTCAAGGTCCCCGAGCTCGTCGAGTATCTTTCCTCGATCACGCCGCTGCTTCCCGGCGACATTGTTTCCACGGGAACGCCCTTCGGCGTCGGTTTGGGCCGCACGCCCAAGCGCTGGCTCAAGCCCGGCGAAACCGTCACCATCACCGTGGACGGCCTCGGCTCCCTCACAAATCCTTGCGTGGCCGAGCCATAGCGAACAGGGCCGGCAAACACACAGCGGGGTCCGGCGGCAGGAATCGAACCCAGCCTCCGGACCCCGCTAACTTACTTACTCACTCACTAACTTACTAACTCGCTAACTCCACGTCCTTCCGCTCGGCCCCCAGCAACGCATACAAGCCAACCGCGGCAAAGCAAAGTACAGGCACCAGGTAAGCCGCCTGCAATCCGCTTGCGTCGCGAAGCATCCCCATCAGCTTCGTCAGCGCCGCTCCGCCCAGAATCGCCATCACCAGCAGCGACCCCGCTGTCTTCGTCTTGTCCCCCATCCCTTTCAGCCCCAGTGCAAAGATCGTTGGGAACATAATCGACATGAAGAAGCTGGTCGTCAAAACACAAACCACTCCCAGCCAATTGGGCTGCGTCACCCCCACCAGTCCCAGCACCACGTTCACCGCCGCATAGACGGCCAGCATCTTTCGCGCATGGAAGTGTTTCATCAACCACGCCGAACTGAACCGTCCCACGGCAAACGCCGCAAGCGTCCCGGTCAACATGTACCCTGCCGCCTTGTCACCCAGACCCGTCGCCGAACGCACGTACAGGATGAAGTAGCTCCACGTGCCCACCTGTGCGCCCACGTAAAGAAACTGCGCCACCACCGCCAGAACAAAATGCCGCTGCCACAGTCGCATGTGCCGCGCCGGTCCCGCATCTGCCCGCGAAACATCCTCCGCGCCCATGTCGGGAAACTTCGTCATCAGCACCATCAACGCCCACACAAACGCCACTGACCCCAGCACCAGGTACGTGGGCAC
>VFSW01000642.1_pt1 | contig 51708 bp, 50 predicted proteins | sample 5358111 | NCBI WGS metagenome assembly VFSW01 (sample SAMN11554181, study PRJNA540505) | mine drainage metagenome | isolation source: sediment from site ElyBrook_90M | place: USA: Ely Copper Mine, Vershire, VT | collected 2017 | reverse complement strand
GGTCGGGTGCGGCCCCCCCACGTTGCGTGGCGCGGGTTTGCGTGGCCCGCGCGCTCTAAAGCCTGCTGGCGCTGGGCAAGCGCGGCCTCGAGGTCCTGTTTGGCGGCGTTGAGCGCCTTGCCGGCTTCGGAGCGTTCTTCGGGGGAGAGGCGGCCGAACGCCTTGCTGAACGCGGCGAGAGCGCCTTTGCGGCCGAGCACTTCGACGCGAATCGACTCGAGCGCTTCCCCTGTCGCGGCGCTTGCGATGCGCGCGAGCGAGTCCTCGCGAAGACGGGAAATGCCGATGGCGGTCACGGGATCGGCCACGGGGTCAGACAGCGGCTCCATTCTCTTCGAGTAACCGAACCATGGCGGCGTGGCCGCGGGTGAGCGCGAGATCGAGCGGGTGCTGGCCGTTGTCCGCGGCCGGGTTCGCTTGGGCGCCCAGCGAAAGGAGCAGCAGAGCCAGATCGCCGTCACCGTTCTGCGCGGCGGCGTGCAACGCGGTCCATCCGCCGGCCTGCGCGGCATTGACGTTCGCCCCGTGGGCTGCGAGCAGGCGCGCCACGTCGAGGCTGCGGCCGGCCGCGGCGGCGTGCAGCGGCGTGTTACGCATGGCGTTGGTTGAGCGTGCGTCGACCGCGGCGCCGGCGGCGAGCAGCGCTTCGGCCGCTTCGAAGCTTCCGAAGAACGCGGCCAGATGGAGCGGCGTCCAGCCATCCGCGTTATACGAGTTCGCGAGACTCGGGCCTTCGCCCAGGAGTTCCCCGATGCGCGCGGCGCGGCCGGCGATCGCGGCCGAGAAGACATCGAGTTCGATGCCGCGGTCGAGCAGCAGTTGCGCGATCGCGTCCTGCCGGGCAAAACGCGCGGCGGTGAAGGCGTCGACCCCGCGCTCGTCGCGGCTCCCGATCGACGTTGGGTCGGCATCGAGCCGCGCGCGAACAGCGTCGAGATTCCCAGTACGGATCGACTCGAACAAGTCGTTCATGCGGGGCTCGTCAGGCCTCGGAACCCGACAGCGCGGGCAGGAACACGCGCTCGCTCTTCGCCACTTCCCAGCCAAGATGATTCAGGTAGAACAATAGCAGCGCGTGCGGATACGCAGCCTGAAATTTCTCGTAGGTGCGCTGCTGCCAGTCGCCGGTGAGATACTTCGCTCCGTCAAGATCCTTGGCGAAGAAGCCGTCCTCGTGCGGGATGCCCAGCGAGTCAAGCACGGCGACGATCATCTCGATATGGCCGACGAGGATCGCCTGCGCGAGTTCGGCCGAGAGATCTTCCTCTTGCGCCTCGAGCCGCTTCCAAAGGCGAGGCGCGGCGGCGCGCAGAGTGCTTGCGTTGAGCTTCGGCAGATGAAGGCGGACCTTTAGACGCTCGTAAAGCTGATAGGTCTTCAGACCGCCGATCGAGATCGAACGCAACAGTTGCTCGAACGTCTCCTCGCCAAGCCCGACGAAGATCCCGGACAATTGCATAAAGCACGAGCGTAACACGCGGCTTCGGCCCGCCGGGACGCGCGGCGCGCGAACGAAGATAGCGGCCAGGATGAGTTGTGCGCGATGATCGGAAGGCATGGGAACAAATGCAAGACAGACGCCTCCGCAGGGGCCGGAGGGCGCCCGGCCGCCGATTCCCGGCGTGAAGAATCTGATCGCGGTCGGCAGGGGCAAGGGCGGCGTGGGCAAGACCACGGTGGCGGTGAATCTCTCGGTAGCGCTCGCCAGTCTGGGCAATAAGGTAGGGCTCCTGGACGCCGACGTGTACGGGCCGAACGTGCCGCTGATGCTGGGCGTGAGAGCGCAGCCGCACGCGATCGGCGAGCGCATTCAACCTATCGAGCGGTATGGGCTGAAGGTGATGTCGATGGGCCTGCTGAACCCGGGCGACAAGCCGCTCGTCTGGCGCGGTCCGATGCTGAACAGCGTCATTCAACAGTTTCTGCGCTCGGTGGACTGGGGCGTGCTCGATTACCTGGTGGTCGATTTGCCGCCCGGCACGGGCGACGTGCAGATCACGCTGATCCAGACCGCGCCGCTGACCGGAGCGATCATCGTCACCACGCCCTCCGAGGTCTCGCTCGAGGACGCGCGCAAGGCGATTCACATGTTCGAGCAGGTGCGCGTGCCGCTGCTCGGGCTGGTCGAGAACATGAGTTACCTGGTGTGCCCGCACTGCGCGGAGCGCATCGACGTGTTCAGCCAGGGCGGAGGCCGGAAAACGGCGGAAGCGATGGGCGTGACGTTTCTCGGCGAGCTTCCGCTGGACCCCCGGGTCCGCGAGGGCGGCGACACCGGGCGACCCGTGGCGCTCGGCCACGCGCCGGAGGCGGCGCAGGCGTATCTGGCCCTGGCCCGGCACGTGGACCGGCGCGCGGCGGAAGAGCGCGCGAAGACGGGCCCGACGATCCAGATCGAGGACTAAGCCGGGAAAGCGAGCGCCGACCGCCGGCGCCGAACGCGTTAGGATGGGAGTTAGAGAAGGAACCCTCCCACCGAACTGCATGTCCGAATCATCCAACAGCCCTACGTCGAGCTGTGCTATACCCAGTGTCAACAGTTGGCTCGAAGACGAGCTTTACCTGAATTATCTTCACGATCGCCGAACCGTGGACGAGAGTTGGACGAAGGTATTCGAATCCAACGGCCACGACGCGGCGGCGGAGGCGGCGAATGGCGCGCCACCCGCGGCCGCCTCGAACGGTCACGCGGCGGCGGCGAACGCACTGCCCGTACACGCCTCGGTCGCGGGCGAGCAGCTTGTGCCGCTGCGCGGCGCGGCGCTGCGCATCGCCGAGAACATGACCGCGAGCCTCACGCTGCCGACCGCGACTTCGCAGCGCATGGTGGCGGTGAGACTGCTCGAAGAGAACCGCCGGATCGCCAACGACGCGCGCGGAGCGGCCGGCAAAAGCAAGGTCTCGTTCACTCACATCATTGGCTGGGCCGCGGTCGAGGCGCTCCAGACGAACCCCGCGCTGAACCACGCTTTCGCGAGCGTCGACGGCGGCGCGTTCCGGGCCGTGCGTGAGCGCGTGAACCTGGGCGTGGCGGTGGATGTGGTGGCGAAGGACGGCAGCCGCTCGCTGAAGGTTCCGAACGTCAAGGATGCGAACACGCTGAGCTTCGAGCAGTACCTCGCGGGCTTCGATGACATCGTAGGCCGGGCGCGCAACGGGAAGCTGACGCTCGCCGACTTCGAAGGCACGACGATTTCGCTGACTAATCCGGGCACGGTAGGCACGTACGGCTCGACGCCGCGGCTGATGCCGGGTCAGGGTGCGATCCTCGCCACCGGCGCGATCGACTATCCGGCCGAGTACCGCGGCCTGAGCGGCGCGGCGCGGGCCGCGCTCGGAATCTCGAAGGTCATGATGATCACCTGCACCTACGACCACCGGGTGATCCAGGGCGCCGAGTCTGGGCTGTTTCTCGCGCGCTTGCAGGCGCTCCTCGAAGGCGCCGACGGATTTTACGAACGGCTGTTCGAGGCGATGAACGTGTCCGCGAAGCCCGCGGACTGGGGCGCTGGAGCGACCACGGTCCTCCACCCACCGGTCGCTTCCGCGGCCGTTGCCGTGCCGGGCGATCTCGCCGCGAAGCAGGCGGCGGTGATTCAGTTGATCCACATGTACCGCGTGCGCGGGCACCTGATGGCGGATCTCGATCCGCTCGGCCTCGCGCCCCGCAATGAGCATCCCGAACTCGATCCCGAAACCTACGGCCTCACCGCGGCCGATATGGGCCGCGAGTTCCTCACGGGCACTTTGCAGGTCTCCGATCACCCGGCTCATCGAGCCACTCTGCGCGAGGTTCTCGAAACGCTCCGCAAGACGTACTCCGGTACGCTCACCTGCGAGTTCATGCACATCCAGCATCCCAGCGAGAAGCTGTGGCTGCAGGATCGCATGGAGCCCGAGATGAACCAATGGGCGCTCGGCGACAGCGTCCGGCGCCAGGTCCTCGAACGCCTCATCGAGGCCGAGGAGTTCGAGCACTTCCTCGGAACGCGCTTTATCGGCCACAAGCGCTTCGGGCTCGAGGGCGGCGAAGCGGCGATCGCGATCCTCGACGAAATCGTGGAGCGCGCCGGCTCGGGCGGCGTGAGCGAAATTGTCATGGGCATGGCCCATCGCGGACGGCTGAACGTACTCGCGAACATCGTCGGCAAATCGATGGTGCAAGTGTTTTCCGAGTTCGAGGGCGGCGATCCGGAGTCCATCGAGGGCTCGGGAGACGTCAAATACCATCTCGGCGCCAGCGGCGTGCGGAAGACCTCGCTTGGATACGACGTGGCGCTGTCGTTGGTCTGCAATCCGAGTCATCTGGAGGCGGTCGACCCGGTGGTCGAGGGCATCGTGCGCCCGAAGCAGGACCGGCTCGGCGACGCGGAGCGCGCGCGCGTCATCCCCTTGCTCATCCACGGCGACTCCGCTTTCGCCGGCCAGGGCGTGGTCGGCGAGACGCTCAATCTTTCCCAACTTCCCGGCTATACGACCGGCGGCACCATTCACCTTGTCATCAACAATCAGATCGGCTTCACCACCAACCCGGCCGACGCGCGCACGGCAACTTACTCGACCGACATTGCCCGCGCCGTGCAGGCGCCGATCTTTCACGTCAACGCCGACGACCCCGAGGCGTGCGTCCGGGCCGCGCAGTTAGCCTACGACTATCGCCAGCAGTTCAAGAAGGATGTCGTGATCGACATGGTGTGCTACCGGCGGCACGGGCACAACGAGGCCGACGATCCGAGCTACACGCAGCCGATCATGTACCGCAAGATCAAGACGCATCCCTCGGTCGCGGTACAGTATGCCGCCCGTTCCGTCGAGACCGGCCTGGTGGACAGTGAAGCGGTGGCGGCGATGCGCAAGACGGTGTCGGGCCGGCTGAACGCCATCTACGACGAGAGTAAGCAACACGGCGAACGCTATCAGGTCGCCGACCTCGCCGGCTCGGACTCCGAACCGCGGCCTCGCACCGAGCCGCCCCAAACCGCGGTAAACCGGACCGAGCTCGAACGGGTGGTCAAGAAAATGACCGAGTTCCCGTCCGATTTTCATCTTCATCCGAAGCTCAAGGGCGTGGTGGACAAACGGAGGCAGCTTCTCGACGGCGCCCCCATCGACTGGGCCACCGGAGAAGCGCTCGCATTCGGCAGCCTGGTGCTCGAAGGCACACCCGTCCGCCTCAGCGGCCAGGACAGCGCGCGCGGCACGTTCAGCCAGCGGCACATCGAATTTTTCGACTACGAGAACGGCCGGCCCTACATCCCGCTCCAGCACGCCGCGCCGTACCAGGGGCGCTTCGACGTCTTCGATAGCTCGCTAAGCGAGTATGCCGTGATGGGCTTCGAGTTCGGCTACAGCCTGGCGGATCCCGCGACGCTGGTGTTATGGGAGGCGCAGTTCGGCGACTTCGCCAACGGCGCGCAGATCATGATCGACCAGTTCATCGCCACGGCCGAGACTAAATGGGCGCAGCCGAGCGGGCTTGTGCTGCTTTTGCCGCATGGGCAGGAAGGTCAGGGGCCGGAGCACTCGAGCGCGCGCATCGAGCGGTTCCTCCAACTGTGCGGGGAAGAGAACCTCCAGGTGTGCAACTGCACAACGCCGGCGCAGTACTTCCATCTGCTGCGGCGGCAGATGTATGGCGGGAGCGAGCGGCGCGGCGTGCGCAAGCCGCTCATCCTGTTCACGCCGAAGCGCATGCTGCGGAATCCGCGCGCGACGTCGGTGCTCGGGGACTTCACCCAGGGCTCGTTCGGCGAAGTGCTTGCGGACTTGAGCGTCGAAGCGGCGGACGTCACGCGCGTGCTCGTGTGTTCGGGGCAGGTGTACTTCGACGCGCTCGCCGGACGCGAGGAGCGGAAGACGACCGGCACGGCGATCGTGCGGCTCGAGCAGTACTATCCGTTTCCGGAAGCGAAACTGCGCGAGGCGTTGGCCCTTTATCCGGCGCAGGCGGAAGTCCGCTGGGTGCAGGAAGAGCCGCGGAACATGGGCGCGTGGCCGTTCATGCGCGAGTGGTTCCGGCCGATCCTCGAGGAAAGCGGGCGCACGCTGGGCTACGCGGGCCGCCCCGAGAGCGCGAGCCCGGCGCCGGGCTCGCTCAAGCGGCACAACGCCGAGCAGGCCGCATTGATCGAGGCGGCCTTCGCGGCCGAGCTTCCCGCCGCGCCCAGGAAGCGCCCGGCCCGGCGCAAGAGCCGGTAAGCGATCTTCAGCGGGCGTCGACCTTGATGGCGAGGTAGGCGATTGTCTCGCCTGGCGCGAGAACCACCTGGTGCGGTACGTTGGCCGGAATGTGAACGACATCGCCCGGCGCCAGCCGGTGCGACTGGCCGCCCTGGATCGTTGCGGAGCGAAGCTCGTGCGGCGACACGGTCTTCGCGTCGGGCATCGAGCCACCCGAAAGGAGCGTGCCCGCGCCGCTTTCCACGATGACGATGTCGGCTTGGGTCTGGTGCAGCTCGGCCTGCCCGGTCTTCTCGCGCCTGATGACCATGACCATGTGATTGCCATACTTGCCGAGCACACCCGTCGAGAGACCCGGTCCGGCGGGACGCGCGGCGGCCGGGGCATCGGGGCCGTGCCAGAATTCGACGGCATCGGGAGCGGCGGCCACGGCGAGCGTGGCGACGAGCATCGGACAGAGAAGTCTCATGACCGGCAGTCTATGACAACTCCGTGCTCATTGTCGAGCGGGCGGATCCACGCCAGGCAGGTCCAGCCAGCGGGCCGCGGGTTATGCGGCGGCGGCGATGGCCGGCACGCTCGCCTTGCGCGCCTCGATGCGCAGCATGCCATGGTCGAGCGTGGCATGCACCTGCGCCGGATCGATTTCGGCGGGAAACACAACCTCACGGAACAACTCGCGGCCGCTCCAATCGGAGTAGCGAAGCTCGCCGGCCTCGCCATCTTCGGCGCGTTGCGAGGAGGCGTGGACGGCGACGCGATCCTTGCCAACGCGCACTTCAAAATCTTCGGCGCGAAAGCTTGGCGCGATCACGCGGAGGTGGAAGCGGCTGGCGGTTTCCCGAAGCTCGCAAGCCGGGGAGAACAAGACCTCGCGTTCGGCGGTCAGCCAGTCGTCGAGGTCGTATCCGGAATCCACCCCGCGCGTCTCGAATAGTCGATACGCCTTCTCGCGAATCATGTCGAACAGTTCCTGGACGCGGTCTCGCGCCGGAAGGTGATCCGGAGCGCCACCGTCGATGATTTTCACATCTGAAACGGGCATATACGATGCTCCTTTCCACGGATTATCGCCCTTTCCCCTCTGCATATCGCGGCAGTCCGGATACCATAACGGAGGCCTGAAAATGTGGGTGGTAGGATGAGGTGGGGTGAGTGCGCCTGAGCGAAGTCACTCAGCAACATCGTGAATTGACGCAGGAACGAGGGGCCCGATGGCGATACCGGTGATGACGTGGGCTCCCGAGGACGGACCGTCGCTTGACGAACTCGTCCAGTCCTGCCCATTTGCGCTCGTGGGAACAAACAGCCAACGGGTCGTTACACTTTGGAGTGTAAGCGCAGAGCGCCTGCTAGGCTACGCGGCCGCGGAAGTGGTTGGCAGCGAGCTTCCGGAGCGCCTGACGGCGGGCTGGCGCGAACTCGAGGCCGCGATGGATGGCGGATTGCTCACAGAGCACTCCGATGGCCTGGAGTTGCAGTTTGGCGTGCCCGCGGGAGACTTCGTCGAAGTGCGTGCGTGGGCCTCGCGACGAAGTGACGGCGGAGTTCTGGCGGTGATGGTCGACGATGCACCGCGCCGTCGCGCGGCGAAGGAGCAGGCGCAGGCCCGGGCGCGGGAGCGCGAGTCGCAGGCGCGGATCAAGGCCGAGGGGCGTTTTCGCGAGCTGCTCGAAGCGGCGCCCGATGCGATCGTCGAGGTCGATCAGGACGGCAGGATGGTGCTCGCGAACGAGTCGGCCGAGCGGATTTTCGGCTACCGGCGCGAGGAAATGCTCGGTCAGAGCGTCGAGATGCTTTTGCCGGGCGGGATAGCCGGCCGTCACCGCGAGCACCGGAAGCGGTATTTGGCCGAGCCTCGAATCCGCCCCATGGGCCAAGGCCTTGAGTTGCACGCGGTGCGCAAGGACGGGACGGCGCTGCCGGTTGAGATCAGCCTGAGCCCGGTGCGTTCCGAAGATGGGTTCCGGGTGACGGCGATCATCCGCGACGTGACCGAACGGAAGCTGGCCGACGAGAGGATCCGCGCGGCCAACGCTCAGCTCGCGTTGCGCAACCGCGAAGTCGAGAGGGCGAACCGGCTGAAAAGCGAATTTCTGGCCAGCATGAGCCACGAGCTGCGCACGCCGCTGCACACCATTATCGGGTTCGCCGAGCTGCTGGCCGAAGAGCTCGAGGGCCCGCTGAACGAGGCGCAGAAGCGGTTCGTCGATCATGTGCGGCGGGACTCGCTGCACCTGCTCGAGTTGATCAACGACGTGCTCGACCTGAGTAAGATCGAGGCCGGCAAGCTGGACCTCCGGCGGGAGACGTTCGAGCTCACGCCCGCGGTGGAAGAAGTGCTGGCGAGCGTCGGCCCGCAGGCCGAGACCAAGGGCCTGCGCCTCGAAACGGCGCTCACCGGTGATCTCTGGCTCCTCGCCGACCGCGTGCGGTTCAAGGAGATCCTCTACAACTTACTCAGTAACGCGGTGAAATTCACGCCTCAGGGCGGCGGGATCCGCGTCGAGGCGGGTAGGGACGACGGCTCGGTGCGCATGCTGGTGTGCGATACCGGAATCGGCATCGCCGAGGAAGACCAGGTATCCGTATTCAACAAGTTTCACCAGCTTGGGCCCACCACGCGCGGGGTCCGGGAGGGGACCGGGCTGGGCCTCGCGATCACCAAGCACCTGGTCGAGATGCATGGCGGAAAAATCTGGCTGGAAAGCGAGCTAGGCAAGGGGAGCCGCTTCTGGTTCACCCTGCCGCGCGGAGCCGGAGACTGAGCGGCGGGCGATGAAACGAATCTTGGTGGCTGACGACCGGGCCGCCGGGCGCGAGTGGGCGCGGGTGGTGCTCGCGCATGGAGGATACGACGTCTTGCTCGCGAGCGACGGGTTGGAGGCGGTAGAGACGGCGCGGCGGGAGCAACCGGATCTGGTGATCCTGGATCTGCGCATGCCCGGCCTCGACGGCTTCCAAACGCTGCGGGCGCTGCGCGCCGACCGGCGTTTCGCGGGCATTCCGTTCCTGGCGTTCACGGCATATGCGATGCAGGGGGACCGCGAGCGTGCGATTGGCGAGGGTTTCGACGGCTATGTGTCGAAGCCGGTCTCGATCGCCGGGCTTCGCGAGGAGGTGGAGCGATTACTGGCGCCGAAACCATGAGGGAGCCGGAGGCCACGCTGGTCATCATCGACGACCACGCCGGCAGCCTCGAGATGCTGGCCACCGCCCTGCGGCAGCCGGGCCTTAAGATTCTCACCTCCGAAGACCCCGAAATGGGGCTCGACCTGATCCGGCAGCACCGGCCCCAGATCGTGCTCACCGACCTGGTGATGCCGAAACTCGACGGCATGCAACTGCTCGACCGGGCGCTCGAGTTCGACCCGACGATCGATGTCGTGCTGATGACCGCGCACTACTCGACCGATTCGGCCGTCGAGGCGATCCGCCGCGGCGCGTGCGACTATCTCGGCAAGCCGCTTCAGCCCTCGGTGCTGCGCGAGCGGGTAGGCAAGCTGGTCGACGAGGCGCGGAAACGTCTGCGGGCGGGCGAGCTCGAACGCGAGCTGGTCGCCAGTTGCCAATTCGAAGGCATCGTAGGTCAGAGCGCCGCCATGGCCGAAGTCTTCGCTCGCGTCCGGCGCATTGCGCCTCACTTTCGCAGCGTGCTGCTCACCGGGGAAACGGGCACCGGCAAGGACCTGGTGGCGAAGGCCATCCACAATCTGAGCCCGGCCGCGCAGCGCGAGCACGTCGTGCTGAACTGCTCGGCGGTTGTCGAGACGCTGTTCGAAAGCGAGCTGTTCGGACACGTCCGCGGCGCCTTCACCGGCGCGACGGGCGACAAGATGGGCCTGTTCGAGCACGCCAATCACGGCACCATCTTCCTGGACGAGATCGGCGACATGCCGCTCGGAACGCAGTCCAAGCTCCTGCGCCTGCTGCAGAACCAGGAGGTGCAGCGGGTCGGATCGCTGACCGCGAAGAAGGTCGACGTCCGGGTGATCGCCGCGACGAATCACGATCTGCGCAAGGCGGTGGCCGACAGACGCTTTCGCGAGGATTTGTTCTACCGGCTCACCATGGTCGAGATCCGCCTGCCGGCGCTCCGCGAGAGGAAGGAGGATCTGCCGCTGCTCACGCGGCATTTCCTCGACAAGTTTTCGCGGCAGTTCGACAAGAACGTGCGGGCCGTGTCGCGCCGCGCGCAGGTGGTGCTGGCGCGCCACGAATGGCCCGGAAACGTCCGCGAGCTCGAGAACGTCGTCGGCCATGCCTGCATGATCGCGGCCGCGGACATGATCGACGTCGGCGACCTGCCCGGGTACCTGACGGCCGGGGCAGGCGGCCATCCCGACCCGCCCGCGGCGGCGTCCTCGGAGAGCTTCGCCGACCACGAAAAGCAGCTCATCGCCGAAGCGATGGAACGCGCCAGCGGCAATCAGTCCGAGGCCGCCCGCGCGCTGCGCATCGGCCGCGACGCGCTCCGCTACAAAATGAAGAAGCACGGGCTGCTCTGACCCGGCCGGCCGCTCAGAAGCTGATCACCGGGCACGGGGCGTCGCGGATGATCGCGTAGACGTTGGTCCTGAGGCGCCCAAACGGCTGATGCAGGCGCCCGCGGCCCGCCACGATCAGGTCCGCGCCATGGCGCACCGCGGCCTCATGGATGACGCGCGACACGCTGCCCGAGGCCACGCAGACCTCGAGCGAAGTCTGCAGCCTCTGCTGCAGGTCCGCGATCTCGCCGCGCGCCGAAGCGATCAGGCTCCGCTCGAGGCTCTGTTCGAGATACCGCTCCGGGCCGGCGTCCGGACCGGGAACGCAATGCACCAGCCGCACCACCGCCCCGTGCTTGGCCGCGATCCGCAGCGAGCGCACAATGAGATCCTCGGCCGAGGGCTGCAGGTCCATGGCGCAGAGGATGGTCTTGACCTTGGGATGCTGGCCGACCGGCGCCTCCTCGACATGGACCCCCGTCCAGACCGGGCAGGACGCATCGTGAAGCACCTTCGCGCTGACCGATCCGATCAGCCAGCGCCGGAACGCGCCGAGCCCGTGCGTCGGCAGCATGATCAGATCCATGCTGCGCTGGGCGGCGAACTCCGTGATGAGGGTTCCCGGGTCGCCGGCCGCGCAATAGCGGCTCAAGCAATTCTCGGGAGGAAGATCGGCGAAGTGCCGTTCGGAGAACCGCTCCAGCATCTCGGCGCCGCGTTCGATGAATCCGGCCGGGTCGATGGCCGCGGGCGGCAGTGCGATTTCCGGCGGGTAGGCGTAAGCCGGAACGTGTACCGCGTGCAGGAGGGCGATGGAGGCGCCGTGGCGCAGCGCCATCTCCCGGACGAAGGGCGCCGCCGCCTCGCACTGCGGCGAGAAGTCCGTGGGAAACAGGATCCGATTGAAGCCGTTCATGCTCGCACCTTTCCACTGCGCTTAGTGCAAGCGGCGTGCCGAAACGGATCGACGCGATTGGCGTTCCGGAACCGCGAATAGGCGGTTCCGGAGCCGCGTTTCGTGCGCCAAACCGCGACAAAGCCGCGCGTTCCGGCGCATTGCGGGTTACTTTTTCAGGGTCTTGATGTAGGCAACGACGTTATCGATGGCCTCACCCGAGACGCTTTTCACGGGCTTCATCTTACCCTTGCCGTCGGTGACGATCTTCTTGATGTCGGCATCGCTCATGTTCTGCACGTCGTCGGACTTCAGATCCTTCATGTCCACCTTCATCATCTTGGCGATGCCAGGGTTGGGCGTGCCATCGGCGCCGTGGCAGGTCTTGCAGGCGCGGTCATAGATGGCCTTGCCGGCCGTTGCATTGGCCGCAAAGGTCATGGCCGCCGCCATCGCGGCCACGCCGAGTACGTTGACTAGTGTCTTCATTGCGTATCTCCTCGAATTGAAATTGCTTGCGTGCGGGAAAACTGGACCCGGCCGGCCCCGCGCCGGCGCGAGCGCCCCACGAATTCCGCGGCGTCCCTCATAAGCGGACAAACGCGGCAACGGCCAGGCCGATCAAGGCGAACCCGGTCAAAATGGCCAGCGAACCAAACAGCCGGCCAAAGTTCTTGAGCCACCGCGGCGGCGGATCGGCGCGCAGCGTCTCGATTTCGCCCCGCTCCACGAGGCGTTCGTATTCGATCGGATGCCGCTCCTTGAACTCTTCCTCCGATAGGCGTCCGGTGAAGATGGCCAGATCCATCGGGAAATTGTGCGGCCGCAGGTGCGCGTTAAAGAAGTGGACGATGAAAATGAAGCCGGCCGCGAGCAGCGCTTCGTAGGTGTGAAACACGAGCACGACGTTCAGCCACTTGCCCGGGATGAAGCGGGCGAAGAACGGCGGAAACCACATCGCGTAGCCGGTAAGCCCGATGACTCCCATGCCCCACCATTCGCCCCAATAGTCCAGTTTCTCCCAGTACGCGTAACGGTCCAGACGCGGCGGCGGGCCAAGCCAAAGAAAGTATTTCATGTTCGCGTAAAAATCCTGGAAGTCCTTGCGGCGGACGACGAAGGAGTTCGGGCCCCACAGCAGATCGCGCTCGCGCCTCACGATCGCCCGGTAGCCGATGTCGCCAACATGGATGAGGAAGACGGCGGTCAGGATCACGGCGAAAAACAAATGGAAGAATTGGATCGCCGCGAACCCGCCGACGAAGCGCGCGAAGGAAACCGCCCAGTGCTGGGTGCTGAAGCGGAGCGTCAGCCCCGTGAGGGCGAGCGCGAGGAAGCTGACCGCGAGCGCGCCGTGCAGATAGCGCTGGCCCAGCGTGAAGCGATGGTAGTACCGCTCCTCTTCGGCTACGGCCGGCCAGGCGATGGTCTCTTGTTCGATCTCGTCCATATTTCCTACACTCTCCGCCCATGACGCACGTGCTCGACGCCCGAACGAATCAGCCAAAGCGCGGTGTGCAGCGTGAAGAACCCCAGCACGCTCGCGAGCAGCGAAATCATGAACACGTTCGAGTAATGCACCAGCGGGAAGCGCTTCGCGTCGTGCCAGTCGGCGTGGGGCTGGTAGCCGGTAAAGCCGCGGTTGGCCTCCGGGTGGCACTTTCCGCAGGTCTTGATGAGATTGGCGGCCGCGACGGTCGAGTTCGGGTCCGAGGCCGGCAGGATCTTGTGCGAGTCGTGGCAGTCCCAGCAATGGGCGACTTCGACGAAGCCGAGCGCGGACACCTGCGCGTGGAGCGTGTCGTGATAGGTGGTCAATTGTTTCTTGTGGCAGCCGCCGCAAGTCGCCGTGGTTTGCGTCAGCCCGGCGGCCGTCCCGACGCGGGCGATCTGGTGAGCGCTGTGGCAGTCGCTGCATACCGGCGCTTTTGCGTCGCCGAGAGCCAGCTTCTGGCCGTGAATGCCCGCCGAGTAGTCGTTCAGCGGGCCCTGATGACAGGCGCCGCAGGTTGCCGGGATGTTCTTCCGAAAGACCCGGCTGGCGGGGTCCGTTCGGGCGAGAATGCGATGCGAGCCGTGGCAACTCGAACAACTTGCCGCCACCAGCAGACCGTCCTTGGTCAGCGCCAGGCCGTGGATCGAGTCGATATAGCGCTCGTAGACGCCGGGGCGGCCGCTTTTGCGGGCCGATTCGCCGTCGTGGCATTTCCCGCAGGTGCGCGGCTGGTTCATCGCGTAGGTGGCCGATTTCGGATCCTTCGAAGGAAGGATCGCGTGCGGATCGCCGTGGCAGGCGGTGCAGGGCTGTTCGGCCGCGTGCGCATGCACGCTGGAGGCGACATCCGGGGGGACGTCGGCATGGCAGGACGCGCACTTCACCTTCGCCGCCGCGGCGCCGTGCGGAACCGCCTTCACGCTGGCATGGCAGTCCGTGCAGGCCAGCGCCGAATGCACGCTATTGGGAAACGCCTGCGCCTGCTCGTCGTGACACGATGCGCAATCGAGGCCCGCCGCCGGGAGGCTCCCGGCGAGGGCGATCGACGCGAACATCGCGGCCAGCCAGCGCATGGCGGCCTCGCTAGTTGGCCAGCCCTTCGGTGGCGTTCGGCGGCGGTTGCGCGATATCGAACGTCGAAAGAACCTTCGGGTTCGTTTCGTCGACCGCGAGTATGTCGTGGCAGGTCGAACAGTCATTCGGAATCGTTACGCCCGTTGCACTCGTATGATTGCCGTCATGGCAGCGGAAGCACCCGGGAAAATCCATGTGCCCCAGGTTATTCGGATAAGTGCCCCAGGTGACCTTCATCGCCGGAAATACGTTCTGCAAGTAGATCTCCTGCACCGCATGGATGGCGGACTTCAACGCCGCGGCGTCAGTAGTGAGTGTCCGCGGATAGCTCGTCCGGTAGTAAGATTCGAGCGAGGACGCGATGCCAAGCACGGCCGTGTCGCGATCTCCCTTCGCCGCGCGCAGCGCGAGTACGGCCTGCTTCTTGATAAAGGGCAGGTTCGCGCCGATCGTTCCCATCGTCATGGCTTGATCGACGGCCGCTTCGGGCAACTGGAAGACGTGCGTCGGACGGTTGTGGCAGTCGATGCAATCCATCGTGCGGTGCTCGCCGTTATCGAGCGCGGCCTCGGCGACGGGCGGATCGGTCGATGTAAAGACGGTCACTTTGCCATTCGCGTCGGTGTAAGTCACACGCGAAATCACCTGCCGCTTGTCATCGGTGGCTACGTAGTCGATGTGTCCGTTAGCCGCCGCGTGGATCCCATGGATTCCGAGTGCGCCGTTGCGGGCGATGCCGCCGATCTTCATCAGGCCCACCGTGTAAGACGCCGTGTTCTGCCGGTCGTCGCCAAAGTGCGTGCGAACAAAGAAAAGATCGCCCGAGAACCGCTGCGGCCAGTGGCACTGCTCACAAGTCTCGCGCGCCGGGCGCAACGACGTTACTGGAGTGGGGATGGGCGTCGGATACGTGTGAAAGGCGACGGCAAACAACTGTTGCGTGCCCGTGATCTTCGATTTCACGTACCACGACGCGCCAGGCCCGATATGGCACTCCGTGCAGGCCACGCGAGCATGGGGCGAGCGAGAGTAGGCCGTGAACTCAGGCTGCATTACCGTGTGACAGGCCTCGCCGCAAAACTGCACTGTATCCATGTAAGTGACCGCCCCATACAGCACATGGCTTCCGATGATGACGTTCAGCACGCTGGTGGCCAGAAAGAAGGTCGCCAGGCGCCGCAGCTCATAGCCGTGCGGGAGCAATGGGCCCGTTTCTCCGGCCTTTCGCCGTTTCCGGTTGTGCAGAAACGCGCCCAACGGCATCAGGACGAGTCCCGCGAAAAACAGCACCGGCAAGCCGAGGAATTGCAGGATGCCGAGATAGGCGTTGCTAAGATGCGAGTTCCAGAACGAGGGAAGAAGAAAAAGCCAAAGGATTCCGGCCGTGGTGACCAGCACCACGCCGATGAGACTGACGATATTGCTGCCTAAAAATATGAGCGGTTTGAACATGGGGAATGTGGCGACGAATCGAAACGCGGTGCTTCCGGAGACCCAGACGCGTTAGCGTTGACCTCCGGTGGCGTCCAGATACGCGATCAGGTTCGACATCTCCTGAGCGTTGAAGTTGGGCCATCGAATGCCTTTCGCGTGCATCGAAACGAGCATCCGGGGACCATGATGCCACAATGCGGAAACCATACCGGCGGCGGTGAGCGAGCCCTTGACGGCGGTCAGTTGCGGCGCGCCGCTCGACGGATCGTTGTGACACGCCACGCAGTGCTTGGCCGTGAAGACGCGTTCGCCCGCCGCCGCGTTGCCCGCCGACTTAAAAAACGCTCCCGCCCACAGGTAGCTCACCACGTCGCGCATCTCCTCGACGCTGAGCTGGGGCGGGTTCGCCGCCATTCGCGGCGCGTGGTTCCACATCTCGACGGCAATATCGGTGAGCGTCTTTCCCACCAGCAGCGGCGGCAGATCCAGCTTGCCCGTGTGACAGGCCACGCAGCCCTTCGATTGAAACAGTTCCTGCCCGTGCGCGCCCGAGGCGACGGCGAATCCTGGCGGCGCAAAGTGAGCCGACGGCAGATTGCGCAGATAGACCAGCATGTCGCTTACGTCCTGGCTGGTGAGCGAGGCCCACGCGATGTGCTGCCGGGCGAACTCGGGCTTCATGAAGGCGGCGTGATTCCACATCGCATCGACCAGCGCGACCGGATGGCCGATCGACTGCCAGGCCGAGACCGGCTTGGCCTCGGGGAGTTTCGGCTCCGTGAGTCCGTGGCATTCGGCGCAGTGCTTCGTCTCGAACACGTGTTTGCCGCGCGCCGCGTCGCCGGGCTTGTCGAAAAAGCGCGCCGAATAGAAGTACGCGAACAGGTCCGCCGCGGCCTGCTCGTTCAAATCGCCGAAAGGCAGCCCGCGTTCGCGAATCGCCGGCCACATGGTCGGCGCGTGGTTCCACATCGTCGCCGCCAAGGACGCCGGCGTGAAGCTGCGGTCGACCAGCCGGCCCAGATCGCGGCCCACGGTTCCGCCCCGGCCGTTCACGCTGTGGCACTGGATGCAGTCGAGCGACACGAACAAGGCGGCGCCACGATCGCTATCGGCCGAGATGGGCGCGCCGCGCAAGACGGCAAGGCACGCTCCGGCTACGATGAGACGCCGGATCATAGCGTGAACCTCAGTCCGGTGGTCAGCATGTGCGTGCGAAAACCTTCGAACATATAGAAGGTTTCGCCATACCCAAAATAGCGCCACTCGGCGAAGAAACTAACCTTGTGCGAAACAGGCATCCACACGGTCGCCACCGGTTCGAAGAACTGCGTCGGGCGGCTTCCGCTCGACAGGAAGAACGATCCACCGGCCGAGAGCTTGGGCGTCAGGCCGCCCACGGCCGGCAGCTTCCAGTCGAACAGCGCGGTCCCCGTATGTTCGTCGTCGCGGTAGATCGACATCTGCGATTGGAGGTCCTGCGGGGAAAGGTAGCCGATCTGGCTGCGAAAGTTCGAGCGCGTGTAGGAGCCCTGAAAATCCCACGGCTGCCCGGCGGGGGACCAGGTGATCGACAGCGCCTCGGATACGCTGGCCATGTCGTAGTTGATGCCTGGCGTCGGGTTCTGGTTATTCAGGAGGAAAAAGTCGGCGGCCAGATTGAGCGACGTGGCCGCCTGCCAGGAGGCGTGGGCCTGCGCCTTCTGGTAGTCGTACAAGCTGGTCCGGAAGTACGCGCCGCCTCCATATGCGCCCTCGGCCGAGCCGGTGAACGTCCAGTTGGTGTTCGGGTGGTAGGAGATGCCACCCAGCACGCTGTTCCGGCGAAGCTGCCCGATGTCGGTGCTGGCCAGGCCCGCCGCGGGGAGAACGGCGTCGGCGGCCTGGCCCCAGACGTAGCGGTATCCACCGCGCAGCGTGATCTTTCGCGTCAGCTCGTAGAGCAGGTCCACGCGCTCCTCGTTGTAGTTTGTCATCAGCGTCGAGGCAAGCAGCAGCGCGCTAACCTCGTTCACGCCCAGCCCGGTTAGCGTCTGGGTCGAATTCGCCGAGCCCGCGTTGTGCAGACGGTCCGTAAACCAGCTCTCGACGATGCGCAGCCGGCGGAAGGGCCGGATCTCGGCGCTAAAGCTGCCCGTGGTGTGCGGAAGCTTCGCCGCGGCGTCGAGCAGGAATTGCTGCGAGGTGTAAAAGAGAAGCTGGTTCTGCAGATACAAATTGCCGGCCGCGTTGGCCATGTAAGTGACGCTCGTATCGGGCTGGCTGTAGAGGAACTGCCCATAGAGATCGAGCCAGGAGAAGGGGCTGGCGGTGAGCAGCGCCTTGGTGTAAATGCTGTTGCCGGTGATCCCATATGCCGCGCCGAGGTTCGAAAGAGCGAGCGTCTGCCCGAACACCGGATTGAACACGTTCCCGAAGTTGATTTGTCCGGTGTTCTGATACAGGCTCTGGTTATCGCCGAACGTCGTGCCGCCCTGTTCGAGCGTGACATGGAAGCGGCGGAACTCGATGTGTACGCCGGCGCGATACAGCCGCGTCGCATCGTTGAACAGCGTCGGCACCGGATATGTATTCGCGTCCGACACGAAGGCATTCACGCCCGTGCCCCCGCCCGTATCGCTGTCGAAGCCGAAATAGGGAACCAGCCAGCTACCGGGAAACAGGTCGATGTCGAAGCTGCCCATGCGGCGCCGCGTGTCGAAAGACTGCTCGTCGAGCACGGCGCCGGAGCCGAGCAGCGGGTCGGCGAAGGATGGCAGCGCGTTGAAGTAGGCAATGTCGCGATAGTCGCCGGTGATGTCGTATAACTTCGCCTTGCGGGCATCGATATGGAAGGTCGAATACGGCTCACCGCCCCACGACGAGGCGCGGATGTTTATGGTGTCGAAGGCGCGGTGCTTCGCGTCGGTGAGCGTGAGGTCGGCATTCACCAGCTTCGGCCCTTCGCCGAGATTGATGATGCTGCGATAGGTATCGACGCTGCCGCCGATGCCGCTGATCCATCGATAACCCACGTCGAACGAGCCGGTGAGCCAATTCTCCCCGGCGGCGGCGGGCGCCGGCTCGGCTGCCGCGGCGGACGTTGACGAAGCGGACGCCTGCGCGGGGGCGGCCGCCGGCGCAGCGGGGGCCGGTTTGGGAGCGGCGGGCGTTGGCGCGGTCGTCGCGTCCTGGCCAAAGGCCGTGGCGAGGCCGGCGACAAGCAGCACCAGCGGCTTCATTTGAGCAGATTCCGGTCCACGTAACTGCCGTGAACTTTCTGATGGCAGACCGTGCAGTTGCGGAACTGCGGCGCGCGCAGGTCGTGGAAGGCCGGCGGCACAACCCCCATCGTGCCGCGCGAATTCGAGGCCGGCAGGTTGGCGTGACACTCGAGACACAGCGTCGACACCTCCTGACGAATCAGCATACGCGGATTCGGCGAGCCGTGGGGCTCGTGGCAGGTGGTGCAGGACTCGTAGCGCACCGGCTCGTGCTCGAAAGTGAACGGCCCGCGTAGATTGCCGTGGCAGGCGAAGCAGCCGGGCTCGTTGGCGGCGAACGACTGCGTCATGGCCGGCCATAGGGTCCCATGCGGGTTGTGGCAATCGACGCAGCTCATGGCGCGTTCGGGCAGGCGGTGGTGGTAGGGCTCCTGGAACTTCGCCCACACGCTGGCGTGGCAGCCCGCGCATAGTTCGTTGATGGCGGCGGGCGCGCGGGCGGTCATGGTAGCGGGCTTCATGGCATGGACGCGGTGACAGGAGGTGCAGGCGACCTGATTCCGCGCGTGGCTGCTCTCGAGACGGCCCACGTTGGTGGGCTCGTTGAGATGGCAGGTGAGACAGATCTTGTCGACGCCCGCCGGGTTTAGCTTGGCCGGATTTACGATGTCGGAGGCCGAGGTCGACTCGGCGTGTTTCTGCCCCGCCCCGTGGCAGGCTTCGCAGGCCCGGCCTTTCCACCCGTGCCGATCGCCCACATCGAGCGCATGGTGCGCGTTCTTTTGAAACGCGTTCGCCAGATCCTCGTGACAAGTCCCGCAGGCATCCGACCCCGCGTAAGGCGAGGCCTGATCCTGCTCCTGGCCGGGGAGGAGACCGGCCAGGAGTAGGAACGGTAAGACCGCAAGCCAGAAGCTGGCAGTCTTATTCCGCATGAACCTGATCGACGTCGTAGGCGGCGCCCGTCTGGTGGCAGACGGTGCAGCTCTCTCCGAGCGACGGATCGGTCATAGCCTTGAAGTGCGCCGCGGCGTCCTTCGCAACGTGGCAGCCGGAGCAGGCCGCCGCCGTAGCGCCTTCGGGGTTGATCCAGCCCTGAGGGTTCACGACATTATTCAAACCCACCGGCAGATTCGCCTCGGAGTCATTGACGTGGCACACCGTGCAGTTCTGCGTGTCCGTCGCGTCTCCCGTCACGCTCATCTGCGGATAGAGCGTGGTCGAGAAGTCATTGACGCTGCCCTTGTAGCCGATCACGGTGTAGCTGCCGCCGTCGGCGAGCATGTTCACGCCGTCATGAATGCGATGCACCATGAGGGAGAAGTTCACGCTCTGCGGCGGAAGCTTCTGCTGCGCCGCTACGGTTGCTTGAGGGCGTACCGAGGCATCGGTGTTCGACGGATTGTGGCACATCACGCAATACTCGGTCTGATTGCGCAGGCCCCCGTGTAGCTCCAGCTTGTAATGGCACTGGTTACAGTTGTTGATGTTCACCACCGTGCGCCGCGGCTGAATTTGCGAGCCGTCCACCGAGAAGTAAGAGACCGGGTTGATCGGATTGTAGTTGAAGGTCACCGCGCTCGTCGTGCCGGGAAGCAGCGTAGCCGACAGTTCGGCCTCCATGCCGATGGCGTAGGTGCCCGTGGCAGCGGCCGGGACGGCATGCTGGAACGTGTAAGTGCAGTTGCCGTCGGAGGCGCAAGTCGTGTTGGAGGCGGTCAGCGACTCGGTGACGTAGCCCGGCGTCGTGACGTCCGAGCCAAAGCTCGTATAGCCGTAGTCGGTGGTCGGGCCCGCCATGGTCAGCCGCAGCGACCCGCCGTTAGCGAAGGTCGGGATCGGAATCGGGTTGCCCTTGCCGTCCTTGATCGTGAAGGTGACCGTCGGCGCGTGCCCCGCGGTTCCGTTGGCGACACTCGCAATCGTGGCAACCATGCTCGGCGCTCCGGGCGCATCCTCGGGCACGGTGTGAGCGCCCAGGATCGAGGCGTCGAAGGGGAGCTCGCCCTGCGGCACGTGGCAGTTCGCGCACTGGCTGTTGTCGGGCTGCGGGCCGCCGGCATGATTTACGCCGGTGGCGAAATTCACGTTATCGTGGCAGGCGCCGCACGCCGCGGCGTTCGGCGTCGTGAGCCAGAGGTTGGTCTGCGCCGCGCCGTTTTTCGGATTGTGGCATGTCTCGCAACGGCGAACATCAGCCGGATAAACGACGGTCGAGAAGTCATTGACGCTCTGCTGGTAGCCGATAATCTGGTAGGGCGTACCGGCCTGGACGCTCGGCAGCGACGAGCCCATGTGGACCTTGTGGATCAGCACCGGGAAGTCCAGCGTGTTGCCGGTGTACGGATCGCTGGTCTGCTGCGTGTGGCAGAGGACGCACAGCTCGACTCCGCGCCGCGATCCGCCGTGGAAGGCAAGCTGCCCGTGGCAGGCGTTGCAATCCGCTGTCTCGACGATCTGGTGTACCACCGTCACCGGCGAGCCGCTCGGCACGAAGTTAAACGTCGCCGAAGCGTAGCTGGTGCCGAGGTTGAACGAAGTCAGATCGCGTGAGGAGTATGCGCCAATGGTATGCGTCGCCGTGGCGTCGAAGCCCGAAGGCGCCTTGGTGTGGAAGGTGTACGTGTATACGCCATTGCTCGCCTGGGAGGTCGTGCCGCCGGAGTCGGACGAAGCCTGTGTCGCCGAGTTGCCGGTGGCCGTGTCGGTCGAAACAGCGGTCGTGTAAGCCGTATATTCTTCCTGACCTTTGGGTATCACCGCGGCGATGAAGTTGACGCGGATCGCGCCCGGCGTGGTCACGCCGGCCAGATCGAGCGGCAGCCCCGCCGGATCGGCGACCGTGAAATTCGCTGTGATCGTTCCACTCGCGTCAATGGCCGCGCCCGTAATCGTGAGAGTCAGGCCCGGCCGCACGAAATCGAGAATCGCGTTGCTGGCGTAATACGCTTTGTCATGTTTCGTAAAGTATGACCGCAGCGATCCCTGACTGGCCATGGCGCCCGCCACGACCACTAGGAAAAGAATGCTCCGCAGAATCGGAAGTCTGAGCTTCCTTGACCCTAACGTAAAAGACATACGGTTGTCTCGGCCCCTTTCAGTCCAACACGCCACGGCTTGCAGGCGGATTGCCAACACCAAATGACCCAAAGAATTGAGCAACGGAGCGGGAGAGAGCGCGCAAATTGCGTGGAATCGCGCGCAAACTTTGCGTTCTTGCGCCGGCTCGCGCAACGGCGCCCACGCGCGAGTGATATAGTGGCCTGCAATGCGATGGATTGCGTTCGCGGCATTATGTACCCTGAACCATACGCTGGCCCGTGCGGCGACGGTGGCTTCGCCTGACGGCAAACTGGTCCTGGAATTCCATGTGCTGGATGGAGATTTGCACGATACGCCCTCCGGCAAACTCGCTTACCGGCTGTCGTTCCGTGGCAAACCGCTGATCGACGATTCCGCAATGTCGCTCGACCTCGAGGGACAACGACCGCTGGGCCCGGCCGTACGCATCGCCGCCGCGCAAAATTCCTCCCACGACGGCAACTATCGCCTCCTCACGGGCAAGACCAGCACAGTTCGAGATAACTATAACCTACTACGCCTCGATTTGGAAGAAGAAAATGGCCCGGGCCGGAAGATGACGATCGAGGCCCGCGTCTACGATGACGCCGCCGCCTTCCGCTATGTGGTCCCCGAGCAGCGCCCGCTGCGCGACTTCCGTCTGCGGGCCGAGAACACCGAGTTTCGCATCGCCAAGGACGCGACCAGCTACGCGCTGATCCTGCCCGGTTTTCGCTCGATGTACGAAAGCGAGTTCGTCAAGTTATCGCTGAGCGCGTTCTCGAATCAGGGCGGCGTGGCGAGTAAAGTCCTGCTCGGCTTGCCTCTGTTACTCAACGTGTCGGGTGTGGCGTGGATGACGATCACCGAGGCGGACCTGCGCGATTACAGCTCGATGTACCTGGTGAATCCGGGAAGCGGGTGGACCTCGCACTGGCTCGCGTCCGAGCTCGCCCCCTCGCTCGACGACGCGAGCGTGGTTGTCAAAGGTTCGCTGCCGCACCATTCGGCCTGGCGCGTGATGCTGGTCAGCCAGGAGCCCGCCAAACTCATCGAGTCGAACATCATCACCAGTCTGAGCCCCGAGTGCGCGCTCGCGGATACGTCATGGATTCACGCCGGGCGCGCTTCGTGGGACTGGTGGAACGGCAGCGTCGGCGCCGATGGCAAGCGCGCCTACACGACCGCGACGATGAAATACTACGTCGACTTCGCCGCGCAGTCCGGCTTCGAGTACATGCTGGTCGACGCGGGCTGGTACGACCCGAAGGACATCACCAAGATGAACGGCCGCGTCGACATCCCCGAGTTAGTGCGCTACGCCACGGCCAAGAACGTGAAGGTCTGGATCTGGCTGCCCTATCGCGGCGCGGACGCGCAGATGGAGGAAGCCTTCCCGCTCTATGAAAAATGGGGCGTCGCCGGCATGAAGATCGATTTCATCGAGCGCGACGATCAGGGCGGCATCGGCTTCTACTACCGCGCCGCGCGCGAAGCGGCCGCGCACCATCTGATGCTCGATTTCCACGGCGCCACCAAACCCAGCGGGCTGGAGCGCACCTATCCCAATGTGCTCGGCTATGAGGCGGTGCTCGGCATGGAGCAGTCCCGCGCGGGCAGCCGCGACAACCCCGATCATCACGTCACGCTGCCTTTCACGCGCATGCTCGCCGGGCCGATGGATTACACGCCCGGCGCGTTCCGCAATGTCACCCGCGACGAGTTCACGCCGCGCAGCGTCCTGCCCGAGGTGATGGGCACGCGGGCGCACCAGTTAGCGATGTACGCGATCTATCAGGCGGCATTCCAAATGGTCGCCGACACGCCACAAGCTTACGAGGACCAGCCGGCGTTCAGCTTCATTCGCGACGCCCCGGCCACCTGGGATGAAACGCGCGCGCTTGCCGGCTCGCCGGGCGAGTACATCACCGTCGCGCGCCGGCACGGCAAGGACTGGTTTCTCGGCAGCATGACTAACTGGAATCCGCGAGCGATCGACGTTCCGCTCGATTTTCTCGGACCCGGAAAATACCAGGCGGAGATCTACGAGGACTCCGACGACGCGGACCGCTATCCAACCAACGTGCGCGTTCGTAAGATGGTCGTGGACCGAAGCATGCACCTCAAGGCCGCGCTTGCGCCCGGCGGCGGCTACGCCGTGCGCTTCACTCCGGCGAACTGAGGCGCCCATGCGCTCTGCGATCAAGTTGTCTCTGGCCGCTTCGTGCGTGGCGCTATGCTTCGCGCAACCGGTCTACTTCAGCGTCCCGCCCGCCGACGCTCCGGAACTCGCCGCCCGCGGACCGTATGCCGTGGGCGTGCGCACCGTCGAAATCGTCCATCCGAATCAGGTGGACATCTTGCGCTTCGACAAGGCCACGGGCAAGGCGCCGCTGTATGACCGTCCGCTCACCGTCGAGATCTGGTATCCGGCGCGAATTCCGGAGGGCGGGACCGAGCAAACCGCGTACGAGATGACGATGCCGAGCGGCGCCAGGGGCCTGCCCGCGGGCGTTCCCGCCACGTTCCGGATTGACGGCAAGGCGCTGCGCGACGCTCCGCCCGCGGCCGGCGGGCCGTTCCCGCTGGTGATCGTCTCGCACGGTTATCCCGGCTCGCGCTTTTTCCTGAGCTACCTCACCGAAAATCTCGCCTCGAAAGGCTACGTGGTCGCCGCGATCGATCATACGGACTCCGTCACCGGCGCGGTGCGCGGATTTCAAAGCACGCTCTTGAACCGTTCGGCCGATCAGTTGTTCGCCATCGAGGCGCTGAGCGCGCTCGCCGGACAGCCAAAACATTTCCTGCATGGAATGTTGGATTCATCCCGCGTGGCGATCCTGGGCTACTCGATGGGAGGATACGGAGCGCTCGCGAGCGCCGGCGCGCCGTACAGCCGGCGCTCCGGCGCGGCGGCCTTCGTCCCCGGCCGCTACTTCGACGCGTGGACCGAAGGCGGCGCGAAGTTCCTCGCCGCGCGCCCGTCGCATCTCAAGGCCGTGGTGGCCATCGCCCCATGGGGCGCCCAGCCGCCCTATAACATGTGGGACGACGCGGGCCTCGCCCAAATCCGCGTGCCGCTGCTGGTGATCGCCGGCGACCAGGATGACGTCTCGGACTTCGCCCGCGGCATACGCCCCGCGTTCGACAAAGCCGTCAACTCGGACCGCTGTTTGCTGGTCTACGAGAACGCGCGCCACAACGTCGGCGGCAACCCTCCGCCACCCGCCGCCCTGCTGTCCTTCATCACACAGGAGTTTTTCGACGAGCCCGTCTGGCGCAAGGAACGCATCACGGCGATCAACCAGCACTTCATCACCGCGTTCCTCGATCTCTATCTTAAGGACGACGAGAGCCGCCGCGCGTACCTCCACGTCGCGCCGCCGAAGTCGAACGACGGCGCGTGGCCGCTCGCCCAAGGGCAGTCCGTGGGCGCGGCTTTCAGCGCCGGAAGCGGGTATTGGAAGGGCTTCGAGCGGCGCTGGGCGGTTGGCCTCGAGATGCGCTGCGCCTCGGCCTCGCCCGGGGCGAAATAACGCAGCTTCGGCGGGGGTAGCATGAGGAGTGCGTAGCCCTAATGCTCCGGCGCGATCTGCCGATCATCTGGGTGACACTATGCTGGATCGGCGAATCGAGCCTCGAATCCTCTGTTCCGACCTCGTGGCGGTGGAGTGGAAAGACAACCAGGGTAAGACCCGGAAATGCATGGCGAACCTCGAAGACATCTCCGTCTCCGGCGCCTGCGTGCAACTGGATCGCCCGCTGCCGCTGCAGGCCAAGCTGCGGCTCACCTTCCCCAAGGCGATCCTCGAAGCCACCGTACGCTGGTGCATCTTTCGCGAAATCGGCTATTTTCTCGGCCTCGAGTTCGCTCCGGGCATGAAATGGTCGCGCAAGGACTTCCGCCCGCGGCATATGCTCGATCCTCGAAAGCTCGCGCAGATGGCAGCCGAAGCCGCGCTTCATCCGAATCCGCCCGAGTAGCCGCGGCCCCGCCGATGGGGCTCAGTGCGTCATCGCGTAGACGATGTAGTTCACGCCAATTCGAATGCCGAGCGCCGAGTACTTCTCCGGATACAGCGGATCGTCGGCCCACTCCCACGAGTCGCCGATATCGGAATTGAAAGAAATCGCCACCATCACCCGGTGCTTGTCGTCGTAGATCGCGCGCCAATGCGGCACGCGGCCGCCGTTCTTGTATCCCAGCCGCAGGTGCGCGCGGCCCGGGATCTGGTAGCGGTCGGCCAGATCGTACACCGTGTGGAAGATCGGATCGGAGTTCGGGATCTCGACGATCGTCCGGTCCGGGAACACGAGCTTCATGCTGTTCTCGAACACGGTCCACTCTTCGACGCCGTGAAAATCGTCGGCCATGAAGAAACCGCCGCGCAGAAGATAATCGCGCAGCACGTTCGCCTGCGCCCGCGTGATGCCCCATTCGCCGGTCTGCACGGCGTACAGCCATGGCCAGTTATACACGTCGTCGCCGTCTTCGAGGCTCACGGGTTGCTCGACGGATCGCACGTGAATCCGCGTCAGGCGGCGGACGGCGAGCGAAAAGTGCCGGTCCGCGCGCGGATAATCCTGGGTCCAGAGCGACAGCCCGAGCCGCCAGTCGCCATCGAAACGCCCGCGATATCCGTCGTTTTCGCCCGGCGGGTACATCAGGCGCGCGAACGCCCATTCGGCCTTCTCGCGCCAGTCGTCCGGGAGCGGGATGTCGTGGTCGTACTCGACGCCCCCATACTCGCGGAACGGCCGCTGGAAGGCGAACAACGAGCTCGCGAGCGCCGCCGCGCACACCGACCTCCGCACGAGCCTTCTGAACGTCATGCGATCCGCCCAGTTCCGAGGATATCGCGTCCCGCTCGCGGTCTGACCGCCTCGATCGTTTATCCTGAGGCAGTATGCGCGATTCCTCCGGTGCGGCGTTCGAACCTTCGGGAGTTCTGGCCGCCGCGATCACTCCGCGGCAGCCGGGCTCGAATGCGATTGACCTGAGCGCGATGCTCGAAGTGGTCGACTTCCTTGGTTCGTCCGGCCTGAGCGGCATCGTGCTGATGGGCACGACGGGCGAATTCGTACACTTCGACCTCGAAGCGCGCGCCCGCGCCGCCTCGCTGGCCGTGAAACGCAGCCGCGTCCCCGTGATGGTGAACGTCTCGCATTCGACGCTGGATGGCGCGGTGTGGCTGGCGCGCGAGGCCGCCGAGGTGGGCGCGGCGGCGGTCCTGGCGATGCCTCCGTATTTCCTGCCTTACCCGCAAGAGGCCATCCGCGGCTACTTCGGCTCGTTCGCGGAACAGACCGCCGATGGCCCGCCCGCCTATCTCTACAACATCCCGGCTACCACGAGCGCGCTCGATCCGGCCACCGCCATCGATCTGCTCGAGACCGGACTTTTCGCCGGCATTAAGGACTCGAGCGGATCGGAGCCGGATTTTTCCCGGCTTCTCGAGGCCTCGCGCCGTCTTCCCTTCCGCTTGCTCAGTGGCAGCGAGCGGATCTATGCCCGCGGCCGCCAGGCCGGCGCGCACGGCATCGTCAGCGGCGCGGCGTCCGCAATTCCGGAGCTGTTGCTGGCGCTCGAACGCTCGCTCGCCGAAGGGGACGCGGCGCGCATCGCCCGGCTCGACGCCCGCCTCGTCGAGTTCATCGACCGTATCGAGGAACTGCCCCCCACGTTCGGCATCAAGCTCGCCGCCGCCGCGCGGGGCCTGAAGGCCGGCCCGACGGCGATCCCGCTCAGCGGCCCCATGGGCGAACGCGTGCGGGAATACCGCGAGTGGTTTCCGGCCTGGTGGCGTGAAACCGTACGCCAAATGGCCGCATGACTCCCGAGACGCGCATGGACATGCCGGCGGCCGAATTCCGCCGCACCGCGCGGGAAACCGCCGCCTGGATCGCCGATTATCTTGAAGATCCGGGCCGCTTCCCGGTGTTCCCCGGCATCGCTCCCGGCGCGCTCGCCTCGCAACTGCCCGCCGAGGCGCCCCGCGCGGGCGAGCCGATCGAGGCGATCCTGGCCGATTTCGAGCGCCTGATCGTCCCCGCGCTCACGCATTGGAACCACCCGCGCTTCTTCGCATACTTTTCCGTATCCGCCTCCGGTCCGGGCGTGCTCGCCGAGATGCTGGCCGCCGCGCTGAACGTCAATGGCATGCTCTGGAAGAGCGCGCCGGCGGCCACCGAACTCGAACAGGTGACCCTCGCCTGGCTCCGCGACGCGCTCGCGTTTCCCCGCGATTGGTTCGGCATCATCTACGACACGGCTTCGATCTCGACGATGCACGCCATCGCCGCCGCACGCGAGCGCGCCGACCCGGACTTCCGCCGTAAGGGCGCGAGCGGCCGCCTCACGATGTACACCTCGGCCCACTCGCACTCCTCCGTCGAGAAGGGCGCGATCGCGCTCGGCGTGGGCCAGGACAATGTCCGCCTCATCCCCGTCGACGAAGCCTTCCGCATGCGAGCCGACGCGCTCGCCTCGGCCATCGAGCGCGATCTCGCCGAAGGCCGCCGGCCGTTCTGCGTCGTGGCCACCATCGGCACGACGTCCACCTCCAGCATCGACCCCGTGCCCGCCATCGCCGCCATCGCGCGCCGCCACGGCCTCTGGCTCCACGTCGACGCGGCCTATGGCGGCCCCGCCGCGATCGTCCCCGAGCTGCGCGGCTTGTTTGACGGCGTCGAACTCGCCGACTCGCTCGTCGTCAACCCGCATAAGTGGCTGTTCACGCCGATCGACTGCAGCGTGCTCTACACCGCGCATCCCGATATCCTCCGCCGCGCGTTCTCCCTCTCCGCCGAATATCTCAAGACCGCCGAAGACGCGCAGGCGATCAATTACATGGATTACGGCGTGCAACTGGGGCGCCGCTTCCGCGCGCTGAAGCTGTGGTTCGTCCTGCGCTACTTCGGCCGCGACGGCTTGGCCGCGATGATCTGCACGCATGTCCGCTGGGCCGCCGATCTGGCCGCGCTCATCGACGCCCATCCGGATTTCCAGGTCAGCGCCCCGCATCCGTTCTCGCTGGTTTGTTTTCGTCACAAGTCGTCCGACGAGCGCAATCGCCGCCTGCTCGACGCGGTCAACGCCACGGGCCAGGCGTTTCTTTCGCACACGGTGCTGCGCGGCCAGTTCGTCCTGCGCCTCGCGATCGGCAACATCCACACCACCTGGCAGGACGTGCGCGCGACCTGGGATCTGATTCAAAGCCTTTGTTAGACTGGTTTCCGGCATGAGCCGGCTTGCGACGACCCTCTGCGGCGTTCCGTTGGCGAACCCCGTGCTCGCCGCTTCAGGCACGTTCGGCTATGGCGTCGAGATGGGGCCCATCGCCGATCTCAACCGCATCGGCGGCATCGTTGTGAAGGGCCTGTCGCGCGAGCCGATCGCCGGCAACCCGGCCCCCCGGCTGTGGGAAACCGCGAGCGGCATGATGAACTCGGTCGGACTGCAGAACGTCGGCGTGCGAGCCTTCGTGCGCGACAAGCTGCCGGCGCTGGCGCGCTTCCGCACCGCGGTGTTCGCCAATGTCTTCGGCTACGACGAGGAAGATTACGCGGAAGTGATTCGCGTTCTCGAAGACGCCGAGGGCATCGCCGGCTACGAGTTGAACGTCTCGTGCCCGAACACGCGCCACGGCGGCATCTTCTTCTCCGCGGATCCCGAATCGCTGGCCGCCTTGGTGCGCCTTGTGCGCCCGCTCGCGCGGCGCCCGCTGATCGTGAAGCTGTCGCCGAACGTGGCGCGCATCGAGCCGCTCGCCCGCGCCGCCGAAGACGCGGGCGCCGACGCGTTGAGCCTTGTCAACACGTTTATCGCGCTCGCCATCGACGCGCGCACGCGCCGGCCGCGCCTGGGCGCTGGATTCGGCGGGCTCTCCGGCCCGGCCATCAAGCCCATCGCGCTGCGGCTGGTCTGGGAGGCGGCGCAGGCGGTCCGCATCCCCATCGTCGGCCTCGGCGGCATCCGCAGCGGCGAGGACGCGGCCGAGTTCCTCATCGCCGGGGCGTCGGCCGTGCAGGTCGGAACCATGAACTTCGCCGAGCCGGACGCGCCGGTGCGAATCGCCCGCGAGCTCGACCGCTTTCTCCGCGATCGGAACCTTGCGAACGCGCGCGAACTCACCGGCACGCTCGACATGACCCGCGCGCCCGCTCCCGCCGAGGCGATCCCGAAATTATGAAAACCATCATTCAAACCGGCGCGGCCCCCAAGGCCATCGGCCCCTACTCGCAAGCCGTCGTGTACATGGGCATCGCATATCTCAGCGGCCAGATCGCGCTCGACCCTTCGACCGGCGCGCTTGTCGAAGGCGGCATCGCAGAACAAACCGCGCGCGTGCTCGACAACATGGGCGCCGTGCTTACGGCCTGCGGCTCGTCGCTCGACCGCGTGCTCAAAACGACCGTTTTCCTCAAGGATATGGCCGAGTTCCCGGCGATGAACGAGGTCTACGCGCGCTACTTCCCGGCCGCCGCGCCGGCGCGCTCGACCGTCGAAGCCGCCCGCCTGCCCCGCGACGTGCGCGTCGAAATCGAAGCCATCGCCGCCGTGGACTAATGCACCGAATACTGCTGCTGCGGCGGATTTAGCTTGATCTCGACCGTCTTCGCGTCCTCGTTGATCTCGAAGTCGTCGCCGAAGGTCTGATAGTACTTCGCAATCACCTGGATCTCGATCGTCCCTTGCGGGATCGGCGGAATCTTGGCGACGCCCGATTGATTCGACCGCATCTCCCAGCTCACCGGCGTCTTGCGCCCGAGCTTCTTGACCGAGCGGTTCCCCTTGAAGCGCACAATGACGTCGGCGTGATCGACCGGCTTGCCCTTTAGGTCGGTGACCTTGACGGTCAACGTGGTCATCGGCGGCCCCGCGAACGCGGACAGCGCGAGCAGCGCAAGCACGACCAGACGATGAAATCTCATGCCTCCGATTATCGCAACAGGATCGTGGGCGCCGAAAGCCGAGGCCCACGGCTACACTGGGAACCGGAATCCCATGAACGAAGCCGCATTGTATGAATTCATCGCTCAACACCGCCTGGGCGTGCTCGGAACGATTCATGCCGGCGCAAGCCCGCAGTCCGCGCTTGTGGGATTCGCCGTCACGCCCGAGCTCGAAATCGTCTTCGACACGGTGAAGAGCTCGCGTAAGTATCCGAATCTCATCGCCACCCCGGCCTGCTCGTTCGCGATCGGGCTGACGGACGAGAAAGCCGTGCAATACGAAGGCGTGGCGCGCGAGCTTCGGCCGCCCGAACTCGAACGCTATCAATCCATCTACTTCGCGGCCTGGCCGGACGGCCCAGAGCGGCTGAGTTGGCCGGGAATCGTCTGCTTCGCCGTGAAGCCGGTCTGGGTCCGCTACAGCGACTTCTACGAGCGGCCGCCGTTCATTCGCGAGTTCCGTTTCGGCGGCGGCCCGCCCACGGCGCCGGGAACGCGCCGCGGAACCTGTTAGGATCAACGATCGGAGGATATCGAATGACACGTTGGAATTTCCTGGCCGTGGCCGCGATTGCGCTCGGCACGCTTGCCGCTCCGGCGGCGCGCGGCGGCGAAAAAGCTCTCATGCATTGCTTCGCCTTCACTACGATCGACAGCGCAAGCCCGAGCGACTGGGAGGCGTTCTATCGGAAGACGGATGCGATCCCCGCGAAGATTCCCGGGGTCATGAAGGTGTGGTACGGCAGGCTGCAGCGGCCGTTCGACGCGGGCGGCGCGACGCGCCAGTACGGGGTATGTATGGAGATGAAGGATGCGGCGGCGCTGAAGGCGTACCCGTCGAATCCGTACCACCAGGAGTGGATGAGCGCCTACGAGAAGGTGCGCGTCGAGGGCACGACGACGTTCAACATCCTCGGCCAGTAAGCGCGGGCGCGACCACGCCGCGGCATTCGCCGAAGCCGATGCGCGCCAGCCCCGGCCGCTCCGCGTAACCGGCGATGAGAACTTCGTCGCCGTCTTCGAGGTACACGCGCGTTTCGCCCGTGGGCAGTTCGAGCGGCTCGCCCGCGCCGGCGATCTCGAGAAGGCAGCCGCGGGCCGTCTCGGCTTCGCCCGACACGGTCCCCGAGGCGAGCAGATCGCCGGCGCGCAGATTGCAGCCGTTGCTCGCGTGATGGGCGAGCATCTGCGCCGGCGTCCAATACAAATCGCTCGCGTTGGCGCGGCTGACCCGCAGCGGCGCGATGTTCCGTTCGCGCATCCGCGCCGACTGGATGCGGACTTCGAGCGTGATGTCGAATGCCGGACGCGCCTTCGCGTCATCGAGATATGCGAGCGGCGCCGGATCCGTCGTGGCGCGCCGCGCCGCCGGCACGCGGAAGGGATCGAGCGCCTCGATCGGGACCACCCACGGCGACACGCTGGTGGCGAAATTCTTTCCGAGAAAAGGGCCAAGCGGCTGATACTCCCAACGCTGGATGTCGCGAGCCGACCAGTCATTGAGCAGGCAGAAGCCAAAGAGGTGATCCTCGGCGGACTCGATCGGGATCGGCTCGCCGGGCGCGTTGCCCGGGCCCACGAAGAAAGCGAGTTCCACTTCGTAGTCGAGCGCGCGGCTGGCGGCGAACACCGGCGGATCGCCGGGAAGCTGGCCTAGCGGGCGGCGTACGTCCGTGCCCGAAACCACGACCGACGAAGCGCGGCCGTGGTAAGCGATCGGGACCCATTTATAGTTCGGAAACAGCGGGTTTGCCGGGCGCAGCATCTTCCCAACGCGCGCCGCGTGATGGATCGAGGCGTAGAAGTCGGTGTAATCGCCGATGCGCGCGGGGAGCAGCATGGCGGCTTCATGGCGCGGCGTGAACGCGCCGGCCAGGCGTTCGATCGCGGCAGCCTCCCGCGCGCCGGCCGTCAACATCGCGGTGAGCCGGTCTCGAAGCTGGGCGCGCAGCGGGCGCGCGAGCGACATCATCGCGTTGAGCGCGGGCTCGCGGCAGGCGGCGGCGATCGCCCGATCGAGACCGTCGAGCTTGCCGGCCGAGGCGACCACGGCCAGATCCAGAATCCGGTCTCCGATCGCGACCCCGATGCGCGGCGACGGCTTCGCGGGCTTTTCGAGAAAAACACCGAACGGCAGACTCGCGAGCGGGAAATCGCAGTCGGGCGCGTTGGCGGCGAGAACCCAGCTCTCGGTCATCGAAGGCCCATCGCGCCCAGGCCCTGCTGGGGTTCGTCGAGCGAGCAGGAGCCGAACGACAGCGCGAAGGCGCGGCGCGACTCGGCGATCTGCGCGGCGGTGAGCGAAACGCCGCACGCGCGCGCCCCGCCATTCAGGAAGCCGAACTCCTCCGGCGCCGTGACGGCGAGGATGCGGCTCACCGTCGCTTCGGCGTGCCCGAACCAGGCGCAGGCGGCGGCGAAGAACAGATTTACGAACCCGTGCATCACGGCGTGCGGGCTCGACGGCGCGTAGGTGAGCGGGTAGTCGCCGCGCACCGCATGATGAAGTCCCGAGGTCGCCTTAAACGGAACGCGCAGCGCGGCGGCGCTGACGAGAAACGACGCCAGCGCGTCGATCGACGGGATCGAGTCCGCGATGAGCCCGCCCGTGCGGATCTTCGCGCGCACGCCGGCGCGGCCGGCCAGGCGCTGGAGCAGCGCACCGCAGCAGTCAATGGGCAACTCGATGGCCACGGTGCAGCCCGGCGGCGGAGCGCCAAACTCGGCCAACTTCGTTTCCACGCTGTCGATGCGGAAGCGGCCGGCGTACGCGGTGTGGAACGCGGCGATGCGCGGCGCGGCGAATACCGCGTCTCCGAGCAAGACGCTCAGCCGCCAGGGCGCGGCCGAGACAGGCGCCGCGGCAGCCAGTTCCTCGAGCCGCTCGGCCGGCACGATAAACCGGTTGACACGCTGCGCGAACGGCGATGCGAGGTGGCGGGCGTATACGTCCACCGCGTCCCGCATCGCGAGCGCGGCCGGGGGAAACAGGCCCGCGTAATCGATTAGCCCCGAAAGTAACGCCTGTGACGAAGAATTCATCGAAGAAACCACCGATTCTCCATTGTGCCGGGCCGCGCTCTCGGATACAATCCGCACAGGCGGTTATGGCAAAACGACGCACAGGACAAAAAACTACCGGTTCGCATGGACCCGTTTCCACCGGAGCGCCCTCGGCGGGCGGGCGGTATTTCGCCGACCCCACGCCGGAGCCTCTCGACAACAGCTTTCAAACCCAGGTCACCGATTCACGCTACTACAACTTCCTGGTCAAGAAAGCGCAAGCCGTGCCCGCGCCCACGCGCTCGCCGCGCATGACGCTGGACGAAGTGCTCGGCGGCGGGACGCCGGCGCAGATAGAACAAAATGGCCAGATTGTGTTTCATTGCGTCGGCGACACCGGGCCCGTGCATGGCCCGGAATCGCTGAACGGCGTGGTCGAGGCGATGATCGCGGACTTTGGCGATCCGCCGCCCGGCCGGCCGGCGTTCTTTTATCATCTCGGCGACGTAGTCTACAATTTCGGCGAACCCGAGTACTATTACGAGCAGTTTTACGAGCCATTTCGCAATTACCCGGCGCCCATTTTCGCGATCCCCGGCAATCACGACGGCATGGTCTACCGCGGCGATCGGACCACTTCACTCGAAGCGTTCCTCGCCCAGTTCTGCACCGCATCTCCCGATCACGCGGCCGAGGCCGGCGGCCTCGCGCGCACGACCATGACGCAGCCCGGCGTGTATTTCACCCTCGAAGCGCCGTTCGCGACGCTCATCGGGCTCTATAGCAACGCGCTCGAAAACCCCGGCGTAATCTCGAGCGAAGGCGGCACGTTCCCGCAGATCGGCGACGCGCAGAAGACGTTCCTCGCTTCCGAGCTGAAGCGGGTGAAGAACAAGCCCGGCGCGGTGCTGCTGGCCATGCACCATCCGCCGTATTCGGGCGACGGCCGGCACGGAGGGAGCCCGAACATGCTCAAGGACATCGACGAGTGCTGCCAGCAGGCCGGGTTCTACCCGGATGCCGTGCTCAGCGGTCACGCGCACGTTTACCAGCGGTTCACGCGGACCGCCGGAAATCGCGAGATCCCCTACCTGGTTGCCGGCAGCGGCGGCCACAACCTGCAGAAGCTCGGATCGAGCGGCTTCCGCACGCCGGCCGTCAACGCCGCCGGCGACGTGCGGATGGAAAAGTATCTCTCGGTGTACGGCTACCTTCGGATCGTGGTCTCCGCGGACACGCTGATGATCGAGTTTCACGAGGGCGACGCACTGAGCGCGGGGATGAAGTCGCCGCAAGACCGCGTGGTGGTGAACCTCAAGACGCACAAGATCAGCGGGACGCCCGCCGGGCTGTCGTCGTAATTGCCTCGAGATTTTGCGCGCGGATCGAACGGCCAACAGCGCACCTTCCCGGGGCGCATGTTGCGTAGCGGGGCGTCGATCGCGTGGATCGCGGCGGCGCTTGCGTCCCGCGCCTCGGGCGGCGACACGCCCACCTTGCGGGCGCACGCGGCGATCGTCGTGGTTCCGGTGACCGTGCTCGACGGAGAGGGCAGCGTCGTTGCCGGTCTCGGCACGGAGAATTTCCGCCTGACCAGCGACAGTGCGCCGCTCCCCTTCCGCCTCGACACGACGGACACCATCGACGCACCGGTCGCCCTGGTGGTGGCGATCCAAACCGCGGCCGGCTCGGCCGCCGCGCTTGTGAAGATTCGCAAGATCGCTTCGATGATCGTGCCGCTCGTGTGCGGCGACCGCGGAGAAACGGCGGTGGTGAGCTATGGCGGCGAGGTGAAGCTCGAACAGGATTTCACGACCGACGCCGGCGTAGTCGGAAAGGCGATCTCGCAGTTGCATCCCGGAGCGCCCATGGCCGGCCCTCTGATCGACGCGGTAAAGACGGGCGTTGCGATGCTCACCTCGCGCGAGGGACGCCGGCGCGTGTTGCTGATCATCGGCGAGTCGCGCGACCGCGGAAGCAAGGCGAAGCTCGATGACGTGCTGCCGGTGATCGAGCGCGGCGCGGTCCAGATCTACGCGGCGACGTATTCGGCCTACGCGACATCCTTCACGGCGCGTCCCTCCGATCTTCCCCCGCCCGAAGGCGGAGGGCTGCTCGCGGTGTTCACCGAACTTGGCCGCGTGGCTACCCGAAACACCACCGAAGCGTTGGTGCGCGCGGGCGGCGGCGAGCGGTTCTCGTTTCTCACTCAAAAGTCGCTCGAGCGCCTGATCGCGCGGCTGAGCGAACACCTCCACAGCCAGTATCTGCTGAGCTTCACGCCGCCCAAGGGAACCACGTCCGGGCTGCATCGCATCGAAGTAACGCTGAACGACCAGCCTGGTTACGCGGTCTACGCGCGGCCCGCATTTTTTTGGGATGGTGAATAGGTACGAACGCATGCGATTGAAGATCGTGCAAGCCGGCGAGCCAGTGCTGCGGGAGCCAACACGCGAGGTGACGGCGGAAGAGATCGCCGGCGCCGCGATGCGCGAATTGGTCGCCATGATGCGCGACACCATGCGCGATGCGCCGGGCGTCGGGCTCGCGGCGCCACAGATCGGCCTGGGCCTGCGCCTCGCCGTGATCGAGGACCGCCCGGAGTATCATCGCCCGCTCGACGCGAAAATATTGGTTGAACGCGAGCGTGAGCCGGTCTCTTTTCACGCGCTGTTCAACCCGAGAATCGTTTGGCGCTCGCCCGAAGAGGTTGTGTTTCACGAAGGCTGTCTCAGCGTCGCCGGATTCGGCGCGCTGGTGGCGCGGTCGCGCGCCGTCCGTATCGAGTGCCAGGACGAGGAAGGCGCCGCGCGAACGATCGAGGCCGCGGGTTGGTACGCGCGCATCCTGCAGCACGAGATCGATCATCTCGACGGGACTCTTTACATCGACCGGATGGACACACGGACCTTTTCGACCACCGAGAACCTTGCACGCTACTCGAGCGCGGCGAGCGCGTCGAGGTAAGCGCGCGCGACACCCTCCGGCGCAAAGCGCGAACGGACAAACTCGCCGCCCGCGCGGCCGAGCGCTGCGGCCTCGGCGGGGTGAGCGATCAGGTAGTCCACGATGCCGCGGAAGTCGCTGTAATTGGCGAACCACAGCCCGCCGTTGCTCTCGCGGCAGAAGGCCGTCGTGACGGCGCAGGCCTCGTTCACGATGGCCGGGCGGCCGGCCAGCCAGCTCTCCATCAGCACGATCGAGAAGCTTTCCATCACGCTCGGCACGCACAGCGCGACCGAGGCGGCGAGTGCGTCGCGCTTGTCCTGCTCGCTTACGAAGCCGAGAGCGTGGATGCGATCCGGCAGGCGCCCCGCGCCGGGAGCGCGCTCCACGCCGAGAAACAGCAGATGCAGATCGCGTCCCGTGTCGTCGAGGTAGCGCTCGAAGTGCGCCGCGAGTAGTTCGGCCTGCTTGCCGGGATCGGTGCGTCCCGCGTACAGCAGGAAATCGGAGAAGCCAAACTTGTCGCGAAAGCGGCCGGCGCCGGCGGTCCAGCCCACGTCGAGCGGCAGGCCATGCGCGCCGAGGTCTCCCGTGCCGCCGTAGAGACGGCGCGCCAGTTCGCGCTCCGGCTCGGAAAGAAAAAACACGCCCCGCGCTTGCGCGAACATTTCGCGAACACAACCAAGGCGCGCGTACGATTCGTCGTGCAGACAGGGGACGTGAATCGCCTCGCCGGCGCAGGCCTGGCTGCCCCAGTACGTCGTCGCGAACGGGTAGGGCAAAAAGACGAAGCGGTAGCTGTCACGATTGCGCTGGATGAACTCGATGAGCGCCGGGCATTCGAGCATGTCGCGGAAGAAGGCCTGCTCTTCGGCCGCATTGACGCGCTCGCCGGCCATGATGCGAGCGTTCAGCGCGTCGAAGCGGGGCTGGTTCCGCTTGCCGACCGTGAAGCGCCGCACGGGCACGCCGGCCTCCTCCGACAGTCCTTCGGGGAATTGATTGACGGACCAGTCCGCGCGGAAGCCGCCGATGCGTGTAGCCAGAACCTCGACCGGCGCTCCGGCTCGAAGCATCGCCTTCGCAAGCAGCCGGCAGGCGGTCTCGGCGCCTCCGCCCATGGTGTCCGAATACCAGGGGATGACGAGCGCGATGGTGCGGGCGTTGTGGTTCATGCGCATTCCGCGACGGCGAGCAGGTTGTCAAGATAGATTTTCTCGACCGTGTCCCAGCCGTAGTGCCGGGCGACGTAATCCTGCCCGGCGCGGCCAAGGCGCCCGCATAGATTCGGGCCGCCTTCGAGCGTCTTGAGACACTCGGCAAACTCGTCGAAGCCGCGATACCAAAGGCCTCCATTCGAGCGCCGGCATTGCGCGGCGAGCACCTTGCAGGCGCCGTTGGCGAGCACCGGCCGCGCGCGCATCCACGCCTCGAGCGCGGCGATGCAGAGGCTTTCGTACGGCGACGGCGCGGCGAGCGCCAGCGCCGAGCGGAGCAGACCGTTCTTCTCCGCCTCCGAAACATAGCCGGCCGCGACGATCCGCGGATGGCGCGGGATCTCCATGTACGGCGCCCCGGCCAGAACCAGCCGCAGCGGGCTCGAGGGGACCTCGGCCGCGTAGCGGAGAAAATCGCGGATCAATACGTCGCAGCCCTTCGACGGATCGACGCGGCCCAGATAGAGAAGGAAGGGCGCGTTACGAAGCGAGGCGACCGCGGAAGGCAGCGCGCTATCGGGTAACGGCGCATCGAGCCCAAGACCGGCAACCGCGCCTGCGTCCTCGGGGAGCGAGAAGCGGCGGTAGACGAAGTCACGCTCCTCTTCGGTGAGGAAGAGCAGGCGCCGCGGCATGCGGAACAGCGAATCGAACATCGGCAGATAGATGGGCGGCTCGTCGTGCGCGGTGGGCGCGAGCAACGCGCGCTCGCGAACGAGCGGCAGGCCGAAGTAGGTGGTCGCATAGAGGTAGGTGAAGAACAGAACCGCGCCGTAATTTGCGCCTTCGTTCGCGAGGTGTTCGAACAGAGCGCCGCTCATCGGCCCCTGCAGTCGCATCCAGCGATCCTGATCCGGCGCAGAGGGCGAGCCGTGCAGAACGCGTTCGGAGAAGGCGTTGAACCCGGCGACGTCGCGCGGATGGTCCACCGCGAAGCGCAGCACCCGGACGCCGTTCAATTCGGAGGCTCCGGGGGGATAGTGGTCCCGCCAGGTCATATAGTCGCTGGCGCAGGTGGTGAGGATGGTGACGTCACTGCGCGCGGCGAGCCGCTCGGCGAGCGCGCGAGCGAACTGCTCCGAGCCGCCCGCGACCTCCGCGCCATAGCGCTGCACCACGAAGGCAAAGCGTGGCGCGCTCATTCCGCGAAAGCCTCGTTCACGAGCTCGAGCAGACGCGCGGAGAGGACCGCGGGCGAGTACAGCCGCTCGTAGCGGCGCGCGCCGGCGCGGGCCAGCGCGGCGCGAGTGGGCGCATCGTCGAGGCAAAGGGCGATGCTTTCAACATACGGGTACGGGCTCGTCCCGCGCCACACGAACCCGCTGTCTCCAACCACGTCGGCGGCCGCCAGCGAGTGACGCGCGACCACCGGGAGGCGCGAGCGCAGCGCTTCGACAAGCGGCGCGATCGGGCCGCCGCGTCCGGTCCAAAAGAACACGTCGCAGGCAAGATAACAGGCGCGCAGCTCGGCCGGCGTGAGCCCGTCTCCAATGCCCATGACGGTCACCTCCGGCGCCACGTGCCGCCGGACCGCGCCGGCGATGGCCGCCAGCATCTCGTCGCCGGGCGCATCGCACAACAGCTTCACGCCACCCCGCGCAGCGAGCCGCGCGAGCATGGCCGCGTCGGGCGCGGTCCGCGCATCGAGAAACGGAGGAAGCACGCGCGGTCCGCGTCCGCCATCGAGCCAGACCATCGCGCCACGATCCGCGAGGGGCTCCTCCGCTCCATGGCGCCGGATCACAACCCGTCCGCGTATCCGCGCAACCGCTCGCGAGACGCGGCTCAACTCCCCGCCGGCGTACTGATACACGAGCAATGCATCCTCGTCGAGCCGCGGCGCCGGGCCATCGCCGGACACGCTCGTCTCGAAACCCGAAGCGGCCAGCGCACTCGACATGCCGGCGATGTCCGCCGCGATGGAACCGGCGGCATCGGGCGAAGGCGCATGGAAAAACACCCGGCGAGCCGACGTCATGGCGCGGCGGCGTGCCACGCGCGGGATTTGAGTTCCTGGATCGACATTTCAATTTCGGACAATCGCGCGTTGACCTCGTCGAGCGAAGCGGAGAACCGCGCGGCGCGGTCCGACTCGAGATTCCAAAGCTGCTGGAAGCCCGCGGCCAGCGCTTCGAGCGCAAGCGCCTGCTCCTCGATCGCGCGTAGCGAGACGAGTTCCAGCTCACGCGCCTGCGCGACGTGAAAGAACAGGGCGCGGCGCACCACGCGCACGGCCACCGCGCCCAGGCGCGCGCGGAACGTCGCCGGCCGCGCGGACATCTCGCCGAAACGCGCAATCGCCTCGCGCAGCTCGAGCGCGGCGCGCGTCACGCGGTCGAGCGAGAACTCTGGCGCCGGATGGGCGTCGCGGGAATCCGCGGCGGGGTAAAACTCCGGCAGCCGGGTTTTCCGGCGGACACGCTCGCGAATCTCGCCCATGAGTTGGGAAACGCCGGGCGAGGAAGGCTCCACGCTCATGAGTGATTCTCATTCTCGCATATGGGTTGAAGGGGCCCGGCCGGCGCCCGGCGATTCGAGGCTGCGGCGTCTGGTCCGCCGGGCGAGCGAATCGTGTCTGGGGGCTAGCCCGTTGACGGAGAGGCCTCGCTCGTGTTATCGTTGATCGACGATGAACGGAAGCCGATCGAGCAACGAAACGGCGCGCAACGAAATTTGCTGCGCGGACGAGCCGGCGCGGGCGGAGTTGAGCCTAGCCACGCTCGAAGGGCCGGAGGCCGACGACGAACTGGCGAAGCTGGCGAAGGCGATCGGCCATCCGGCCCGGGTGCGCATCCTGCGGATGCTTTCGCGCAAGGAGGCGCGAGTGTGCAGCCAGATCGTGGACGAGCTGCCGCTGGCGCAGTCCACCGTATCCGAGCACCTGCGGATCTTGAAGGAAGCGGGTCTGGTGCGCAGCTCGCAGGACGGGCCGCGGGTTGGGTATTGCATCGATTTCGACGGGCTGCGGCGCCTGAAGGCGCTGGTGGCGATCGTCTGAGAATGCTTCCGGAGAACGCGGTTCCTCCATCGTCGATTCACGGTAAAGGAGGTCTGGCATGAAAGAGCTTCTGGTATTCGATCCGCCGATGTGTTGCTCGACAGGGATCTGCGGGCCGGCGGTCGACCCGAAACTGGCGCGGTTCGCGGCGAACCTGCACTGGCTCGCGAGCGAGGGCGTGCATGTCGAGCGGTATAACCTGGCGCAACAGCCTGAAGCGTTCGCCGGGAATGCGGCGGTGAGGGGCGCCTTGGCCGAGCGCGGCACGCGGGCGCTTCCGCTGCTGCTTGTCGACGGGCGGATTGTAAGTGAGGGGAGCTATCCGGAGCGCGAGGAGTTAGCGAGCCTGTTGAGCGTTGCGGGCGCCCAAGTGGCGTCCACTTAGAGAGACGATGCCTACGCGACCGCCGGAGCGGGTTTGAGCGGGGCGCTTGGCGCCGCCTCGCTCCTGGCGCCGAGTTGAGAGACGGCGAGGGCGCCCAGATAGAGAACGCCTCCGGCGATCAGCGTCAGCCGGAGTCCGATATAGATTGCCAGAAAAATCGCGCCGGCCGATCCCATCACGCTCGCGGCGGCGTTCAGCGCCCAGGCCCAGCGGACCGCGCCCGGCAGACGCGATTCGAGCCGCGCCAGGCCCACGGGAAACGGCATGCCCATCAGGAACGCGGCGGGCGCGACCATCGCCACGGAAGCGAGGATCTTCAACGGCAGCGGCCAGCCCGCCCCGGTCCGCGTCACCGCGCCGGAGGTCACGGCGAGCAGGAAAACAAGCCCCGCCACCGAAGCGAGCACGGCCCGCAAGCCCGGGCCGGGCGCACGCGTGACGCGGCGGCTCCAGTAACTTCCGAAGCCGCTAAATACTAACATCGAGAAGACAATGACCGTAAGCGAGTAAGTTGGGTGGCCGAGAAACAGGATGAACTTCTGAATGAGCGCGACCTGAATGAGGATATAGCCGGCCCCGATGCAGATGAAGTAAACCAGGCCCGCGCGGACGCCCCGGCCTTTGGGAAGTTTTCCGCCGAACAACAAGGGAGGCAGCGCGAGCATCACGGCCGTGGCGGCGAGGCTGATGCCCACCAGCCCGAACAGCAGCGGCAGCGCGCGATTGATCTTATAATCGGCCGCCTCCTGTCCGCCGCGGCCGAGGAACGTCCAGACGTCGCGCGGCTGAACGCTATAGAAGAAGAACGGACGGTCATCGCGCACCGGCGTGATGTCGAACGGATAGTCGCGCTCGAAGGCCGCCGGGTCGCGGCTAAGAAGAAAACGGCCGAAGGCGTTGCGCGGCGCATCGCCGGGCAGGTAGAGCGCCTCGAGTCCCTTGTCTCGCGCGAGAGCGGCGCGGGCGCGATCGAGATCGGCGCTGTCCACGGGATGGCGGAACACCAGCACGGTATCTTGCGCGCCCCAGCCCTTCAGCTTCGCCGCGTCTTCGCGAACGACGATGATATTGCGCCAGGCCTCGGTTTCCCCGATCTCGCCGAGGGCCGTGCGAGCCAGCGCGAGCAGGCGCAGCGATTCGCGCGGCGGCTCGAAGCCCCAGCGTGTGAAACTCAACAGGCCATCGCCGGTCAGATGTTCAAGATAGTCACGGAACGCGCCGGTCGTATAGAGATTGTTCTCGGAGAGCGCGAAGGCGCCGGCCGCGGTGGCCGCCCACGTGTCGACGAGGGTCGCCTGCAGGACCTGGTAGCGCTCGGAGCTGCGCCGAACGAAGCTGCGGCCGTCTTCGACGACGATGCGGACTTCAGGCCGGAAATAGAGACCGTGGCTGAAGGCGGGATAGCGTTCCCGCATGATGGTGGTGGCAATGATGGGATTGATCTCGACGCCGGTGATGTCCTTGCTTCCGGAGGCGAGGGCGCGGGCGATGTCCCAGCCGCCTCCCGGGCCGATCACGAGCGTCTTGGCCCCAGGACGGATCGCGTAGGCGAGGCCTGGACCCTGGCGCAGCAGATCCCGGTAATCCGCCCCGGTCAGGTGGTCCCAATCGAAATTGGGAATGCCAGTGGCCGCATCCGCGTCGATGATGATGCTCATCCGGCCGTTGCCGCCGGCCTCGGGAGCGAGGCCGATGCGCGAGAACGCGTTCCAGCGCGAATAGAGCTCCTTCGGCAGGGGCTGGCCTTTGGCCCAGTGGATATCGATCCAGTGCGCCTTGCCGTTGTAGGCCATCAGCGCGACGACGGCGAGCGCCACGGCGACTCCCGCGACGCGGCCCCGGTGATTCGCCGCCAGGTGAAACCAGAGCGAAGAGGCGACGGCGAACAGCACAGCCGCGGCCATCACGGTGTTCGGGCCGCCGAACAGGTTCAGCAAGGGCAGCAGGAGCAGACAGCCGCCCGAGGCGCCCAACAGGTCGAAGAAGTAAACACGATCGACGCGCTCCATGGTCTCGCCGATGACCAGGGCGAGGATCGCGCCGGTGAAAAAGAACGGCAGCGCGCTGGCGAAATAGACGCCCGCCAGCTCCCATCCGCTGGGGTCGCCCGTGCGGGAAATCAGGAAGGAGAGCGCCGCGATGACGCTGGCGGCGTGAGCGAGCGCGAGGCGGCCGAGCATCTCGTAAAGCGGGATGCGCCCGGCGAGCGCATAGGAACAAATGCCGCCCGCGCCGAGCCCGAATAGCGCGATCGAGATGGCCAGGAACGCGAAATGATAGTAAAAAACGACCGAAAAGACGCGCGTAAGAGCGAGTTCGACCAACAAAGTGCCGAGGCTGGTGATCGCGACGCCGAGGTAAACCTGCGGCCACGCGACTCGATCCGTGTCGTTTCCAGAGCTGATGCGGGGCAAACTTCTATCGTAAAGGATCGCGCCCGGCCGGACCAATTCCCGTCCGCCCCTGACGCGGCCGGACAAGAGTTAGAGTCAAGGCATGCAGCGCGGGCTCGCGTTAGCTCTGGCGGCGTTGGCTGCGGCGGCGCTGTGGGCCGGATCGAAGAAGGGCAAGACGGGCGCGCGGTTTGGGCCGGCGCGGCTGATCACGCTCAACATGTCGGCGGAGAATGAACATGGATCGCCGGTCGACGACCTGACCGAGGCCGATGTGCGGGTGTTCGACCAGGGGAGGCCGCAGACGATCGTGAGGTTCCTGCACAACACAGACAAGCCCGGCGCAAACGGCTCCGCGCCGCTTGGCCCGCACGAGTTTTCGAATCGGACCGGAGGCATTCCTCCGCGCGTGACGCTCATTCTTTTCGACCTGTTCAACACGCGCGGGAAATTGACCGACCAGGGCTATGCGCGCGGGCAGATTATCGAGACGCTGCGGAAGCTCGATTCGGCAGACTACGTTTACCTGTACCTGATGACGATGGAGGGTTTGCTTCCGATCGAGCCGCTGCCGGAGCCGGGCGAGGACGCCGCGCCGCGGCCCGCGGTTCCGTGGACGAGGAGCATCCAGGAGAAGCTCGACACGGCGATCACGAGGGTGTTCCATATGAAGGCGTACGTGTACACAGACGACCGGGTGATCGAGACGTTCCAGAATTTCGAGTCGCTGGCGGCGCGACTGGGCGCGGTGGCAGGGCGGAAGAACATCGTTTGGATCACGAACGGCGTACCGATCGCGACCGGATGGGGCGATTACACACAGGTCTTGTGGCAGTTGAGCGCGACGCTGGACCAGGCCGGGGTGTCGATGTATCCGGTGGATCTGAGCAGCCCGGGGATGACCTCGCAGCCGGCGGCAGGCGAAGCGAGCGCGGACACGATCGAGCAGATGGCCGGGCTAACGGGCGGAAGGGCGTACCTCAACGCGGACATCCCGGGGGCCATCCGGCAGGCGCTCGAGGACGCGCGGTCGAGCTACCGGATCGCGTATTATCCGCCGCCGGGAAGCCTGGACGGGAAGATGCACAAGGTTGCGTTGAAATGTTCCCGCAAGGGTGTGCGGCTGATGGCGGAGACGGGCTACCTTGCGAATCCGCCCGAGGCGTCCGAAGGCCCGCGGGAGCAGGCGGCGTTGCTGGCGACTGTCCAGAGCCCGTTCGACGCGTCCGAGATCGGGCTGTGGGCGACAGCGGCGCCGGACGCGAAGGATCCGGCTCGCGCGCACCTGGACCTGCGGATTCGCGCGCAGGACGTGATGCTGCTGCGGGCTGGCGACCGCTTTCAGGGCGAACTCGAGTTGAGTTACGCCCTGTACGAACCGGACGGACAGCCGCGGGTGACACAGCCGGAGCCGCTCTCGATCGACATGACGGGACCGGAACGCGATGAGGCGTTGAAGAACGGCATCCGCAAGCAAGGCGACCTGGTGCTGGACAACGGGGTGAAGAAGGTGCGAGTGGTGGTCTACGATCACTATTCGAACGAGGTGGGCTCGCTGACGCTGACAGGTATTGGGAAGCCGGGAGGCTGACGGCGCGGCGAGGGATTGGCAGACTGGCCCGGACGAGTCTCCGGCACGGCGGCGTAGGCCTCACGGAGCGCCGATCCTGGGGTATCCGGAACTGATGGAGTCCGGGTCATGATGACGATAGGGGGTCACATAATGCCCATGGGGTCAAACGCGTGACTTTTTGGTACAGACGGCATCCGCTCTACGGTCAGACTGCACGGATGCTGCGCGCCCGGAACTACGGATGATGACCAATCCATCCGCTGCGAATTGCCTGATGGGACGACAGCCAGCATGCCCGCTTGGATGACGGGCGCCGAAACTTGCGCGCAGATGTCGGTGGGTGAGCCGTCGATAAGCCTGGCTGCGCTGGACGAGCTGCGCTCGCTCTCCGATAACCTGAATGCGGGACCATCCGCGCACAATTGGGATGCGGAAGCGCAGCCGAGTGCGGGTTCGCGCTCGGATGGTTCCGCGGTTACACCTGAGCGAGAATCTCGCATGAGCGTTCATGACGCCAAGGCATGGCATTCCCGACCACCCAGCAGCACCCGATTCGATTTCCTTCCGATCAAAGACGCCATTGCCGCACCGAATGCCAAGTGGGCGGCCAGCACCGTAGCGGCAAAGTGCCATCCGAAGTTTACGCCAAACAAGCCGACACCCAATCCCTGCACCACAGGGCTCACGAGAAATCCGACACCGACAGCGATTCCGTAGGGAATCGCCCACCAGTTCGGCAGCCTAAACCGCCCCAGGGCGAAGACGATTCCAAAACAGGCTCCGTTCCAGAAGTGATATGCAAACCCGGCAACAGTGGACGCAGTAGTTGGGCCTAATGCAAAGCGGTCGAACAGCAGCACGCCCATGAGTTCCGGAAGGTTGCCAGGCATGAAGCCCAACCGAAATCCGAAGTAGCGCACGGCTTCGAGTGCGATAGTCGCCAAAGCGCCTGCCATCGCCCCATTGCGCATCGACGCCGCCAATTCAGCGAAGGGGGACTTCCTAAGAAAGATCCCCGCGAGAACGAGTAACACGGCAGCGGGGATGATCGCCTGGAACGCCAGATCATGAAGGGTCCCGTAGCCGGCTAGCGCCGCCGGAAATGCCGTCGGTGCTACTGCTGCGATCACGATCAGCGAGCCCCTCCATGCCAAGCCAGCCCGAATGTTCTTCTGCATAACATGCCTCCAGGAAGAATGGGGGGCGCTTGGGCTGCCCCCTTGGCAACGAAGGCCTTAGTGGGCCGCCATATTGGCCAGGCCGTCCAATTTCTGGTCCAGCATCTGCGCGACCATGGCGATTTTCTCGTTCTTGAACTGAGCGAGGATGGCCGAAGGCCGATCGTAGGAGACGAAAGTCTTGCCCGACGCATCGGAATACACAAACACGCGCAACGGGACGTACAGGCCGACGCCGTGATCCTGCTCGAACAGTTGCTTGCCCACATTCGGATTGCCGACAATGAAAAGTGTCGCCCTTAGGCTGAGACCGGTCATGGAGAGCATCTTGCCTTGGTCGACCTCGGCCATCACCATCATGCCGTTCTTCGCCACGAGCGACTTGACCGCACTGCTGACGTCTTCGAACGACTTGTCGGAGGAGACGGTCACGCGATCGCCCTTGAAAGACGTGTTTGAGGCTGCGAAGCTCAGCCCAAGGCTTGCGACGCCGACGATCGCGCCGAGAATGATCTTGCGAAACGAGGATTTGGAGCTCATCTGCTGATTTCCTTTTTCTGTGAAATTAGAAGGTGTGTTTGCCTTCAATCGTGAGTGCGAGTAGATTGGAGTTTCTTACGGCGAATCGAAAGGTGACACCGGCAGTCCCAATCAGCGCGGCTTTTCTCGAGCGTCTCCGGCGACGTGACCCCGAGGCGCTTGCCGAGGCTGTGCATGATCACGCGCGACCATTGATCAGGGCGGCAAGGGCGTTGGGGTTCGAGGAACAAGACGCGGAAGACCTGGTCCAGGATGTGTTCACAACGTTTCTCGAAAAGCTGGAAACCTTCGAAGGGCGGTCGCAGCTTCGGACGTGGCTGTTTGGGATCCTGCATCGGAAGGGGCTGGAGCGTCGCCGGACTTCGATCAGGGACGACCGCATGGACCCGATCGATGAAGTGTTCGAGTCCCGCTTTGACGCGACCGGAAAGTGGACGCGCCCGCCGGCCGATTTAGAACGGCTGCTGCTCTCCAAGGAGATTGGCGAAATAATTCGCGGCTGCATGAATGGCCTGCCGGTGAACCAGCGCGAGGTTTTCGTTTTAGGGGAGGTCGAGGGGCTGGACACCGGTGAGATTTGTAAGATTCTCGACGTCAGCGTCACTAACTTTGGGGTGTTGATGCATCGAGCGCGTGCACGGCTGCGTGAGTGTCTCGAAACCAAGGGCTGGAGCAAACCATGATCTCGTGCAAGAATGTGGCAAAGCTGATCATGTCGGATCGGCTTCAGGAGCAGAGTTGGTGGAAGCGCATGGAGGTCCGCCTGCATCTGGCCATGTGCGGTTTGTGTTCGCGGCTGGCGCGCCAGGTGGAGCAGTTGCGCTCCGCCGCCCGGCGGATGGGCGATCCGGACGAGGCAGACCCGGGCCTCGAAGACCGTCTGATACGCCGGCTCTCTGGGCGCTAGGGTCGGCGAACGGCGGCAAAATCCCGAATAATGGCAGGCGGTATGCTCTCCGCGAGCAATCCAAGGGTCGCCAGGATAATCTCCGTTTGAAGCGCAGGGTCATTGGGAGCTCCCAGGGGAAAACCCAACGGGAATTCCACGAACAGCGCTCGAGGAGGAGCCACTCGTTCCGTGATCTCGCGGAGCAGTGTGACGGAGGCCGTGGGAATGCCTGCTTTCTCGATGATGCTCTGGATCAGTCCGACCGACTGATGGCACACCGGTCAAACCGGCGTCAGTAGAACCGCATCCACCTCATCTTCCAGCAGCGTTCGAGCAACCTCCGGAGCAGTGTGGGCGATGAGCCGGCCTGGAGCGGCGATCGAGCCCATGAAACTGAAATGACGCGGCGCAACCGAGCCGAGGACGCCCCTCGCCGCCAGGGACTTCAGACGATCCAGCGGTAGAGCCAGATTTTTGTCCGACGCAATGCCGCGCTGGTCGAAGGCATCGCTTCTGTGGGCGATGCCCAATGTACTCAGGTCGGTATCGATCGGGATGACGCGATAAGAACAGTCTCCTCCGCGATTGGAGGTATCGAATGGGGGCTGGTCCGGCCTGAAAAACGCCGCGGTCGTGACAACGGCTACCCGAGCCTCGCGCAGTGGTTTCCTTAAGAGCGCGCCAGGACGCCAGTCGACTCTTCGGTACGGATACGCCTTCATGAAGACCCGATACGCCAAATTGAGGTCGGAAATCTTCGCCATTCGCTTCCTACTTCGATGAGTGCGGGATAAGCCCGTTTTCTTACAACGGGTCGCCCGGCTCCAAGCTTTCTGTAAGATTAGAGCGTTCCTTGCCACTCACTGTAGTGCCGCCTCCATGCTGATTATGGAAGAACAGAGGTCTGAGGGTCTGGTAGGCGCCGCAGTCCTGGCACGGGCGCGGCATCGGCTTCCGATTGCCCTGCTGGGAAACGCTTTTATGCGGATTGCCGGCGGAGCGAGCGGGGTGCTCGTCGGCCTGTATCTCGCCGATCTCGCGAACCGAGGCGCTCAGGTAGATGCCGCACTGGTCGGGACCTTGGGGGCAATGTCGTTCGGCGCCGAACTTCTCTTTGCCGTGCCCACGGGAATGTTGTCCGACGCTATCGCGCCGCGGGCGCTCATGACAGGTGGAGCACTGCTGGGCGCGGTTGCCACGCAAATGTTTGGGATGAGTGGATGGGTCAGTATCTTCTTCCTGAGCAGGGCCATTGAAGGCATCGGCGCAGCCGCCGGGGCTACGCCGCTGCTGGCCCACATCACCGACCTGACCGAACGAGATCCGGCTTTGCGCGCTCGCGCGATGAGTTATTTTGAGCTGTCTCTGTTGGCGGGGCTCGCCCTCGGCAGTCTGGTTGGCGCCCAGCTCTGGCATATTTTTCACACGAGCGCATTCGCAACCGTTGCATCCGTCTATCTCATGTGCGCCGGGCTTCTCTACTACGGAGCAGCCGGAAGCAAAAGCCACCCCGGCCGGGAAGCGCTGGAAGGATTCTGGCGCGCACTCCGCCAGCCATCGTTGCGACATCTGGCGCCCGCCTGGCTCTGCGTCAACGCGATCGTTGGATTGTGGCTCGGACCGACGCTTACTTTTCTGTTGACGCAGAAGGTCCGAAGTGGGCAGTTTCTCCCCGGCATTTTCGCCGATCAACCGGAGCGCGTGGGTTGGCTGTACCTCGGGTTTTGTCTGGTGTTCGGCTTCGGAGTCAGTGCCTGGAGCGTTGTTTTGCCGCGGATGCCGATCCTTCGTGCACTGCGAATCGCCCTTGTGGCGATGTGCGGCGTCTGCCTGGGCCTGCTGTTGCTGAACTATTCCGGAGACCGGTCCTACGCCATCCGGTGGACGATCGGCGTCGCCACAGCCATCTGTGTAATGGTCGAGAGCGGCTTTACTCCGGCGGCGCTGTCGCTCTTGGCCGGCGCTGTTGGAGCACACACTGGACGTGGCGCGGCGATGGGCATCTACTCGGCCTTACTAAGCATGGGCGCGATTGGCGGCTCCCTCCTGGCGGCCGTGTTAGGTAACCGATTCGCCGTGGAGGGACTCATCTACGGCACCTTGGCGATGGCAGTGGTGGCGATGGCCTTGCTGGGCCGTCTCCACGAAGGAGAGGTCGTCCATGGCGGCGCATGATTTTGATCTGGTGATCATAGGGGCCGGCTCCGGCGGTTTGACGGCAGCCGGTTTTGCCGCGCAACTCGGGGCGAAGGTGGCGCTAGTTGAAAAGAACCGGATCGGTGGAGATTGCACCTGGACCGGCTGCGTGCCGAGCAAAGCGCTCCTCAAGGCGGCGAGGATTGCGCATGAAGTGCGTTCGGCTTCCCGATACGGCGTCTCGGCCAATCCGCCCATCGTGCAAATGACCGAGGTTCGCGCGTATGTGCGACAGGCGATTCAGCACGTCTATCAGTTCGAGGGCCCGGAGGACCTGCGGAAGCAGGGGATCGAAGCAATCCAGGGCGCCGGGCGATTCGTGGACTCGAGAACCATCGTGGTGGGCGAACAACTCGTGCGCTCGAAGACGTTTCTGCTGGCGACGGGCGCCCGCCCACACATCCCGCCAATTTGCGGGTTGAACGAAGTCCCGTTCGTGACCTACGAACAGATCTTCGATAACGATCGGCTGCCGCGCGCCATGGTCGTCGTTGGTGGAGGGCCGATCGGAATGGAGATGGCCCAAGCCTACCAGCGGCTCGGCGCGCAGGTCAGCGTAGTTGCCGATCGCTTGCTGCCGAAAGACGAACCGGAAGTTCGCGAGTTGATGCAACGTATTTTCGAGCGCGAAGGGGTCCGATTTGTGTGGGGCTGGGCCAAATCCGCCCGCAAGGACGGCGATGAGATCGTCGTGGCGACCGATCGCGAGGAAGCCCGCGGCGGTCTCCTGCTGATCGCCTCTGGCCGGAAGCCAACGGTCGCGGGTCTCGATCTCGAAAAAGCCGGCGTCAATTACTCCGAGCAAGGCATCCCGATTAACGAGCGGCTTCGCACGAACGTGAAGCATATCTATGCGGCCGGCGATGTCACCGGCGGCTATCAATTCACGCACTTTGCGGGGTGGCAGGCATTCCAGGCCGCCCGTAACGCACTGCTCCCCGGCAGTAGTTCCGGGCTTACGGACCTCGTTCCCTGGGCGACGTTTACGGACCCCGAGGTCGCTCACGTCGGGCTTACCGAGGACCAAGCGCGGATGAAGTTTGGGGAGAACGTGAGGGTCTGCCGTTGGGAGATGAGCCGCACCGACCGCGCCATCTGCGAGGACGACCGCGACGGCTTCGTTAAGGTGATTGCGAGGAAAAATGGAACGTTGCTCGGGGCAACAGTCGACAGTGGCCGCGCCGGCGAAACGATCACCGAGTTTATCGTGGCCATCAAACAGAACATGAACGTTTCGGACCTGGCCGGAGTCATACACGCTTATCCGACATACTCGACCGCGGTTCAGCAGCTCGCTGCCGAAATGGCCCTCGGGCGGAGGCTCGCCGGCGCCTCCGGCAAGATCGTTCGTGGACTATCCAAGATCATCCGTTAGGAGAGTTATGGAAAAGGACGCCGACTACGTCTTCTATGAATTGACCCGCAGCATCTGCCCCAAGTGCCGGAAAGTGATCGACGCTAAGGTGGTCTTGCGCGACAACAAGGTCTACATGCGCAAGCGCTGCCCGGATTGCGGGCCGTTCGAAGCCCTGGTTTACGCCGATGCCCAGGCATACCTGAATCCGGCGCATTCGGAAGGCTGCGAGATCCCTGGAACGGCCTGCTGA
>VFSW01000641.1_pt1 | contig 51788 bp, 42 predicted proteins | sample 5358111 | NCBI WGS metagenome assembly VFSW01 (sample SAMN11554181, study PRJNA540505) | mine drainage metagenome | isolation source: sediment from site ElyBrook_90M | place: USA: Ely Copper Mine, Vershire, VT | collected 2017 | reverse complement strand
GAGGGGAGGGGGGAGGGGGTCCTTACGGTTGATTTTTTCAGAGCTGATTGAGATTTTGGGTAGAGGCAGCGCATGGACCCATTGTGCAGGAGATGATGATAATTATCTGCAATGAGATGGTTTGAAATGGGTGGTTGAAGTCGATTTGCGTTCTGGATTCGAAGAGGGGTGATTGACTTGATGGAAGAGTGAAGAGTTTTGCGCAACTGAGAAAGGAGAACTGAAAACGGTTTACTTCGTTCTTAACATCTGAACCGCCTGCTTGTAATCAAGTCCTTGCGGCACAAGCGAGAATTCTGAAAGTTCGAGCGTTGCGTCAGAAGCTTTGGATTTATAAAGGATACGGAAGGACATTTTCATCTTCATCTGAGTAGTGCGCCAGATTTTCGGAGCAACTTCAGCTTGCTCGATGAGAATAAAACCACCCTTATCGAGTTGCCCTAAAATTCCCCAGCCATAATCTACGTTCTCTTTCAAATGACCTTCAAGGCGGGTAATGCGCTCGGCTGTTGTGTCGATCCAGAGTTCACCTTCCACCGAGGTCAGAGCGCGGGTTTCCATGTCATCGGATTGGAAGCTCGGATTGGGCCTGAATGTGTACTTGGCGATGTTGCCGTCGGTTCTGGAGTATTGATATAGAAAAGCGTCGGGCAGAACACGCAGGATCTTCATGGCACGGGCAAGGTCAGCGTCTTCACTTTTCTGGCGATGGCGCTGGCGGCTGGGGTCGTTCAAGAGCAGGTTCAGGCGGTTCTGCTCGAGTTGCTCATCGGAGGCACTCAGCGGGGCATTATCTCGCGAGATGAGGCGCGCTACGGCGCCATCGTGGGTCTCAATGATGATCTTTACAGTGGTCAGGCGCGGACTCGTTTTGCGCAGCCGGTAGCGCATCGGGTGTGAAGTGTCATTGTTTGCGCGGAGTTCGTTGGCGAGGGCACGGTGGACGAGCGCATCCTGTGGATTGGTTTGAGCCGGCAGCGAGGGTATGGACAGAGTGCAGAGTGGCACAGCAATGGCCAGGGTCAGTGTGTGCATCATGAGTCTAAGTGGAAGCGAAAGCCGCATGTTTACAAGTTTACTAGGGGGCGAGTGAAATCGCGATGTGGCACGCATGAAACTTTGGACGCAGAGTGAAATGAAGCGTTTGCGAAGATCAAGCGTCTATGGAGTTAAGCATTACTTTGCAAACTCAGGGATATGGTTTGAAGCGAGGCGGCTCGGTTGCGTATAGTGCGGAGAGAGACCCGCACAGAACTAGTTGCAGTGCAGGGCAGAATTTGGAGGAAATACATGGCGGTAGAAAGCGTACTGGCGCATCTGGGCAAGACGATCATAGTTCGTGGTGAAATCAAGGGCAGTGAGGATCTGGTGATTGAGGGCCGCATTGAAGGCACGATCAGCTTGACCGAAAGCCGATTGACGATTGGCCCGACAGCAGTTGCAGCGGCTGATCTGGTAGCGCGTGATGTGCTGGTTCTGGGGCAGGTACAGGGAAACATCACGGCAACCGGGCGCGTCGAATTGCGCGCAGGATCCAATATGGTGGGAGATATTCGCGCGACGCGATTGTCCGTTGAAGATAATGCCGTCTTCCGTGGCAAGGTTGATTTGACTCAACCAGGTAAAAACGGAGCCAATGAGCCGGAGCTTTTTCAACGGTAGTGGATTGGCTATCGATGGAGCAATGCGCGGAGAGATCGCGTTGAGCAGGATGAAGTCATTGGAAGCTTCAAAAGGATAGATAGAGCGTGCTGAACAAGATATTTGATCGCAAGCAGAATGATGGAGCGAGTATTGCACTCGCCTATAAGAATAGCCCGCGTGTTCCCAGGCACTCGGGTGGATGGGCTGCGCTGCGCAAACGTTTTGAAAAGGAGCCGGGTCTGCGGGTGATTGAAGCAGGCCCCATCAACGCGACGAATATTAACTTCATTACTGAGCTGGGGCATAGTTTGTTTCTTGCGGACCTGGTGCATGAAGCATGGTCAGGCAACTGGGTGAAAGAGGGTGCAGAAGGGCCGGAGTGGGATGTGCAGGGCTACCTGGACCATACACTGCCATTGCGCGGACTGAAATTTGATGTGGTGCTACTCTGGACGGCGCTTGATTATCTGCCCGAGGCATTGCTGTCGCCGGTTGTGGAACGGCTTTATGAGTTCATGAATCCGGAAGGCCAGGCTTTTGCATTCTTTCATACACTCACCACTGGAGATGCAGCCTTGCATTGCCGCTTTCATCTGACCTCGGATGATACAGTGTTGGTTCAACTCGCCGAGCCGCAGCAGATACAGCGATCATTCACGAACCGCAGCGTGGAGCGGCTTTTTTCTCTTTGGGGTGGACAAAAATTCTTTCTCGCCAAAGATGGAGTCAGCGAAGCTTTGTTTACGCGCGAAGAATAAGAACAAATGAATATCTGCAACTGATTCACTTGGATTGAATCTTAAGAACAGGAGGCAATGCAGATGGATATTTTGAAAGGAACACGGGTAACCTGGCTGGGCCATTCCGTTGTTCTTGTTGAAACAGCGGCCGGAACCAGAATACTTATAGACCCTTTCATTACAGGCAATCCTAAATACCCGAAGAGTTTCAAACTCCCGGCAAAGATTGATTACATTTTGCTGACTCACGGCCATGGAGACCACGTTGGCGACACAGTGCAGATAGCCAATCAATCAGGTGCGACGGTAGTGGCCATTTATGAGTTGGCTGATTTCGTCGCTCAGCAAGGTTTAGAAAAGACGATAGGAATGAATCTGGGCGGCACAGTGAGGCTTGGTGAGGTTGCTGTGACCATGACTGAGGCAAAGCATTCATCAGGGGCTCACGGCGCCACGGGGACGGAATATGTAGGTATTGCTGCTGGTTATGTGCTCGAGATAGAGGGCGGCGCTGTTCTCTATCATGCCGGTGACACGGCGGTCTTTGGAGATATGCGACTGATTTACGAGCTATACCGGCCGCAGATTGCCATGCTACCTATTGGCGGGCATTACACCATGGGACCTCGTGAGGCTGCGATGGCTGTCAGGTTACTTGAGCCGAATCTTGTATTGCCGCTGCACTTTGGGACTTTCCCGCCTCTGACTGGCACACCTTCTGAACTGCAAGAACTATTGGGTTCCAGCGTGAAGGTGGCTTTTCTTGAGCCCGGAGATAGTTTGTAGCCATTTAAGATTGTTGCGAATTAGCTATCAATAGCAGACAGGGGAGAAGCCATAGTGGCCGCTCCCCTATCTTGCTAGTCATTGAGAATATTGTCTACTTCTCGGCAGCCGCAGCTTTCTTTTGAGCGGCCCAACGGCGCTTGACGGCCTCGGCGATGCGACGCCGGCCCTCAGGCGAGATATTCCGCTTTTTCTTTCTCTTCTTGGGAGCCTTCTCTGCCTTTGTCGCCTTAGGGCCCCGGGTGGATGCGACTGATCCGCTTAGCAGAGCCTTTGCCTGCTGTAGACGTGCGATCTCCTGGTCGATCTCGACCAAAATATCTTTGACTGCCATGTAGTTCCTCCTGTGATAGTGTGATTCGCTCTGCCAGCATTTTGTTTTTGTTGAATCTTTATCTTCTGACCTGAAATAGCTGAATCCACAAGAAAAACAATACTCAACCACAAGCTAAAAAACAAACAAAAAAGTGTTACTTTGAATGGGGCAATGGTAATGTTACCTGCAAAATAGCCTTCCAAGGTACTATTTATACTATTTTCGATGGATTGCATGGAGTCATCCTTTTATGTTTGACGAATAATCAATGAGAATTTGAGATCATTACGCGCAAGGCATCGTTGCGCACATGCATCTGTTATATGTGGACATAGAAACAGGAGACGGTCTCTGAGTAAGTGAAACAGCAGTGATAAAAATAAAAAGCCAGAGAGCCGTTTGGCTCTCCGGCTATTTTGTTACAGAGGAAACTAGCGGTTTTTGGCTACCTCAGCAACAGTAACAGGATCGAGGAAGGGCATGTTGGCGCGGAGCTTGGTACCGACTTCTTCAATCTTCAACGCAGCTTCGGCATCGCGGAATGCCTGGAACTCCTTGCGTCCGGAGTTCTGGTCGGCGATGAAGCGCTTGGCAAATGTGCCGTCCTGAATATCGGTCAAGATAGCCTTCATTGCTTTGCGGCTCTCTTCGTTGATGACGCGCGGGCCGCTGACATAATCGCCCCACTCGGCGGTATCAGAAACCGAGTAACGCATGTAAGCCAGGCCGCCACGATAGATGAGATCAACGATGAGCTTGAGTTCGTGCAGCACTTCGAAATAGGCAATCTCGGGCTGATAGCCGGCATCAACGAGGGTCTGGAAGCCAGCTTTGATCAGTGAGCTGACGCCGCCACAGAGTACCGCCTGCTCGCCGAAGAGGTCGGTCTCGGTCTCTTCAGTGAATGTGGTTTCGTGCACGCCGGCGCGGGTGTTGCCGATGCCCTTGGAGTAACTCAGGGTCAGGGCGTGGGCGTTGCCGGTGGCGTCCTGATGAACGGCGATAAGTCCTGGAACGCCGCCGCCCTCGACGAAGACCTCGCGCACGCGATGGCCCGGCGCCTTGGGCGCGGCGAGCGCCACGTCGATGTCCTTGGCGGGAACAATGGTGCCGTAGCGAATGTTGAAGCCGTGCGCAAAGAGCAAGAGCTTGCCGGCGGAGAGATTCGGGGCAATCTCCTCAGCATAGAGCTTGGCCTGTGATTGGTCAGGGGTAAGAATCATGACGACGTCAGCCCACTTGGTGACCTCGGCCGGTGTGCCTACTTCGAGGCCAGCTTTCTGGGCTTTCACGCGGGACTTGGAATCAGGAGCAAGACCGACCTTGACCTGCACGCCGGAGTCCTTGAGGTTAAGGGCGTGTGCGTGGCCCTGTGAGCCGTAGCCAATGATGGCTACCTTCTTTTGCTGGATCAGCGAGAGATCCGCGTCTTTGTCGTAGTAAGTCTTTGCCATTGTCTCTTCCTTTTCGTTTTTAGAATTCTGTTGCTGGGAGAACGAACTGATTTCGTCCGGCTCCAAGAAATGTTTGATTCCGCACAGATCGGAATTGAATCCGAGAAGCTAATTTGCGTGCGGCTGATTTGCCAGGCCCACATTCATGGCATGCTCAACGCTGCTGGTGTGTTGGCCTCGGCGCATCGTCATCTTGCCGCTGCGGCAGATTTCAAGAACGCAATTCTCCACCTCATTGAGAACCTCGATGAGCCCTTCAATCTTGCTTTCGACGCCGGTGATTTCAATCATCAGCGATTCCGGCGCCAGATCAACGATGCGGGCGCGGAAGACTTCGGCGAGTTCGAAGACGCGTGAACGCGATTCCGGGGTCACACGAACTTTGATCAGTGCAAGCTCGCGCGTGACGGCGGGCGCTTTCGCAATGTCGTCGACTTCAACAACATTTTCCAGCTTATAAAGGCTGGCCCGAATGCGATTGCCGGCCTCGGATGTGGATTCGCAGACGACAGTGATGCGCGAAAGGTCCTTGCGCTCACTGTGCCCCACGGTTACGGATTCAATGTTGATATTCAAACGACGAAAGAGTGAGGCCACGCGCGTCAACACGCCGGGACGATCTTCAACGTAAATGACAAATGTATGCAGCATAATTTTTCTCCGTCTCCTGTATTAGTCTTCAGCGGATTCAATGAGTGGATTCTGACCTGGTCTGCGAATCATTTCGTGGAGCGCAGAGCCGGCAGGAATCATGGGGTAAACAGAATCTTCCTGCTCCACCATGAAGTTGAGCAGGAAAGCGCCCTTGTGATTGCGTGCCTCATCGACTGCGGTGGCGAGGTCAGCACGTGTGTGGACAGCGAGTCCACGAATACCGTGCGCGTCTGCGAGCTTGACGAAATCCGGGCTCACCAGCGGAGTAGCTTCGTAATTTTTCTCGTAGAAGAACTCCTGCCACTGACGCACCATTCCGAGGTAGCCGTTATTGATGATTGCGATGTTGATCTTGAGCTTCTCCTGCACTATCGTTGCGAGCTCGGCTGCGGTCATCTGGAAGCCGCCATCACCGGCGACAACCCAGACTTCCTTATCCGGGCATGCGACCTTGGCTCCGATTGCGGCTGGCAGTGCAAAGCCCATGGTGCCGAGTCCGCCTGAAGTGATAAGCGTGCATGGATGCTCGTGATGGAAGTACTGCGCCTCCCACATCTGGTGCTGGCCCACGTCAGTCGCAACAATCGCATTGCCGCCGGTGATGCGCCACAGATCGTGCATGACGTGCGCGGCGTAGAGGTGGCCGGAGTCGGGAAGGTTCTTGATGTCGCGAACGGCAATAGCTCCCTTGCTGGCTTCAACAGTCTTGAGCCAGGCAGCTCCATCACGCTTAGGGATGCGGGGCAGAAGTTGATCGAGGACTTCTTTGAGATCGCCAATCAGCGCCACGTCGGCCTTGATGTTTTTGTTGATCTCCGAAGGGTCGACTTCAATGTGAATTTTTTTTGCATTGACCGCGTAAGTTGACGGGGTGCCGATCACGCGGTCATCAAAACGCATGCCACAGGCGATGAGCAGGTCAGCCTCTTGAATCGCGTGATTGACCCAAGCCTCGCCGTGCATGCCCATCATGCCGACGTTCAATGGATGTGAGGCAGGGAAGCCGCCAATACCGAGCAATGTAACCGCGACGGGCGTCTCAGTGCGCTCGGCGAGCGTGCGTAGTTGCTCCATCGCGCCAGACTGCATCACGCCATGACCCGCGAGAATGACTGGGCGCTTGGCGTTGAGAATCAGCGCCGCTGCTTCGTCGAGTGCCTTGTCTGCGACGTGCAGCATCGGGTGCGGCTTGTAAGCTGCGGGCTTGGCGGCTTCAAAATCAAAGAGTGCGGTTGCCTGTTGAGCATCCTTTGTAATGTCAACGAGCACCGGCCCGGGGCGGCCTGAAGCTGCAATCTGGAAGGCCTTGCGAACTGCGGGCGCAATATCTTCAGCGCGCGTCACCAGGAAGTTGTGCTTGGTCACGGGCAGTGTCACGCCGGTAATGTCGACCTCCTGAAACGCATCCGTGCCGAGAACCTTGCTTGAAACCTGGCCAGTAATGCAGACGATCGGAATCGAATCAAGCATTGCTGTCGCTATTCCAGTCACAAGGTTAGTTGCGCCTGGGCCGCTGGTGGCAATCGCAACGCCGACCTTGCCTGAGGCACGCGCATAGCCATCGGCCATATGCGCCGCGCCCTGCTCGTGACGCACCAGCACGTGGTGAATGGGGAACTTGCGCAGCGCGTCATAGACAGGCAGAATCGCGCCGCCGGGATAGCCGAAGACGTCCGTGACGCCCTCGCCTACCAGTGTTGCCCACAGAATCTCAGCGCCGGTGAGGCGTGTTGGAGTGGTGAGGTGTGCGTGCTGTTGGCTATCATCAATCGTTTTCATTGCCCTGTCTCCTCTTGAATTGCCGTGACTGCTTCACTTTGCCCTTGATCATGCTTTTCAAACGCTGCGAGTTTTTCCTTTGGCGTTACCATCGCGGTTATTTCATCGTCTGTGATCTCGTCGTATTCTTCATAAATGATTTCAGCACCATCTTCGAGCTTTTCATAAATCACGTAGAGATCGCGCAGTCCTCTGAAGGACACCCTTACCTCTTCACCATCGGAGTTTGTGAAACTGTAGTTGTAAACTTTCCCAAATTCCAAAGCCTTCTCATAAGCTTGCTCAATAGAATCAGACTTCACAAGCACGGTATTGACATAGATAGAATGGCTACCATCTAAGAATGTGAATTGCTGAATTAATTCAGCAAGAAACCATTCCATGTCTTTTGGTATCCACTTAGCCATTTGTCAATCCCTCTGGGGCTAAAGCCCTAACCTAAAACTTATGATGTGTCGTAGCGGCACGACTAAAGTCGTGCCCTTTCAAAACAGGTTAAAGTGTATTTGCACCTTCTGATGCAGATTTGACGCGGTCAACATATTTGCGGAAGACGCCCGAAGGCCAGCGAAGTGCCGGCGGGGTGAAGTTCGTGAGACGAGCCGCAATCTCTGCTTCAGGTACTTCGAGAGTGATTGTACGGTTGGGAATGTCAAAGTGGATGATGTCGCCCTCGTGCACCGCTGCAATCGGTCCACCGACGAATGCTTCTGGCGCTACGTGGCCTGCCGTGAAACCGCGGGTTGCTCCGGAGAAGCGTCCATCCGTCATCAGCGCGACAGATGCGCTCAGTTCGGCGTTGGATGAGATAGCAGCAGTCACCTGGAGCATCTCGCGCATTCCCGGCCCGCCCTTGGGGCCTTCGTAACGAATCACAAGCACATCATTGGGCTTGATTTGCCCTGCTTGAACCGCGGCAAAGCAATCCTCTTCGCATTCAAAAACTCTAGCAGGCCCGCGATGGTCAACCTTGTTCGCTGCGGCGACTTTCATCACGCAACCTTCAGGCGCAAGGTTTCCTTTCAGAATCACAAGACCGCCCGTTGGCTTGATGGGATTTTCGAAGGTGTGAATGACAACCTGCCCGGAGGTTTCAACAGCGAGCTTGGCTTCTTCAGCAAGTGTGCGGCCGCTGATGGTGAGAGTTGAACCATCGGCGTATCCGGCGTCGATGAGCCGTTGAGCCAAAAGCCGCGAGCCACCTGCCGCCTGATAATCCTTGGCAACGTACTTGCCCGCCGGTGTGAGATCGCAAATGAATGGCGTGCGCTTCGAGATGCGGTCAAAATCATCGACGGTGAGCGGAATGCCAAGCTCGCGAGCAATTGCGATCAGGTGAAGCACTGCATTTGTCGATCCACCACTGGCCGCAACTGACGCGATGGTGTTCTCAAGCGATGTGCGGGTAATGATTTCCGATGGGCGACGATTTGCGCGCACCGCATCCATCAAAATGCGACCCGCTTCGCGTGTGGCGGCGTGCTTGTCTGGCGAAGTTGCGGGAACACCGGAAAGTTGAATCGGGGAGATGCCGAGAATCTCCGCGGACATCGCCATCGTGTTTGCAGTGAATTGACCGCCGCATGCGCCGGCGCCGGGGCAGGCTGCTGCTTCAAGCGCTTCAAGCCCTGCATCATCGATGCGGCCCGCAGCGTGCGCGCCGATGCCTTCGAAGACATTCTGAATCGTGATGTCAATTTGTTTTCCATCAGGGCCATCCAATTTTCCAGGCGCAATGGAGCCGCCGTAGAGCATGATGCCTGGAATATTCAAGCGGCAGAGAGCCATGATGATGCCGGGCATATTCTTATCGCAGCCGCCGATGCCGACAAGTCCGTCGAAGAGATTGCCGCGTGCGACCAGCTCAATCGAATCGGCGATGACCTCGCGCGAAACGAGCGACGCTTTCATCCCTTGCGTGCCCATCGTGATGCCGTCGGAGATGGTGATGGTGTTGAACTCCATCGGCGTGCCGCCGGCCTCGCGGATGCCTTCCTTGAGAGCCTCGGCGACTTCACGCAGGTGCACGTTGCAAGTACCAATCTCGGTCCACGTGTTCGCGATGCCGATTATCGGCTTGTGCAGATCGTCCTTGCTGTACCCGGCTCCGCGCAGATAGCTACGTGCCGCAGCGCGGTTTGGTCCTTCGGTTAACGGAATACTTTGGCGCTTGCCTTCAATGCTCATTTTTTTCCTTGAGTGAAACAATCCTGCCTGGTTGAGATGACAGTTTGAGTCTGCCAACTCTATTGATTGAATTACTGGACAACTTTCGCTTTCAACCAGAAATTTTCGTTGTGCTTTGCTTCAAATGTGTCGAGCGCCTTCTCGTGGCGCAAGGTGAGACCGATGTCGTCAAGACCTTCAAGCAGACAATAGCGGCGGAAAGCGTCCACTTCAAACTTCGCATGGAAGCCGTCATTATCGTTAACGGTTAAGTCCTCAAGCGAGACTGTGAGCTGGTAATTCGGTTTGGTGCTTGCCTTGTGCATGAGTTCCGCAACTTGCTCTTCACTCAAACGAACGAGGACAATTCCATTTTTCCCAGCGTTTGAAAAGAAAATATCAGCAAATGTTGGCGCAATGACGACACGGAAACCATAATCAGCAAGCGCCCAGGCTGCATGTTCACGGCTCGATCCACAGCCGAAGTTTTTCCCTGCCACAAGGATCCTGGCGCCCTTATAACGGGGATCGTTGAGCACGAAGCCCGGGTCAGCAACACCGGCAGCATTGGCACGCCAATCATAGAAAAGAAAGTCGCCGTAGCCGGTGCGCTCGATACGCTTCAAAAACTGCTTGGGAATAATCTGGTCCGTATCGACGTTGACGCGATCAAGCGGAGCAACGATGGAAGTGACGGTGCGAATGGGTTCCATTATGCGTTCTCCTTGGCGGCTTCGTTGCGAACGGGCCAGTTGCGTGTGTCGACAAAATGGCCAGCGATGGCAGCAGCAGCGGCCATCTCCGGAGAGACAAGGTGTGTACGACCGCCGCGTCCCTGCCGGCCCTCAAAATTTCGATTCGAAGTGGAGGCGCAACGTTCACCGGGTGCAAGAATGTCAGGATTCATCGCCAGGCACATCGAACATCCCGGTTCGCGCCACTCAAATCCAGCCGCGATGAAGATCTTGTCCAGGCCCTCATTTTCAGCCTGCGATTTGACGGCCTGTGAGCCGGGCACAACCATTGCGCTGACACGCGTGCTGACCTTGTATCCACGCGCGATGCGCGCCGCGGCACGCAGATCTTCAATGCGGCCGTTGGTGCATGAACCAATGAAGACGCGGTCAATCTCGATTGCGTCAAGCTTGGTACCCGCCTTGAGGTCCATGTACTCAAGCGCTTTTTCCAGACTCTTGCGTTCAATTTCATTCGGCGCATCGGCGGGATTCGGAACCGCAGCCGTGATGGGCGCAACCATTCCCGGACTTGTACCCCAACTGACGTAGGGCTCTAGTGTCGCAGCATCGATGGTGAGCTCGCGATCAAACTTTGCGCCTTCGTCGGTAGGCAACTTCTTCCACTCGGCAACAGCGGCCTCCCATGCTGCGCCTGTGGGGCTGAAACGGCGGCCCTTCAAGTATGCGAAAGTCTTTTCGTCGGGAGCGATGAGCCCAGCACGCGCGCCGGCTTCAATGCTCATATTGCAGACGGTCATGCGGCCTTCCATGGAGAGCGAGCGTATTGCCGAGCCGGCAAACTCAATTACGCAGCCCGTAGCGCCGTCAGTGCCGATTTTTCCGATGATGGCGAGCACAATGTCCTTGGCTGTGACGCCGGGCTTGAGATCGCCTTCAACTGCGATGCGAAAAGTTTTTGCACGGCTCTGTGGCAGAGTCTGTGTCGCGAGTACGTGCTCAACTTCACTGGTGCCGATGCCGAAGGCCAGCGCGCCAAAGGCCCCATGAGTCGAAGTGTGCGAGTCGCCGCAGACAATCGTCATGCCCGGCTTGGTGAGTCCGAGTTCCGGTCCGATGATGTGCACGATGCCCTGATTGGGCGAATCGACATCGTAGAGCTCAATACCGAAGTCCTTGCAGTTCTGGCGCAGCGTTGACATCTGCCTGGCCGCAATCTGATCGACAATATTGAGCCGGCCTTCAATCGTGGTTGGAATATTGTGGTCGACTGTCGCGATGCAGCGATTAGGATTGCGCACGGTGCGTCCTGCGAGACGCAAACCTTCAAAGGCCTGCGGTGAGGTAACCTCGTGCAGCAATTGCAGGTCGATGTAGAGCAGCGAGGGCTCACCCTCAGGCTCTGCAACGAGGTGCTGCTGCCAGATTTTTTCAAATAACGTTTTGGGTCCGTTGATCATTGTTTGTCCTGTGAGTTTACTGCTGGCGAGTCGCGGCCAGCTTGTTGTTGCTCGTTGTAATTGTCTTCAAACTTTTCGAGAGCAGATGACTATTTTCCGGCCGTCAACAACTCTCTGACTTTTGCGCCCATCTCTTTTGTGGAGAGGACAGGGAAGCCCTGCGGATTTGCGCGCGCAAGATCCGGCGTACGGAATCCCAGTTCAAGCGCCTTGCGCACTGCCTTTTCAATCGCTGCCGCCTCGGCTTCGAGCCCGCCGGAGTGGCGCAACACCAATGCGCCGGTGAGGATTGCACCGAGAGGATTCGCGAGTCCTTTGCCGGCAATATCCGGCGCTGAGCCGTGAATCGGCTCGTACAAATTCACCTTTCCGCCAATCGTCGCAGAGGGCAGCATGCCGAGTGAACCCGTGATCACTCCCGATTCGTCTGACAGAATATCGCCGAAGAGATTTTCAGTCAGCACTACGTCAAATTCCTTCGGCCGGTTCATCAAGTGCATCGCCATCGCGTCGACGTACTGATGTTCGAGCGCGACATCTGGAAATTCCTTTGCCACTTCAATCACTGTGTCGCGCCAGAGTTGTGAGACCTCAAGAACATTTGCCTTGTCCACACTGGTGAGTTTTTTGCGGCGCTTCTGTGCAAGCTGGAAGGCGATACGAGCAACGCGTGCAACCTCGTCCTTTGTGTAGCGCATCGTGTTCCACGCTTCACCGGTGGTGCGGTTCCACTCACGCGGCTTGCCGAAATAAAGTCCGCCCAGCAACTCGCGAACAAATAAAATGTCCGCGCCATCTATGATCTCCGGGCGCAACGGACTGTTTACAGCGAGTTCTTTGAATGCAAAAGCGGGGCGCAGATTGGCAAATCCGCCAAGTGCCGAGCGGATAGCAAGCAAGCCCGCCTCGGGGCGCTTGTCTGGAGCCAATGAGTTGAACTCGTTTCCGCCAACAGCTCCGAGAAGAACTGCGTCAGAATCGAGCGCGGCTTTCAAAGTATCCTCGGGCAGCGGTGTGCCATCGTTGATAATTGCCGTGCCGCCAATACGGCGAGCGTTAAACTCAAGCGTGTGCCCGCCCATCTGCGCGACGGTCTTCATCACTTCAACCGCTTCGTTTGTAACCTCGGGGCCAATGCCATCGCCCGCCGTAACCAGGATATTCAACTTCATTGTTCTTTTTACTCTTTCTTGTTTTGTATTTTTTGCAGGAAGTTACTCAGCGTCCAATGCGTTTACAGTTGCAAATTTGCGGCTCAATCGAATCTGTTCAGGCAGCATGCCGATGAGGTCCTGATCGTAGATGTTTTTCTTGCGATCAGCGAGCGCAACGAATCGATAGTAGACATGCTGCAACTCATCACGCGTTAGCTCGAAGCCAAGTGCTTCAAGGCGATGACGGAGTGCGGCGCGTCCTGAGTGCTTGCCCAGAACGAGACTGGTATGCGCAACGCCGACCAGCGCTGGAGTCATGATCTCGTAGCAGAGCGGGTTCGCGAGCATCCCATGCTGGTGAATGCCGGACTCATGCGCAAACGCATTCGCGCCAACGATAGCCTTGTTCGGCGAGGGCTGGAAGGTGATGATCTGCCCGAGGACCTGGCTCGTTGGAAAGAGCTGGTTGAGCTTGATGTTGTTCTGGACGCCGTAGACGTCGGCGCGGACAAAAAGGGCGGCGGCAATCTCTTCAAGCGCGGCGTTGCCTGCACGCTCGCCGATGCCGTTGATTGTGCACTCGACCTGACGGGCGCCGGCGGTGATAGCTGCGAGCGAGTTGGCGACGGCGAGGCCGAGATCGTCATGGCAGTGCGAGGAGAGGATCACACCCTCCGCGTCAATTGCCGGGATGCGCTCACGGACTTCGCGGAACATCTTTCCGTACTCATCAGGCGTCGTGTAGCCGACGGTGTCCGGCATGTTGATGGTGGTGGCACCGGCTTCGACGGCGACGCGAACCATCTGGACAAGGTAATCACGATCGGCACGGGTTGCATCTTCAGGGGAAAACTCGACATCATCGACGAGTGTGCGAGCGAGACGGACGGATTCAGCCGTGAGCTCAAGCGCCTCATCGCGCGTGGTCTTCAATTTGTATTCAAGATGCAGGTCGCTGGCGGCGAGGAAAACGTGAATACGCGCGCGGTCAGCGTGTTCGAGGGCACGTGCGGCCATTTCGATGTCATCGGCCTTGGCGCGTGCCAGTGAGGTGATACGCGGCTTGCGAATGGCCTGAGCGATCGTCGCAATGGCGGCAAAGTCGCCCTCGGAGGCCATCGCAAAACCGGCTTCAAGAATGTCCACGCCAAGATCTTCAAGAGCGTGTGCCATGGAGAGCTTTTCCTGCGTGGTCATGCTGCAACCGGGCGACTGCTCGCCGTCACGCAGTGTGGTGTCAAAAAATGCAACGTGATTTGTGCTCATTGAAACCTCCAGGGGAGGGGGAGTGAACTCTCAGCAATTCAATTTTCGCCGATGGGGGCTGTATAACGCAAAGTTATTATATTTTTTAGAAGCATAAGATATATTTATAATGATTTCAGTAAGCAGGGATTTTGGAACAGGGATTAAAGATTTGGCAATTGGGAAAAGCCAAACTGAACCGGTACAGGAACGTTGACGAATTACGCAAAGAATTCGATGCGGATGCAGCGGGTTTTTGAGGAGAAGATGGGGGAAGTTTACTCATCGGTTAGCCATCTTGAAAAAATAGGGAGCAGGGATAAGGAAGGCAAAAGAGAATGGAATTGAATCATCTAGAAACCTTCTTGATTGTGGCGGAGGAGCGCAGTTTTTCCCGTGCTGCGGCACAGTTGCATCGCACCCAGCCGGCCATCAGCCAGGTCATTCGCAAGCTGGAGGAGGATGTGGGCGAGCGGCTCTTTGACCGTGCCGGGCGTGATGCGACACTGACCGCGTCCGGCGAACTTCTGCGCGATTATGCACAGCGCTTGATGGCGCTACGCCGCGAGGCGACGAGCGCGCTCGACGAGTTGAAGCATCTTGAACGTGGCCGTCTGCAATTGGCCGCCAACGAGTACACATGCCTCTATCTTCTGCCTGTGATTGCCGAATTTCGCGAAAAATATCCGCAGATTGACGTCACCGTTCAGCGTGTACTGGCGAGCCGCATCTCTGAGGAGCTGAACCGGCGCAGTTTTGAGCTGGCCGTGAGCTCGTTCCGGCCAGATCCGGCACACTTTCGATCGATTGCGGTCTATGGAGACTCCCTGGCGCTGATTGTGAGTCCCAAACATCTTCTTGCGTCAATGGGTAGTATCTCGATTAACAAGCTTGGCAAAGAGACATTTGTTGCGCACAATGTCGCCTCGCCGCTGCGGCGCAGAGTGATTGATGCCTTTCAGAAGCATCGGACGCCTTTGAATATGCTCATTGAGCTGCCGACGATTGAAGCGATCAAGCGTTATGTGGCGATGGGTGATTCCGTTGCGCTGGTTCCTCATCTGACGGTGGCGCGTGAACTGGAGGCCGGGGAACTGGTGCGCGTGGAAGTGGACGAGCTGAAATTCAATCGCATCCTGCGCCTGGTTCAACGCCGGCAAGGAAGCTTGTCTTATGCGGCCCGGGCCTTTCTCGGCACCGTACGGGAGGTGGCGCAAAGGCTGGGACCGCCTTACTACTCGCAGGCTGAAAGGTCCTCAGGATGAGAGTCATTATTTAGTGCCGTGACCGCGCAGATTTCAAGTATTCCAGGTCAGAAAATCGAGAGCTGGGCCCCCGGATTATTGTTAGCACTTGAAGCGAAAACGCTCTAATGGAGTCTTCTCTCCGCGTTATACTCCCTTTTCTGTTGCTGCTTCGTCTAAATTCCTGTCCTGCGGGAGTGGGTATGCTGCCAGAGACCGCTCCGGCCATTTACAATTGAACAAAGCGGGCTGGACGACTCCAGTGCCGCAATTGAAATTGGCGGCATCGGCCATAATTGCCCGGTTGCTGCGAGGTTTGGAAACCGAATGAAGAAGATCGCTTTGTTTTTATTTCTGATGGCCGCCTGTGCGGTTGTTGCTCAAGCCCAGGAAAGCCGCCAGGATATCAGCGTCAGTGGAACCGGATGGATTGAACCTTACCGCTATGGAGATACAACAGTTGGCGTTTCTGCAAACCGTGCATTTGGCGCTTTAGCCAGTTACCGCTTCATGCTGACTCCGTCGAGCGCGCTAGAAGCCAACTACGGAATTACGTACCGCAACCTTATTCACTTTGCATCGCCATCGCTTGGCACCTCGGGCGTGACCGTAAATACCCGTACTCAGGAAATCTCTGCCGCCTATGTGCGCAGCTTCAATTACAAACGCTGGAATCCTTTTGTAGAAGCCGGGCCGGGGGTAGTGATCTTTCTGCCCATCATTAACATTGGCACCACCTCACATGATGTGAAACAGCAGACGACCATTGCCGGGTTTTATGGCGGTGGTGTGGCCTATGAGATCAGCCCCAGCTTTGATATCCGCGCCGAGTATCGCGGAATTATCACAAAGGTTCCCAACTTCAATGCTTCGCCTGCGAACCTATCCACAAACGCAATGTACAACATCTATGTGCCGACAATTGGCGTAGCATACCACTTCTAAACTTTTGCGGACGAATTCAAAAAGCAAAGTCTCCGTCATCGGAGGCTTTCTTTTTTAGTTCCCCTCCGTTCTCCCCAAAAATCTGTCATCCTGAGCGAACCCTGAGCGAGTGACACGAGTCGAAGGGGAAGTCGAAGGATCTGCAGTTGCTTTTGCAGTTGTTTTTCGTTCAATTGTCCATTCGATCCAATGCGCGTTTGTAATCATTGGGTTCAACTTCGTACCACTCACGGCTCAAGTCAACCCAAGCTGGGTTGGCTGTTTCGATTAAGGCGATCTTCTTCTCGCGCTTCCATCCTTTGAGTTGTTTTTCGCGGGCAATGGCAGTTGTGACTTCCTGAGACTTCTCAAACCAGACAAGCCGACCACAATTATATTTGGAAGTAAACCCGTCGAATTCTTTTCATTTGTGCTGATAGACGCGCTTAAGCAGATTTCTGGTGACACCGATATAGAGGGTTCGGCTTTGGCTGGCCATGATGTATGTAAAAAGCTGCCTTCGTGCATCAGCGTAATGATACTGCACGAGTTTAGGCTTTAAAGTAACTGCAGATCCTTCGAGCACTTGCAGTGCGGCAGAGGAGCCTTCAGTTCAAACGCAACAACAAAAGCAACTGCAGATCCTTCGACGTCGTTCGGCGAAAAGCGTGCCTCACTTTGCTCAGGATGACACATTTTAGGGAGTAGAAAAATTAGGATAAGCTATCAGGCTGCGCCTCGCTCAGCTATCAGGCTGCGCCTCGCTCAGGATGACAAATTTTTGGTAAGGGGCTTAGGAAGAAAAGGCCTTCAGGAAGCGCGTTGAGCAACTGAAATGGCAGGGCCGGATCAGAAGGTAGAGATTCCTTAAGCATGATGCGGCACAGCGTAGAAGAGGACGGCCAGGTAATGCGTCAGGCTGCCCAGAAGAACAAAGATGTGCCACAGGGCATGGTAATAGCTTCGATTGTCACGGTTATAGAAGTAAACGCCAAATGTGTAGAAGACACCGCCGGCAAGAATCCACAGGACCCCAGCCAGAGTAATCGCATGGATCATCGGCACAATGGCCAGAACGCCAAGCCATCCCATGAGGAGATAGATGGCCAGCGAAACCCGTGGATGGCGGTAACCGGCTACGCCTTTATAAATCAGGCCGGCGATTGCGCAGCTCCAAATGGCGATAATCAAAGCCCAGGCCAGCCATCCTTTGAAGCAGAGCAGGGAAAAAGGCGTGTAGGTTCCGGCAATCAGCAGGTAGATGGCGGCATGATCCAATATCTGGAAGAGATGTCGTGCGGGTGTGCGGACAAGGGAGTGATAGAGCGTGGAGACGAGATAAACCAGCACGAGAGTGGTGGCATAAACGGCACAACTAATCAATCGTAGACGCGACCCGCCGGCAGTCAAGTAAATAATGTAGACAGCGCCAAAGATGGCAAGAATTAAGCCAATGCCATGTGTGATGGCATTGGCGAGAATCTCGGTCAGCCGATGTTCATGCTCCATGATATTTGGTAGCTGCAAATTTAAACGCCTCCGCCGATGGAATTATAAAAATTGGAAGGGATAGATTCAATAAAGCCTGTAAGCCAAACCGACACTGATTCCCATCGGCTGTAAATTAGTGCCATAGTAATACGGCAGGTAGTGGTATTCAAAGTCTATGGCGCGCAGCATAAACCTGCGCGAGAGCCGCACATCCGCGCCACCACCCATGGTGTAGTCGAGGAAGTGCCCGTAGCCCAGATTTGCGCCATAGCTGATCTTCGTATCAGTGATCAGAAATTTACCGTAGGTATTGAACTTTCCAAAGCGGTGAATCGGAAGACGCGGGCCAACGCTGTAATTGATTTGGGATCCGGTGCCTAGATACTTATTGAAAGTCAGCCAGCGTATCTCGGCCTCCACCTGAACCCATTTACGGAACTTGATGTCCATGTAAGTGCCGGCGCCATACAAGGTATTCGGTGGGTAATCGGGCTTGAAAGCGGAGCCAAATCCGCCTGCGTAGATGTTGAATGGACCCTCTCTGGCGTCTTCTACTACCTGTGCCTTGGTGGCGAGAGTTGATAGCAACGCTAAAAACAGAAAGGGTATAGTCAAGAATTTCATCGAGATCATCATTATTCCTGTGGGGTACAGTCGAACACTAGCAATTTTACATACTTTGACTGCCGCAGGCATGAATTAGATTGCCTGATTTCATATTTTTTGTCTGGATATATATTTCGATTGGATGATTGCTGAATCGGGAAACAAAACAGCCGGGAATAATAATTCCCGGCTGAAGGATGCCTGACAGGCAAAAAGATTGTTGCTTACTCGGAGGGTGGCGGAGTCGTCGTATCCGGAGTCGTTGTCGGTGTCGTTGTGGCAGGTGTTGTTGCCGGAGTCGTCGTATCCGGAGTCGTTGTCGGTGTTGTTGTGGCAGGTGTTGTTGCAGCTGGTGCTGTTGGTGCTGCTGCCGGAGTCGTAGTTGCCGGCGTTGTTGCATCGTCTGTGGGCACTGCTGCGCCAGGACCGAGCTTGCTGACGTCGTAACGGATCAGCTTGAAGAAGACCGGAGTCACTTCAAACGGCATCTTGTCACGCGCATTCATCGGAGCATAACGACGTGCATTCAACAGGTGCACCTTGTCATCCCACGGGTCGGTTTTGAGCCAGCTTCCCAGAGGGAAAGCAGGAATCTGGGTCAGGTCGTCGGGGTTTATCTTGGGCGCCATCTTTGCCAACTCGTTCAGCCAGGGTGTTCCATCCGCCTTCAGCATCGAGTCGCCAAGCTTAGGCGTATTGATAGCCTTGAGGACTTTGCCACGCTCAGCGAGCTGGGCATAGTAGAGGCCTGCATTCGGCATCTTATCCTTGTACATGGATGCGTTCATCAGATCCATTGCCTTTTTCGAAGCTTCCTCATTGTCATGGTCTGAGTGATACATGTTGATTCGCTGGAAGGAAGATTCGTCAGGGAAGAGCAGACGATCGTTGAAGGCGTAACGCGTATCAATGTGGTGGCCCATGACGATGTGCGAAAGCTCAAGTGAGATGACCGAGGCGAAGGACTCTTCGTTCGGCATCGTGTCAATGAGCCCCTTACTGATGAGGATGGTATTGCCGACTGTTGTGGCCTCGATTGTATTCGAGAGCAGAATGCGGCAATGAACTGGATCAGTGAATTCAAGGTTGCTGGGCACCGCGAGGTTGGTGACAATCTGCTCGAGGTTCTTGTCAAAGTCCGAGGGAGGGGCCAGAAGACCGGCTTCGACCAGACGGTCAAGAACGTTATTTTCGGCCTGCGTGATCCATGCGCGCTGTGCCTGAAGGGGCCCGACGTCTTCAGAATCTTCACTCTTGTCGACAACCTCATCAACCTTCACGCTGACGTTCTCGCTGTCGCGGGAGGGAAGAGTGAGTGCATAGCCCCAGAAGTGTGTCTGGGCCTTGAGGCCGACTGACTTGCGGGCTTCAGAACGCTCGGTTTCTTCAACATAGATGGCAACCGGCAGCCAGATACCAGGCTGTACATTGAGGCGCCAGCTATCAAAGTGGAAGTAATACTTTGAAGAGTCAACCTTGCCGGAGCCAGTATAGGTTCCATTGAATCGGACGATATTGCCATCCTGATCTTCAATCCATACGCGGCCCGTGAAGCGACCCTGGCCGCTGACCTTGGGGCGCACATCGAGAACGACGGTCCGCACAGAACCGAGGAACTCGCGACGCACGTAGCTGAAGCTGTAATGCTGCTGGTCATAGCCTGAAGGGTCAACAAACATCATCTGCATGAAGCCTGTCGGCGAGTAGGTGAATTTTTCCAGTCCGAGTATCTTGGTCAGATTGGTTATAGAAGCGAATGAGTTCTTGAAGAAGCCGCCACTCTTGCCGTTCTTGCCCTTGGCCTTGGTGGCACGAGGCTCATAAGCCTTGTCCATGAATATCTTGGAGAAATCGACACGGCTGAGCGTGTAGTAATCCTCAACCGGCACCATGTAGAGCTTGACATCGGGACGAGTGTCCTGAATATAAGTCTCAACGAGCGGAGTACGCTCCTTGATGCTCTTGGTCAGAACCTTCTCACGTACAATCGACTTTTCAACCAGGGCAGTCTGCTCGGCGGTTAGCTGATGCAAGCGAGCATAGCGCGGCTGCTTCTTTTTTGCATATGCGCAGGTTGTGCCCATGGCGATCAATAGCAGGGCGATGGCGATCTTTCGAAACATCATGTCAGGCTCCTAAAGAATGAGGTCTCAACTGTTTTATCTCTTTGTGGTTTCCCGAAGGGGCTGGAGTTCCCACCAGAGACTATGTTTGATTAAAAATGCAGCCAAAGCAAAACTCGCTAGGCCAATTGGAACGTAATCCTAACCGTGGTTGTGGAATCTACCGGTTTGCCGTTCTTGGTTGCAGGCTTGAATCTGTATATCTGAACAATACGCTTTGCCTGCTCGTCGAGTCCATGACCCAGACCTTGCACAACGTCGTGGACTTGCACCTGACCAGAAGCGGTAAAGGTGACTCTCAGTACTACCACACCTTGAATTCTCATCTGCTTTGCTTCGGATGTGTACTCAGGCGCTGGTGCGTAAGTGAGCTCAACACTGGATGAACCCGCTTCAACGGGTGCAGCGGCGCGAACCGGCTCAGCTGATTTCATAACCAAACCGGCCGAGGCAACCTGACCCACAGGTGGTCCGGAATGTCCGTTTCCTGTTCCCTGGCCACCAGGAATTCCCGCAGAGGCCACTCTGCCTTGCATGCCGGCATTCGATCCAGGCTTGGTTCCATTGCCGATACCGGCTGAACCCACAAGACCTTCGGGCGCCTTCACTTTGCCAGTATTGCCGCCATAAGGATTTCCGATAGCAGAAATTGTCGCTGCCTTTGTCGCACCGGGATTAGGCATCACCCCTACAAGACTTCCAAAGTGGACATTCTCGACCTTCGGCTTCGCATTCGGCGTCAATGATGGAGCTGCTGCAGTCAGCGCCGCCTTAGGCTGGGGAGCCAGTACTACGGCTGGCTTGGCTGCAACTGGGGGAAGCGGGGTAACTTTGGCTTCCAGCTTGATCTCTGGCTTCGGCTCCGGCTTGATCTCCTGCTTGGGAACGATAATCTTCTGCTGTTCCAGTTGAATCTTGGGTAGATCTGGCGGTTTGATCTCCGGCGGAGGCGGCATCTTCACCTTAACCTCTGGTGGCTTTGGTGGCTCTGGCTCTGGCAGAACAAGCAGGGTCTGCTCATACTTGCGCTTGTCGATCTCTTTCTTGGTGATGACACCAAGTACTACGATCAGCACAGCAAGGCAGGTATTGATGATCGCGCTGATCACGAAAGACCCTGGCCGCCGCTCAGGCGGAGGGAGAATACCAAAGGTCTTAGGGACGTTGTTCGGATTGTTTGGCATATCTCTTTGTCCTCACTGAAGGCCGATTAAACGGTACTGTTTCAACTGCAGGCTGTAGCCGGATTTAAGCCGATACGGCCTGGGTTATGTGACTGGTTAGTCAGCAATTCAGGATAAAACCCTGCTGATTCTATGGTACACGATTCCTGACTCTGCAAGCGAAGTTTTGGTGTTGCCAATCTTCTCTCTTGCTTGTACGTACACCGTTCTAGTGTAACGGTATACCAAATGGTTCAAAAAAGGACAGTATATTTTCGCCTACCGGTATTTGGTTTGCTATTAGTCAAAACCAGAATACAAAAAACTCAGTTGTGGTCATGCAATCTGATTTCAAAATCAAGCAAGACAATAGAGTTGTAGTTCAAGACTCATTACTGCCCCGGCATGGGTTATGACTGGCTCCCGGTGGGCTAATACTTCAAGTGCACCAGGTCCATAAAAGACGAAAGCATGAGCTCTTACGCTCATGCAGGATTGATGTGTACTTTTAAGAGTTTAATCTATCTGAAAACCGACCTCCAGAATCAGTAGTTTAGTGTTGAATTACTTTGGTAATTTTTTCGTGCGTGCTGGTGCTTTTTCTTCGCTAAAAACTTATTCGGCATTGCGCTGAACTCATGACTACGAAAAAACTCGCATCTGAAGTTTTGACGCTATTCATTCACCGGAACTTCACTTGTCACTTGTAATTTGAAGCTTGTCATTGCATTTTCCGGCAGGCTACTTGCTCTTTGTATCGCTGGCTCGATAAAGTGATTCATTGCGGAAAATTTCCTGACGCAAGTTTGAACCCGTCCAAGGGACCGCGCACCACTGCCTTACTTTGAGGTTTTTAGACATGGCATCATCTTCCGTCCCACCGCCAGAGAACCAGGATCTGGATTCCGTACTTCGCGAAAATCGTGTTTTCCAACCTCCCGCAGAGTTTGCCAAGTTGTCACACGTCAAAAGTCTGGCAGATTACGAAGCCCGTTACAAAAAATCCATTGAAGATCCTGAGGCCTTCTGGGCCGAGGCCGCGCGCGAGCTCGATTGGTTTGAACCGTGGACCAAAGTGCTCGACTGGAATCTCCCCTGGGCCAAGTGGTTCGTCGGCGGCAAGCTCAACATGAGCTACAACTGCGTCGATCGCCACGCCCTCGGCACGCGCGCCAACAAAACCGCCATCCTGTGGGAAGGTGAGCCGGGTGAGGTTCGCAAGCTTACGTACGCTGAGCTTCACGCAGAAGTGCAGAAGTTCTCTAGCGCACTCAAGGCGCTAGGAATCAAAAAAGGTGATCGTGTCGCCATTTACATGGGCATGACACCGGAGCTCGCCATCGCACTTCTTGCCTGCTCACGCATCGGTGCCATTCACTCCGTTATCTTCGGTGGATTCGCCGCCACTGCCATCGCCGACCGCGTTAACGATTCAAGCTGCGTCGCTATTCTTACCCAGGACACTAGCTATCGTCGTGGCGCTGAGATCAAGCTCAAGCAAATCGTCGACGAAGCCGTTGCTGTTTGTCCCACTGTAAAAAATGTTGTCGTCTACAAACGCTCCGGCAGCTCCATCAACATGCTTGAGGGTCGCGACCACTGGTGGCACGATCTTATCGCCAAGGCAGATCCCGTCTGCCCAGCCGAGCCAATGGACTCCGAGGATCCGTTATACATTTTGTATACTTCCGGCACCACCGGAAAACCCAAGGGCCTCGTCCACACGACCGGCGGCTACGCAGTTCAAACTTATCTCACCAGCAAATTCGTCTTTGACCTCAAGGAAGACGACGTCTACTGGTGCACGGCTGACATCGGCTGGGTCACTGGGCACTCGTATATTGTTTACGGCCCTCTCGCCAACGGCACAACAGTTGTAATGTACGAAGGCGCTCCAAACTTTCCGGACTTCTCACGCTTCTGGAAGATTATTGAAGAGCACAAGGTCACAATTTTCTACACCGCTCCGACGGCCATTCGCGCATTCATGAAGTGGGGAGACGAGCACGTCGTCAAGCACAATCTCGATTCGCTGCGCCTCCTTGGCACTGTTGGCGAGCCCATCAACCCGGAAGCGTGGATGTGGTATCGCGAGAAGATCGGCGGCAACCGCTGCCCCATCGTCGACACATGGTGGCAGACCGAAACCGGCAGCATTATGATCGCTCCTATCCCCGGCGCCGTTCCCACCAAGCCCGGTTCAGCCACGCGACCCTTCTTTGGTATAGAGCCAGCCGTTGTCACGCGCGAAGGCGAAGACGTCCCTGCCGGTTCTGGTGGTCTGCTTGTCGTCCGTCATCCCTGGCCCTCCATGGCTCGCACTGTCTATGGCGACCCTGAGCGCTACCAGAAAACTTACTGGTCTGATGTTCCGGGTTGTTACTTCACCGGCGACGGCGCACGCATGGACGCTGATGGCTACGTCTGGCTCATGGGCCGCGTCGATGACGTCATCAACGTTAGCGGTCATCGTCTCGGCACCATGGAAGTTGAATCCGCGCTCGTCGCTCATCCTCAAGTTGCTGAAGCCGCCGTTGTTGGCCGCCCCGATGAAATCAAGGGCCAGGCCATCTCCGCCTTCGTTACGCTTGAAGCCGGCATCGAGCCAACTGAAGCTCTCAAGGACGAACTCAAAAAATGGGTCACCAAAGAAATCGGTTCACTCGCGCGTCCTGATGACATTCGCTTTACCGAGGCGCTGCCCAAAACCCGTTCCGGAAAAATCATGCGCCGCCTGCTGCGAGAGCTTGCCACTCACGGCTCTATCAAGGGTGACACCACCACCCTTGAAGACTTTACCGTCATCGCCAAGTTGCGCGAGGCTGAAGAGGGCTGATTTCAGCTTGCGCAGGTCGCGCTCATTGCCAAAGTTGTGCTGGCTAACTTACGGCAAACACGCAGCGTGATGGTGCGGTGCGATATGCAGCATGCCTTCCAAAGCGGTTTCTCGATTTCTGTACTCCGAAACCAGTGCATTCAAGTGGCCTTTACAACAAGAAAAGGCCGCCTTGCAGAATGCTGGTGAGTATTGGTATTTGAGAACCGCTCAAAGGATGCAGTGGCAGGGCGGGAAAACATCTCGCCATGGACTGAAAAGAAATCACTCTTGCGAATCCTTTCATGCATATGGTAGCGTTACCCGTGTTTTCTATACCGTAGACTCTGTTTGCGGAATGCTGTTTACCCAAGAGTGAACTGAATTAAATGGTTTTCTGTTTGGGAACATCCGCCTGCGGGTCAGTTGGCAAAAGATTTTTTAAGGAGATATTCATGCGAAATCGTATCTTTATGGCGCTGGTTTTGGTCTGCTCTATGGCATTAGCAGGCTGCAGTAGTGGTGGCACCAAGAGTATTGTGCCCCCACAATCAACCGTTACCAGTGTGAATACTGCAAGCACGGCTCCGAGTACGCCTCCTACGGGCGGCTTCAAGCAGTTGGTGGTTTTCGGCGACAGCTTGTCGGACGACGGGGCCTATACCCTTGCACCGCTCTCCGTTTATAGTGCGCCTCCGTTTAATATTCCGTTTACCGGATTGCCTTATCCGGCAGGCGGGCAATTCACCGTTAATGGCGAGGCAACTGGCAACTGGACTAACATACTCGCCAGCGACCTGAGTATCGGCTTGTCGCCAAACCTGATCGGTTACGGTACTCCTTTGGGTGTGCTCTACCTCGGCCAGACCGGCCCCACACCAACCCCGACGTACTGTGCCTTCAGCGCGCCCATTTCTTCAGGACTTGCCGACTGCACCAACTTCGCGCAGGGCGGTTCCATGATTACCAATCCCAGCGGCATCGGGCACACCTCAGGCGCGCTCACCGTTCCGGTGGTGGCACAAGTTCAAAGCTATCTCGCGCAGTTTGGTGGCAAGTACAACAGCAGCCAACTGGTGACGGTGTTGGCGGGCAATAACGACATCTTCGTGGCTTTGGATACGCTGGCCGTCAATGAGGCCGGAGGCATGTCTTCTTTGCAGGCCATCGCTACGGCTGATGCGACCGTGGAGCAGGCGGCGGACGACTTGGCGGCCCAGGTAAAACTCATCACCAGCAGCGGTGCGACGTATGTGCTGGTTTTCACCTTGCCGGATTCATCACTGACCCCGTTTGGCCGCGGCTTGCCTTTTACCGGAGCTTCGCCTGCGCAGACTCCGCCCAACGGCTATGTGTGTGACAACACTCAGATATTGACTCCCTGTTATTTTCTCTCCAGCCTGGTGCAGATATACAATCAACGTCTGCTCAATGACCTGCAAGGCCAGCCGGTGAAAGTACTCGACGGCTACAGCTTGCTCAATGCGGAAGTCGCGAATCCGTCGCAATTTGGATTCACCAATGCAACAGAGCCGGTTTGTGATATCTATGGACCCATTTTGTCGTCGCTAGGCAATTCATCCTTGTTCTGCAATGCAGATACATTGGTTAATGGCCTTGATCCGGCGACTTCGCTCTTTGCCGACGATGTTCATCCCACCCCAGCTGGCTACCAGGTCATTGCCGGTGCCGCTTTGCAGTCCATAAAGAGTTTTGGCTGGGCTCAATAAGCAACGCGGCATTCATCAGGGTATCCGGGATGAACTTATGCTATGACCTTGCGATTCACCCGGATTGTCTATTGAATTGAATGAAAGTGGAAATTGACGATTCATTTCTTGAAATCAAAACGGTTGGCGTATAGAGCGCCGGCCGTTTTCCTCCCTCAGGGCCTTAAGATCTGAAACCTGGTCCTTAACTGCCAAAAGTAAACACGACAAAGGCCATCTGCTGCGCGAGCTAGACACACACGGCTTCATCAATGGCAACACCTCCATGCTTGAGGACTTCACTGTCATTGCCAAGTTGCGCGAGGTAGAAGAGGGCTAAACGACTTCAGGAAAAAATTTCTAATTTAATGCAATGAAACGGCCGATGCGAATTTCGCATCGGCCGCTTTTTTAATCCTTCAGAAAGGTTAGAAGTGGTAAACAACTCCGATAGCGCTCTGCACATTCGAGTAGCGGTGCGGAGTGTAACCGAGATTTGCGGCGCCCTCGACAAATGAGGTAGCTACGCGGTCACCGCCTAATCTGATAGAAAAACGCGGAGTGAGCTTGTACTGCATGTAAGCTCCAATGTCGTTTGAAATGGAAATATTCGGAGTGCCCACAAAACCTGAGCCGCCTGTGTGCGAGATGCCGACCAGCAAATGCACGCCGCCGGAGACACGCTCATAGAGCGTCGCATGCACATCCGGGCCTGCAAGAATCTGCGTGTAGTTGGGGCTGATCCCTGTCACGCTTTGGTTCGTCGAAGCAAGGCTGTAACTCATATTCGAGACTTGCGCATTGATGCCGAAGTACTTGCCCCAGTTGCGTGTCACGCCTGCCTGAAAACCAAGCAGAAGGCCGTGCGAGTGAACAAGCTGGTTTTGCGATGTAACTGCCGGCCCGACAAAAATATCGTAGCGTGAGGGCTTCACGTTGGTATCGGCAGCATCTACAGAGGCTGAACTCTGCGCTTGGGCACTGAGGGTAAAAAGCAACATTAGAAAAACGGCTGGAAAAACAAAGGCAAACTTCCTCATCAACTGAAACTCTCCTCAGCGGGGGTGATTCCCGTACATCTATAGACTAACTGGTCACACCTGCTTCCACGAAGCAACGAAGCCTCAAACAGGTGAATATCGCAGATCTCCCGTGTGCATTCAAGCCGATTTAACGTTGCTGCAACTGAATCGGTTGATCAAGCTGCACATCGCCGCTCTGTGTGTTCTTCAGTGTGACGGGCACGCCGCCGGAAAGATAGCGGTCAAGTACGCCAGCTTTCGCCCAATCCAGGCTCCAGCCGTCCTCAATCGCCAAAATAATGTACCGGCCCGGCGCAACATCTTTCAGACTGAAGCTCCCATCGGAGTCCGATTGGTCTCTGCGCACCAGCGCATGCAACGCGGCGGGATTTTGCGGCACCAGCACCACCATTGCTCCCGGAAATCCCTTGCCATCCTTGAGCACCAGGCCATTCACCTTCACCAGTCCCTGGGCCAGAGTCACATCCATTCTTAGTGATTTGTCCTGCACGTTGATGTCGCCGCCCGGTGTGCTTTTGCCGTTGATGGTGATGGCGAGTGTTGCAATGTTCTTCTCACCACTTGCCGCCCATAGCGTCCAGTGTCCCGGTGGAACATCGTTAAACGAGAAGCGCCCCTTCTCGCTCACCGTGCGAATCGGTTCAATCGGCTGCGAGCTGCCGGTTTCTTCAAGCGCCAGAGTCAGCGGATCTGGCAACGGTTTTTCTGAAGCCGAAAATAGAGTTCCACTGACGGTGATCGATTCCTGTCCACTCGATGCGTCAATCTGCTCGCTGTTCTGAATGTCCATAGTCACCGTGCGCGGCGGATTGCCATCTTGAAGCGTATAGCGGCCCGGCGCTATGCCGGTGAACTCCGAGGGCGCACGCCCGTGCGCACTTTCGGGAACCAGAATTTCATTCTCTGCCGGGGCGCCAAAAATCAGCTGCGTCAGTTGCGGCGGTGAATACGAATCACTCATGGCCATCGTGCGCAACTGCTCATCTGTCAGCGTCAAATGCAGCGCCGGAACCGCATACAGCGTGATGTTCGCCTCTACATGATTGCCGCCTGTGATGTTGATCGCCGTCGCCGCTGATTCATCTGTCGTCGAGTCGTAGTAAGTGACTGGATAGGTCACATCAAGCGCGTTGTTCGTTTCTGCGCTGTCATCAACTGGACGATTCATGATGCTGCGTGCCTGCGCATACCAGGGCGTGGCCGTAACGGCAAGCATGTAATCGCCCGGCGCCAGGCTGCCGAACTCGTACGCGCCTGTATCATCCGTCTTCTCTGATATTGGCGAGGTAATACGCACTCCGGTTCCGTGATCATGGCTGCGCGGGTAAAGCCGCACCGTCGCATCGGCCACCGGCTCGCCGGTATCCACCATCACCACGCCGTGAATCAACCCTCCCGGTGTCATGCGAAATGTCAGATGCTCAACGTCGAGGTAGACCTCTGACCCGGTCTTTGATCCCGTTACTATCGCCGAACTGTACTCCTCATGTTCATCAAAAAAAGTAGTCCGGTAGCCGCGCTTGGCCGCGGTCAGTTGATACTTGGCGGCGTCGAGATCCTCAATCGCAAAGTGCCCCTCACTGTCCGTAAGCGTAGTCGCCAACGTGTGGCTGTCACTCTCGGCAAGAAGTGAAATTGTGGCGCGCTGAATAGGCTCTTCAGTGACGGCATTGATCAGCGTTCCGGCGATGCGATATTTGTTCGGTGTAGTTGGTTTAGGCGTAGCGTAGCGCGGAGCGGATTGCGCTGAAGCAAAAAATGCAACTGTCGCGAACAGAATCAGCGGGCGCATAGCAAGAATGCGACGGAGATGGAAGTTTGCGTGCGTCATTTCTCCGGCAACTCCAATGCCACTTCAATGGCCGATGACGGTCCCAGCGTGACAGCCTGGCCCGTGAACTCCTGAAGCACTTGAGGATTGTGGTACTCAAATTCTCTCGGTGATGTGAAGGTGTAAATGTGATAGTTGCCCGGGGTCAGGCTTTCAAGTGTCGCCGATGCGCCGGAGCTGGCGCGCAGAGTCATTGGACTCACAGTTGCCGCTGAATCAAAGTCGGGCACAACGTAAACGGAATAAGAAGTTTCAATGCCGGGCATGATGAATGACGCACCAAAGGGAAGATCCAGAGTCAACTTGGCGCAATCATCGCGCAGCGTCAACTCAAGCGGCGGCGGCGCGGCCGATGGGCTCAGTACCAGCGGCTCGCGTGCAAGATCAGCACCGCCAGCCGTGAATGAACCAACACAAACTCCGGAGCGCTCCGGAGTCGCGTTGGCCCAGTAACGGCCCGCAGTTCCGGGAATAAAGGTGATTGACTCCAGCATCGCGCTTCCGAACTGAGACATATCCTGTGCCGGCCCGTTGGCGTGGGCGAAATTTACAAAAACCGGTGGCGCGGCATTTCGGCCGCTGCCGGATTGACGCAACACTGAATCAGGCAATCGCAAATGAACAGTAATTGGATCAACGGGCCCAATCGGCAGACTCAGATTGTTCACCGCATGGCCTTCCACGGCAAAGGTGATTGCACCCATTCGAAGATGACTGGATACGTCCTGAGTCGACGCCATATTTTCCAGCCCTGAAAGATACATTATGTAAATTCCATCTGGAAGCTGGGTGGTTATTTGATGTTTTTCCTTGTTGTAATCAGCCTGGTACGGCGCTGAATTTCCACTTTCATCCGTGATCGCGATCATCTCCATATGCGAGTTTTGCGCTTGTGCCGCCTTGTCAACCTGGGCTTCAGCGCGGGGCACGTTCACCACAACCGGATGAAAAGTTTCAAGCGTCAGATTCATATTTGCCTGTACCTCTTCACCGGCCTTCAACTGAATTTGCGCGCCACTCAAAAAATCATGGGCCTCCGAGTAGTAAGTAGCAGGGAATCCATTCACGGGCAAGTGAATGGAGTTTGCATCGTTCGAAGCCACAACGATTGTCTCCGCATCCTTCGATGGCAAAGTGTGCAGCATGTAAGTGCCCGTGGATAGCCCTGCGAATCGATAGTTGCCGCTGCTGTTTGTTTTCGTTGTCGCAACGTCGCTCCATTGCGCGCGCCCATTGACAATATTTTTTCTAATCAGCTGCACGATGATGTTCTCAGCAGGATCGCCCGTCGAAAGCTCAATATGACCGCGTATCGCCGAGTCTGGAGTCAGCGCGAAGGTCAGCTCGCCCATATCCGGCGTCACAATCACGTTGCGCTCAAGTTCGCCTCCCATGATCAAATCGACGCCGCGATCAACGCCAGAATTTTCGCCGCTGAAGCCGGGCTTTTTAATTGAAAAAACCTGCGGCCCGGCAGCCAGATTCGCAAATTCAAATCGACCCTCGCCGTCAGTGAGTTTTGCCGAATTTGCGTCGCCCTCAATGGCAACAAGGGCGCGCGCGAGGGGCTCGCCCGTGGCTGAGTTGATCACCATTCCGCGAACAGCAGTCCGCTGGGCAGGTGTTTGCGGCGTTTGAGATGGCTGTGTCTGCGACTGAGCTTGTTGAACGTCAGTCTGTTGCTGAGGTTCCTGCGCGTTGTTTTGAAGCAATGAAAATGACAAAAACAAAAAAGCAATCGACCACCGGATAACTCCGACGGGAGAGAATCCTCTGCGATTGCTTCTATCGTTCACATTCACCAGCCTATAAGGACGGCTCATTTGCCTCAAGGGAAGCCATGACTCTTGTATAAAGGACGCACTCAACCCGGGAATCGTTTCCCCGCGCATGATTCAGCGCCCAATTCAGCCTCAATCTAATCACGCTCCAGATACCAGGGAATATTGATGACGATAATGCGGCGATTTCCTTTCATCAGCAGAATCACTTTGAGCAAATCGGCGCGGCGATTGTGCAGCATATTCTCCCACCAGTGCCGCACAACGAGCTCAGGTACCAGCACGCACACCTTGTGAAACTCGCTCTCCTTCTCGACCGCCAGCACATAATCCACCGTTGGTTGAATAATGTATCGATACGGTGAGACTTGCACAATGAGTTTAGGCACCGGTTTACCTGCCGCGCGCAGCGGAGCTGCAATCTTCGCCTCCCAATCTGTCTGAATCTCATCCGGCTCTTCGCCCGTTTGAACATGCAGGCAACGAATATCCGAGCTCATAGAGAGCGCAAAAGAAAGCGCCTTTTCGCTGATGCGGCTCCAGCGGTCAATCGGCAGCACCACGATAGGCTGAGTAATTGCCGCAGAAAAAATCGGCCGGTCAAGATCAATCTCCTTCGCCACGCGGTCATAATGCTTCCGCACCATGCGCATCACAATGATCATGATTGGAATCAGCAGTGCCGTAATCCACGCGCCTTCGACGAACTTCGCGACGAGCACCACCAACGTCGTCAATCCCGTCGCCACCGCGCCGATTCCATTCACAAACATGCGTCCGCGCGCTTTACCCTGCTTGTGCCAGTGCACCACCATCCCCGCTTGCGAGAGCGTGAACGCCATGAACGCGCCAATTGCATAGAGCGGAATCAGACGGTCCGTTACGCCGCCAAAGGTGATCAGCAGAATCGCCGTCAGCGCCACCAGAACATAGATTCCCCACGAGTAGAGCAGCCTTCGCCCACGCAGTAAAAAAATGTGCGGCAGATAATTGTTCAGCGCAATCGCGCGCGTCAGGCGCGGAAAATCCGCAAATGCCGTATTGGCCGAGAGCGCCAGCACGATCAGCACCGACCCGATTGTCAGGTAATAAAACCACCCATGCCCCATCACCGCGCGCGTCAGCATCGAGAGCACGCTCTCATAACCCGGCCCATAGGGATTCGTCGCCGCAATTCCATACGACCTGCAGAGCATCGCAATCCCCAACAGCAAAATAGCCAAAAGCGCAATGATGATCGTCAGCGTCGACTTCGCGTTTTTTGTCGCCGGCGCACGGAAGGCCATCACGCCATTGCTCACCGCCTCCACGCCGGTCATCGCCGTGCAACCGGATGCAAAAACCTTTATCAGCAGCCAAAGCAGAGTCCACTTCGACAAGAGCAGTGTAGCCGCAGGAACGGCAGGCAACTGCGACGCAGGCATCAACGGCTGCGCAACTGAAGCGTGAATCACATGCCATCCACCCACGCCAATCACAACCAGCAGCGTACCCACAAAAATGTATGTTGGAATCATGAAGACCACGCCTGTATCGTGCACGCCGCGCATATTCACCAGCGTCAATAGCGCGAGCACACCCAGGCACAGCCAGAGCGTATGTGGTTGCAGGCTCGGCGCCGCCGAGATCAGCGCGCCGACGCCAGCAGAAATTCCCACAGCCGCCGTGAGCGTGTAATCAATCATCAGCGCCGCAGCCGCCAGCAGCCCCGCTTTGTCGCCCAGATTTTCGCTCGCCACGGTGAACGACCCGCCGCCGTGCGGGTAAGACTCAATCGTCTGCCGGTAACTGAAGTAGACAATAATCAGCAGCACCACAATCGCAACGCTGATCGGCACGATGTAATGAATGCCGGCCAGGCTCAACGGAATCAGGAGCGTCAGTGCGGCTTCAGGTCCGTATGCAGCAGAGCTCAGTGCATCCAATCCAAAGACAGGAATTCCTGCCACTGGCCCAATCTGCTCGGCGCGTTCTTCGCTTGTAGCCAGCGGGCGGCCAAACAACATATTGATAACAGGCGCAATCAATGCCATAGGGGGGAAGTTCCTTTGCTGTTCCTTCAGTTTTGCACTGCCATTTTCAAATTTACGGTTTTGGAATCCTGCAGCAATCTCCTGCATCCGCCGGCTCGTTGCTGCCTGCATCCAGCACCACTTTCCACTCACCATTTGGCTGCTTTCGCCAAACGGTCATATAACGCCCGGTCGTCACAACAGGGAAGCCGTTCACATCAATGCTGCGCCCCTCAAAATGTCCCCATGTGTAACCCATATCGCCACTGGGCCCCATCAGTTCGTCTGTCGGAGTCCAAGTGAGCTGGTACTGTTTGGCTGTCCAATTTGTAATTTTGTTGATCGCATCACGACCCTTTGCCGGAGCGCTGCCATTGCCCAGAATCACTCCATCGTCGGCCATCCAATCCGCAATCGCTTTGCCCCCGCGCGCCGCCACATCCTTGGCAAAACGCGCTTCCAGATCCAGCAGCAGAGCTTTGCCCGGTGTCAGCGTCGGGTCACTCAGCATCTGTGACGTGGCAGTGCTCTCACTCTTGGTTGGGTCAGGAAGCTGCCCCAGCGCTGTTGGAGCCGTCAGAACAGCCAGGCCGAAAGCTGGAACAAGTACAAACTTCAAAAATGAACAATAAATTTTCATCCGATGCATAAAATCATCCTCAATTGAAGAAACTTCCTCCACAGAATCGTACTATGGCGATACGCTAAGCCATGAAATGAGTCAAACAACCGAAGTGATGAAGGAAATGGACGCGCTCCAATGCCGGGGTCGCCAAATTGTTATACTTGTAGTTGCGTTAGAAATACCCTTGCCGATGGGGTTTACTGGTATTGATCGGAGTCCGCAGCAGGATACGCGGCGAAAGGGAACGCATGGCAATCTTACTTGAATCCATAAACTCCCCGGCCGATCTCAAGCGCATGAGCGCTGCCGAGATGGACCAACTGGCAGAAGAGATACGCGAGTTTCTGGTTCAGCAGTTATCGCGCACAGGTGGTCACCTGGGGCCTAATCTCGGAGTCGTCGAGTTGACCCTCGCTCTACACGCGGTTTTCAATACGCCTAAAGACAAAATTCTTTTTGATGTCAGCCACCAGGCTTATATCCACAAGATTCTTACCGGCCGCCGCGAGCGGTTCGGCACCATTCGCACTGAAGGCGGTTTGAATGGCTTCATGCTGCGGACAGAAAGCGAGCACGATGCTTTTGGCGCAGGTCACGCCGGCACTGCATTGAGCGCGGCTCTTGGAATGGCCGTCGCGCGCGATATGTCTGGCGGTGATGAGCATGTCATTGCCGTTGCGGGCGATGCAGCCTTCACCAACGGAATCACCTATGAGGCGCTCAACAATATCGCCGAGCACACCAAGCGCATGATAGTTGTCCTCAATGACAACGAGTGGTCCATTGACCGCAACGTCGGCGCCATCGCCCGCTACTTCCATCGTGTAGTTACCAACGAGCATTACAAACACTTGCACGATTCAGCCGCAAAAATCATCGCACGCATCGGCGGCAAAACCGCAGCCAAAGTTGCGCGTCGTGCCGAAGAAGCGGCCAAAGGCTTCCTCTGGCCCTCGATGATGTTTGAAGAGTTTGGCCTGCACTACTACGGCCCCATCGACGGACACAATCTTCCGCTGCTCATTGAGACCTTCAATTTTCTCAAGACTGAAGACCGCCCCGTCCTCCTCCACGTTCTCACTCAGAAGGGTCGCGGATTTCAGCCGGCGATGGAGAAGCAGAAAAAATTCCACGGCCTTGGACCCTACGATCCTGAAACTGGCCAGACTCCAACAACCGTGCCCACATACGCGGAGTCCTTCGCCAACACACTTTCAAAGCTCGCCGACAAGAATGACAAAATCGTCGCCATCACCGCTGCCATGCCCAATGGCACCGGACTCGATCTCTTCCGCCCCAATCATCCAACACGTTACTTCGATGTGGGCATCGCGGAAGAACACGCAGTCGTCTTCGCCGCTGGAATGGCCACCGAAGGCTACCGTCCCGTTTGCGCCATCTACTCCACCTTCCTGCAGCGCGCCATTGACCCCGTCATTCACGACGTCTGCCTGCAAAAGCTCCCCGTCGTCTTCTGCATGGATCGCGCCGGACTCTCCGGCGACGATGGTCCCACACACCACGGTCTCTTTGACATCAGCTATCTGCGTGGAATTCCCGAACTCATCATCATGTCGCCCAAAGATGAGGATGAACTCGCCGACATGATGTTCACCGCCATCGCGCATGACGGTCCATCAGCAATCCGTTATCCGCGCGGCGCTGTCGTCGGCGTCAGCTGCAAGCCCGAGCCGAAGCAGCTCACAATCGGCCAAGCGGAGTTGCTGCGTGATGGCTCTGATGTTGCCATACTCGGCCTCGGACCCATGTCTGCAATGGCCAATGAGTTAGCCGACCTGCTCGAGAAAGATGGTTTCTCCGCAGCCGTCATCAATCCGCGCTTCATCAAACCTCTCGACATCAACATGCTGAAGCGTTTCTCTGAACGCGTCGCTGCCTTTGTCACCATTGAAGATCATGTGAAGATGGGCGGATTTGGTTCGGCTGTTCTTGAGGCACTTGAATCCATCGGCTCCAAGGTTCCTGTTGTGCGCATCGGATGGCCTGATAAATTCATTGAGCACGGCAAGGTTGATTCACTGCGCGCCAAAAATGGACTTACGGCTGCCGCAGCGCGCGACGAGTTGCTCCCGCTCCTTGCAACCCGCCACAGCAACATACTGGTCGCTCACGAATGATGAGGTTTAACAAAATTGAGCGCAGCCACGCGCGCTCTGGTTGCCGGCTGCTCGCTATTGCCCGACTGCGCACCAGTGTCGCAATTGCACTTCTGCTCGCATCGGCTGCGTCTCTCCTCGCTGAGGCTCATAACCGCAACACGCAACCGCAAAATCAATCATCAACTTCGCCCGGTCTTTATATCCCCATCGTGCTTGTCGGCGGAACCGTCATCGATCTCACTGATTGGGGCCGCTCTGCGCACGACCTGCACGATGCGGTTGTCATCATTCGTGATGGGCGCATCTCTGAAGTCGGCCCGCGCTTCGCCATCACTGTTCCCAAAGGCGCGCGCGTTATTGATTGCACCGGCAAGTACATTATCCCCGGCCTTGTCGATGGCTATGCCGGATTGAGCACTCAAGGCCAGGCAAATGCCAACCTTTATATGGGCGTCACCACTGTCGTCGCCGTCAGCGATGGCCGGCGCGGCCCTGTCTATACGGCGGCCAATCCGGCGCCGCACATCTATCTGATGGACTCCATTGGCACTACCGACAACTGGAGCCTTCTTGCCCGGCAGCCGGAGTGGTCCAACATGCTCTATGAAGGGCAGCATCCGACAGAGTTGGCACCCGAAGAAACGGCACGACAGCTTGCAGCCACGGTTCATCTGGGCACACGAGTCGTAAGACTCGGCCATAACCTCACCGCAGCAAACACCCAGTGGATCATCACTCATGCCCATCAATTGGGCCTGGTAACTTATGGTGAGTTTGTTTCTACTCCTTACCATGTTGGTATTGAAGCCGGTGTTGACGCGCTCCCCGAGCTCGCGCGTTACGGCCTCGGTGTTGTTCCTGATGAGTTGCAACGTCCCCTCGTTGAAGACCCTGATGGCTCCGCAGCTCTTACCGCCTACGATTACTCTGAGCGTCTGCCGCCCACCGACATGCATCTGCATAGCTATGCAAAGATGCTCGCTACTCACCATGCGGCGTTGATGCCGATCTTCAGCGCTTACTACCTGCAGCTTCCTGACCATAGAAACCTATGGAAAGAACCTGCTGCTCGGCTTCTGGATACTGCGCATCTCTCCACACCTCCGAATCAGGCCACCGGAGAAATTGATTACCCCCTCTCGCCCTGGACCCACCGGCTGCCAGCTATCTCCCAACGCTGGATGGAAGAAAGTCTGCGCAAAAAGGCCGATCTCTCCGCATTGAGACTGTGGCGAATCAACCAAGAATTCTTCTACGCGGAGCCGCATTATCTGGCTGCAAGCGGCACCCCGATCGGCGGGACCATGCCCGGCATTTCCATGCACACCGAATTGGAACTCCTGGTGCGTCTGGGACTTTCTCCGCGCCAGGCTTTGGCTGCGGCCACCAACAACTACAGCCAGGAATTCGGGTGGAATGAGCTTGGAGCTATTCTTCCCGGCCGGCGCGCCGATTTATTGATTCTGGACGCTGACCCAACCGAGAATATCTGGAATGTGCGGCGTTTCTCAACACTCATTCTGGATGGAAACATGATCGATCGCGAATCTCTGCTGAATCTGAAGAGATGAACTTCAGATTCAATGCGCGCGTAACGCACAATGCGCTTCATGAATCTAAATGAAATGAAATCATGTAACAGAAATCATAAGGGCAAGGAAGAGTTTCAATGAGCGGGCTGAAGAGCAGGCAGGGAACAAAACGGCATCACAACAAGGGGCTGGTGCTGATTGCCTCGTACAGCCTATTGAAAGCGACGCTGTTCCTCATTGTCGGCATCGGAGCCATCCGCCTGCTGCACAAGGACCTCGCCGACGAGATCCTCAATTGGGTTCACGAGTTGCGCGTCGACCCCACAACCCATCTCATCAACTCCATCCTCGAGCAGGCTTCAATCGTCGATGACAACAAACTGCGCGACTTCAGCATCCTCGTCCTCGGCTACGCCGGACTCAATCTCCTTGAAGGCATCGGCCTCTACCTCGAAAAAGTCTGGGCGGAGTATCTCACCCTCATCATCACAGGCTCTTTCCTGCCGCTTGAACTCTACGAGCTCATTAGGAAGCAAACCTACTTCCGCGCTGGACTTCTCGTCGTCAACTTATTGGTGCTGATCTACCTCAGCATCATCGTCTTTACACGCAGGAAAAAGATGGACGCGGAACTTTAAATCAATAATTTTCACGCAACCCTGCAGTAATTCGCTTTTTGTTCCCCTATACACCAATTTTGGCGCCTGTGCATGCACCAGTTGTGAGGCTTGAACCAAAGTAGATACTGCCCGCTAAATCTTGTGGTTTTATGCCTGTTTCTTGTCTATATGTAGTGTTTTTTGCTGAGATTCAGTTCTGTTTCGATCCCAAACAGGAAATTTCCTCACTAAGGCCCCACTTTTCCTCTGGAATTGCATTTCCATTTAACCTATATTGGGTCAGGAAGGGACCAAATGGGAGTGAATGGGTGAGTATGAAGCATAACCCAATCGAAATTTCCCTTACAGGGTCCAGAGTACACCATGAGCGAGTCACCTGAAACCCGGAATGTTGGCGAACCTGAGTCATTGGGCCAGGCAGCGGGTCAGGGTGCGTTTCAATCCCTCGCTGAAGAATTAGCTCTCGGCTTCGTCGGCAATCCCCAGGCCAAGATCGACGAGCGCGGACGTTTGAAGCTTCCCTCCGAGTTCAGGGAGTTTGTCAGCAAGAAGTACGGCGAAGGTTTCAAGGCCTTTTATGTGACCAGCACCGACGGCAAGACGGGCGAACTCTACCCCCTCCCCGAATGGCACGCACACATGGCCAAAGTTTTGACGATGCCCCGGATGCACCCATCGCGCGTGAAGTTGCTGGCCAACTACACCCGTTTCGGCGACAAGGTTGAGATGGATCCCCAGGGCCGTATGCAGTTGCCGGAGAAGTTGAGGCTCGAGGCTGACCTCACTGGCGACGTCAAGGTTTCAGGCGAAGGCAGTCTGCTTCGCATCACCAGCGTGAAGCGCCTGGACGAAGCAGCCCAGACCGACGCGCTGAACGCGACGGATTTCGAAGCACTCGCAGAGTTTGGGTTGTAACGAGTTTTGAGGGAAATCCCCTCAGGGGGGACACATGACGACCAGTAAAGCCCGCCATGTGCCGGTTCTTTTAAATGAGAGTTTGGAATTCCTCGCTGTAAAGCCCGCAGGAACTTATGTGGATTGCACATTAGGCCTTGCCGGGCACGCATCGGAGATTCTCAGGCGGCTGGGGCCCAAGGGAAGGCTGATCGGTTTTGATCGCGACCCTGAAGCCTTCAAGTTAGCAACCGAAAAGCTCGAAGCAATCAGGACGGGGCTCGGTACGGAAGCCGCAGAGATGACTCTGATCAACGAAGCCTTCAGCACCATCGAAGAGCATGTTGAGCCGGGCTCAATCGACGGGCTGATTGCCGACTTTGGAGTCAGCAGCCTGCAACTCGATGAGGCAGCGAGAGGATTCAGTTTTCAGGCAGATGGTCCTTTAGATATGCGAATGGATACGCGCAAAGGACGCACTGCCGAACAAGTGGTAAATGAGATGGACGAGCGCGAGCTTGCGAATCTTATTTACGAATACGGAGACGAGAGGAGGAGTCGGAGGTTTGCCAGAGCAATCGTTCGGGCTCGGCCGGTAACAACTACGGGGCAGTTAGCCCGTATCATTACCGGTTCGGGCCCAACGATACATCAGCCAATCCACCCGGCTACCAGAACCTTTCAAGCGCTTCGTATTTATGTGAATCGGGAGTTGGAGGAGATTCAGGATCTGATGATCGCAGCACCGAAGGTGCTCAAGAACTCCGGAAGGTTGGCAGTGATCAGCTTTCACTCTCTGGAAGACAGGATTGTGAAAGACGCGTTGCGTGATGGCGCGAAACTGGGACGTTGGGAAGTACTGACAAAGAAGCCGCTGGTGGCAAACGAGGAAGAGAAGCACAGTAACCCTCGGTCACGCAGCGCAAAGTTGAGAGCGGCAATAAAACTCGCCGCCCGGAAGGGGTAAATACGATGGCAGCACAAGCGATGACAATGCTCGATCTCGGGTTTAACAGTTGGGATACGCGGGTCGCCTCACACAATATGGCATTGCTGGCGCAGCAGCGAGTGCGTCGTCGCAGCATGCGCACGCCCGAGTGCCCCTTTACAAAATATATTGATAACTCCCGCCTGGTGAAGGCGCCTGATCCGGCCCGCGAGCGCGAGATGCGCGTCTTCTCCGTTGTCGCGGCCATTTTCCTCGGCCTTGTTCTCGTCTACGGTTTGCAGCACTTCTACGCAATTGAAAGCGGCTACCGTGTTGAATCAGAGAAGCAGCAGCTTGAACAGCTCCGCGAAGAGAACCGCCAGCTCATGCTCACCGAAGCGCAGTTGACGCAGCCCGGCCGCATTGACTCGATGGCGCGCGAGATGGGTCTAGCCGAGCCTCAACCCGATCAGATTGTCCGCGAATCCACGCGATCTGAATCAAGCGCACCTTCTTTGGCCCAGATTGCACCGCCTCAAACACCAGCTACTATGGTTCGGTGAAGCCGTGTTTTGTATTCGCAGGTACCCCAAAAGCGAAGAAAAAACGATGCGGGGGGGGGAGGGGTGGCTGTGAAACTGTGCAACTGTGTAACCCCATTGCGAACAATAAAAATTGGCTGGTTGCATCGTGGCACAGATGGTCGGAATTATCTGCAATCCAAATCAGGCTGCGGCAGATTCACGGCGCCACCGAGGGCGTTCTCACTCGAAATTGATCTCAAAATCAGGGCGCATCTTAGCGCCCTGATTTTGCGTTAAGCTATCGAAACATCAAGCATCACGGGCGGAAGTGAATGACCGGATTCACGCAGACCAACTCGACGCAACCAAGCGCCACGCGCATCGTGCCCATTCGTACTGCCCGCTTCTGGATCATCAGCGGATTCTTTGCCTTCTGGGTCATCCTCATTATCGGCAAACTTTTCATGCTTCAAGTCGTTCGCCACGCCGAGTATGTAGAGAAGGCCGGCAAGCAGCAATCACGCACCTTTGAAGTCGCACCCCGCCGCGGAGTTCTCTACGATCGCAATCTGCGCGAGCTCGCCATGACCGTTCTGGTCGACTCCATCTATGGCGTTCCCAGCGAAATTGAAGACAAAAAATCCGCCGCCGTCCAACTCTCCGCCATCCTCCACACCGATCCCGATGATACGCACACCACGGAATCCGAGATCGGCGACCGCCTTGAAAATGCGCACAACTTCACATGGATTGCACGCCGCGTCTCGCCAGAGACAGCAGCCCGTGTGCGAGCATTGAACCTCAAGGGCATCTACTTTCAAAAGGAATTTGAGCGATTCTATCCTGACGACCAGATCGCCGCGCAAATTCTCGGCTACGTCGGCATCGACGACAATGGCCTCGGCGGCGTGGAGCAGAAATTTGAATCGCAACTCCACGGCGCGCCGGGGCGCATGTATATTGCCCGTGACGCGAACGGTCGTGTCTCCGGCTCAACCGCACAGGAACCTGAGCCAGGGCGCAATCTGGTCCTCACCATCGACGAAAATATTCAATTCAAAGCCGAGCGCGCGCTAGACCACGCGATGGAACGCACTCACGCACTCAACGGAACCGTCGTCGTGCAGGACGTGCACACCGGACAAATTCTCGCACTCGCCATTCGCCCCTCTTTCAACCCCAATGATTTTCGTCACACCTCGCCTGAGCTTTTGCGCAACCATGCCGTCAGCGATGTTTACGAGCCCGGCTCAACCTTCAAGCTCATGACTTACTCAGCCGCACTTGAATCGCAGGTCGCCAAGCCCGATGACCCCATCGATTGCCAGGGCGGGCAAATCACACTTGCCGGACGCGTCATTCACGATGACAAAGGTGAGCACTACGGCGTCATACCCGTCCACAAAGCTCTTGAAGAATCAAGCGACGTTGCCGCCGTCAAACTTGCTCTGAAGGTCGGCCCCGATCGCTTCTACCAATTTGTGCGTGACTTCGGTTTTGGTTCGCGCAGCGGCATCGAACTCCCCGGCGAAACTCGTGGTCTCTTGCAGCCTGTCAAAAGATGGAGTGGCTCTTCGATCGGTTCCATCGCCATCGGTCAGGAAATCGGTGTCACGCCTCTGCAACTCGTCTCCATGGTTTCAACGATTGCTAACGGCGGCACCTATCTTCCTCCGCACGTCCTCATGCCTGAGCAGCCTGCATCCGGATTATCGCCCACAGCTCAGCCTCACGTCGGCCCCGGAGAATCCCTCATCAATCCGCTTCCGGCTGGAGCACACCGCGTCATCTCCGAGATGACCGCAGCACAGATGCGCCAGATGATGGAAGGAGTCGTTCTCTATGGCACTGGAAGACAAGCCCAGCTCAACGGCTACTCCAGTGGTGGAAAAACCGGAACCGCGCAGAAGATCGACCCCAGGACTCACACTTATTCGAAGACGATGCACATTGCGTCGTTTGTAGGAATTGCGCCCGTCAACAATCCGGTTATCGCTGTTGCCATTGTCATCGATTCACCCAAGGGAGATTATTATGGCGCAACCGTCTCCGCTCCAGTTTTCGCTGAAGTTGCTCAAGCAGTCCTCGAGTATCTCGGCGTTCCGCACGACATTGAAGTGCGCAAGCATGTTGCGACTCCGACCAAAGACAAACACGCCGTCGTCGATGGCGGGGAATCAAACAACGGCGACGTGAACGCGCTCTTTGCCGCCGCCAATGATCTGCCTGAAGACGATCCACTGCGCCAAAACGGCGATCAGGCCACATCTGCGAACGCGCCCAACACCCAGAAGAACAACACCAAGCCCACTGAGACGAAATCGAATCGACCGCAGTCAAAGAACACAAGCGCATCCAGCACAACCGATGCAGCCGCAACCAAGAATGCGCAAAAGGTCAAAGTGCCAAAGTTTATCGGCCTTGAAGTGCGCAAGGTCATGGAACTCGCTTCAAGTGCCGGCTTGAATGTTCGTGTTGTGGGCAGCGGCAAAGTGCGTGAACAAGCACCGGCGGCAGGAACCATGGTCGCCGCAGGAACGCAAATTGTGGTCAAGTGCGAGCGGTAATTTCTCAGGCGAATTTGTTGAGTCATGTTGTAGAAGTCTAGAATCGAGTACGAATCGAGCATGAAATGTTTTGGAATGACCTGAAGTCCGAAGTCGCATCAGTTGTCGCAATAGGTGACCGCAGAGAAGCTCTCACCGGCGTTGAGTATGATTCGCGCCGCGTGAAGCCGGGCGCGGTCTTCGTCGCGATGAAGGGCGGCTCGACCGATGGAAATCGATACATTGATAAAGCCATATCCGCTGGTGCGGGAGCCATCATCACCGACTCCGCTCCCACGGTCGATCACCTCATGGTCTATCAGCCCGGTCTTCCAGTTCTTGAAGTGGAGCATGGCCGCCGAGCACTTGCCGAAGCATCGCGCGCCTTCTTTCAGCATCCTGAACTCAAGCTCAAATCCATCGGCATCACTGGCACTAACGGCAAAACAACAACCGCCTTCCTCACAGAAGCTCTCCTCAACGCTGCCTCTCGCAAGAGCGTTCTCATCGGCACCATCGAATACCACATTGCCGGGGTCACTCGACCCTCCATTCACACCACACCGGAATCGCGCGATCTTTTTGAGTTAATGGCCGAGGGAGCCGAACTGGGCGCAACCGAACTGGTCACTGAAGTCTCAAGCCACGCCCTCGATCAGGGCCGCGTCTACGGCCTTGAGTTCGATGTCGCAATCTTCACCAATCTCACGCGCGATCACCTCGACTATCACCGCACCATGGAGGAGTACTTTGCCGCCAAGAAACTTCTCTTCGATGGTTCTCGTTATCGCGGCCCTCGTGTGGCCGTCATCAACGCGCACGATGAGCATTCAGAAAAGTTGAGTGCAGCGGCCAAAAAAGCTGGCTCTGAAATTCGCAACTACGGCATTAATAACGGCGACTGGCGTGCCGAAAACCTGAAGTTGATTCCAGCGGGCGCAGAATTCGATCTCAAAACTCCCGCCGGTTCAGCCAAAGTCCGCTCCAAACTTGCAGGCGAAGTGAATGTACTCAATCTCCTTGCAGCCTTCACCGCAGCTCATGCACGCGGCGTCGAATTTTCCGCGCTCATCACAGCCATCCCCAATCTCCAACCTGTCCCGGGGCGTTTTCAAACCGTCGATGGTGGGCAGGATTTCACCGTCATTGTCGACTACGCACACACCGACGACGCTCTCATCAATCTCACCGCGCTTGCGCAGAAGATGAAGCCCACACCGGGCTCGCGCGTCATCACTCTCTTCGGCTGTGGTGGCGATCGCGACCGCACCAAACGTCCACGTATGGGTCGTGCGGCAGGAATGGGAAGCGACCTTGTCGTCGCCACCAGCGATAATCCCCGCTCCGAAGATCCTTCCGCAATCCTTGCCGAAATCATCCCCGGCTTGAAGGAAACCGACGTCGAATTTCTCGTTGAGCCGGATCGCGCCAAGGCAATTGAAATTGCATTGACTCAAGCAAAGACCGGCGACATTGTTTTGATTGCCGGCAAGGGCCATGAGACGGAACAGATTCTCGCTGACCGTACCATTCCATTCGACGACGCGGCCGTTGCTCTCTCAGTTCTGCGCACAATCCAGAAAGCCGGTGCCCAATGAAGCTGACTTTGGCTGAAGCCGCCATGGGTGCAAACGCGGCGCTTGAAGCTCCGTCCTCAATTCCGCACGCGGGCGAGCTCATCGCCAAGGGATACTCCATCGACTCGCGGACACTTCAAAGCGGGGATCTCTTCTTCGCTATTCACGGCGAGCGCTTCGACGGTCACGATTTTGTTTCCGCAGCCATTGAACGCGGAGCAATCGCCGCAGTTGTTGCGCGTGCGCAGTTGGCATCGCTTCCTGATGCTGCTCTCGCCGCGCCTCTGCTCGTTGTCGACGACACACTTCTCGCACTGCAATCGCTCGCCTCTCTTGTGCGCCGTCAATGGGGCAAGCGTTTGGTCGCTGTCACCGGCTCAGCGGGAAAGACCACCACCAAGGACGCCATCGCCGCCGCACTCAGCGCAAAGTTCAACGTCCACAAATCAGAGGGCAATCTCAATAACGGCTTCGGCCTCCCGCTGCAATTGCTGAAGCTTGAGCCTGAGCACGAATACGCGGTCATTGAAATGGGCATGAATCACGCGGGCGAAATTCAATCGCTAGCGCGCATCGCCACCCCCGACTGGGGCGTTGTGACCAATGTCGGCACAGCGCACATTGAGAGTTTTCCCGACGGCCAGGATGGAATTGCGCGCGCAAAATTCGAACTCATTGCAGCCCTGCCCCAGAATGGCGTTGCATTTCTTAATTGCGACGATCCATATGTCGCGCAATTCGGCCGCAATTTTCCCGGCCGCGTCTTCTATTTCGGCGCTGCTCCCAGCGCAGTTCTGCAAACCACTTCGGTTACAGAAGACGAAACAGGAGTCCATGCCGCCTTCCATTGGGATGGGCAAGCCGGCGCATTCACTCTGCCCATGGTCGGTATGCACAATGCAACTAACGCGCTCGCTGCCATGGCCGTCGCAATTGAAGCCGGAGTCGATCCATTCAAAGCCGCACTCGCAATCGAATCTCTCAAGCCCGGTGACAAGCGCGGCGAGACGCTCGCTGTCAACGGCGTCACAATTCTGAATGATTGCTACAACTCGAACCCCGAGGCGCTCAAGTCGATGATTCGCTCGCTGGCCTCACGCAAAATTTCGTCAGGCGGAAGAAGAATTCTTGTCGCAGGCGAAATGCTCGAACTCGGCGCTCAGGGCCCTGCGTTGCACACAAGCTGTGGACGCGCAGCCGTAGAAGCCGGTCTCGATCTTGTCGTTGGTGTTCGCGGTAACGCAGAGCATCTTGCCGCCGCAGCCTGTTCCTCGGGAGTCTCCGCATTGTTTCTCGCCGACGCTGAAGCCGCAGGAAAATGGATGAGTGAAAATCTCCGCAAAGGTGATCTGGTGTTGCTCAAAGGTTCGCGTGGAGTCAAACTCGAACAGGCATTATCCATCTACCTCGATCACAAATCGAACTGAGGTCAACTCATGAAACTGCGACTACGCCGCATCCTCTTCGCACTGGCTCTCTTACTCTTGCCCTTGCGCACGGCTTTCGCGACTGAGTGGAACACCCCCATTGCCCCATTCAAAATCGCAGGCAATCTTTACTACGTCGGTAGTGTGGAGCAAGCCGCATACATCATCGCCACCAACGAAGGCCTCATCCTCATCAACACCGGCCCTGAATCATCCGTGCCATTCCTCAAGAAAAACATTGAGTCGCTCGGCTTCAAGTTCAAAGACATTCACATGATCCTCATCAGCCACGCCCACTACGATCACTGCGGCGGCGCGGCACTCGTCAAGCGCATGACCCAGGCCCAATACTACGTAATGGATGCTGACGTACCTGCCGTAGAATCCGGCGGCAAGCGCGATTACCAATATGGCAACGACCCCTCAATGCAATTCACGCCCACCAAAGTCGATCACATTGTCCACGACGGCGAGCGCATCGTATTCGGCGGCGTCCGACTCAAGGCGCACCTCACTCCCGGCCACACCAAGGGCACAACTACCTGGACATTCGATCTACTCGACGAGGGCCGCACTCTCCACGTCGTCATCGTTGGCGGACCATACGTAAACGCCGGCGCAAAACTTGTCAGCAACGCCGCATACCCTAAGATCGCCGAGGATTACAAGCGAGGATTCGCCACCCTCCAAACCCTCCCATGCGATCTCTTCCTCGGCGCACATGGCGCGTACTTCAACCTCGACCAAAAGCTTAAACGCTTCAACTCCGGGGACAAGAACGCCTTCATCGATCCCGACGGCTACAAAGCTTTCATTGCTGATCGTGAAGCCGATTTCACCAAGCAACTCAACGCGCAACAGAAGTCCAAATGAAGGCAGGGGCAGGGAATTGGCGAGGTTTTTCAGCCTTACTCCCCGCCCTAGTAAAATCGAAGTGAAACCGCTTTTCATCACGCTGGAGGCCGCTTGCTTTACTGGCTTTTGTACCAAAAACTTTATCCGTCTTTTCACACCTTCCGAATCTTCCACTACCTGACCTTTCGGACGGCCTTCGCATCACTGACGGCGCTGCTCATTACGCTGCTCATCGGTCCTTATGTCATTGAAAAACTCCGCGAATTTCAAATCGGCCAATTCATTCGAGAAGACGGCCCCGAATCGCATAAGAAAAAATCCGGCACGCCAACCATGGGCGGAGTCCTGATCCTCGTCGCCATTATCATCCCCACCGTACTCTGGTCCGATCCCTCAAATCCATTTGTCTGGGTCGTCGTCTGCTCCACACTCGCTTTCGGAGCCATCGGTTTTGCTGATGATTACATCAAAGTAGTTCAGCGCCGCAACCTCGGCCTCACCGCGCGAACCAAACTCTTCTGGCAGGCTGTTGTCGCCGTCGCCGTCGCCGCTTCCCTCATTATCCTGCAGCAATTCCGCATCTTCTCCACCGTGATGACCGTTCCATTCCTGAAGCAGTGGCATCCCGATCTTCTATGGCACTGGGCCGGTACCATCCCTTACTTTGGCTTCCTCGCATTTTTGCCTTTCGTCATCTTCGTCGTACTTGTCCTTGTCGGTTCTACCAACGCCGTCAACCTCACGGATGGCCTTGATGGCCTCGCCATCGGCTGCACCATCATCGCTGCTGGAGCGCTCACTGTACTCACTTACCTCAGCGGCCACATCGTCTTTTCGGACTACCTTGAACTCCAGCGCATGCCCATGGTCTCCGAACTTACCGTTTTCTGCGGCGCTATGGTCGGCGCTTCCATTGGTTTTCTTTGGTACAACGCCCACCCGGCAGAAATTTTCATGGGCGACGTCGGCTCGCTCGCTCTCGGCGGCGCGATCGCAACCGTCGCCGTCATCATCCGCCAGGAGCTGCTCTTGCCCTTTATCGGCGGCATCTTTATTCTTGAAGCGCTCTCTGTGATGCTCCAGGTGGGCAGTTACAAATTGCGCAAAAAACGCATTTTCAAGATGGCCCCAATCCACCATCACTTCGAGCAACTCGGTTGGGCTGAGTCAAAAGTGATAGCCCGCTTCTGGATCGGGGCGCTGGTGTTTGCTCTCTTTGCACTCACTACACTGAAACTGCGTTGATTAACGGTACTGAAATACCAATAAGGTGCAAAAATGAATGCACCAGCAGTTGAAAAGGTAAAAGTATGTCAGATGTAAAAGGTAAAAAAGTTCTCGTTGTTGGCCTCGGAAAATCAGGCCTCGCCGCGGCTCTCTTTCTGCGCAAGCGCGGAGCCCAGGTCACGGTCTCCGATATTCGCAGCGCCGAAGCTCTTGCGCGCGACATTCCTGCGCTTCTCGAAGAAGGAATCATGGTCGAAGCCGGCGGTCACGGCTTGCTCACCTTCCGCCGTCAGGATCTCATTGTCGTCAGTCCCGGTGTCCCCATGGATACTCCCGAGCTCGTCCAGGTGCAGAGCTTCGGTCTCCCCGTCATTGGCGAACTTGAACTTGCCGCACGCTACCTGCGTGGACAAATCCTCGCCATCACCGGTTCCAACGGAAAAACCACCACTACCGCACTCTGCGGAGAAATTTTAAAAGCCGCAAGCATGCCAACACTCGTTGGCGGCAACATCGGCGTCCCTGTCGTCTCTCTCATCGATGAAAGCACCGACGAAAGCTGGAGCGTGCTTGAAGTTTCAAGCTTCCAACTTGAGAGCACTCAGCAGTTCCGTCCCCGCATCGCCGTCATTCTGAACATCACCCCCGATCATCTTGACCGCCACGGCAGCCTCGAGAACTACACCAACGCCAAAGAAAAAATCTTCGCATCACAAACCGCCGACGACTTCCTTGTTCTCAACGCCGACAATACCCACACCGCTGCCGCCGCATCTCGCACTAAATCGCAGGTCTACTGGTTCTCAATCGAGCATCCGGTCAAGCAGGGCACATGGGTTGAATCTGGCCACGTCGTGTACCGTTCCGTCAAAGGCGCGCCCATAGAGAAGATTCTTCCGCTCAGCGAAATTCCACTCAAAGGCGATCACAACGTCGAAAATGTGCTGGCCGCCGCCTGCGCCGCGCGTCTCGCCGGAGTTCCCGCAGAAACAATCCGCAGCGCAGTCAAAAACTTCCGCGCAGTCGAACACCGACTTGAGTTTGTCGACACTATTAACGGGGTCGATTACTACAACGATTCAAAAGCCACCAACGTCGACGCGACTGCCAAAGCCATCGCCGCTTTCCCCGGCGGAATCCATCTCATCCTCGGCGGCAAAGACAAGAACTCCGATTATCGCGAACTCTCTCCGCTGCTTCGCGAGCATGTTCGCGCCGTCTACACAATCGGTTCAGCCGCAGCAAAAATCGAATCGCATCTGCGCGGCGTGATTCCTATTCAATCCGCTGAAACCCTCGACAAGGCCATTTACGCCGCAGCCAACGCGGCGCGCCCCGGCGAAATCGTCCTCCTCGCGCCTGCCTGCTCCAGCTTTGACCAATTTGATAACTACGAGCAGCGTGGCCGCACATTCAAAGATCTCGTTCATCAGCTCAAGGATCGACTCGTATGCCCCGTCACATAGGCGCCGACAAGTGGATCTTTTTCTCCACGCTCATGCTGGTCGTGGTCGGCCTCGCCATGGTCTTCTCCTCTTCGGCCATCACTGCCCAGGCGCGATTCAATTCACCTTACACTTTTGTCGGCAAACAAGCGCTCTGGGCCCTTTTCGGCGTCCTCGCCATGCTTGCGCTGATGCGCGTCGATTATCGCCGCTTCAACACCAAGGGCTTCCTCTATCCCGCTCTCGCAATCACCACGCTCCTGCTGGTTGGCGTTTATTTCTTTCGCAACTCGCACAACACGCACCGCTGGATTCGCTTTGGCAGCTTCTTCACCTTTCAACCTTCCGAACTCGCCAAACCCGTTTTAGTCTTGTTTCTCGCCTGGTTTCTCTCCAAGCATCTCGACCAGATGAAAGATTGGAAGCACACACTTCTGCGCGCCATTGTGGTTCCCGTTGTATTTATTTTGCTGGTCGTTCGAGAGCCTGACCTCGGCACTGCGCTTGTTCTCTCCGGTGTCACAATCATGATGCTCTTCCTCGCCGGTATGGAGTGGCGCTATCTCCTCGGCATTCTCGGCATCTCGCTCCCGCCGCTCGCCGCGCTTCTCATCCTCGTTCCCTGGCGCTTCAAACGTCTTCTTGTCTACTTCAATCCAGACTCTGACCCGCAAGGCGCGGGCTTCCACATCAACCAATCGCTCATCGCTGTCGGAACCGGCGGAATCACAGGCCACGGCTACATGGAAGGAATTCAGAAGCGCTTCTACCTTCCTGAATCAGCCACCGATTTTATCTTCGCCAACATTGCCGAAGAACTCGGTCTCATCGGCGCAGTGATTATTATTTCTCTCTTCGTTGTTCTCGGCGCGCGCGGCTTGCGCGCCGCTCTGCGCACTCGCGATCCGTTCGCCCGCCTCGCCGCATTCGGTTTGACAACAGCAATTCTTCTGCAAGCCTTCTTCAACATCAGCGTCGTCCTTGCTCTTTTGCCAACCAAAGGCATTCCGCTTCCGCTCATCTCCTCCGGCGGCACCTCACTGTTCTTTACTCTTTGTGGTATCGGAATTCTGCTCAACATGACGCGCGAAATCGATTAAATTTCAAAAGCATTGAAATTGTTTTCAGAGGAATTTTTTGGCTCAACTCAAAATTCTCATCGCGGGCGGAGGCACTGGCGGGCACATTATCCCCGCACTCGCCGTCGCGCGTGAGCTCTCCGCGCGCTACCAAGCCGAAATTCTCTTCGTCGGCACCGCGCGCGGACTTGAATCCCGCCTTGTCCCCGCCGCCGGTTTCAATCTCCGCCTCATTGAAGTGGGCCAATTCAACAACGTCTCGTTCCTCACCCGCCTGCGCACACTACTCGGTCTCCCCGGCAGCATCTTCGCAAGCTCACGACTCATCAGCGGGTTTCGTCCTCACGTCGTTTTCGGTGTCGGCGGTTACGCTAGCTGGCCGGCAATGACCGCTGCAATTTTGCGCGGGCTTCCTACCATGGCCTTTGAGCCTAATGCAGTTCCCGGTCTCGTCAATCGCATCATTGGCCGCTATGTCCGTCGCGCCGCAGTCAATTTTCCGCAAGCGGCGCATTGGTTTCATGGCGCTGAAGTCACAGGCATTCCTGTCCGTCCGGAATTCTTCTCGCTCGCTCCTCCGCCCTCATCGCCGCTTCACTTGCTCGTCTTTGGTGGCTCTCAAGGCGCGCGCGTCTTCAATCAAGCCCTGCCAAAAATCGCACCCGCGCTTCTTGCCGCCATTCCCGGCCTCACCATTCTCCATCAAGCAGGCGCGCGCCACTCTGAGTCAACAGCCCAGGCCTACCGAGACTCAGGCGCCGATCCCGCCCGCTGGCAAGTCAGCGCATTTCTCGACGACATGCCTGCATGTTTCTCCTGCGCCAACCTTGTCCTCGCTCGCGGCGGCGCATCCACAGTTGCCGAACTCGCTGCAGCAGGGAAGCCGTCTCTCATTGTTCCCTTTGCCGCCGCTGCTGACTCACATCAACTCCGCAACGCCGAAGCGATGGTCTGCGCTGGCGCCGCCGAATTGCTCGAAGAGAGTGCTCTCACAACAACGGAAAAACTCAGCGGCAAACTGATTGCGCTTCTTCAGAATCCATCCCGCTTGAGCATGATGGGTATCGCAGCCAGAACTCAGGCCCATCCTGAAGCTGCTGAACGCATCGCCCAAATGCTCGCAGAATTATCCGAAGCCAGAAAATAACCACGCGCATCCAATCCCAATTCATTTGCGCCAAAACAAACGGCCCATCTGCAGTTTTGCAGATGGGCCGTTTCTATTACAGTCGATTTCAGTTTGAACTCGACTCCGTACTTGACTCTTACCGGTGTCCGCCGCCGCCACCATGGCCGCCGCCACCGAATCCGCCACCATGACCGCCGCCACCGAATCCACCACCATGACCGCCGCCACCGAATCCACCGGCGTGTCCACCACCGCCGTAACCACCGGCGTGTCCACCGCCGTATCCACCAACGTGTCCACCGCCGTAGCCACCGCCATGACCGCCACCGTAGCCGCCACCATCACCGCCGTAGCCGCCACCATATCAATCTCCGCCACCGTCGCCGCCTCCAACACCAAGTGAGCCACCTAAGCCGCCACCGTAG
>VFSW01000640.1_pt1 | contig 51792 bp, 58 predicted proteins | sample 5358111 | NCBI WGS metagenome assembly VFSW01 (sample SAMN11554181, study PRJNA540505) | mine drainage metagenome | isolation source: sediment from site ElyBrook_90M | place: USA: Ely Copper Mine, Vershire, VT | collected 2017 | reverse complement strand
GCCCCCGACAGTCTGGGCGGTAGCAAGTGCGGGGGGCGGGCACGCGGGGGCGCACGCGGCAAGGGCTAGACGCCTTATGGTTAAGGATTATGGTTAGGCAATATGGTCAAGCTTTATGGTTACGCGTATGGTTAGAAATTATGGTTAATTATGGTTAGCCTTTATGGTTAAACTTATGGTTAGAATTTATGGTTGGGCTTTATGGTGAATCACATCCGGCTGTCGCCTGCGTCTTTGCCCGCGAGCCGGCCGCCCCGAGCGGCGACTGGGCGAGGTGAACGAACCGCGGGGATCCACTGTTGCCGGCAGATGCCGCTCCGGCCGGACACGACCCGAGCCAAGACGACAGGCCTGCAACGGCACTCGACCTTGCAGGCTTACCGCGTCGAAGGGCTTGCCTTGCTCACCCGGTACAGCTTTGCCGAACCGGCCTGCTTGAACTCGAGCCTTTCCAGGTCGACGAGGCAGTCCAGGAAGCCGGCCAGGTACATCCGGTCTATCTCGGGCCGTATCCGTTCGTGGATCTCCTTGATCATCATCCAGTCGGCCTTCGCGGTCAGCATCGACTCCACTTTCTGGGCCAGCTTCTCGTTCAATCCCAACCCGGAGCTCGGCGTCGGCTTTTAACGGGCTTTCAGTTTCGATTTCGATTTCGAAACCGTCTTCGATGCCGGCTTCGGCTTCTGTGCCGGCTTTCCTGCCGGCTCCAGCTTCGGGCCTGCTTCCGAACTCGGGTCCAAGTTCGGGCTGGCCGGCAGAAACGGTCCAAAAAAAAGAGACGGTGATTGTGATTATCAAGGGCAAGCCTATGTGAACGAGCCGAGACTTCACAGAGCCATAAAACGGGCTGGTTTTTGGCCTCCGCGGGAAGGCATGGGGGACTGATTTGACGACGGGGCGACTTGCCGGTCAGTCGCCGCCGATCCGAGGCGCCAGAAAGAGGCGAAGCGTCGACCCCTGCTCGTTCAGCTTGAACTCGAGCTTCAAGGGCCTCTTGGCCCCGTACTCGCAGACAACGCTGTCCGAAGCGCTCGCCACGGCCTTTGAAACGTTGAGGAGGTACGATATGTTGTAGCTTGCCTGGGCGTTCTGTTTGACATTGAGGCTGAGGACCTCGGCGCTGTCCTTGTACAGCTGCACGGTCGCCTCGCCGGCACTACCTTTTCCAGAGAAGGAGACGGACTCCTTGAGCGAGCTTATGGTCACCTGGTCTGCGACGACGGAGACGTCGCCGAGAACCCTCTCGAAGGCCCCCTTGTCCATCGACAGCGTCACGTCGTACTCCACCTTCGGCAGCGGCGAGATAGCGGAGGCGCTCTCTATCAGGTGCAGCGTATACTCCCTCTTGTAACCGTTCATGAGGCGCAGGAGAAGAGCATCCTCCTCCGTAGTACTCATCTCGATGCTGTCCTTCGCCTCCGACCTTCCGATCAGCTTCACAAAGTCCTCGACTCTTATGGTGAACTTGAAGGGCTTGTCGCACTCGTACCTCTCGAACGCGTCCTTAGGCCAGTAGAGGTCGACGAGCGCTACGTGCGAGGGGTCCATCGCCCTGAAGGTCAGCGCCTCGCCGCTGGCTTCGAACGTGGCCTCTTGCACCAGCGTCTTGATGGCTGATGACACAGCCTTCCATTCCGCTGAGCTTGAGGTCTTCGCGAGAAACAACTACAGTGATCGATTTCGCTCGTGCCCGTCGATAGTTAAGCCTGCTTCCCGGCGGCGCTGTAATGTTGGTGGGTGATGACGAATGATTCTCACTCCTTTCTCCTAGGGACTTGACATTGCCCAAGGTTCTGGTGCTGTCCAGTCTTCGTTTGGTCTAGCATGACATGCATTCGGTACCAAACGACAGCTCGACAGAAGCGCAAGGTTGTTGTTATTATAAATCAAGGCACCGGACCGGTACGGCGAACTTGGAAGAGGGAACGAGCGATCTGATATCATCACTTCTCGTCAATGACAGGGAGGAGGTGTACGACGACAGAGAGCCTGTGATCGAACCCCGGCATGCCGTCAAAGAATTGGTGCGAAGAGGGCGCCCGGTAATTCCAGCGCTTACTCGGCTCATTGAAAGGTACGAGAAGGAGAATGAGGGCAGGTATTACATAGAGTACGTGATTGAGATTCTGGGCAGCATCGGAGGAAATCGGTCCTCGAAATTGATTCTGAGAATCCTCCTCACCTCCAGCACAATCACAAACGATGATGGCGGTTCCATGTGCACCAAGTGGCTTCGAAATCTAGGGGAGACAGCTGTGCCCGCCATTATCAGGTTCGTAGAGGAAAATCGTGACGCGACCTTCGCAGTAATGGCAGTTGCCGAAGCCATGGAAGAAATCAAAGATCGAAGGCTGGTTCCTCTTCTGGTGAAGTTGCTTGGGTATCCGAACCCCGTTGTTGTCCAAAGCGCTCTGATCTCCCTACAAAAACAGGATGACAAATCCGTAGTGTCCCACATCATTCCGCTTCTGAAATATCAACATGAACACCCAGCAGAACAGAGACAGACGAGGGAATTCGCTCTGGGCGCTCTTGAATCGCTACTCAGGGAAGACCAACGCCTGCTGCGACAAATAAAATCAGAACCTGAATCGAAACCCAGGGCAAGACATATTGGACAGAGGAGTTCGGAAGCGCCTACCCATGCCTAAGACCGACTCGAAATAGTCGAGCCTATGCGTCCTTCTTTTCTATGAATCTCCAAATGCGTTTCGAATGCCGCTGCTGTCCCGAGAATATCTGAAACAGTGTATCCACAGAAACGACACTCATGGACAACTCTCTTCCGAACCTCGTCCCTTTCTACCACGAACCACTCATACGGGTCAGTAGACATGGCAAGAGGAGTCCATAGCCTTGCTTAAGAGACCTATTTTACACGCGTAAAGAATCCGCTTGCAAATCAGTTAACAGAATCGGTGACGGCGGATGTTTTTCATTCTCTATCACCCAAGAGCTAACAGTGTCAAGCCAGGTTGGCCATTTAGGAGCCGTGGGTTCTGCCGTTCGAGCTAGGCGACAAGTTCCGTTATCAGTTCAGGGTGAAACTCGAAATGCTTGCAGCCGGTGCAGTACCCGCCGACCTTCTTCATGGTGCGGACGGCTTCCCTGAACTGCATGTAGAGGGAAATGTACGTCGGCGTGTTCTCGACCGGGCATCTGTTGTACAGCTTCGCCGCCTTGAGGTCCTGGAGGAGTCTTTCGGTCTGGTTCATCCTCGCGGCTTCCAGCACTCCTGCCTTCTCCAGCTCTGAGAGCTCCAGTCTTAGGCTGGCCTCGCTGGTCCTTGCCCCCGACGACCGGACCAGGTAGACGAGCTTGTCGAAGGCGAGCAGGTCTCCGTCCAGGATCTTAAGGATCTTGGAGGAGTGCTCCGTGATGGAAGGTCGAGGATGACCGCCCTTCTTGGAACGGTACCCGTCCTTGACGACGGGGTTGAACGGGAGACGCCCGAGTTGGAGACAGGAGGTGCAGACGTAGAAGAGCTGCTCCCACCGATGGGGCTTGAAGAGCTGCACGTAAGCCGCCCTCTGGCCCGTGATCCTTTGGCAGTGACCACACGGAAGGAGCTGGAGCGGCATTGGTTCGTTCAACTGGTCTGTCGTGCGGATTTAAGAACGCTGTTAGGGTGCGAAGGGGTTGTAATTCGGGTGCCAGGATCTATCATGTTAGATAAACACAGCATGCCCCGACGGCTCCTCCACTGCCGCACACCCTCTTGCGAGGTTAGCGCACCAGCTTCACAGGATGCCGTTTCGGCCACCTTTCTCGATGGCCAACCCTCCTGTCTTGTCGACAGGAGAGCACCCGTTGCTCAACCCAGCGGTCGAGTCGGGATCTTCAGGGGGAAAATTGAATCTCTCCACGTGGGAGGAAAAGGGCCACAGAGGCCCGCGTCCCCATATCTGCGAAGGAAACTTCCGTCGGTTACTTCGTCACTACGGCAAGCTCGTCCAGGACTTTCTTGCCCGGGTCGGTAAGGTTGTAGCTCGAGTACGAAGCCTTGCCCTTCCTGTCATAGGTGAAGTTCACTAGCTTCACCGCCTTCAACACGCCGAGATGGTATGCAACAAGCGCCTTGTCCTCCTTGAACCTCTTTGCTATGTCGTTGAACGCTATCCCGGGGTTCTCAGCTATCAGCAGGAAGGCGTCCAGCCGTATCCGATTTTGCAGAGCGCCATACAGCATAAGCTTGCGCTGTGCCTCCTTGCGGCTGATCCCCTGTAGCTTGCTGCTTTGCATGCTGCGAGTCAAACTCTCACTCCCTTGCTCTTGGATATAAGGCTTTTTAATAGTTAAATGCAGTTTTAACTGCTAAGAGCCTTCCATTGCTTATATCTCTCGGCGATTCTGAGGGCTATCTCGTTTGAGGTCGGTAGCCAGTCTGGGTCCTCCTTCCCATCGCGGTACATGTAGACATGACCAAAGACCGCCTCGTGTGTCATGTAGGTGTCTGAAAGATATCCGGATGACGACCCGTAGATGGGGTGATGTCTTCTACCCACCAGCACTCTGAGTTTTGGAGAGGCTCTCGCATCGCTTCGAAGCTCAGTGAACTCAGCGGCGGAACCCCACGACTGGACATCAACGAAGATGAGGTCCACATCCTCTGTGGAGAGAAAATGGCGCTCGAGAAGAGAGGGGGCCAGACCCTCGGGAAGATCGTCTTCCGGGATGAGCGCACCTATCCCCATCTCTTGGAGGTCTCTTGCTATGGACCTGCGCTCTTCGAGGCCCTTACCTCCCGCTCCAAGCAATGCAACGAGCGTCCAAGCGCCAGCCATCCTCTTCTTGAGGTCCTCCGTCTGGGAATCGATGAAGTCTCGCTGTCGCCTCTTAGTGTAGTCGTCACCTATCGTGGTGCGTCATCACCTCTTTCTTCTCGCTCGCTCCTCGGTTCCGGGAAGGTTTCTACTAAAGGATGGTAGTTGGCCGACTCGTCCTGCATCCTCCAGCGTCCTCTCCCGGTGTTTTCCCCGATCTCCTGAACTCTGGAACGAATCCGGATTTGCCACATGGGATTCTTATCGATGCCGGGCCGCAACTCCAGCACCTTGGAGTACAGCTCCTGGAGGGTAGCCTCGCCTCCTAGAGCCCGAAGTGCTGAGCCTGTGATCTCTGTCCACGGATACCTGACCCGGGGCTCGGGCTCCCTTCGTTCGGGCCGGAACTCCGGGAGACTTGAAATTCTCCGCAGCATTTCCGCCGTAGCAGCGCACCCGAGAATCCCGTTCTCTTTAACGCAGTCTTCGCAGTGAGTGTTGCAGCGTATTCCGACTCTGACGCCCAGATCCTGCAGTGGCGTCCGTGTCCCGTACGTCTTCGTGCCTCCAGGCTTTCTTAGGGGCGTCTCCATGAACCTCCACCAGAGACCTGTTTCCTTGACGAGCTCAGCGAACCGCGGTGCGTTTTCCGCGTCCGTTATGAGGCGAACGATGACCTTGGTGGAAGCCTGGAGAAGCCAGCGGACGGTCTCCTTACTCGGCACAAACTCGCCGCCTCGGAGCCATGTGCTGATTTGCAGGTTGACGCAGTTAGGATCCCTTAGAATTTCTTCATACTGGCCTCTTTCCCAGAATCCTCTGGAGACAAGGAAGTATCTCCTGTCCGGGAAGAGCGCTTTGAATCTCTTCCAATCCTCGTGTGTCCACTCACGCCAGACCCCCGCGCGGAGCAGTCCTTTCTTCGGCGTTCTTCCCTTGCCCGTAACCTTGACCTTCCTGATTCGGTAGACAGCTTCCGAGTAGCATCCCGGACAGGTGCCTTTCCCGAAGAATTGACAAGGGAGGCTTCCCTCGATTTCGGGGACTTCGACGATGCGCTGCCCGCGCATCTTGGTGTTCATGAAACCACCTCTGCGATGATTCTTGGTTCGGAGCGAGATTATGGTTAGAGATTATGGTTAACGCATGCGGGTGATTATGGTTAAGCGCGTGATAGACAAGCGAGGCACCTCTGGATTATGGTTAAGGAATATGGTTGTTCGTTATGGTGAATCACCCGACTTATGGTTAGCTCCCTTTGTGGGGCCTTCGCTGATTGTGAAGGTGTACGGCAGGTCTGGAAATTGCAGCCACCCTTTCGCCAGGTCCATCACGTTTTCTGGTTTGCTGAATGTATGCACGAACTTCCCCGACCCGTTTTCTGCAACCACTCTTATCCGACGGGACTTTCTTGATCCCATGGAATCACCCTCCTGTGATCGGGCTCACAGCCTATGGCTTCATTTCGCAGCAGCCTTCGCACTTCTCCCCAATGATTACCAGGACCTTCCTCGCGTGGTCATTCACGACTAGCTCCCTCAGGTCGTTCCTGACTGTGTCGACGGCCTTCTCTATCTCGATGTCCACTTGCTTGAGGTCGTCCTCGATGTCGACCTCGATTACTGTCTGGGCCATTATCGCTCGCCTCCACTTTGTCTGCTCACGGGCTTCCAGCTCGGATTCTCGATTAGGTACGCGAACCTGTTGACGAGCCTTATCCCCTGCTCCAAGAACTGCTCGTCGTCGCCGTCGTCACCATCGACGACGGTCCAGAACTTCGCGTCTGCGTGCTGCTTCTGGTACTCAGCCGCCTCTGTCGCGTCGAAGAACATGGACGCGGGAGGAGCTGAGCCGAGCTCGTTCGGGTTAGTAATGAAGAAACCCGTGTCGACCATCTCGGTCACCTGCGGCGACTCCTTTTCGCAGGGAGAGAACTGGAAGACCTTGCGGCTGTCCAGAGCTTCCATCCGCTTCTGGTCCTCTTCGCCAAGCCCCTTCCCCTGCAGGGTCGCTTCACGCCACTTTCTTCTCAGCTCAGAGTACTCCGTGAGCTCAGCATCAGTGAGCCCGTACTTCCTTTCAGTTGTCAGTGCACTTTCCACCTCTTTCTCTGTTGTCTACGATCGCTCGGCGCCCGGACGTTTGCGCCGAAGCTATCTTTCGAGTTTTTCCCTGCCGTACGATTGGGACAGGACGTCGTCGAACGAGTAGCGGTCTTCGTCGAAGATGAATACTCTGGGTTCGACGCTGAAGTTGGTTCCGTCCATCTGGAACCCTACCATGGCCCACCCCTCGCCCTCGAGCTTTTGAGCGAGCTTCATGCTCTCCACCTTCCCCACTCCGAGTTCGACGAATGGGACAACCACCCTCCTGAACTTCTCCGACAGCTCCTGCTCGCTCATGGACATCATGGCGAGGGGGTTGTCCTTGATTTCTTGCGGACTGAACAAGGCGTCTTGGAAGTACAAGACTGCCCTGTACCTGACCAACGAGAACCCCTCTGGATTTGAAGACGCGGGGCCCGGTCAGCCGCTGGGAAAGCGCGGTCAGCTGGCTCCGACGAAACCGAAGTCTTCGGTCGCAATCCTGTCGGGCCATGTGCCGTCGATGTCGCCCGCGATGACATGCCTTCCCATCTCGAGCATCTGCTTGATCCACCTGCCCCGGCCGACATGGAAGTCCGCGACGACGTCACCCTCCCTGGTCAGGGCGTCCGCCATCGTCAACCAGAGCGCCGCCGGTTTCTCAGCTTCGTGCTCCACCGCGTCGGGCGCACACTTCCTCTTCAGCTTCTTCTCGCTGAGTACGTTCGGCATCGACAGGTCCCAAAGGACTCCGTTCCTCTCTCCAGCCGTGAAGAGGAGGATCTCACCCGCGGTGAAGACCAGTACCTCCATCTTCTGGTCGCGGCCGCTGTGATATCCCATCCCCATGTTCACCTTGTCCCAGGTGACTGACCCGTAGAAGACGAACCCCACCGACTCGGCGAGGTCGATGAGCTTCCTGACGTGGGGCCAGGTCGTCCTAGTTAGGCTGGGTACGAAAAGGGCGCACGCGCCCCCGCCGACCGGCCAGTCACCCGCGAGCTTCCTCTCCTTGTTGATGGTGTTCCACGCCTTGTCCTTTCTCAGGATTCGGAAAGCGTTCCTCAGCCATTCTTCGTCGATGTCTCGCTGAGCGTACGTCCTCTCGCCCATCTTCGCGTGCGGCCGGGTGGTTCCCATCCCGACCCACTTGTCCGTCCCAAGCTTGAACGGGTGGTCGGTGATTAAGCAGTCCACCGAGTTGTCGGCTACCTTCGGCATAGCCTCCCAGGCGTCGCCTTCGAAGAGGACGAGCTGTGCGGTACCCGACCGGGCGAAGTACACTCCCCTGGCGACCCTGATGATCTTTCCTTCCTTCAGGGCCTCGTACATCCTTGCGCGTATGGTCTCTTCCGCTATCTCCTGACCTCGCCATGCGCGTACGAAACTGTACGCGACGTCGAGCGGTTGCGGGGTCTCCTCGCAGGAGGCCACCACGAGTTCCTTTATCGAGGGCATCCCTCGCTGGCTCTCCAAAGTGCCTGCTCCTTCGTTGTCGCTAGTGTTCATCTGTGAAAGCACCTCCTTTCTTATGACTGACCTGACGTCCCATTCGGTTTCTAGGACCGCCGGTCTTTCCCATCGTTTCCGCAGCCCCTCGCGAGGAGGACGTCAGGGGTCGAACCCTCTCCGTCTCCTCACCACACCAAGGCTCTGCTCGACGTAGTCCTTGACCTTCAGCTGGTCTATCACCTCGTGCCTGATGTATCCGTCGTTCACGAGCCCCTCGACGACCTTGTCGACGATGTACTGCTCCGGGTAGGTGCTGCCGCCTTCGGCCGCCATCCTGATTGCGTCGACGATCCTGGAATCCTCGAGTTCGATTGTGAAGGATTGGCGCATGGGCAGGCTGAGTTTGCGCACCCGGTCGAGGGCCGCCCAGGGGTCGAGGTACGGGTCCTCCTCGAGCAGCCCCACGATCTGCTCCCCCTCGGTCCTTGTGACGGAACCCCTCTCATGCCTCAGGAGCATCGCGAACCTCTTCTTCCGGTGCTTGTCCTCGATCTTCTGCGCCAGGCTAATGAGGTATCCGCCGTTCTCCTCTCCCTGCCCAGCCTCGCGGGTCTCTCCAACGTCTGACGACGTTGCAGCTCACCCGCTATTGCGACCCGGGTCGCATCTAGGTTCGCCCTCGTTCGGGCGCGGCAGAGTGCTGGAATCGATGACCGATGTCAGCGAGGTCCTACTTTATGGCGGCGGCTAGCTCTTTGGCGACTTTCTTGCCGAGGTCCGTGAGGTTGTAGCTTGATGTCGTCTGGCCTTTCCTTTCATAGGTAAATGTCACCAGGCCGGTCGCCTTCAGGATGGCCAGATGATACGCGACGAGCGTGTCCTTGGCTCTGACCGCCTTCACTATCTCCCTGAAGGCTATCCCGGGGTTGTCCCTTATCTGGAAAAATGCTTCCAGGGGCACACGCTTGTCCAGAGCGCTGTAGATCATCAGCTTTCGGCGTGCCTCGTTGAGGCCGATCTCTTGCTGCAGCTTGGTAGCCAATCTCAAACCCCCACACTTGTTTCCAATCAAACGGCTTATTAAGGTTACTGAGTAACTCAGTCTAGCCTGAGTTCAATGCCTTCCATTGCCTGTACCTCGCGGAGATTCTCAGGATTATTTCATCAGGACTTGGTATCCAGTCAGGAGTACCATCGACATAGCCTCCTCTTCCCTCCTCTGTCTTCCCTCTGCACATGTAGATGTGGCCGAAGACGGCATCATGCGTCAGGTAGGCGTCTGTGAGATACCCTTTGGAAGAGCCATAGAACGGATGGTATTTGCGGGTGACAAGGACTCGGAGCTTCCTTACTGCTTTGTCATTCCCCGAAAGCTCAGCGAATTCTGCAGCGGAACCCCAGGATTGGACGTTGACGAAGATTAGGTCGATTTCTTCCATCGAAAGCAGCGTGCGTTCAGCAAGCGAAAGAGCGATGTCTGCAGGAAAGTCATCTTCTGGAATCACGGCCACTATCTGCTCATCCAAGAGCTTTCGTCCAATGGACCTCCGTTCCTCAAGGCCCTCCGCAGCAGACCCGAGCAGTACTACAGCCGTCCTCGTTTCTGAAATTCGTCGTTGAAGCTCTTTCGTCCCGGCCTCGATGAAGTCTAGCTCTCGTTCACGGCTGTCTTTTTCTGACGTGTCGGTTCATCTCCTGTTGTTGCCTCAGGGTAGCATGTTCTGCATACTAAAGGATGGATGCCACCTCTTGGCTCCGAGTACTTGTCGCCATCCTCCGTCGACCTCCCCTGCTGCTGGTCGCCGATTCCTGCACTCTGCCGCGTATCCTGACCTGCCAGAGAGGGCTGGCGAACGCCTGATGCCGTTTGGTCCTCACCTGTCGTTGCGAACCGAGTTGCATCTTGGTTCATGCTCGTTCCTGCGTGGCAGGCTTCACCTCGATGCCAAACTCCTGCCTGAGAATCGACTCGAGCATGTGCCTGAACTCCTCCTTTGTGAAGCTCACTGCGAGCGGAGCGGCGTCCCTGTTGTCGTGGATCAATTGCCTCGCCGCTGAAGTGTCCTGTTCCCTCATCATGCCGTTCAGCATCGGTGCGAGTTCCCTGGCTTTCCTGCCCCGGCAGACACGGCATCCCGTTTTGTGCTCTTTCTCTCGCTGCCCGTGGAATGACTGGATGGATTCTTGGTCGGGCAGGAGCCTGACGACGCTGGTCCACCTGAACCTCCCCTCCTCGAAGCTGAACTCCGATGCCGCAACGCCACAGCCTGGACATTTCTTGTCGGGCGTGGAGCCCTTTTGCCAGTCCCAGCAAGTGAGGCACTTTACGCATCCGATTGCGATGTATTCGGACAATGGTCGGTCACCTCCTTACCGGTTCTTTCTCAACCGTGCTCCGAGCTGAGCCATCAATGCGTGGCCCGCGGAGTCAGGTTTCACTTGGAACGTGGTCAGCCTGTCCCCGAAGGCGCTAATCAGCGCGTTGTCGGTCACCGACGGCGCCACCACCATGCATACGACCTCGTTGCGGTCAGAGACCTGCAGCAGCGGCGCTGTGTCTCCGGTTGAGACATGGCCGTCGGTGATGATGACGACCAAGGCCCTGAGGGGGTGCATCGCGACGCAGAGCGAGACGGCAGGCCCGAGCTCGGAGCCGTTGTCTGTCGGTCGCATGTGTGACAGGAGTTTGGCTACCTTTAGGGGGTCCCCGTCGCGCTTCACGACTATGCTGGCGTCGTCCTCGAAGGTTACGAGCGTGAAGGACAGCCGCTGCTTTCTTGCGAACGCCAGAACTGAGTACACCGCGTCCTTCTCGTAGGCGAAGACCTGCCTTCCGCCGAAGACGAGTTGGGTGGATCCGCTCATGTCCAGGACCGCAATCACCTCCTCGAACCCCGAGTCATCCGTCGGTTGCGGGATGGTCGCGAAAGGCCTAGCTTTCCTTTCCCTCCACTTCGAAGGGTCGTCTGCGTGGACCGCGACGCTGGTCGGGTCCAGTCTGGATACGCTGTGCCCGCTCCATCTGACCAGGAACGGTTCCTTGATTGTCCTGCCACCAGACCCCTCGAACCCTTTGAAGGCGATGAGCGAGTGCCAGATCGCCGAGTTGGCTCTACCTTCCTCCGCTTCCTTCAGCGCCCTCTCTGCCTCCCCATCGGTGACGTCCGGGTCGTTCAGGAGTTCCTTCAGCTGCCCAGCGTCGAGCCCGGCATCAGCAGCAGCCTCGGCGACTTCTCCGGCCAGTTCCGCCGGCACGGGTTCGTTCCCCTCGGTGCAGAGCTTTCCTTCGCCGTCGTCCTCATCCTTTCTTTCGATGAGCTGCGAGAAGAGTTGCACGGCCAGGACTATCGTGTCGACATCCTTCTCCTGGTCCATGGCGTCCTGCTGCCGGATGAGCTTCCGAATCGTTTCGAGCAGCTGCTTGAACTCCGCCTTCTGTGCGACGGATGCCTCGTAGTCGGTCTTCGGCAGGGTTATCCTGAGCAGGTGCTTGAACACGACCTGGAGCAGGTGGTACTCGCCGCCCTCGCCCTGGGTCACAGGGAATTTGTCGGCCCAGGCCTGCTGCGCTTCCTTTAGGGCGAAACCCTGCTCCTGCAGCCTGCAGTTGATTACCGCGTCGTAGATGCAGTTGAGCAAGCGGCCTGCCTGGTGCGAAGAAATTTGCAGCGTGGCCATGCAAGCTGCCTCGTGCTTCTTTCTGTTGACGAAGTTGAAGGGCAGTCCATCGCATGAGATATGTTTGAGTTCGTGAGAGCAGTACGCCTTTAGGATCTTGAGCCTGAACTCCCTTGCCCAGCTTGGTATGGTCACTTCGAGCTTGATGTGATTGACCGAGAAAGTGCTCGCATGTTCAACAATCCGATAGGTCGTTGGCGGAGGGCGGGGAGTCATCTCCCCGGGAAGGCGAGGCCAAATCCTCGCGACCGTCCTTTTTAGATTCAACTCTTTCCATCACACTCCTTGTTCTTAGAATTCCCTCAACATATTTCCTCAATACTTCTGGACTCGCAATCGAAAGCGCATTGTCTGCCCGTACAGCCTTGACCACTAGCCAGCTCCTAACTTGCAGCAGGAGGGTAATGCAGTCATCGAATCTGGAGAGCTGGTAAAGATAGCACGGATTCCTGCGTATATTCTTCTTGGGAAGATACACCCGTCCTGATCCGATAGTTTCCCTCACTCGATTGAGAAGCTCCAACGAGTTGTTGTTGATTTCGATGCGGATGGATACGGAGAAATGAGTATCGGAGTCTCGTGGCCTAATTATCGAGCCTTCACCATCGATTAGACCGGCAATCCAAGCCCTTTCAGGCTCGGTCAGTTCTTTCACTGTTGTTTTGAGGGCAATCTCGCCAGTCTCGCACGCTTCTGCATAGAGTGACTTTAGCCTCTGAGGAGCACTGTGCTGTATCGCCCCGGCATCGACTCTCTCAATTCGAAATTTGATAGTCTGGGGGAGCGACATTGCTGTCCATTTCCACCTTCGGCGCCTTTCGCTCCGTGCATGACTGTTCATTGAGAGTCGCGCAATTTTGCCTGTGGGCGCGAGTGGGATGGCTTCGGGCCTGAGCTGAATTGCGAGTTTCCGCTCAATCGAGGGAATGGAATCGGTGTAGATGCTTGCGAAATCAGCTTCAGGAAGGTAGCAGTAATTCGACGCTGCGGGAGTCACCGTCCGATTCTTGTCGTGGCGTATTCTGAGGTAGTATAGGTAACCATCATCTGTCCTCGCGGATTCCCTTACTATTGCATACAACGCGCCGGGGTTGCTGCATTTTGGGCACATCATCCACTTGACATAGACGCTCTTGTTCAACGAATTATTATTCGAATGAGGCATTTGAGCACCCCTCTTGCCAACATTCGCCGAACGACGTCCATCAAATGAGTTGCCTGCTAGCTCAGGAGAAGACCGCGATGGCCTTGGAGAGTTGCAGAGGTTCTGTCAGTGCGTTTGTCGTCTTCGTGTCCCCCCTCTTCCTTGCGGACTCCCTCATCATGTCGATGGCTTCGTCGATGAAGCTCCTGACGATGACGTCGTCGATGTATTTGTTACGCAACTGCAATGCGAGGGTGGGGTCTGGGTTCGAGAGAAGTTTCTCCACCTCCTTGAAGGCGCTGCCCTTCGACTCTACGTCCTTCGCGAACATCCTGATGAGCTCCCTGGCCGCGAGGTGCGGACCGCCCTTGCTCACCACGAATTCCTGGTTGTTCCAATACGCCCTGTAGGGGAGGACGAGCTGCAGCACCTCCGCCAGGTCCTCTTCAGTCGCGGTGTCCCTGCCGTTGAGGAGGGTCAGGGCCCTCAGGCCTCGGACGATGTTGAGCATGGCCCTAGTCCTTGTGATGTTCGCGTAGGAGCACGGGCTTCCGTTGTAGATGCAGAGAGTACAGTCTCTCTGGACCTCGAACGGACTGATCGCCTCAAGCCTCCTCTGGGCCTTGGAGGTCGAGAAGTAGCACCTGGAGAGGTGAGCCACTATGGCCACAGCGAAGCCCAGCAGCTCTTCCGGGATGCTCACCTGCGGTAGGAGGTCCCTCGCCTCGTAGATGAGGGAGATAGGGACCCTGCTCTTGATCTCGGCGCGCTTCTTCATCGCCATCGACAATACTTCCTGGGTCGACGGGGCTATGCCTCTCGCCGTGAATGCGTACCTATCGAGCGTCGCGATGGAGGCGAGCTTCGGATTTGTGGGGTAGTAATCGTTCCACGGGTTGCTCGCGGCCACGATCCCCAGGGGCCTGATCGTCGCCTGCCCGATGGTCGTGTCGTAGACCTTCTCGTTCAGCGCCCGGTGCAGGTGGGCCAGCAGCAGCGGGGACGCGAAGATCTCGTCGGCGAAGAAGAAGTCGGACCCGGTGAGCCTTCCCTTCTTCACCAAATGGGGTGGCATGTGGCCCAGGAGGGCTGGATGCTCCACGACGAAGCCGAGGATGTCCTCTGGCTGGTCCTGGTCGGTAAGCTGCCGCGAGTTGTACCATATCGGTTCTATCTCGGGCTCTTTGAGCTTGGTCGCCCTTTCGTACTTCGACGCATCGATTGCGAGGCTGCAGTGCACCTTGTCGGAGTATTCTGAATACTCGACGTTGATGCCGTCGATCAGGTTCTTCGTGAGGAGTTCCGGGTTCAGCTCGAGCTTCTTGGCGATCCCGTCGACCCAGGCCTCGAGGTCGGAAGGGTCCGCGAATACCTCCTTCAGGTGAACGACCGGCTTTTCGAATATCTTCGCCGAGAACTCGCAGATGGCGCTCTTGAGCGAGGCGTGCTCGCCGATGAAGAGGACCGGCTCCCCGGTGAGCAGGCCCATGAAGAGGGCCTCCACCATCTGCGCCTGGGTGATTCCTCTGTACAGCTGAGTGGTTGCCTTCATCACGCCCATCAGGGCGGTGGAGACATCATCGAAGTGTTTGTCCAGACTTTCTACCTCCTTTCCACTTTTTCCCTTCTAAGACTGCGGTTGGCTGCTGATCAGGAAACTGATGGCGGCCTTGACGGAAGGCATGTTCGCGTAGTAGGCGACCTTGAGCTGGAGCGCGGGCACGAATCTCTTGAGGAAGTAGTAGTAGTAATTGGCCCTGATGGCGTGGGAGAGGCTCTGGCACTTTTGGAACGAGGCCTCCCATGCTTGGATCTCCGACTTCGGGAGGCCCGACCTGGCGAAGACCGGCTCCCTGTAGTAGATCAGCGCCGCCACCGAATGTTTGCAGAGCTCGAACCTCCTCCGGGTGCTGTCCTTCTCGCTGTTGAATTCCGGGCAGCTGCTCGCGATCATCGAGTTCTTGAAATCGATCGTGACCAGGTAGCTGTCCGTACCTTCTATGATGAAGAACGCCCTGCTGTCGTAGGCTGCCACCCTCCCGGGCTGACGCTCGAATGCGCGCTCGAGCCTCTTCCAGATGGCCACCCTGTCTGCCCTGTCGCTCACCACGCCAGAAGGCATCACCTTCCTGAGCGTCTCCACCGGCTCCTCCGTCGGGATCCAACCGTCCGTCGCCATGACGTAGTTCACTTCCTTTTCGTCGAGCAGCGCTCCCGGGTTAAGCCTCAGCCTCCTCAGCTCATCCGGAATGTACTGGCCCGTCTTTTGCGCGAGCTTCCGCAGGTTGACGGGGTTGGAGTAGTCGGCCAGGGGTAGTAGGAACGGAGAGTTGTATGCAGGCCCATCAGACTGGATCGACGAAGCGAAAGCTTCGACCGAAGATTTGTAACTCATCTGTCAGTTCACCTCGTTTGCTTATTCGATGACGTTCAGGAAGAACCGGCCGCCCCTGAGTTTCCTCACTCCGAGCTGGAAGTTCTCGGCCGCGCTAGCCCGAGGGGTAAACCCGCAGCTCTCGGCAAACCTCTTCGACGATTCGAGGAGCTTCGCCGTGTCGCCCGAGAGTATAGCCTTCGAGGTCGTTTCCACCACTCCCAACGATTCCTTGATGATGTCCCCGAATCCCAGGGAAGCCGCAAGGTTCGAGAGCTGCTCGGCCCGCCTCGAGGTCGCCCTCAGCGAGTTCATCGAGTTCTTCCCACCGTTCGCAGCGAGCTCGGCGAGCTTGGTCATTATCTCTGAGAGCCTGCTCCTGAGGTCGCCGTCTATCGTCTTTAGGACCTCCGCCCTCTTCCGGTTGGCCTCCTCCTCGACCCTCGCGAGCAGCTCGAGCGCCTTCTTGTCTGCATCCTCGATGGCCTTCCGCTTCTTCTCGTCAAGGAACCTGTGGAAGGACTCGCTGAAGACTCCGAGTGGGTTCGCCGATAGTGAAATCAGGGGGAAGACCTTGTGCGGGATCTCAGGGACCTTGAAACCAGTCTCCTCGATGTACTCGAAGATTCTGGCGTAGTGCCTGGTCCTCTCGAAGGCCTCCAGTTTCTTGCGTATCTCAGCGAGGACCACTTCCTGGTTCAGCTTGTCGAGCGCCCCGAAGGCCTCGACGAGATTTGCGGTTGGGAGGTAGTGCTGCTTCTTCGTGACGTCGCCGGAACCTGTCTTCGCCTCCAGCTCCTGGGTGATCATGTATGGCCTCAAGACCTGGTACGCCTCGGACCTGAGGCGCTTGATCCGGTTGACGGTGAGGAGCGGATAGGGGATGAAGCGTGCAACTCTGCTCCTGACCTCCTTTCTTCCATTCCCGAACTTGGCGCAGGCCAGGTCGACGCGTTTGCCGCCACGCCTTTCCCTCTTCGCGTAGACGTCGTCCACCTTGCACAGTATGTCTTCGAGGCCGCGCACCCAGAGGTCGGGGTCTTTTGACCCTGTGATGTCCACCCTGTAGAAGAGCATCTCCTGCGACGGGACATCCAGGTCGGGGACGTAGAGCTCGAGGGGAAGGACCCTTGACTTCAAGACGGATACCGTCGCTTGGGTCGACAAACCAGTTCCATCACTCCGTGGGCTGAATTGCTGACAAAGGCTGCAGCGAGTCTCCAGTTATGATGTAGATGCCTTCGCGGTGCGCTTCTTCGATTCTTCGAGGAGCGCGATCAGTTCTTCGACCTTGTCCTCTGGCACCGTGACGCCCTTCTTGGTCGGTCCGGAGTAACCTCCCTCCGTACTGGCGGTAACGAATAGCCTGATGTCAACCCTCTCCTTTCCGTCCTTGGCAAGGAACTTACCGACGACGATTTCTGAGTTCCCAGACTTTACGCTACCTATCTTGATTGATTCCATTAGATACCATCTCCATCTCTTTTCTCTACCGAAAATCTGCACATGCGCTCGGAGGCGCTGCGCATCCCGGCCTAACCCTCGGCTGTTCCTGTCACTCAGAGGAGGGCTTCTTGGATACCGTGAACCTCTGCAGGAATCTCTCCCCGGAGAGTTTGTACTTGTAGGCCCCGACGGTCATGTCCCCCTTCTCCTTGAGTTGTGTGATGAACTCAGGGAAGGGTGCAAGCGGCTTGATGACCTTGTTTGTCGATTTCTCCAGGTAGAACGCCCAAGCTCCGTTGTTGCTGGGGTAGTCCGTCCACTTCAGGCCCTCGAGCGCTTTCTCGAGTGGCTCGTTTGTCGCTTTTGCGCTGGGCTGAGGGGGAGTGAGGATTTCCTTCCTCATCTCCCCGACGTCCTTCTTTATCGATTGGGCGGTCCTGATCAGCTCGTCGACGGCTGCGTCCAACCTGCTGAGCTTCTCGATTCGCGGGTCGATTATGGAGCTCATCGATCTGTCCACCTCCGGACTCGATTATTCCTTAAAAGGTGAACCTGATTACGGCCTGTTTTTATGGCTCTGTGATTCCTTGCGTTGGAAGACCGCCCTCTCAAGTATCCCATAGGTCAATTCCACTTCCCTGTCTACCTTCCTTGTTCGTCTGAGCGTCTTCCCATGCTGCTCGACCAGGACGCCGAGATTGAATAGGTTCAGCCCTAGTTCCGTTGTCTGGCCTGACTCGAACTCCTTCACCGACTCCCGTAGCTCCCTATCCGCAGCGTCGAGCGTTGGAGCGTCGAGCACTACTGCGTATACAGGCATCTATGCTAGCACGCTCGTCGTTGCCTGTCTCTTCCCGAGGCCCTGCATCTGCTGGTCCCGGAAGATCTCTATGTATTGCTCCCTGACCGTGTACTCGGCGACGCCGGCCATCTCTGCCACCATCTTCTGCGTGAGTATCCTCCCCCTTCCTGCCTCCCTCGCCATCTCAGCCTCCGCTGCGTAGAGCGAAGTGGCCGCGAGCCCTCGCGGGTTATGCCCGCCCTTCGAGCTCTTTGTCCTCTCCAGGAATTCGGCTGCAGTGGAGGCCAATCTCGATAGTCTCTCCGTCGAATTGATTTGGGGCCAGACGAACGGGTCGTTTCTGACCTTGGAGAGGATTCCCTGCAGGTAGACCGTTGGGGAGACGGGTTCCATTCTGACCGGAGAGCACTCGGCGACCCGCATTATGGTGCGTCCTTTGACCGGGCGTCCGAGCTCGCCGAAGACCTCAATCACCCTCTTCCAAGATATCGTCCTCTGCTCAGAGAGCTTGCACTGGGCTATGATCGCATACGCCGAGACCGCGTAGAGGCTCGGCCTCGGCTTCAGATTCTTGAGCTCGTCCTTGGCCAAGACTTTCCTGGCGACCATCGTAGCCATGAGGGCGAACGAGGCGCTCAAGGAGAGCTTGTCGCAGACCTGCGCGATCATCCTTGCGCAGCTATAGTCGTGCCCTTTCCTGCCCGTCCAGTCGGAGGTGGCCTTGAGATACCGGTAAGCGCTGTTCGAACTGGAGAACCCCTTCGACCTTCTGTCCGAAGTGGGCGTCTCAATCGGTCCCAGGAAACTTCCCAGGGCCGCTCTTGTGGCGTCGACCGGCGCGAGGTGAGAGGAGCGGGTCCCTTCCGACTCCTCCACTTTTTGCGTCACCCTTCCACAGCTAGAGCAGACGAGCTCATCACCGTCGTCAATCAGTTGCCCGCGGCAGGACGTGCAAACCGTACCCAGGCCGAATAGTACATTGTGCATTTCGGATTTCCTCCTTGTCTCTTCGAATCTCAGAACCGTTCATCCAGGCGGAAGGGTCAGCGTTGGGGCCGCTGTCATTGAAGGATGCGACCCTATTCTATCGGTGTCCCTGCTTCAGGGGAAGGCCGACGTTATCCACTCGGGAATCTTCCAATTCCCGTCTGGTGGGATGCAATCTACCTTCTTGACTACCTTCGGGTAGCTCTTGTCGTCTTGCTCCCGCACAAGGTACAGCTCTCCCCACTTGACTGACCCAGTCCTTGAGCCGTTAAGTGCGAGGACTATCGCCTCCTTCGAGTTCCTGCTGATTGCGAGGACGACTCCCCGTTGACCTTCTCCGTCTGTGGCGACGAACTTGTTGAGCCCTCGTATGCCTTCAGGGTTCTCTCCAACACGTATCGGCATTGTTCAGACCGCACCTCCAATGATTGTCGAGGAATTCGCTGGCAGCCGTGGCGCGCGCTGCCCTTGACGCCGCAACTCTTGCTGGCGGCTACTGTTTGCTGATTCCGTTGCCCCCGCTGGAGTTCCTCCAGATGCGGAGCACGAACTCTCTCCTGCTCTTGGCAGCCTCCGGGTCTCTGATGCCTTCCGTGGCCCTTAGGTGCAGGTTGGCGAGCCCTCTGTCACGAACCGCGGACGCTACGTGGAACGCGCAGTTTGCTACCGCCATCTCCGCCGGCTCATGGCTCTCCTCCCTCGAGGCAGTCCCCTCCTCGTGATAGAACGCGCGGAAGTACTCCCACCTGTCGACGCCGGTCACCTCCCTGAATTCCTGTTCGTCAACGATGTAGTTGACCTTGAACGGCCTGTCGTGGTACGTGGACCAGAGCGCCACCTCGAAGGCTGTATCTTCGTCCGCCGGGATGAAGATGCAACCATCTGGCCTGTACGTCGACGAGAGCGATGGGTCGTCGTAGACGAGGACCTCGACTCGTTCCTTCCTAGAGAGAAGCGACTCGAAAGAGAGCTCCCCCTGGCTCGTCACGATCGTCTTCCCCTTCAACCGCTCGATGAAGGCCTCGAGTCTCTGGCCTTCCGGCGCTCCCCTCAAGTCCTTTGCCATCGAGTAGCGGCTGTCCACCTGGTTCAGGACCGGGAGGTATCGAGCGAGCTCTTCGATGAATATCACTCTCTCGACCCCGACCCTGGTGTCATGGTTCGTAACAGACCTCTTCAGGCGGTGGTAGGTGGAGCCACGCTGCTCGAACTCTGAGACCCCCGTCTGGTGCGTCGTGATCGTCGCAGGGAGTCCGTCTCCTGCGCTTCTGGTGCCTCTGGGGATGTTCTCCCTCCAGCCCTTCGCAAGGCCGTTCTTGATTCTCTGGTACTCTGACTCCGCGTCGAAGCGCATGCCGTACTTCCTGCAGAGGTGGAGCTGCCGCTCTTTCGACGGGCCGCTCTCCAACTTGAAGAGGACGGCGTCCTCGTACTCTGTCTTGAGCGCGTAGAGAAGCTCTTTGCTGACCCGCTCCGAGACGAAGAGGTTCTTCGAGGACTGAATCAGCCACGAGAGGCGAGTCTTCGCACGCGAGTCCATGTCGAGGTGGCATTGCACGACCTCGAGACGGGATAGCCCCGCGATATCCTGCGTCTCCTCGGACGGAGTGTACAACTCTCTGAGCACAGAGAACTTTCCCGATGCATAGAAGTCTCTCCGCGATGAGGTCCGAAAGTCGTCCAGAGTCTTGATGTCGAGCATCAGCGGAAGCACCCCCTTCAGCTTGGTGAGCACCTTGGCCAGGATGTCCCTCTGGGCCTGTTCGGTGAGTCTTTCTCTGTCGACCGTGGGAGGGTACTTCCTCTCGTCCTTGATGTTGAGGACATAGTGCTTGAAAGGAAACGCCCGATTGAGATGGGGTGCGTTGATGGGTAGCCTCAGCAGGAGCACGTCGCACGTCTGGTCCGACTTCTCGAGATCCCACGCGGATGCGACGAATTCGAAGTCTTCGTCTTCGATGTGGAACGCCTCGATACGAAGGCGTCGGTCCTCCGTCAGCGTCGGTGAGTTGTTTAGGCGCTCAGGCTCGGAGTCGTTGTTCCCGTCGGAGTCGACCTCGCTGAGATATGTGTCCACGTCGGAGCATCGGCAGATCTCCTTTATCCTGGATACCAGGTCCGGGATCGACACTCCATCTCGGATGGTGACCGTCACCCTTGTTCCGGTCTTCGAGAGGGGCCTGTCAATCGGCGTGCGCTGATAGACGTCTCCGTTTCCGACGTAGGAGATCGGCTCTCCGTTCTCCAGGCTGAGCGATTCGAAGAGGATTGAGTCCGAGATCGCCCTGAAGGCCAGGTGTCCCACCCCGAACTGGCCGACCTCAGTTCCTGTTTGGTTGTCCGTCTCTCCGATGACGGTGAGGACATTGACGAACTTCTCGTTCGTGACCCCGACGCTGTCCACGCCCTGGATGGAGAGTGTGTTGGCCTTCCGGTCCAGCGTCACCACGATGCGAGGGGCGAGGCCTCTCCTCTTTGCTTCTCTGCACGCACGCAGCTCGTTCGCGTAGAGTTCCCTGAATGCTGAAGAGGGGTTGCTGTATATCCCCCTGCTGAGCCTCTCCCTTACGACGGCGTCATCCAGCCTCGCCTTGACCACACCGCTGGGTTCTGCAAGCTCTTGGAGCACTGACGATGTCAAGTGTTCAAATCATCTCCTTTCCTCTGGTCTGGTTCTCTTTCTTTGGGCCATCCGCTGCCTGAAAGCGCGGCCTACGGTTGGGCGGCTTGGTCGACGTTGACGAACTGCGCATACTTCTCGGCGGCCTCGATGAGCGACGTCAACTCTTGACGGCCACCGTCTGCGTTCTCTATGGCATCCCTGAGGAGACGGAGCAACGTGGGGTCGGCCGACTTGCCCAACCGCTTCTTTGCGATGAACATGTAGTTCGCCCGGGTCGGGTCGCTGAGATGGTCTTCGTCTCGTCTACCGTCCCTGGATTTGGTCGTCCCGGCGTGGCCTTCGGGGATGGAACGGGCGACTTCATGCTCCCTGCCGACGAGTCGAAGATACGCGACTGTACCGAATGCAGACTCGTCGGACGTTGCCAGCGCCGCCAGCCTGCTCTTGGGCCTGTAGTAGTCGAGCAGCTGCTCGTCTTCGAAGTGGAGGAGCAGTATGGGCTTGGTCGACGCCTTCACAACCTCCCCGATCGTCTTCAGGCCTTCGTGTGTGAAGACTCGCGTCGCTGACGCCTTCGAGGCGAACTGCTCCTCACTCATGCCTCCCCCTCGCACACCAACGTCCTTGGTGAACGAGACTTCGTTCACTCTGTACTCCCGGAGGAGGTCGACCCAACCCTTGATGTTGCCTCTCACCCTCACGGTGTCATCGCCTACATCATCCGAGCTTCTCCTCATCGGCTCTACCAGGCAACCTGATTCGGCCCGGGTCCACACCGTGGCATCTCGCTTCGGCTCCTTGACCATCCTCCTTGAAACGCCTGCGGCCGTCCTCCAGTCGGGCCCCAGTTCTCTCCTGACGTTGTCGGCCTCGACCTTGGCGTCCAGGATGCCGAACTGCTCCACCATGTCCTTCCGGCTCTGCTCGACCGAGCGGAAGTCTTGCCTCGCCCAGGGAGACGCGTAGCCCGGATGCATGAAGACCTCTGCGTCAGCGTACTTCGCGCGCAGAATCTTTCGGAGGGTGTGAGCGGTCTTGACGGGAGAGAAGAATCCGTTTCCATCGGCCTTCCGTTTCCGACTGACCATGAAGATGCGGCGGCTCTTCACCACCACGTCTCTCAGGCGTGCATCAATCACACCCGCAGGTGCATACGACGACGTCCACCTCGACCTCCTTCGTTCATGACGAAGGTCTCCTACTGACCCTCCGTCATCCTCCTCCTGACGCGAATCTTCGTCCAACGCTCCGACCTCTGTGGCGAGAGCGTCGCACACGCGCAACGTCTCGGGGCTGAGAAGCTCCCGTATGCCCTTCTCCTCCCTCGCCGAGTTCAAGATCGGCCGGAACCTTGAGTTCCTGTACTCCTCGAAGCTCCTTACCTCCATCGAAGCGAATCTCGCGAGAAGGTACTCTCTCACTCGCCCGTGGACGACGTCGAAGGACCCTTCCCTGAGCCTCTCTCGGTCCGCGGTCGGAGTGAACTTCCGCTCGTCCTTGAGGTTAACGAACCAGAAGGACAAAGGGTAGGTGGGCTTCTCCGGATGGTTGCTCCCCCCTTCCTTCGCCTCGGCCGTGACGCTCGCTTCGATGGGCATCCCGACGAGCCTAACCTCTCCACTGCCGATCGCCGACGTCCTGATGGCCTCGGACTCCCCATAGAGAGCCAGGAAACCGTAGAAGTGGAAGTCGGCTGTCTCCAGCTCGAAATCGTAGCCGTTCGCGCCGTGGACAATCTTTGCATATTCTTTCGGGGTGTGGTTGAGCTTCTCGCGGCCTGCCTCCTTCTCCGTTTCGAAGTAGTTGTCCTCTTGGGCCGAGAACCTGAACGAGCGTTGCACTCTCCTCTTCAGAGGAGATGTCAGCACGAGGTAGGTGTCGACCTCTGCGAACTTGCAGATTTCCTGAAGGCTCTCGATGACCTTGCCCAGTCGTATCTCCTTGCCCTCTCCGTCGCCCAGGCTCTCGCCTTGGCTCCCTCTGATGACGATGGAGACCTTGGTCCCGTGCTCGCCAATCGTGAGCTCTTCGTCCTTGAGAGGTCTCAATTCGACTCCTCTGACGCCGATGAACCCATACCTCTCTCGAGTCTCTCTCGCGTAGGTCTCGACCCTGATCTCGTCGCTTAGGAGCGTGTAGCTCTTGAACCCGAATCCGAACTGGCCCGCGTCCTCTCCCGAGAAGTTACCCGACCTCCCGTAGTAACGGAGTATCTTCAACTTCTCTCCGGTTATGCCGAGGCTGTCCCTCCCCCAGATGATGAGCTCCCTGGTCTCAGGGTCCAGCCTGAGTTCTATGGTGGGCTCCGCTTTGCTTTCCCTTCTCGCCTTCTTCGCCGCTGTGAGCTCGTTCGCGTAGAGCTCTCTCAGCGCAGATGTCCAGCTCGAGTAGATGGTCTGGCTTAGGTACTTGACTACCGATTCTTCCTTCAACCTTACAGCTACAGTCTCCAGCCCCTGGATGATTTCGGTAGAATCAGACACCGGGGGGGCGTAGTACTCTGACATGCTTCATCACCTATCTTCTAAACGGCCAAGCCTTCATCTCACAAGACCGGCTACAACGACGGCTGAGACGCGCTTCCTGCTGTCGTCGTCCAGGGTGAGTCCGAATTGGCTCCCAATATTCGCTACCTGGTCGATGGTTGCTTCTGGAGTCAACGGTCCGCAGTCGCATTGAGCGGCTCTGTTTCTGTGTCCGAGGGCCAGCTTCGCAATCCTCCGGACCGGCACCTTCCCAGTCTCGAGCCATTCCGCGACGCAGTGCACTTCGGCGATGCAACTACGAGAGAGCAGCTTCAATTTCTCAGCCGCATCTTCCTCTACTTGGAGCCTCACGGCTCTCTCGTCGATTCTTACGAAAGTTGCTCCGTTGAGGAGGGAATAGACCAGCCGGGCCCCTCTCGTACCCGTGTTCACGGCCAGGGTCTTGTCCCATCCGCCAATGTTGAAGAGCTGTTTTACGAAGTGGTCGTTCAGGTCCGGTTCAAATGACAGTTCCTTCATCTCATAGCACCTCCTCTCTAGTAGTCGTCGCACTCGACCTGGACGCCGAGCTTGTTCAGGTCGCTGATATCCTGCCCGCGGAATTTCTTCTCCTCGTGGTCGTAGTCTTCGGTGTAGACCTGCAAGCTGTGGATGCACAGAGCCCCACTTCCCCTCTTTCGCTTCGATTCGGTCCGGTCCACCCTCGCTAGCGTGTATGATTCCGGATCGAGCAGCCTTCCGCGGAAGAGGTTCAGGACGACTATGACTGCGTCGACCTCTTTCCAGCTCGGATTCTTGACTGTGAGGGTGACCCTGTCGCTGTTGGCTTCCTCTGATGTCTTTGTGGCGCCCTTGTCCTTCAGGAAGTCGACTAGGGGGTCGAAACCTCCGTTTGAGTAAAAGGAGACCACCACGTCGTTCGCGTCGGAGTGGACACTGAGGTCTTCTCCGTCCCACCAGTCATCATTTCGGTCGCTGACCTCCTGGAGCCATGTCTCGACTTCTTTGGCAATCCTACTTGCAATCTCCCCGGTCGGGAAATGAGCAACCTCGAGCCAGTTGGAGCTGTGACTAGACGAGTGAGAGAACCATACGCGCATCTTCCCGCCTCCGTTAACTGGAGAACAGGTACTTCGCCACGATTCGCCCGCCGACGTCCCTCAGCCGTGTTGCCTCCTCTTCAAGTCCGTGCTTCTTGACTCCATCGGCGATGGACTCGAGCTCCTTGAGATAGTCTTGCTTCAAGTCGATCCGGATGGTGGTGTACTCGTGGATGACCTCACCGTTCTCGACCACTAGATGCAAAGCATCTTCACAGTCTTCTCCATAACACTGCAACTCGATTGAGCAGGCAAGGTCAGCCGAGACTTGCTTGAGCGATGGGGCTTTGTCGCTGTTTCCTATGAGCGAGTCTTCCCCCGCCCCGTCGTAACACAGGTTTCCGCTGTGGAAGACGTAGACGCGCGAAATCCCATTGTCAAAAGCCTCCTCAAGCTGGTCTGGCTCCTCCTCGTCGAAGGCCTTCGCGAGCTCCTTCGCAACCCGCTCTTGGAACGCGTCTGCGTCTGGTTTGGCGATGAAACGCTTCGTCAGCGTGATTGAAAGGTCCTGATGATAACCCATCTTTCGGTGCACCTCCTTGGATCTAAGAAAAGAGCAGCCTCGCGGCGAGCTTGTGGTATAACGTCCGTATTGTCGAAGCCTCCACCTTCAAGCCCTTCCTCTCGAGAATCGTCAGGACCCGCTCCAACTCGTTCCAGAGCTCGTCCTTCGCCTCTGGCCTGTCGAAACCGATTTCTTCAAGGAGGCCAGAATTGGCAACGCGGCAAATCGTTCCGAAGATTTCTGTTGGGTCGTCTCCACAGCTCTCGCCGGCCGTGATCAGGAGCTTCTCGTGCCCGCGGTCCACTACGGCCGCTTGGTCGGTATTCCCGCTCTCCCATGCTTCTTTGAGGTTCGCAATCTCATCTTCGAGGTCCTCGGCGACCTTCTCATCAGGCGTTTCCTTGTCATTGTCGTAATCTTTGTACTCCTTCGCGGCCTCAAGGAGCCTTTCCTTCCCGAGAGTCCACTTTGGTTCGACGCCCTTCGGAACCCCGATGACGTAGCACAGAAATTCACGACTCACCGCGTAGCACCCCCATTATCTTCGATTGAGTGGAGCCCTGCATAGATTCTCGGAAGAAGCCGGAAGTCTTGGAGCTCCACCTTGGTCTCGGAGAAGCTGTCGCGTTTGACATACCCGTCGTGCGTGACCATCAAGAACCTCGGTCCCGAGGTCTCTTCGACCCAGGGCTGCATGAACCGCATGCCTCTCGACGACAGTGCGACGGAGAGCGCCGGGTCCACCTTGAAGCTCAGCCGCCGGTTCTTCCTGAAGAATGCGGCCAGCTGCCCGATGTCGGCGTCGACTGGGATCATGCCCTCGGAGGCTCTGCCGTAGGCCTTGCAGGAGAGGACGAGGAAGTCGTTCACCCCTATCTCGGCTCCATTCTCGATTATCTGGCGCACCGTCTCGAACCCCCCTCTGAACAGGATGGTGTTGATTCCTATCCGCACGCCCTTCCCGAGTAGGTGCTTCACTTTGAGACCTACCTCGTTGGGATGCCAAACCGACACCCGGAGCTGGCCGAAATGACCCCTGAGCAGCGTGAGGTCGTCGTCCGTTACGAAGTCCCCGTTGGTCGTCGCCCCCACGTCCAACCCGGTGTTCTCCCAGACTTCTCTGCAGAGCAGTGCGAAACTTGGGAAGGTGAAGGGCTCTCCTCCTCCAAAGGCGACACCGTTCACCCCCCACGAGTCCAAGAACCGGCAGAGCTCCAATATCTTCTCCCTTGTCCAGAGTCCTCTTGCTTCTGATGGGGAAGATGATGCGTAGCACCACTTACAGGACCTGTTACACCTATTGGTGATCTGGACGGCGACGTTCAGGGGCTTGCTCCAACAGCGCTTCCCGTGAAAGTCGTCGAGAAGTACTGTTAGGCCGCTCCTCCGGTCGTATAGGAGGGTCCCTTCGGGGATTTCGTTCACCCTGAACCTTACGCTCGCTAGCGACCCCAATGCAGACGCACCTCCTTCGCTGATTGTTTCTCGAGGGCCGTCCGATTTGCCCTACTCTGTAGCGTTTGAGATGACCGCCGCCGTCATGAGACGAAAGCCCTCTTCGCTCAGTTCCCTGAGCAGCTTGATGGCCTTCTGCGCACCGTTGCCCGGCCGGGTCTCTTTCCAGACGCTCATGGGATCGGTCCTCTCCCACCTGGTCGCCTCGCCGCGTACAGCGGCGTCGAAGCCGTCCCACTCGACCCGGGCCTTCATGTATCCTTTCCCTTCGGCGGCGCTTCCATTGTTGCCGGCATCGACGGCCCCACTAGCGGAGGGACCGAATCTCACCAGCATCCTCACCAAAGACGGTCCGGACCTTCCGGGGAGCACGAGAATCCTCTGGTTCTCCCCGTGCTTCGCGGGTGATTGTACGACCTTGTTGACGGTCGACTTCACCCGCTTGTACTGAGCCTCGAGTTCCCTCAGCTCGTCGAGCGGTGTGTCTTCCAGTTTCGCCAGGTGCCGGCTCTGATAGGTGGTGGCAAGGGCTCCGAGAGCGCGGAGCTTCTCGAACATCTCACGATCGAGGCTCTTGAGGACCTTCGCAAGCGATTCCTTGGCCTCTTGGCTTTCCGCCGCGACGGACCAACCGTCACCTGAGAGCGTGACGTCAGTGTAGGATGAGCCCCAGGCGTTCCGGAACGTGAGGTGCAGGTCGCCGAACTCGCTCCTCAAGGTCACGCCCATGGAAGGGTTCCCTACCCGCAGTCCTTCGAATTCAATCATTTCTACGAGAACAACCTCCTTACTTTCTCCATGTTGCTTTCCCAAACCTTCTGCAGGATTTCCGCGTCTCTGTTGAGGAACCCCTCTGCCATCCTCTGGAGCTCGGCGGCGACGGGTACCGACCGTCCCGAGTTGCTGAGGACGACCGAGTTGTCCCTCTCGCAGACCTCGAAGCCCGCGAAAGACGACCGGAGCTCGCCCTTGCAGACGCCGAACTTCAACCTGGTGTACGGGGTCTTTCCGTACATCTTGGTCGAGTTGCCGTCGATTACGAGGTACCCGGTCCCGACGTCGACTATGATGAGCGACGGGTCGGCTCTACGGGCCGCTTGCGTCCCGGCCATCTCATCTCAGCGCCTCGGTCGAGGTGTTGCTGATGTCGAGGACTTTCCAGCCGGGCGGGAGCCGCGCCTGCGCCCCGACAGACGCGAGCACCGTGATCGCGTACTTGTAGACAAGGCTCTGGAAGAGGCTCTTGACTTCAGGATCCTCCGCATCGGAGATGTAGAAGTCGGTCAAGATCACTAGGCACTCGAAGCGGGTGGAGAGCTTGACGGCTGCCTTTAGCACGGGTGCGATTGTCGTCCCGCCTCCGCCTTCGAACTTTACCGGCGTCCCTCTGCGATAGGGCGTCAGCTTGTAGGAGGCAGCGTCCCAACAGAGATAGTTGAGCTCTCCCATCGTGTCCCTGACGATCCGGTTCATGTGGCCCACGAAGCTGCCCTGCTGGTCGCGCGTGATGGAGCCGGAGCAATCTACCAGCGCCAGTGTCGATGGCCCTCGCCATATTGTGCCGGGGTATGCTGGCCCGTATCGCCGGGAAACCCTCCTCCAAGACGTCCTCGATGAGCTGTAGCCTGAGGTGAAGACTCCCTGAAGGATGGCCCACCATGGCGTCCTGACCTTGAGGTACTCCCTCACTATCCAATCGAGGCCTGCCGGCAGCTTCCCCGCCTGCTTCGCCATCACCGCCGCCGCGGCCACCCTTTGCCTCCAGTACTGTTCAGGGTCGGCTAACTCCTCCCCCCGTCCGCTTGATTCCGCTTCGTTTCCCTCCTCTTCATCTTCGGTGTCATCGTCGTCTAGACACAGGCAGCAGGGAATCTCAACTGACGGAAGAGGAGGCATCACCTCGTAGAGCTCCTCGGCGGACATCTTCCTGAGCTTCTCCTCAGGGATCTGGACCCCGAGCGATGCGACCCACTCTGAGGTGTACTTCGGCGCTGGAGGCGTGAAGAGGAGGCCCGCACTATGGAGAAGGCTGTTCACCACCACGTCCGCTGCGCACTGCCATCGTCCCTTGTCCTTCTTGCTCCTACCGCGCAAGCCGTGGAGGAGGAAGAGATGGACCCCTTCGTGCAGGAGGGTTGTCACGCGGGGCCCGGGCTTCATGCTCCGGAACTTGTCGGGGTCGACCACGATGGTCCTCTTACCCCTGCTTACCGCCGCGAACCCATCGGGCAGGGGCCTGAACTTCAGCCGGGCGCCCGTGATGATGTGGGCGAAGAACGGAGCCTCTATCCTAATGGCCGCGATCGTATTCTGGAGTTCCCGGGCGAGCTCCCTCTTGTCAATGTCCCCTTCGGGGTTGGCACGGCCTTGGCCCTCGGGAACGCCGCCGGGGCTTCCGCTATGAATGTCGGGCAAGCTGGTTCGTCAGCTCAACTCAACGAGGCATTGCGCGCATGATGCCCTCGAGCGCTGAGGCGACGTCGATGCTCAGGCCTGTGAGTTCCACCGCGATCTGCTCCCTATAGGCCTCCTTGCCCGGCAGCGATTTGGGGAGGGACATCACCAGAAGCACGATGAAGTCGGCGCTCTCCCTGACGATGTTCCCAGCCAGGCCCGACAGGAGCTCAGCGGCCTTCTTCGGGTTCGGTACGTTCGTGCTGACGTGCTGGGCCACCGAGGCGATCGCGAGGAACTTGGCGTCGTGCGAGAGCGCCTCGAACTTCTCGGGTCTCTCGAGCAGCTGCTTCGGATTGGGTATCTCGTTCTTGATGAACGCGACGAACTTCTCGCCGATCGTCGGGCCTAGAAAGCCGACGGCTCCTTCCCTGACGACTTCTTGGGGCAGGCCCGCAAGCGTCGACGAGAGTCGCTGGGCGAGCTTCGTCCAGCTCCTCGGGGAGGCGCACGCGTGGAGCATCTCGCTGTCGTCCTCCGGCGGTGAGACGATGTCGGATTCGAAGCACATGAGGTAGCCAAGACACCTGCGGTCCCAGGGGACGGGGACCTTGTCGATGACCTCGGCGTCGGTGAAGTTGGCCCAATCCTTGACGGGAGGTATCCCGAGGTCGAGGGTCCAGACTTTGCCTGCCATTATCGGCTTGGGGAGGGGTCGGGCGATGGAGTTGTCCTCGGTCCTGTTGCCCGCCGAGACGATGATGGTGTCGCGCCTGAAGTGGTAGAAACCTGCCATCTTCTCGTTCAGTATCTTGAACGCCGAGCTGAGGACGTCGTCCCTCCTCGCGTTGGTCAGGTCGTCGATGAAGATGAAGCTCCTGCAGAGAGAGGCGACCTTCACCCACCTGGGCGGCTTGTAGACGGTTGTTCCGTCGGTGCTCTCGCGGAGCTGGCCCGTCAGGTCGGGCGCCTCCATCTCAAGGAGGGGGAGGGGGATGTACACGTAGTGTCTGGATCCGTCGAAGTCCGTCTCGTCGTCGTATTCCTTGTACTCCAGCTTGAGGGCGACGGCTATCCTCTTAGCGACGTCGGTCATCGTCCGCGTCTTTCCTACCCCGGGGGCGCCGAGGACTAGGATCGACACGGGGTCTTTCTGCTGCGCCTCACGGTAGATTAAGTCCGCAAGTTCATGTATCTTCACTTCCGTTTTCACACTCCGTTTGATGTTTTCTGAAGTCTGTCGCTTGGTGCTTCAGCGGGCGTTCCGCCTGTTCAGGGCGGGGACGGCGCCAAGGATCTCCTTTCTCGCCTTCGTCGCCTCCTCGGGGCCGATCTTGCGGAACGAGTTCGCCAGGGCGGCCTTCAGCACGGGACTCCTGACCGCGTAGATGACGTGGAGGGCGCTGAGACGGACTTCCGAGTCGCCGATGCTCCAACCGCCTTCTGTTAGGTCCCAAGACCATGGAAGGTTCTTCGGCTCCTTCGGGAGATGGTCATGGTAGAACCCTCTTGCCTCAAGGTCGATGTCGAACGCTACCGAGTTGGCCGTGAGAAAGACCGCAATCTCGAAGATGGTGTTGCGGTCGGAGAATATCAGCAGCTGCTTCACGTGCTCCAAGTAGCTCGCGAGCGCTGGGTCAGAGTACTCGGCTAGGTAGACGCTCCCCCGGGCTGACTTTGGGATCTCCTTGACCTTCAAGATGCCCTTGTTCGTCTCGACCTTCTTCCGTCCGGCTTGCTCGAGGAAGTCCTCTAGTGCGATTCCCTTGCCGCGGAGGTCGGGGCGGTCGGAACAGAGCTTGTAGTCTGTGCGGACCTTCGAGAGGAGAGGGAGGTATTCCTTCATGCCCTTCGTCAGCTTGACTACCATCTTGTCTATCGAGGTGACGTACTGGACGTCCTTTGCAGGCCTGGCGCAGCCTCCCCAGCCGATCGAGGCTACCTTGGACCCGTATACCGCGAAGCTGTCGACAGGGATGGCGTCTAGGCCGTGCTTCGTGATGTACTCCCTCGCCGAAAGGAACCCGTTGGCCTTCAGCAGCTCGCTGGAGCTGTTCCCCCGAATGATGACCGCCTTGTCGTTGTGCTTCCTTATCCTCTCCGTCCTCTCCCTGTCGAAACGTCCCTCCTCGAAGACGATCAGGTCAAGGGGCGTGTCTTTCATCAGCTCCACGAGGGATTTCTGCTCCTTCGTCCCCTGCATGGCATAGTCTTGGTTGAGCAGCTGCCTGAAGGCGCGCGCCTCCGTTGATAGGAAGTCGACGACCTGTGCGTTGGTGAAGACGAATCTGAGCTTCTCGTCAGCCTGAAGGTACTTCGCTAGGCTAGAGAAGTTAATCTCGGATAAGGCCTTGGCTACGAGAGGCCGGAGGGCCTCCGCGAGTGCCTCTTCGGTCGACTCCTTGAGCCTCTCCCTGTCGGCGGTCGGTGGATACATGCGCTCGTCGGTGATGTTCAGGATCCACCGAGAGAATGGTGTGACGGGGTTCATGTCCCGGATGTTCACGAGGTTCTGGTCGACCGGCATGCCAAGGACGTACGCTCTCCTCTGACCCTCGTCGTCGCTCGTGTCGGAGTACCTGTCTCCGTCCAGGAGCGCGAGAGCGGCGAACTCGAATCCCACTCCCTTGAACTTGTATTCCTTCAGAACCGTCCTCTTTTCCAGTTTGGTCCTGAGGCTCTGGGAGTACGTGTTTGATAGTTCGAAGGTCCCGGCCTGGAAGCGGCGGCCATACTCCCTCGGCACGTCGTGTGTCAGGACGAAAGTCGTGGGGACGCGTGAGAACCTTCCTGTGGCGAAGACGTATCTCACCAGCGGCTCGAGCGCCACCTTCTGGTTGAGGACCATCTTCACCGTGGTCCCGTAGCTGTTGAGCATCGGCTTCGGGAGTATGACGTACTCCCTGCCGTCTCGCCCTTCGACCGCGTACTCCCCGTCCTTGCCATCCTTAGTCCTCCATTTTGTGGCGATGTAGACCCGGTCGGCGAGGGTCGTGTACGCGACCTTGCCGAAACCGTACTGCCCGAGCTTGTCCCCGCCCATGTTCCCGCTCCTGCCGAGGATGAGGTAGATGGTGGAGAGAGTCTCGACCGAGATCCCTATCGAGTCGGTCTCCTCTATCTCGAGGGTCCTCTGCAGTGGATTGATGGTCACCTTGATTGCGGGCTTGGCCCCGAACTCCTCCTTGGCTACGAGGCAGGCGGTCACGGCGTTTGCGTACATCTCCCTGTAGCCGCTCCTCGGGTTCGCGTAGATGTCGTGGGCGATCCTGCTCACAACGACGTCCTCCTCGACGCGGACCTTCATCACGCCGCCCTTGGTCAGCGCGAGCAGTTGCTTGTCGTAGTCCAGCTCGTCCTTGGCGACCGATATCGGGGCTGGTTGCGGTATCTCGGGTACGGAGTATTCCGGAGCTCGTTTTGTCGCTGCCATCTATTCGACACCTCTCTTCTCTCTATCCGTGTCTGGGTCGAGCATCCTGAAGTGGTTCGCTCTCAGTCCGAATAGGGCTGAGACGACCCGTGCTCGCGGATGCCTCGGACTGCATAGATTCCCCCGGGTATGAGGAGGGGAGGATGCTGGGGATGCGTCAGGGTGGCCTCTCCTTTCACCACCACGTACCGGCGGGAGTAATCCGAGTAGACCTTAGCCCGCATCGTGTGGTTGTTGCCCGTCTTCCCTTCCACCTTCAGGGCGCCCGATTCCTTGCTGCATCCGGGAGGGATTGCCTCGACTTTCTCGAGTATCACGTCTCCCTGCATGTACATTACCCTTCTCGCTCTCTTGGCCTCGCCGGGCGTCCCCTCTTCTGCTGGCAGCTTGGGAGGAGAAGATACCGTGATTGGGTTCCTCTTCCTGTCCAAGCCCTTGATGATGAGGGCGTCCTCGCCTAGGTCGACCCCCGCCAACCAGAGCTCGCACTCCTCTACGGAGCGGTCGACGTACTCTGGCGGGACGTAGTGAAACCAGGCGTCCTTGCTATCATCGCGCCCGATCAGGACTACACGCGGTTCCACCGGCGATTCTCCGTCGCCGGAGGCTGCGCCGGGTCGCTTCAGGACGACTTTCCCCACAATCTCGTTCTCTCTCTCGACGACCGCGACCGACGAAACTTCGTTCCCCATCGGGAATTGGAGGGAGACGCGGTCGACGATCGAAAGGACGTACCAGCTCGGGACACCGACGAAGGTGAGGCCTACTGAATCGAGGTAGTGGACAAACTCCCACAGGCTGATGTATTGTGCGGGCGAGCCTCCCTCCTTCTCGGCCAGCAGCGCCGTGGCGAGGATGTCGCCGTTCGCCGACCCCTCAAGCAGTCGGACGACCTTGCCGTCATAGGAGAGCGTGAAGCTGCCGTCCTTCATCTCGGTCACCTTGATGTCGTGCCCGCCCTTCTGCAGCTGGTAGTCGATGGGCCTTCCGTCGAAATGCTGGAATCGGAGGACGTTCAGCGGTGTCTTCGGGATGAGGTCGGCCTGACCGTCGTCCCGGAGGACAAGCATGCTATCCTTGTTGGACTCTAGTATTCTTGCCAAGTTGTCGCACCTCCTTCTTGTCTCTCCGGCCGTGGTCACTTGTGCTGCAACTGGACCTGCTCGGGAACGGCTGGCAGTTGCAGGCCGTGCTTCTCGAGGAGTAGGCGGGCCTTCTCGAGGTCCTTCTTCGTTGATTCCTTGCTGAGCTGCTCGTACAGGGAAGCCTTGAGGGGCACGACGATCTCGCACATGGCCCTGTTCACGTCCCTGCAATCAGAGTCTTCGACCCAGAGCGTCATCCCATACTCCACCGACCTGAAGCCGAAATCGATGTCGAACTGGTGCAGGAAACGGATGGTGTCCTCGGGGTCCGCGAAGTATGTGGAGTAGAACCCTCCCCTGTCGAAATGTGCGATGAACATGCACCTTAAGGTCAAGTGGAGATAAAGTGCCTTGGTGAAGTGATGAAACTTGAGTCCGTTCTTGACAAAACGCTCCCAATCTCGAATGATATTCCTCTTTTCTCGTGCAGACACGAATTGACTGTCGCTAAACTCAATCATGGTGTACACCTCTAAGATACCTAGCAATTGCTTCCAATTCCTCGAGAGTGCCATCGCTCTTGAGGACATTACAACGGTAGCAGATGATTGCGATATTTCCTTTGACGTATCCCTCCTCAGAGTTGATTCTGTCGAGAGAAGCCCAACGCTTCTTGCCGCGAACCACTTGGGCACCCATTTCTGCGCCGCAGCACTGGCAGTTCTTGGGCACCTTACCTAGAATATCACGTACCGCTTGTTCGTCAAACTCCAAGCCTCGTCTTTTGGCAGTATAGCGGGCTCTAACGACTCCCACCGTTATCCTGGCACGCTCGGGGTGGTTCCTGCGCCAGCGAAGGGTTCCAACCACGAATGCTGGTCTCATGCACTTCCGGCAGATGTGTTTTAGCCGTCCTCGTTCGACTCCGAAGAATTGAGTAGACGCTGGCATTGAAAGCTTGCAGCGCGAACAAGTCCGCGTGCCCTTACCTATCGTCTTCTTCCTGCAATCTCTGCAGGTTCGGTCTATGATGGTATGAGAAGCGAGGCGGAGGACAAGCACGAAATTCTTGACGGTAGGCGCCTTGTCAATCCCGCAGACTCTACACCTTCGGATCCAGCCTGCTTCAGTCTTATGCAAGAACCTCTTGGATAACCTTTCATTTGCTAGATCGACGAAGCTCGTGGCTTGCACCCATGAACTAATGTTAACGAAATGCTAGTAAGCACCACGTTTTGCATGAATCACTCCCTATCTGTGGCCCATCGATTTCGAGCATTCCGGCACGTGCTCGTCCCATTCCTCCTGCGACACGATTGGTATACCGCAGTGGGGACAGAAGCTCACATCATGACCTACTTCCTCGACTAATTCCTCTTCGGCAAGCATATTTGCACCTCCCAACTGAAGGGTTACACGGGTCCTGAGTCTAGGGCCCTCTCGGGGCGAGGATTCGCGATTGTCGCTGACGTCTTTTCCGCTAGTGTACCGCTTGTCTGAGCTCTCGGAGTGTTTCCTTCCCCAGCTCCGTCAGGTTGTAGTTCGAGTAGGATCTCTTGCCCTTCCTCTCATAGGTAAAGCTGACCAGGTCGCCTGCCTTCAGGAGTCCCAGGTGGTATGCCGCGAGCGGCTTGTTCCTCATCTTCAGGCCTTTCACGATATCGTTGAAGGCGACGCCCGGCTGCTCCGCGATGAGCAGGAAGGCCTTCAAGCGGACGGGGTTGTTCAGGGTGCCGTACGCCATCAGCTTCCTCTCGGCCTTCTTGAGGTCCATCCCCTCGAGTTTCGTCTGCATCTGCATCACCATCCCTGTCTCTGACCTGAAATATAAATGTGGTGAATAGTTCAAATTATGTTGAACTCAGCGCCTTCCACTCCCTGAACCTCTGCGAGATCTTGAGCGCCAACTCCTTGGCGGTGGGGATTCCGGTCTCACGGGGGCCTCCGCCTGTAGCGCTGCACATGTACACGTGACCGAACACCGCGTCGTGTGTCAGGTACGCATCGGTGAGGTAGCTCGAGGACGAGCCGTAGAACGGATGAAACTCCCTGGCCACGATCACCCTGAGCTTCGGCGCGGTCTTGGAGTTGTTCCTCAGTTCCGAGAATTCCGCGGCCGAACCCCAGGATTGAACGTTCGCGAATACCAGGTCCACCTCGTCCTGCGAGAACAGAAAGCTCTCGACCTGAGAGACTGCTACATCCCGCGCGAAATCGTCCTCGGGTATGATCGTGGCGATTCCCCTCTGTCCCAGCTCCTTCGCGATGGTCCTGCGCTCTTCCAGACCCTCGCCACCCGCGCCGAGCAGGGCGACCCTCAGGAATGTCTTGGATACGATCGCTTCGAGTTCACTCTGTCTCTCACCGACGAATGCCGGCGTAATCCTGCTATCGATATTCGAGCTCGTGGTCGGTCATCTTCTTCTCACTCCCCTTCACACTGTCATTGAAAACCATGTGCCAGCCTCTGAAGGGAACCGCTTCGAGTCATCTCAGGTCGAAGCTGCTCCTATGCACCCTCCACCAGCAAACACCCTCCTCTGTCGCGAGGTTAGCTTGCTGGTTTCAGCGAGTGCATTTCGGCCTTGAATAGGCCAACCCGCCTGTTCACCGAACAGGCGAGCACCCGTAGCCCAACTTCGAAGGTTGGGTCGGGATCGTCAGGGAGTATCTTCTTCATCATACTCACGGTCGTCATCTTCACATTGAGAATTCGCTGCATCATTACATCACCTCCTACATGCTCGTATCGGAACTTGGGTTAGGTGTCGTGACATCCTCCCACGACTGAAGTCGTGGGCTTCCAGCGACGGGCTTCTTGCTGGGTGGCATGATCCGTCGCGTATAGTTCCTGCTTCAACGACCGGGCTTGCGGCCCCAGTTGTCTGGGGCGGTAGAGGTCCAATCTCCATGGGACTCGTGACGCTTATATAGTTTACCCCCCTACTATACTGCCGTGAGAACTGCCGCGGGCAATGCCAGGGACAAGATCCTCGAGGCGGCGAAGTCCCCTCAGCGCTGGACAGACCTGCTCAGAGCGACGGACGTCACGCCAAAGAGGCTTCTCGACCTGCTCAATGACCTGTCAGACAAGGGACTGATCACAAAAGACAGCGATGGCAGGTACGTGCTGACCGAAAGGGGGCGTGAGGCGCCCTCCCGCGAAAGGAAGAAGACGCACTTCGAGATGGTCCTCGAACTGGCGTCGAAGTGCGATCCCGCTCAGAACGACGTGAAGAAGTACCTCATCCATCTGTACCCCGACCTGTCGTGGATCACCAGCTTGTATGACGCGGAGATCAGTCGGTGGAGGAGGACTGGCCAGTGGAAGAAGTTGGGCGAGGCGTTCGCCGAGCTGTCCCATCAGTCAGACGCCCTTGTCCAGCTGGATAACGACCTCCATCAGTTCCTTGGCGAAGTCTTCGGGCCAGGATGGCGCTACGAGATAAGGTACAGGAAAGGTACCGGGTGTGGCCCGCTCGCAGACTCCGAAAGGGACGCCGAGAGGCTGTCGAAGGAAGGGATGGAGGCGACCTTGAAGGGGTGGGATGACGCCGTGAATCATGCGTTGAAGATGTATGATGGCGCGATGGCGGTGATCGACGGGCTGGAAGCTCCACTGGGCAAACCGTTCAAGGACGCACTGAGGTTCATGGAGGTGAAGAGTGCTCTGGGGAGAATACGTGAGATTATCCAGGAGTGCCTCGGCGCGTTGGCGGGCAAGAAGGGGACGCAGAGGAAGGGCGAATCACGAAGCTGACCATTGTCCTCATTCTCACTCACTCTGCTACAGACGACTGCAGTTGTCGGGTTATGCTGACGTCGCCCTTGCCTTGACGTACTCCCCGAAGAGGGGGGTGAAGAAAGAATAGGTTCCCCTCTCCCTCTTGACCAAGCAGTCCTTCTCGCTCAGGTACCCCTCATCTCTCCTCTGTCCGCGTCCCTATCGCCGCCCCTCGTTGCTACTCGTACCGTGTACGAGTTCTCTATTGAGACGGAGAGCGAGGAGAAGCCACGCTTGACGTCGTCCGTCACTACCACGTTCCCCTTCATCTCCTCTGCCAGCCCCATTGCGAACTCCATGTCTCTCGTATGGAATTCACCTGGAAGGGGCGTCCTCTGTGGGTAGAAGACGGAGTTGAAGACCTGCAGGCGGCGGGCTCCGTAGTCCGAGTCCGCTGCGACCACCTTCTCAGCCTTGATGGCATCTCCTTTCTCGTAGACTATCTCTTCGGGAAGGATTTGGAACAACTCGAGGAACTTCTGCTTCTCTTCCTCTAGTTGCTCAGCCGTCTTCGGGGCTGGGCGTGACTCTTGGGGAGGCCTGAGGTCCCTCCGTCTCAGCTCCGGTCGGTCAGGAGATTGCTGAACCTCTGGAGCTGGAGGCGGAAGCTTGGGGTGTTGGTCATCGTCATGTGGGTCACCAGATGGTGTAGGGGGCTCGAGCTGCTGGGGGTTGGGGACCACCTCGGCCAACCGCACGCTCACTGGTCCCTTGTAGTCCCGCAGCGACCGCTCCTTCTTCGCCGTGATCCGTTTGGCCTTCCATCCATCCTTCGTTGTCCTGAGATACCTTTGGCGCATCTGCTCCTCCTCATCGTAGGCGTTGTTCGCAGCGTCGAAGTCGTGCGTCGCGTTGAGGCGTTGAGGGTTTTCGTTCGAGTCGACCGCCATCCTGAACGCTTCCTCGTCGAGAAGGCCCAACTTCATCATCGCGGCGAGCTTCTGCTCCCTCGATAGGACCGTGCCGTTCACGGTGACCTTCCATTCGAGCATCGTTCCTTCCTTCCATCCGAACTCGTGCTCGGACCCTCTCCCTGCAGTACCGCTCTCGCCTGGCCTCGGCTCCGACAGCGACGGTCGCATGGTGCAGAGCAGGGGACCTGGCGAGGAGACCAGAGGATGCCTCCGGGACGTGTGCGTGTGTGCCTCTATCTCGGCCGCCTCGCTGGCGTCTATGTTCGCGACGTACCTTTCGTGGTCCATTCCTTTCAGAAACGTGCTGACGAGCTCTGCTTCTGAGACCACCATTCCCTGCTTCGTCGAGTAGTCGACGAGCTCTTGGACGGTGAGCCTTATGCCGGCGGAGAACGCGTCGCACCTGAACTTGGCCAGGAGCGGGGCCGCGAGATTGCCAGCATGCACCGCGAATGCTTTTGCGAGGACGTCAGGGCTTATCCAGGATTTGCTCGCGGTGAGCGGTTTCCTCTCTCTGACGTAGGTTGGGTAGGCGAATGTGAGCACCTGCTTCAGTTCGTGCCTTTCCCCGTTCTGCTCGTGCTCCGTCAGCGGGATCCGGGAGGACATGAACGACTGGCACTCCTCGCAGTAGATCAGGTTCGTCCTGAAGATCCTGGGCTTCCCCTTCGCCCGCAGCGCTTTCACCACCTGCGCGATGCTGATGCGCTCCGCCTGGAAGATCCCCTTGCCGAGGACCATCAGGGAGTCTGCGTCGAGCAGCAGCGCGACACGTTCTCCGGCAGAGTTGAGGAACGAGTTCCTTGTCCTCTGGACTGCCCCGAACCTCTGATAGAGGTAGTTGAGAAGGTAGGCGTATGCCTCCCTCTCTACGTTGACGAACCTCTCGGGGGTCCTGGATCTGGAAGAGGTGCCGTTGTGGTTGTAGTTTCCGGGCGTGAAGGTCTGGCGCTGCATGTTACTTGGACACCTCCGGTCTTCCTACTCCTGCAACCGATGCCAACGTCGAGGCGAAGGTCCCTCCTCCTCCGCCGCTTGGCGTCTGTGCGACTGAACTGTCGGATGCCGGCAGGGTGGACTGTCCGCTGGCCTCCCCGGCTGGCTTTGCGGCAACGGGAGCGGCTTGGAGTGCCGGTGACCCTGCTGGTTGTGATCCCGGTGCGGCCGGGGGAGAGGCTTCTGTTGACGGTGCTGCTGCTGACGTAAGAGTCCGCCTGAGCGGCCAGCTGAACGGCCGGTCGAAGACCCCGCCCTTCACTTTCCCCACAATGAAGGCGGTGACGTCCGACGCGAGCACCGAGAATCCCAGGATGACGATCATTTCCGTCAACATCGAGGCGCCATCGGTGACGGTGGGGAGCTTCTCGGGGACTGGCAGGAGGAAGCGCTGCACGGCCATCGCCGCGTAGACTACGGTGAGGACCTTCGCTCTCAACTTAGGCCACCTCCCCCATCACTGACCGGACGAAAAGCTCGGCCGATTCCTCTTCATATCCCAGCAGCCTCTCGAGGAACCTCGCTCCGTCGTCAGGGTCGCATCCGAGTGTCTCCGCCAGAACCTCCGCCTTCACGAAGTTCGTCCGGAACCGAGACCCGTCGCGGAGATTGCGTTCGAGTCTTGCGAGACCCTCCAGAGTCCTCTTGGTCTCTCTGACGAGGTCGAGCTGAGTGGGTTCCTTCAGCTTTCCCTCGACGAGGATTGCGAAGGCTCTCTTCAGGACCTGCTGGAGTTCGGGCCGAGACCCGTCGGTGGGGCCAGGGTCGGCGTCGACGATGTTACAGAACTCGTCGACGTGGATTCGCTTGCCCCTGCTCCCGTCCAGCATCTTGCCGGTGATGGCGATCCTCCGTATCTCGGCGTCTGCGGAATCGTAGCCGCCATCGATGAAGTTCTGCTCGAACCACTGGAACCTCATCCGTGGTTCAGGTGCGTAGACATTGGCGAAGACGCCGCCTTCGCCACCTCTCTCCGTGAAGTACGACTCGTGCACGAGGACGCTCCCCGTGCAGTCGTCGCCCATACCGCTCCGCAGCGCCTTTACCTCAGAACCCCTGATACTCAATGCCATTGAGTGGTTCACCTCCCGCCAAGATCTGACTCGGGTGGTTGGCCAGAGCTCACGCTGGACTGGATGCTAACACATGAAGGAAGAACCGGAGGTCACATTATCCTGCCCACGACCCTGCCCAAAGAATAAATATTGGAACAGTGTCCTCCTTGAATGTTCTTTCGGTCGCCGACGGGGTTGGTATACTGGCGGCGGCCCGGACAATCAGGGGGCGGGGGTGACTTCTCCCGCTCTTTTCTTCTGTGCTTTGCCTTCAGAGCAGCGCGTTGTTTCTCATCACGCATGGCGATCCTGGGGGATTGTTTGTCCATGCATGATGGCCATGGTTTCGCAGGAGTATTGTCGCTCCAGCCTGGTCACGGCAGTAACCAGCCAGCAGAGCCCGTCAGGATGCTGACGAGAGTACAGATGTGTCGCTCATCGGTGACTTGAGGAAGCTCTTCGAGAAGCAAGGACTGAAGCTCATCAGCTTCAAGGTGTCCGAGACGGACACAGAGAAGTGCGTGCTGACGTATACCGAAGCCGGTACAACATCATGAAGACGGTCGACGTGCCGCTGTCAAGGCTCGAAGATTTGGTCGCTGCGGGTGTCCTGGTGGAAGCGGATGGCCTCGTTGACTGGTTGATCAATTGACCAAGTGGCCACTTCGGCCAATGGGATCAGATTGGCCACCCTGAAAGTGGCCATACACGTGAATGTTGTGCGAATGGCCAGCCAAAAGCTCGCCTAACGGAAGAATCAGTAGAGTGCACCGCACCGGAGAGTCCTGATATTCGCCGCGTTGTTGTGCGGCACGATGGAAGAAGCGAGGCTTCCTCAACCGTTCATGCTCCATTTTCAGACGAAATAATTACTACGTCAGAATGGACGGGATGTTTCTATTTAACGAATTAGTCAATTCTGGCCAGTGTGCGCGACGACTACCGACGTCAGCGTATACGCAAAAGCACTTGAATAGGGAAAGCTCGTCCAACGGGCTAACCCCTGTTTAGGGCTTTTAGGTGAACCCAGCTACAGGGCGTAGATTTCGAGTGTCATTCCCTCGGCGGCGTCCTCCCTGACGATGTCCTTCCTCGCGCGTATCTCGCAAATGAGGTCGTCGTTCGTTATTATGCCCAGCCCTGCCTCTTTCCCGTCCGAGTCGAGCCGGCCCTGTAGTGTGTCCAGGAGCGGCTTCAGAAGGTTGTCGAGGTCCTTCTTTCCCCTCGTGTCAGTCAGGTCGGGCCTCCCCGCCCACAACATGAATGAGACGTCGACGCGAAGCTTCTTGCCACTGAGCCTCCTCGTTGCCTCCTCGATTGCCAGGGGCCCGGACTTTGCGAGGATCGCATCACGAAGGCGCCGCTTTACCGGCATCGGGTCGTCTCCGCCGGTGTGCGGCTCGAAGGGGATCAAGCTGACTCTGAAGAATGACTCGGACATGTCTTGTACACGTGTGAACCGCCGGAATCCCGACAGGCTTTAAATGTGATTCAGGCTAATTTCCCTTTCTTCAAATACGACGAGGAGAGGTTCTGGTAAGTTCTCGGCTCATAGGCCCGATTCTTCTTGGTGTTAAGGCTCGGCTCATGGGGCTATGCTGAGATAGAATAGCAAAAACTCAAAAGATTCGGCCGCGCCGGAAGCGCGTGGCTCGACTGGTGATAGAGTTTCCTGACATCGAGGCAGCCCGCGCCGCTGGCCGCGCGATAAAGCAGGACTCTAATCACGGCTATGACTTCACGGTCGAAGGATGATGGGGATGCCATCCAAGTTAGAGACGGAGATGCGAGGAATCAAGGGGCGGAAGAACCCGAAGGTCAGTGAGTCAGACTACGGGAAGCTGCCGCCCAAGAAGCTCGCACGCATGAAGGCACTCCTCGACAAGGGTCTCAAGGAGCACGGCCTGAGTCTGGACGAGCAGAAGGAGCTTTGGAAGCTCTACAAGGAAGCCGGCGGAATATAGCTCATTTCAGCATCACAACGACTCTGAACCCGTTCTCTTGAAGGAACTTGGTTGCCTCGCTCGCCCCCTCATCCGTCCAAGGGAAAGATTCCGATGTTATGTGCGCCTCATCAGCATCCTTTACCTTAGATGCGAACAAGTCAACATAGATATTCGTCCCGCTTTCCTTGTATCTCTCAATCCTGATATGACTAGAGCGAGGAAACACAGAGATCTATCCCCCAACGGGCGGACCATACGTGCCTCACTCAATCCGAATATCCTGTGCCAGCTTCGGTGCTGAAACCTTGCTCCCATTAGCGAAGACCGCGAAGAGATCTGGTCTCTCGGTATGGACAGGTATGACGCTCTTGGCGTTCACTCCCGAAACGAGATGAGCCACCTTCTCCATTGGCGCGTGCCCTGAAGCGTGAATCTGGTGGTAGCTGAACCCGAAGTAGTCCACCCAGTTCTTGATGACCTGCTCTTCCTCCTCTCCCTCCTCGTTGTATGCTTCGGTCGATGCGTGGATGTACGACCCGCCCTTCGCCGGCTTTATGTCGATCAGCTCGGGCAAGTACCACTGGTCGAGGTGGAGGAGCAGGTCCTTCTGCCCCTTCCTGACCTGCTCGGCCGTGAGCCCATAGTCGAGGAAGTCCCTCTCCCACGGGAAGTAGTCCTTGTCGTCGTAGGTCCCTCCCCTCTTACGCCTGAGGTAGACATGGACGTCCTTGCCGACCTTGGGCACTTTCAGATGCTTGTCTTTCTGGAGCTTTTCCAGCAGGATCGCGATCTTCGGAGGCACGACCAGCGTCCTCCCCGCCGCCTTGCATGCCTTGTCGAAGGAGACAATCCTGTCGACGTCGTTCCCTCTGAACGAGGAGAAGACGAGCTGCTTTGCGGTCTTCAAGAGATCCCGCGTAGCCACGAAGACGTCCTCCTCGGTGGCATCTTTTCCCCCCTTTGAGTCTGAAACCCGCGTCCCCTCGCTGATCAGGGCTACGGGCTTCTCCTTCCCCGCGCCCGCGATGAAGTCCTCGGTCATTCTGCCCGCCGGTCCGTGGAACCGGAAGTCCCCCGTATACGCCAGGGTGCCCTCAGACGTGTGGACCACGAACCCGTACGCGCCGGGGATGGAGTGGTCCACATGGATTGGCCGAACCTCGATCCCCCCGACGGTGAACTTGTCCCCTGTCCTGAACGTCTTGATCTCGTGGTCGTCGAGAGGCGAGCCGCTTGATTCGCTATAGGCCTGGTGTATCAGCGCCGTCGTCTCGCCACAGTAGATTGGAATCTGTGGGTCTGTGAACCCAATCCTTCCGAAATGGTCGTAGTGGTAGTGGCTGAGGATGATGGCGTCGATCTCTGGGGTCTTTGTGTGCTTCAAGTTCGTGTTCTGGAGCGCCTCTTCAGAGTACAGCCCATGTATCTCTGGAAGGAGGCCGAACTCGAAGTAATCTCCCGCGCCGTTCACGCCTCGGGGTTCAATTCCGCCTGCGAAGTACTCGGTCCCCTCCGAGAACCCTGCGCCGAAGTCGAGGAAGACCTTGGTATCCTTGTCTGTGATGAGAATCTTGTTGCCGCCAATCTCACCGACCCCGCCGTAGCATGTGATTGTTACGGCCACAGTTATGTTCTAGAGCAATATCAGAGTATAAGGATTAAGACATTGACAATCTGACTCCGAGCAACCAGGTACCACTACTGGTCGTCATCCTCCTCCGTCGAGTCGTCATCTTCGTTGTCATCTTCCTCGTCCCCATCCTCTGTTGACATGCTCTCCGAGTCGTCCCCGCTTGATGTCGGGAGTAATAACTGATGCGAATGTCGTTGTCGCACCTTAGGATGAACTTCCCAGCTTCGCAGCGTGCGCCTTTCTGGCCGTATTCAACACGTCAAGACCCTTGGGACTGGCGACGATTCGGTTGCCCTCCCTGACGATGAGCCCTTTCTCCTCAAGGTCTCTCAAGTGCCTGGTAACGCTTCGTGGGCTCGTATGGCACGCCGAGGCGACCGTCTCCCTATCTTCGAACCCATTGTTCGCGATGTGCCAGAGTATCAGCGCTTCGGCAGTCTCGGCCCTCACCTTCTTCGCAGGAACGTCGTCCGCCCTTCGACTGTGGTGGCGGGGTGCAGTTTCCGGATTTCCAGCAGCCGGAGCCGTTTCCTGCGGCGGCGAAGCTGGGGGTTCGCGGGCACCTTCCCCTCCTTCACGCATCTGCGTGGGGGACGCGCCAGGCCCATCGCCTTTGGCCTTGGCTCCTTCCGCTACCGCATCGTCCCTGTTGAGGTCCTGAAAGGGGATCACTTCCGTTCGGTAGGTCACCGGGTCCACGCCCCCCCTGTCCAGGATCTCGTGGATGTCCCCCACCTGCTCCGGCATCGTGACGACGAACAGTATGTCGGAGAAGTTGGGCCTGTTCTTCGAGTAGTTCTTCAGGACCCGGTCCGGATGCTTGCTCGGGTATTCTTCGACCTCCACCGCGAGGCCGTGCATCGAGTCCCAGGCGTAGGGGTCGGGCGCCTTCACCTCTGTGCCGTCCTTCCTCTTGATGGTCACCGTGGCCGGGTAGAACACGGCGATGTCCGGCTTCTCGCCCGCTTCCTTGCCAAAGTCGACGACGCAGTGGCTCCCCATCGGCCAGTACCTCTCCTCCAGCAGCTTCATGATCGCCCTGAGGTGCACGGGATTCCCCACCCGGCTCGAGCCAACCTTCTGGAGGAAGAGAGTCTTGCCCTCGTTCGTCAGGCTGTAGACCGAGGTCCTGGCCCTCTCCATCTCGTCCTTCTTGGCATGGTCCGGGTCCGCGTAGATGGCGTTCCCAAAGTCATCGCGGCCCTTGTAGATCTGGTGGTAGTCGAACCTCTCGTCCAGCAGCCCGCCCATCACGAGGTCCGCGAGCGCGCCGTGCACCACCGACTCCTTCCACTCGTAGCGCTTGAAGAGGGTGTGGACGAGCTGCGAGTATTCGAGGGCGGAAGCCTCCTTCATCAGGTTGAGGTAGGCCATCGTGAGGATCCTGAACTTCACGGGATTGAAGATGACGTCTTCCCGTTCCCTCCAGAGCTGCTCTACGGTGCTTCTGTAGCCTATCGCCGTGGACTCCACGGCGCCGCCGTACTCCTTCTCCATCTCATTGTGCATGAAGTTCAGCACGTCATTGATCGAGTGGATCGGCTCCCTCGCCTTTGGGTGCGGTTTGAGCTCGAACGTGCTGGCCATCCCGGACCCTCCTATGGGGTTCTTCCTCACCAGGCAATTGCCCCGCGTGAGCTTGAGGATCTCCTCCGCACCCGCCTTCTCCTCCCCCGGAAGGAGGACATTGCCAAAGATCTTGGCGTCGTCTGAACCTAGCAGGTAGACGAACATGGGCCCCACGTTGCCGAGGATCGAGTTCAGCAGTTCCTTTCTGACGAGCGCGACGTTCGTGAAAGCCATCCAGAGGAAGAGGCCGAACTTCCTAGCCTGCGAGAGGATCGTGTCGACTATCTTCAGCGAATTCACGTTCTGGAACTCGTCAATCACGAGCACGATCGGCGTCCTTGCCTCTTCCCCTCTCCCTTCCTTTTCGAGCCTGTTGGCCCGCCGCAGGGACGTGAAGTACACCTTCATTATGACCGTAGCCGAGAAGACCTGCCTGAAGGCATCGGAGAGGTTCCTGTTCGCGGGCCTGAATATCGTCAGCCTCCCGGGCTCCGTCATCCTGGCGAAGTCGATCTTCGATTCGATGCTGCAGAACGTCCTGGAGGTCACCGACTTTGGTGGGAGGACGAAGTTCGATATCCTGTTGATTACGGCCGAGAATGCTTCCTTTGGGAGCTGCGATATCGCCTCGATGGTGCTCTGGATGATTCCTTCGTTCACCCTGCCGCCCCTGAGCATGGATGCGTTCTCCTCCTTGGAGTGGTTCATGAAGAACGTGAGCAGGTCGTACAGCTCGTAGAAGGTCGGCGAGTCCTTCCCTCCGTAGAGGAAGTAGAGCGCGCCCTTCAGGATCCACATCAGCCTGGGCGCGTTCGCCGAGTCCGTGTTGAAGACGTCGGAGAGGAGGACCGAAATCTCGTCCACCTGCTTCTCCATGAGCTTGGTCCGCTCCTCAGGGGTGGAGCTCGGGGGCAGAGTGAGCGGGTTGAGACCAAAAGTTACCTCCTCAGGGTCGAGCAGCGCGACCCTCGGCCAGTCCGTCTTGTCGATCCTCCTCACCAACTCCACCGCAGCGTCCCCTGCAGGATCTACGAAGACTATCGCGACGTCTTTCCTGTCGAAGAGTCTCAGAATCCAGTATAGTATCCCGTTCGTCTTGCCGGCGCCTGTCTTGCCGACTGTGAGGGTGTGCCAGATCACATCCTCTTCGGTGATCACGTTCGCGCCTGGGTTCAACGTTGAAGATGGAAGGCTGCCGGCTTTAACGCCGGGGACTAGGAAAGCCCGATGGCCGCGGGGATGGCCGTCAGGAACTTCGGCCTTACGTCCTCGACCGGCTCGGGGTCCAGCTCTCCGTAGATGGACTTGAAGGTCCTCCAGTACCTCGTCGCATCCGTCGACGATTCCGCGGAGAGGAGAATCTCCGTCTTCTGCTCCTGGTAGACGATCTCGATGCCCCGCACGCTGTTCGAAGCCAGCAGCTCTATCCTCCTTCCCTCCTCCTCGTCAAGCTTGTCCTTCATCTCGGGGGGATCGAACCTCACGACCCTCGAGGTGCTCTTCCACGTGTCGAAGGGGTCGCCCTCTCCCTGAACGTACCCGCGGTCGACCACTGGCGAATGAGGGGCCCAAACGGGCACCGATTTTATCGCCTTGACGTACTTTCCCCAGGGAAGGTTGGCGTAGTAGGGAAGCTCGTCGACCGTGATTAGGAAGGACGGCGGCTCCAGCCTTGACCCGGTGTAGCCGGCGATGTACCTGCCGATGTCCGTGACCATTCGCCTCTCTACGAGGTCGATCAGCATCCGTGGATCGTGGAAAGTGAACATCTTCAACGAATCTACCTCGTCCGCGCACTGAGAGAACGGCAGGTCCCTCAGCTGGTCCTTCTCGCCCACCCACATGCCCTGGATGGCCATGAGGACCGTCGGCTGTGAGGTTATCTCGTCCAGCTTCTTGATGCGCTCGTCGGAGCGCCTGTAAAAGTCGCCGTGGAGCTCGGTCCTCTCGTGCTCTTCTCCGCTCATGAAGTCCAGCTTCGGGGTCTCGATGTCCTTCTTCGCGTGGCTCATGCTGATCTTCAGGCCCACAGCATCCCTCGTAACGTCTCTCCTCGCGAAGAGAATCTGAACCCAGGCAGAGTCGGGAGCGGACTTTTCCACCTCTTGTATCACGTCTCCGAGTATCGCGTGGTCTGAGGTGTACTTCGGCCTGGACATGACGTGCCCGTTCTTTAGGGCGACCGTGAAGAAGTGAACCGGGGTTCTCATTGCGGAGACTCGCTTTGGGCGGTGGCGGCTGCTGGGCTTCCCGGACGCGCAGCCATCGCTGGATAGCCCTCGCCTTTCGGTTCGGACAGGTGCCGTATCCTTGAGGGAAGCCTCTGCTCTGGGAGGCGCTCCCTGTACTTCATGAATGGCATCGGGCCGAGGTACGCCTCGCTCATCCCGATCAGAACTATCTCGCCGGCGACCAGCTGACCAGGTATCAGGACGTAGAGCTGCCTCGAGAGCTCAGGGACGGCGAGGCCGACGATCATTCCTGCCGCGAGCGTGATCAACCACACGCTCGATGAGCGCAGGCTTCGCTTCGGTCTCGGGAGGGAGGAAGGGTCGATGAGCCCCAGGTAGCCGCAGACATCCCACCAGTTCCCCCTACCTTTTTTCTCTCGAACGGGGTGCATGACCCGGCCCGGCTCGTGTCTGTACTCCCAAAGATACAGCATGGTTATCCAGGGCAGCGGCGTATAGGCGAAGAGGTCGTAGGCCCCGAACAATTCACGACTGGAGCTCTGGTGATAATTTAAGGCATTGAGCGTTCTTACTATTTCGCACAGGGCTCACCGCTCGATGTAGACGTTTTCTTCGATAACGGTTTGATTAGAAGGATTGGAGGGTTACTTTTGAGGGCTAATTTTCCCCAAGCAAAAGGTTTCCGGCTCTCTTGGGGCTTCTTTTATCCAAAAAACCTCAATACTTCCTCCTTTGCCGAGGGCTTAAGTACCCATGTCGACCCATTGGTCGCGACGAACATGGTTACAGGCTACTGCGTCTACGAAAAGAAGAAGAACAGGGAGATCAAGAATCCGAAGCAAATCAAGATGAAGAACGGAAGAGCCGCCGTCAGGGGCACCTGTGGTTCGTGCGGAAAGCCAATCTTCCGCATCGGCGCAATCAAACCGGCAAGCAAGAAGTAGATTCTTAATCTCCCGCCTTTTTTATTTTACGCTCCAATGGCGACCCTCTGGGTCGAACATGCCAGCATTGGGCCAGGGCGGCTCGACAAGTGACCTCGACTAGGAAATCCAAAAACTTCGACATTACGAAGATGCGATGGTTATCCCATTCCGCGCGTGACTTGCGTACCTTCCGCGGTCTGCTCGAAGTTCCAAACCTCATCCACCTCGGCATTCTCGAAGATCTCAGAGTCGTGGGTGATGATCACGAGTTGCTTGAGGGGGCTGTTCTCCCCTCCAAGCCTGGAGATGATTTCCACCAGCCTCGATTTTCGGTCGACGTCTAGGAAAACCGTGGGCTCGTCAAGGAAGATGAAATCGAGTTTGTACCCGCCCATCACATATGCCAGGGCGAACCTGAGGGCCAGAGCGATTGCAACCTTCTCGCCGCCGCTGAGGGAGCTTGTCTCGACACGCCCTCTCTTTCCGTAGCACTCGATCGTCATGTCCTTGGCCTTCTCCTTCAAGGTCAGCTGCGAGACCCCCATCTCGAAAAGGCGAGCGTACTCGGACGCCTTCGACCCGATCTGGTTCAAGGCCCATGATCTTAGGGTAATCGAGACTGGGCCGTCCCTGTAATACACCGAGTTCCTGATGCTCTGGAGTAGCTTGACGTATTCAGCAACTTCCTGAAGAGCTCGCAGACTCTTGCCAAGTTCCCCCACCTTTCCGCTGGCCTCGTCCGCCCGGTTCTTCCAGGTCCCAACCTCCTGGTTCTTGTCAGGGATGTGTCTCCTCTGCAGTCCTTCGAGTTGTTCCTCAAGAGCGTCGTACTTGCTCTCGTCGAATCGTGCCGCTTCTCTCGCTAATTCTACGATTTCTCCAACGAGTCGCCTGGATTCCTCGTCAATCGAGAGGCGGGAAAGTGACGTTGAATTGGTCACCGGAGCCATGGCTCCCTCTAACTCTTCGGCCTCCTCCGGGATTGACGTGATCGTCTCTGCGAGCCTCTCCGCCTCCGCCCTCAAGCGGCGCAGGTCTTCCACCGATGATATCTTGTGCTCCTGGAGGTACTCCTTGGCAAGTCTAATGTCGATGGCCTTCTTCTGAAGCTCCTCGCGTCTTGATCTCAAGCTCTGCTGCTCTTTCAGAGCATCTGCCTGTTCCCCCTCCATCTCTGGGAGGCGTCCGATCTTCTCACCAAGCTCGTTTTTCTCCTGCTCGAGTTTCGCGAGGTCAGAGAGCGAAGTGATGTTCTGCTCCCTCAGGGAGGCCTCCGCCTGCTCAAGGGCCACGGTCTGGCTTTGCGCCTCCTTGAACCTGACATCCAGGTCAATCCTCTCCTGACGAATCCTCGCAATCGATTCCTCATGCTCTGAAAGGTGATGGTCGATGGAGTCCCGGTCGAACAACTCGTTGATTCGCTCGACGTGGCTCCCGCAAAGAGGGCAGATGTTGTCCTTGAATTCGAGTTTGACGGCGCTTTCACGGTAACCCTTCAGCTTCCCCATTGCTCCTTCGAGACGGTTTGTTTCGGCTTCACAGGATTTGACCTTCGACTCGAGCCGGGAATACGCGGTACGGATCTCCTCTCCGCGGGAGGTAAGTTCTAGGGAAGCTCTGGCCTCGGTAATCTTTCTGCCGCTCTCAGCAGGTTTGTTCCTCAGCGCACCGAACTCTCCAATGTTTCGAGAGAGCTGGAGGAGCTTGGCGCCGTTCTGGTCCTGGTCTCCAGTCACTCGCACCAGAGCCTCGCTCACAGTGCTTTCTTCCTCCACCTGCTGGAGGCACGACGTTGCAGTGCTGATGGTCTTCTCTCCCTCTTCCTTTTTCTCGGCGAGTTCCGCGCGCTTACTCTTGACATGGCTGACCAGGATTCCGAATTTCACCTTGAGGGTTTCGGCCTTTCCCTTTAGCGGTTCCATGACATTAATCTCCTTCATTATGCCATCTCTCTTGCTTTCGAGAGACTCTAGCTCGCTCTGCAACGTCTGCAGACGTTCCGTGCTGGTCCGACGGGCTTCTTCGTTCTGCCGAATCTCGCTCGAAATCGCGTCGATGTGGGTGTCATCACGACCTGCGTATTTGGTTCTGATCCCTTCGCGGAACGATTCGACAAGCTTCCCCATCTCCAGGTACGCCGTGTCCAGCCTGTCTGTACCGGTCACGCTGTTTACGAGGTCCTTGAGCTGCTTTGGCCCCAGATTGATGATGGAGTCGAGCTCGCCCTGCTGGATGATGCCCGCTATCTTCATGTGGTCGTAGTCGAGCCCGAGGATCCTCGTGACCACTCCTGAGACCCCCTCTTCTCCGAGCTGCCTCCTCTCGCCTGAGGCGAGCTGCCTCAGGACCGCCCGGTCGGGGCCGGGTGAAACCTCCTTGAGGACCGCCGCCTCCATCATCCCTTTCTTGTTCAACTTCCTTTCGGCGAGATAGTGTTTGTTCTCTGCCGAAAAGTACAGGGAGACGCCGGCACCCTGGGCATAATCCTTCACGAGCGTCTCGTTGTTTCCTCTCATGTGTTCCCCGTACAGCGCGTAGGTGATGGCATCAATCACCGTGGACTTACCGGCTCCGTTCCTTCCGACGAAGATCGTGATTCCCGGCTTGAGGGGTATCGTGTTCTTTGCGTGCGAGATGAAGTTGAGAAGCGACACCTCTTCTATCATGCTTTCGCCTCTCCACCACCCTTCTGGGAGAACCTCGACTCCTCGAACGTCCTGGTCACCAACTCGAGGGCGTCCTTCTGGTTTCCTGCGGCCAGTAGTGGCAGGAGTTCGTTCACTGCGAAGGAGGCCTTCGCTTCGGTGCCCAGCGCCTTCAGAGCCAGGGTGAGCATCTCCTGCTTGATGTCGGCGGGTCTCTCCGCCAGGAGGAAGCCGCCTCCTCCCCTGGTCTCTTCGACCACCGGGTTCCAGTCGGCGTAGAGGCAGTTCTCCCGGAACGCGCCCATTGACCCGTTCACCTAC
>VFSW01000639.1_pt1 | contig 51798 bp, 40 predicted proteins | sample 5358111 | NCBI WGS metagenome assembly VFSW01 (sample SAMN11554181, study PRJNA540505) | mine drainage metagenome | isolation source: sediment from site ElyBrook_90M | place: USA: Ely Copper Mine, Vershire, VT | collected 2017 | reverse complement strand
GGATGCGGCCTGCGACGCGGCGGGCCGTTCGGTTTTTTCGAGTACCGATTCGATTTTGGCGAGGCCTTCCTTCACCTGTTGCGAAGTGAGAATAAACGGAGGCAGAAGCCGCAGGGTGAATTCGTGCGTACAGTTGATGAGCAGTCCCTGCTTCATCGCTTCCGCCACGTAGGGCCCGCCTTCGATGGCGAGTTCCATGCCGAGGATCAGGCCTTCGCCGCGCACTTCCCGGACAAAATCAAATTTCTTCACGAGCTTTTGCAATCCCGCCTTCAATTCCGCGCCCCGAGCGCGCACATTGGCGAGCAACTTCTTTTTCTCCATGGCCTCGAGAAAGGAGAGGCCGGTGGCGCAGGTCAGCGGGCCTCCGCCGAAGGTCGAGCCGTGAAGTCCCGGAGCGAATGATTGGGCAACAGCCTCACGCGCAAGAACCGCGCCGAGTGGCAATCCGCCGGCCAGCGGCTTCGCCAGGACGACAATGTCCGGCAACCCGGAGAGCCGCTGATAGGCAAAGGCAATGCCGGAGCGCCCCAGGCCGCACTGAATCTCATCGGCAATGACGACAGCATTGTGTTCGGTAGCGAGAGCCCGCGCGCGATTCCAGAACGCTTCGCTCACCGGATGAATTCCGCCTTCACCCTGGATCGGTTCGATTAGAATCGCACAGACTTCATCGGTGAATTTCGCTTCGAGATCGGCGACATCATTGAAACGCACGAAGTCAACGCCCGGCACTAGCGGCTCGAAAGGTTCCCGGTACTTGATCGGATGCGTAACGGAGAGCGCGCCGAATGTCCGGCCGTGAAACGAGTGTTCGAGCGCAAGAAACCGCGTTTTGTTGGCTCCGCCGGGCTTTTGCCTGGCTGCGATGCGCGCGAGTTTCATCGCGGTTTCCACAGCTTCCGTCCCGCTGTTGGTAAAAAAGACGCGGTCCATCCCGGACCATTTCGCCAGCTTGGCCGCCAGCGGCCCCTGGAACGGATTGTGAAACAGGTTGGAAATGTGAATGGCGCGGCCGGCCTCGCGCCGGATCGTTTTCACCAGGTCCGGATACGAGTAGCCCAGCGCATTGACGGCGATGCCGCCCAGGAAATCGAGATACTTCTTGCCGTTCTGGTCAAAGACGTAGCAGCCCCGCCCGTGCGTGAAGATCACGTCGGAGCGCTTGTAGGTATTCATCAGATGATGCGAAGCGTCAGTCAGGACAGACTTCGACCGGACGCCCGCCGACACGATTTTCTTCTTCGACTTGGAAGATTTGGTTTTCATGGCGCCGATCCCTAACGGGCAACTCCAGCGGCGCTCGCCGGAAACTCCGGCGTAACGCGCGTGCCGGGAAATTTATGGCCGTTTGCAGCGGCCAGCAGACCCTTGGGAACCGAGCCGCCCACGATGCGGACTTCGGAGACCCCCGCGGAAAGAGCGCGCTTGCAGGCTTCCAGCTTGAGAATCATTCCGCCGGAAACTTTATTCTGGCGAATCAGGTCTTCGGCGTCGCCCGTGGAGACCACTTTGAGCACCTTCGAGCCATCCAGAACGCCGGCCACGTCGGTGAGGTAGATCAGGCGGTCGGCATGAATATGTTCGGCGCAGGCCGCGGCCATGTGGTCCGCGTTGATGTTGTAGAGTTCCCCGTCGGCGCCCAGGCCGAGGCACGAGACCACGGGAACCATTCCCGCCTTCCAGAACGATTCGATGAACTCGAGGTTCACACCGGTCAGGTAGCCTACGAAACCCAGGCCGCCGACCACTTCATTGACTATCATCGGCTCGGCAAGAAAGCAGCTCGCGTCCGAGGCGCAGATCCCGACAGCAGGCTGCCCCGCGGCGGAGATCGCTCCGGCCAGGCGCTTGTTGAGCAGGCCGCCGAGAACCATCACGGCGATGTCCCGCGTGTCGCGGTCGGTGACGCGCAGTCCATTGATGAACTTGCTTTCGATCCCCATGCGCTTCAGCGTGGCGGTGAAAATCTTTCCGCCGCCATGCACCACAAGGAGTTCGTGGCCCTGATGTGCGAGTTGCGCCACCTGCCGCGCCAGCGTTTTCATCGCCGCCGCGTCATCCAGCAATGCCCCCGCCACTTTGACGACCATTCTCATCGGAGTCCCGTTGCCTCCTCGATGCCCAGCATCGAATTCAGATTCTGTACGGCCTGGCCCGCGGCGCCTTTGCCCAGATTATCGAGACAGCTCACCACCGCGAGGCGCCGCCCCGCGGAATCGAGTGCAAATCCGATATCGCAAAAATTCGTGTAAGCCACATGCTGCAGCTCCGGCAATTTTCCCGCCGGCCAGATGCGCACCAGGCCGCGCCCGGCATAAAATTTGCGGTACATCGTTTCCACTTCCTCCGCCGTATGCCGCTCGGCCAGCCAGACGTAGAGCGTGGAAAGAATTCCGCGCGCCACGGGCAGAAGATGCGTCGTAAATACGATGTCTTCGCTGCCGATTCCCGTGTGGTCCAGCACTTCCGGCGTGTGCCGGTGCGTGAACAGACTGTAGGCCCGGAAATTTTCGTCCACTTCCGCGAAGTGCAGTTCGCGCTTGGGCTCCTTGCCCGCGCCCGTCGCGCCGGATTTGCAGTCGCAGACGATCCCGCGCTCCCGCGCAATCCAGCCGGATTCCACCAGCGGCCTCAGGCCGAGAATTACGCTGGTCGGATAGCAGCCCGGGTTGGCGACCAGCCGAGCGCCTGGCAACTGGTCGGCATACAGTTCCGGCAAGCCATACACGGCTTCTTCGGCCAATTCCTTCGGCGGCGCGGGAAGCTTGTACCAGTGCGCGAACGTCTCCGGATTATGGAACCGGAATGCCCCGCTCAGGTCCACCACGCGCAACCCCGCGTTCAGAAGTTGCGGAACCATTTCGAGCGATGCTTCATGCGGCGTGGCCAGAAACACCGTGCCTGCGCCGCTCGAGGCGATCGCGTCCACCGAATAGGTCTTGCACGGCGCTTCGCCCCAGTCGCGCAGCCGCGGGAAAAGGTCCGTCAGGCACTTGATGTGCGCCGAACCCTCGCGCAGATAAAACGTCGGCTTTTGGATTTTCGGGTGCCGCAGCAGGAGTTGGGCTAGTTCAAAACCGGCATAGCCCGTCGCTCCGACTACGGCGACCCGTGTGGGGTCGCTCATCGGAGCAGGTCCTCCATGCGCTTCTGGACGGCGATGCGCGCCTTCTGCGACGGCGTGATGACCAGCACCGTGTCGTCCCCGGCGATTGTGCCCGCCACTTCCTTGAACTTTTCGGCGTCCAGCGCGGCGGCGAGCGGCTGCGCGCCCGAGGGCGGAGTCTTTAGGACCAGGAGATTGAATGCCGGCCGCAGGTCCACCAGATATTCGCGCAGGGCCCGGCCAAGCGGCGGCAGCGGCGCGGCGGCTTCCTCGCCCGTCGTGAGCGGCTTGTAGCCGGCCGTGGTCTTCACCAGCTTCAGCTCGGACATGTCCCGCGAGAGCGTCGCCTGGGTCACGCGGACCTTCACGTGAGACAGGCGCTTGCGCAACTCGTCCTGGCTCACGATCGGCTCGCTGGCCACGAGCTTCAGAATCTGTCCTTGCCGGAACCGTTTTTGTGCGTTTAATCCCATGGGGCCCAGGGGGGCTCAACAATATACAACCGACTGTATAATTATGCGTTCGACTTCCCGGCCCTGTCAATTCCTTTTTTGAATATTTCAGGAATTTTAGTCCGCGCTGTTTTGTTTTCCGTCACACCAACGAAATGCCGCGCGATTTGACGCCGCGCGCCGCGCGCCGTATGCTTTGGCCGCCGGGAGAATCCCTTGGTGCCCTCGAAACTCACGCGAAATATCGCGCTGGTCTTGGTTTTCTGCGCCGCCGGGGCGCTTTCTTCGTGCGGCCGAAAGCAAACCGCTCCACTCTCCGATGCCGCGGAAAATTCTACGTCGGCGGCGCCGGCAAAGCCCACGGAATTGCCTCTCGATCAGCAGACGGAGCAAAAACTCGATCCGCTGACTAAGCAAGACGTCGACCTCTACTTGAAAGTCATGCGTGTGGCGGCCGAGCGCGTGAAGAACCGCCTTCCCGGGGACGTGGCCACGCTCGAAAGCGCGGGAAAAATCCTTGCCGCGGGCGCCTCCGGGCATTTTCCGAACCCGGACGGAGTGAAAACCCTCGATCGAGCGAATCTGCTCGCCCTCTCGATGGATCAGATCATTGCGGAAGAGATGAAACTGGATGCCCGGACCTATCGCGGCATCGCGGAAGCGGTGGCATCGGTCATTCCGAACCCTTTTGCAAGCGCGCCTGCGCCCAATGGCGAGCCACCGTCGCCGGATCGCGTCCCAACGCCACTGGAATTACGGCTGAAAGACGTGAATGGAACAAATCAGATGTTTCTTGTGCCTTATCAGGATGAGATCAAGAGCCTGATGAAGGTCGTCCGCAACCCGGCGAACCTGCCGAAGTAGCCCCGCCTCGCCGCGGCAGCCACCCGGATTTCATTTCTGTCTGCCTTGAGGCTGGACAAACCGGAATGATATTCTCCAAAGGATGAACGACACTCCCCATCGTCCGCCCATCGGGGCCTCGCCGGAAGCGCAGCATCAGGCGCTGCTGGAGGTCGCCGAAGCGATTGCGCAGCACCGCGATCTGGGGGAACTCTTCCACGAACTTGCCGAGCGGCTGCACCGCGTCGTGGAGTTTGAATACCTGAACCTGACGCTGCACGACGCGGCGCGCAACGTCATGCGCCTGCATATTCTGGAATCCAAGGTCCCCCGCAAGACGCATCCGGGAACGGAATTTCCTGTCGGGGAGACGCCGTCCGGTTGGGTTTGGGAAACGCAGCAACCCTTCGTTCTCGACGATATTGACCAGGAGACCGAGCGCCCGGCGCTATTGCAGATTTTGCGCGACAACGGGGTGCGTTCGGTGTGTTCCGTGCCGCTGACGACGGCGCAGCGCCGCCTCGGGGTGCTCAGCTTTGGCCGTCTCGTTCCGCACCATCATTCGGAAAATGAGGTTGCCTTTCTTCAGCAGGTGGCTCGGCAGGTAGCGGTGGCAGTGGATAACGCGCTCAATATCGAGCGCGCCCAGGCCTACCAGCGGCAACTGGCGCACGAGCGCGACCGTCTGCGCGTGCTTCTCGAAGTGAATAACGCCGTGGTCTCCAAGCTCGATCTGCACTCGCTGCTCAACGCTATTTCCGCTTCGTTGCGGCGTGTCATTCATCATGAGTACACCAGCCTCGCGCTCTACGAGCCCCAGGTGAATCAGATGCGCATGCTGGCGCTGGACTTTCCCCAGGGCAAGGGCCTGATCCGCGAAGAGATGCTCGTGCAGATGGAAGGCTCGATGTCGGGCAAAGCCTTCCGCAACCGGCAGCCCCTGGTCCTGGATCGCGCGGCGATGGATGAGTTTTCTTCGCCGACGTCACACCTTTTGCGGGATGAAGGCGTGCGCTCGGTCCTATGCACGCCCTTGATCACGCACGACCGCGCGCTGGGCACGCTGAGTCTCGGCAGCCTGCGCGATTCCGCCTTCCAGCAGAGCGATGTGGACCTGCTCGTCCAGGTGGCCGGGCAGGTGGCGATCGCCGTCGAAAACGCCCTCGCCTTCCGCGAAATTGACGAACTGAAAAACAAACTGGCGCAGGAAAAACTGTATCTCGAGGACGAAATCCGCTCGGAACTCAATTTTGACGAAATCGTGGGAGAAAGCCCGGCATTGCGGGCGGTGCTGAGACTGGTCGAGACGGTGGCCCCGACGAATTCCACCGTGCTCATCCAGGGAGAAACCGGCACGGGAAAAGAACTCATCGCTCGCGCGATTCATGACTTAAGTCCCCGGCGCGAACACACTTTTGTGAAAGTGAATTGCGCCGCGATTCCCACGGGCCTGATCGAATCCGAACTTTTCGGACACGAGCGGGGCGCTTTTACCGGAGCGATCGCGCAGCGCATCGGCCGGTTCGAGCTCGCTCACGGAGGCACCATTTTTCTCGATGAGATCGGCGACATTCCGTTGGAACTCCAGCCAAAACTCCTGCGCGTCCTGCAGGAACAGGAGTTTGAACGTCTTGGCGGGGCACACACGATCCGCGCGGACGTGCGCCTCGTGGCGGCCACCAATCGCGATCTGACCGAGATGGTTGCCGAGCGGACGTTCCGGAGCGATCTCTACTATCGTTTGCACGTTTTTCCAATTACTGTTCCCCCGCTGCGCAACCGCCAGCAGGACATTCCCTCCCTCGTGCGCTATTTTGTCCAGAAACACGCACGGCGCATGAACCGCGCTGTCGAAAGCATACCCGCGGAAACACTGGAAGCATTGACGAAGTACGCCTGGCCAGGCAACGTCCGTGAACTCGAAAATCTGATCGAGCGAGCCGTGATCATCTCTCCGGGTCCCATCCTTCGTGTACCTTTGAGCGATATCGCGGTCCCTCCCGGGTTGGAAAGGGAAAATCAAACGCTGGAGGCGGCGGAGCGGGAACACATTCTTCGCGCGCTGGAAGCGACCAATTGGGTACTTGCTGGACCAAGGGGCGCGGCGGCCAGGCTGGGGATGAAAAGGACCACCTTGCAATCCCGAATGCAAAAACTGGGAGTGGCGAAGGCAAGATAGTTACTGATAAAATTCCGATATATCGGCATGTGCCGTTATATCGGCACAATCGTAAGCCTTTCCTCTCTTTCACTTTCTCTATTCCTCGTATTTGTTGTTGTAAATAATTATAAACAGACAATTTAAAATATATACGAATTGTTCGGCACTTTGGATTACAAAGTGCAATGTAATTACCGGATCTGGTTTTATTCCGCTTACCTGAGAACGCTGAATTGATTCTATGCTTAGAGTTACGGTAAAAGACGAGGGCTCGATTCGGTCCCTTGAACTGGAAGGCAAGCTTTCCGGTGAATGGGTAAAGGAACTTAGCCGATATTGGAAAGAGACCCCCCGGCAGCCCGGGGTAGCCGTCCAGGTAGTTCTTAAAGCGGTCAGCTATGTCGATTCCGAGGGGAAGCACCTTCTCAGCGAAATGTACGCCAGCGGGGCGGAGATCAAGGGTTGCGGGTGCATGAGCCGGGCATTAGTGGAAGAGATCGTGCGGGAGAAAAGCCGGAGCTGAATTTTGCCTGGCGCGAATTCATAGCTTTGGACGTCTAAATAGCAGGATAGCATTTCATGGATTTGGATTGACTCATACAGAAGCACAGGGAAAAGGGTCCATACATACAAAGGTTCATTTATAGGAAGGGGGGGATTCATGAATCACGAACATCGCGGCCAGGCAAGCGGGGGAGAAGTCATAGCCAATCTCCAGGATCAGACAGAGGACAGACTAATTGAACTCGGATTGAAGGGCAATTCGCAGGCGCTGGACATTTTGTTCGCCCGCAATCATCGCACTCTGTATCAGACGGCGCTCCGCGTACTTGGAAATCCCGAGGACGCGGAAGAGGCATTGCAGGAAGGGTTGCTGTCGGCCTATCGCAATCTTCCGAGATTTGAACGGCGTTCGCAATTTTCCACCTGGCTCACGCGGATCGTGATCAACGCCGCGTTGATGAGGCGCCGCAGCAAGCGTTCCCGGCCAGCTGTTTCGCTGGACGAGTTTGTCGGCGACGGGGAATTGCCGCTGGCCGAACGGTTTGCGGACGAAAGTCCAAATCCGGAAGAGATCTACGCCGGGACGGAACTCGGCGACCGCGTGAGCAAGAAACTCGCCGAGATTTCTCCACTGTTGCGCACGGCGTTCTGGTTGCGGGAGATTGAAGGATTGACAGCCGAAGAAGCCGCACATGTTCTCGGCGTTTCGCGCAATACGCTCAAGGCCCGTCTGTGGCGCGCGCGGCAGGAACTCGCCGTTCGGCTGGGGCTCGTACTCGACGGCAACTTGGCGCCGGCGACGTAATTCCCGGCCCGTACAATCGCCTATTTATTTGTTTGATTTGAAACTTGACGCGCGAACCGGGGCTGAAAGGATTTCAGCCCCGGCGCGTGGCCTGATTGCGCAATTCGATTGTACGGCTTGACCCCACTCTGAAACTCTTCGCCGAATCCCCAATTTTACTGAGTCTCAAGCAGACACATTCTCAGCCCGGAATGGTCACTGTCACAAGGCAGCGATGTGATGTATGCGGGGACTAGTTTTTGCCGGCTGAGGCTGCAACGCGAGCAGCAGCTGCGGCACCGGCCTTCTTGCTGCGGCGGCGAGGCTTCGTGGGACGCTCGGGAGCTTCGCCCACCAGTTCCATGGACATCAGGCTGGTAACGAACTTCTTGACGCCTACGCTGTCGAAATCAATCGTGGTGCGCTCAGAATCGGATTCCGCGACAATCCCGAATCCGTACTGGTCGTGCTTGATGCATTGTCCTTCGGAAAGAGTCTGCACTATTGCCTCCTTAATTGCCGATGGCCACTTCGTAGATCCCCTGAGAAAAGCGAGCCCGCACCGCTGAGCAGGGACGGACTTAACTGGTTCCGACTATAGGCCGGTAACGTTCTCGGCCTGCAAACCCTTGGGGCCTTTGCGAACCTCGAACTCAACTGCCTGTCCTTCGTTGAGAGACTTGTATCCGTCCATCTGAATCGCAGAAAAATAAACGAAAACATCTTCACCAGACTGGCACTGGATGAATCCAAAACCTTTGCTGGTGTTAAACCACTTCACGGTTCCTTGGCTCTTTCACTGCCACAACCTCGAAATTGAGCTATTTGAGCTTCTCGTACCGGCCGGCGCGACCTGGAAGGCAAACACCGGGGGTTGGACTACCTAAAACAAATGGCTGCAAGTCTAACCTTGCAGCCCCGTCAAACGAGTCAAAAGGAATCACAAGAGCCACAAACGCATCCCTATTTTAGCAAATATTGCTATTCTTTGTCCAGATGCATTGGATTCAAAATTGGAGTGGTTCAAGCTTCCTTAATCACATCTTATCTTTTGTATTTACAGTTAGTTGCGAAAAAATGGCATCTACTGAAAGGCTTTGATTTGCGATTCATTTTGACGCAATTAAGCGCAGGTGAGCGAATTCCCCTGCCTGGAATTTCGCTCTGGGAGAAAACTGGCGTACTCTCCCAGATGGACGGGTTTTGCCCGAACGGCTCCCTGGGATAAGGCCGTTCCGGGAAGGCGGATCGCGTCCCGGCAAGGAGGCCCTCCCCGGATCATGCCTCGCCATTCTCTCGTCGAGTTTATCGAAGAATTTTCCGAGCGCGGGAACGAAACGGCATTTGGCCGCCGCGCGGGGTATCGCACGGTTCGCTGGAGCTACTCCGAGGTGGCCGGCGTTGCGGCGCAATTCGCCCGCGAACTTGAGGCAAGAGGAATTGGATCTGGCGATCGTGTTTTGATCTGGGGCCACAATTCGCCCGAATGGGTTGCGGCATTTTTCGGCTGCATCCTGCGTGGCGCGATTGGTGTTCCGATGGACCAGGGCGCCACGCCGGATTTTGCCGGGCGCGTCGCTCAAGAGGTGGACGCAAAGCTGGTCGCATCGTCCGTGGAAAACTCTCGCGCGCTCGAAGGGCGGCCCAGGCTGATTCTCGATTCCCTTCGGGATACGGTCTCGCGACATTCCTCCGAGCGATATCCCTCTCCTCCGCTTGACCGCAGTTCGATCGCGCAAATTATTTTCACTTCCGGAACGACTATCGAACCGAAGGGCGTCGTCATTTCACACGGAAACATTCTGGCCAATCTCGAACCGCTGGAAACCGCAATGCAGCCGTATCTGAAGTGGGAGCGCCTGGTGCATCCGCTGCGGTTCCTGGCGCTCGTGCCGGTCAGCCATATTTTTGGACAGTTTATGGGGATCTGGGTGCCGCCGCTTTTGGGCGCGACGGTTTTCTTTCAAGACACGCTGACGCCCGCCGAAATTATCACTACCATCCGGCACGAACGCGTTTCCGTTCTCATCGCCGTGCCGCGTGTTTTGGAATCGCTGCAAAACAAAGTGGAGCGGGATTTGGAAGCGGAAGGCGCCCTCGAATCCTTTCACAAGGATTTTGAGGCGGCGGCGAATGAGAGTGTTCCGAAGAGAATGTGGCGCTTTCGGAAGATTCATCGCCGTTTCGGATGGAAATTCTGGGCCATGATTTCGGGAGGCGCGGCGCTCGATCCGGGGGCGGAGTTGTTTTGGGAGCGCATCGGCGTCGCTGCGATTCAGGGCTACGGGCTGACAGAAACAACGTCGCTGGTGAGCGTAAACCATCCCTTCCGCATCGGCCGAGGTTCGATTGGAAAAGTACTGGCAGGGCGCGAGGCGAAGCTGGATGCGAGCGGAGAAATTCTCGTTCGCGGAGCAAATGTTGCCGCGGGATATTGGCAGGGAAAAGAGATACATCCGCTTGTGGGGACGGGAGAGGAAGAAGGGTGGTTCCACACAGGCGACTTGGGCGCTCTCGACGAAAATGGAAATCTTTATTTCAAGGGCCGCAAGAAAAACGTCATTGTTACGGCGGCCGGATTGAATGTGTATCCGGAAGATCTGGAAACATCCCTGCGGCGCGAGCCGGAAATCAAGGACTGCGTTGTAATTGGATTGGAGCGCGGAGGAAATGCCGAGCCGTGCGCCGTGCTGCTGCTTCACGATGAATTCAAATGTGACCCAGCCGCGCCACGCCGCCGGGATCATCACGCGGGTGAACGAATCCCTGGCGGAATACCAGCGCATGCGCTCGTGGTTTATTTGGCCGGAGGCAGATTTCCCGCGCACTGCGACGGGTAAGGCCATGCTTGCGGAGATTCGCGCTGCCGTCGAAGCGCAGTGCGGCCTGGGCGACGGTTCGCCGGGGTGGCCTGCGGCAACGGGAGGCATCGCGGAGCTCATCGCGCGAATGAAAGGCGCGCGCGCCGGACCCGGGCCAAACTCCGCTCTCGAAAGTGATCTGGCTCTGAGCTCGCTCGATCGAGTGGAACTCCTTGATGCGCTCGAGGACCGCTACCAGATCGGCATCAACGAAACCCAATTCAACGCCGCCAAAACCGTGCAAGAAATTGAGACCCTGGTCCGCAAGGCATCGCCCGAGCCAGCCGAATTTGTATTTCCCCGATGGGCGCAACGCTGGCCCCTTCCGTGGGTGCGCACGTTTTTCTACTACCTGCTGACATGGCCGGCAACGCACCTGCTTGCACACCCGCGCGTATTCGGGCGCGAGAACCTCGGAGGCGTGAAACGGCCGGTACTCGTCATTTCAAATCACGTGATGTATCTCGACGTGGGTTTCGTGCTCGCGGCGCTACCCTCGTGCATGAGGCATCGGCTGGCGGTGGCGATGGACGGGGAACGGCTTGAACAGATGCGCCAGCCTCCCTCGGACTGGTCTTTCTTGCAGCGGTGTCTGAATCGGATGAATTACTTTTTGGTTGTGTCACTCTTCAACGTGTTTCCCTTGCCGAGAAGGTCCGGCTTTCGCGAAAGTTTTCGTTTCGCGGGGGACCTCGCCGACCGCGGCTGGAGCATTCTAATTTTTCCCGAAGGCGAGCTGACCCCTGACGGGAAGCTACAGGCGTTCCGCGCAGGGATTGGCCTCTTGGCCGGCAACCTGAAGCTGCCTGTGATCGCGTTGCGCGTGGATGGCGCATATGAAATCCGCGAAGCGGGCAGCGTGTTCAATCGCCCCGGCCGGATTCAAGTGCACATCGGCAAGCCCGTGGAGTTCGCGCCTGGGATGGATCCTCAGCAGATTGTTCGAGAACTCGAACTGCGCGTAGCGGAACTGGGGAAAGAGCCTGCGAAAAGCAAAACTGTGGCGGGTTAACCGAACTTCCGCAGTTGCGTGAATAAAGTCTTTTGTATCAATGTGAGCATAGGAAAGTTTCCACTACATTTGTGCTTGTTCTAGATAAGTTCTAATGTAAGTGCATACATATCCAGAAGAGGCAAAGTAGTTTGCGCATTCGGCTGAGGAGAGGGTGTTGAGCAGTTCGCCGATCTTGTTCCATAGGGCGTCGATCTCCGCCAGTCGTGAACGGCGATGGCCGCCGATCTGAAAACTGCTGCGCACTCCTGTCTCGCGCTCCCGGTCACGCACCTGATAGACCCAGACGCGGCTCACCTCGAATCGTCGGGCAATCTCGGTCGGCCGATCCCCGCGAGCCAGCGCCCGCAACACCCGCTCTCGCAAATCCTGCGAATACGCCTGCATGCAAGCCTCCTCCCGACCAGCAGGAGGATCGTCGCATAAACATGTAAATACGTAAATTAGAAATTCTCTAGCTCGTTAGAAAAAACGCAAATGCAGTGAAGATCAAGCATGTCCGTATTGAAAACACAGGTATTTATTCTTCCAACTGCGGAACATGGGCTAAGGCGTCGTCTTCTTCGCCGGAGCCGGAGTGGCCGAGGGAGCTGCCGCGGGTTTGGCCGGAGCCGCCGCCGGAGCCGCGGACGATGTCTTCACTGGATACGCCTGATCATAGAGCCGCACGATCTCCTGCGTAATGTCGGATTGCGAGGAGCCGTAGACGACCGGGCTGCCCTGTGCGGAAGTGTCGAACACGATGGTGTAGCCATTTTCGCGCGAGTAGCGGTCCAGAACCTCGAGCATCTTGCGGCCGATTCCGTCCACGATGTCGCCCTGCGCGGCGTTGAGTTCCTCGTTCAGGTCGTCATTGCCGCGTTGCAAGCGGCGTGCGAGCGCTTCGCCCTGGCGCTGCATCTTGGCTTTTTCCTCGTCGCTGAGCGTGCGCTGCCCCTCGGACAGGCGGCGCTGCAGGTCTTCCATCTGCTTCTGCATGCCCTGCAGTTCGTTTTGCTTCGGCGCAAACTGCGATTGCTGCTGTGCCTGGGCCTGCTTGCCTTCCGCCGTGGCCACGATCGCGCCGCGGACATTGATGATGGCGATTTTCGGGGCCACCGGCGCGGTGTTCTGGGCGCGAAGATTCTGCGCAGGGGCCAAACTCATAACGGCGATTGCCGCCGCTGCCCACTTCATGCTTGAAATTGCTCTCATTCTGACTCCTTATGCTTCTCAGCAAAATTCACAAATTGCAGATTATAGCGGCGCTATTTTACCGCCGTCAATCGGAATTACTCCGGGCCCGTTGAAACCTTACAGCTCTCTAGTACCGATGCGCCGCACGTGGGGAACGGTTGGCTGCGCATCGTTTCGTATTCCCCGCGCTTCTGCCACCCCGGCCGCGGTCTAGCGCGGCAGCGGAACAAACAGCACGCGGCCATTCGCCGTGTCCGCGATCACTGCCAGATTGGTGAACGGATGAATGTCCACGGCAAATTGCGGCAGACCGGTAACAACCACGTCGCCGGGGGTTTGCGTGGGCGGAAGCGTCAGAACGGCGCGGATTCTCTTGCTCAGGAAATCGGCCACGCTGATCGTGCGGCTGAGTGTGTTCGTGCTCACCAGCGTGCTCGTCAAATAATTATACGCGATAGCCGTCGGGTTGATGCCCACGCGGAATCCCGTCTGCGATGAAGTGAGCGGGTCAATGATGTTCACGGAGTTAGTGACGCTCGAGGCCACCAGGAAGCATCCCAGCGTATTCGTCGGCCCGCAATCCGCCGGCACCGGATCGTAGACGACCGAGGTCGGCACCTGCACGGAAAAGGAATTCGCCAGCGTCGTGGCCCCGCCGAATCCGATGTCTAAAGTATTGCTTCCGGCGTCCGCGATGGCCACTTCATCATTTTGATCGTTGATCGCCGCGCTGACCGGGTTTTGGCCAGTCGTAAGGCTGTTCGATCCTCCCGTGACTACATTCACGGTGGATACGGTGTTCGCGCCAGAATTTGCCACTGCGGCCTCCCCCGTGGCCTGGTTGGCGCCCACGCCGACCGACCCAGACGCGGTGACTACCGTGTGAACCACGGTTTGCCCCAGCTCATCCACGACCGAAGCATTGCCGCTCCCCGCGTTCGCCACCACGGCCATGTGCAAGCGTGGGAAGGTAGCTACACCGACGGGATTGGAACCTACGGTAACCATAGTTCCCGTCCCGTAAGCGGGCCCCTGGCGCAGATTGATGAGCACCACGCTATTACATCCCTCTAAAGAAACAGCTACGAGATTCTGTAATGGATCAACGGAAACGCCTGCCGGGTAAGGTGTCGAGCTGCACGCCCCGTGAACATCCACGCTCTGCTCGACGGTAAAGGTTTCCGAATTCGTCGTCTCACCGCCAGAATTTTGCACATCCAGAGCGTAGCGGTGCGCCGTGGCTAGCAGCGTGGGCGGAACAACGGCAGTTAGTTGCCGGCCGCTCACAAAGGTAGTCGCGAGGTCAATCCCGTCCAGACGCACCATAGAGTTCGAGGAGAAGCCGTAGCCCAGCACCGTCAGCGTGGTAGCAGAAGGCGCGGCGGCGCTCGTCAGTGTGGACGTAGCGACAAATGTTTTCGGGCTGGAATCCGTGATCGAGAGCGGCTGAATGGGGCCGAGAGAATAAATCGAAACCGTGCCGTCATTCTGATTGACTACCACAGCGCGGTTGGGTCCCGGATCAACGGCTACGGCCACCGGATAATTTCCCGTCGAATTGTTGCCGCCGTCGTACAAGCGCGTGGCGGGAATCGCTGGCTGGCCCGGCTCCGGAGGCGGCTCGCCCGGGGAAATTACCGACAGCTTGTTCAGGGTGGGATTCACCACGACTGCGGAATTCGTCAACGGGTTAAAGGCGCCGGCGATGGTCCCGGTTTCCGTCGCCGAAGTGCTTTGCACCTGAAGCCTCAGCGAGCCTACAGACTGATCCAGCAAGCTGAAAAATTCGACGTACGCATTGGTCGAGGGATCCAGCAAGACCGCCTGCCGGGTTTCCGTATTGATGCTGATCCCCTGGATGGATGTGGTCAATTCGGCAATGGCAACGGGCTGCGAGTAACTGGCTTGTCCCGCGCCATTGTTGGCGGCGATGGCCACGTCGGGCAATGTCGAGCCAGTCTCCGTATATTGAAACTGGCTTATTCCGGGCCCGAGCGAGGTCACTGTGTAAAACCCGTCGAAACTGGAATCCGCGTTGCCTCCCACGGTGGCGCCCTGAATTTCCACGGTGTCGCCCAGTTGAATGAGCAAGGGCGGCTGCGGCGATTGCTGAGTGGAGGCCGCCACGGTAACGGTCACAACGTTGGTCGTGCGTGAAAGCGCCGTAATCGAATTCGTATCCTCATGGCTCAAGTCCACGATGCCCATCGAACCGACGCCGCCCGGCGTCGCGATCGCCCAATTCAAATGAGGTTCGACCGCCACATGTGTATTGTTGCCCGTGCTGATCGTTACCGGGCTCACAAATGCAGGAGGCGTCTGAGTCACGTCGAAGATGAGGCCGTATCCCTTTGTCTGCATGGCAACAAGAGCTCGTCCAGTCACCGGATTGATGCCCACCGCGCCAGGCGTATCCATTAGAGGCTGCGTAATGTAGCTGACCGATTTGCTGTTCAAATCCACGACGGCAATGGTCTTCGATGTTTGGTTGACCACCAGGGCGAGATTCCGCACATAGTCCACGGAAACGCTGGCAGGGCCTTGCCCCGAGGGGCAGGGAGTCGTCCCAGCCACGGTCGTTCCCGTGCAGATGGTCCCCACGATGTTGAACGAAGGAGAGGTCAAATCCACCAGACTGACGCTGTCCGAGCCGGTATTGGCAACCACCGCGATCCCAGTGGCCGGATTGATGGATACGTCGCTGGGCTTCGTGCCCACCGTTGTTGTTCCCAGTTTTGTTACCGCAGAGAGTCCGCCAATGTAATTGGGCTGCACGCCGAAATTCGCGACGGCGAATTTCGTGGGATCGCTCCCGCTTTGGACCGCGACGGGGTACAGCCCCGGGACCGCGAAATCGCTGGCATTGGAATTGCCGCCGATGGTGACGGACAATTGCCGCGTGCTGTTGGCCGCTCCGGCGGCGGGAAGCTGTATCGCCCGGAGTTGCCCGTCGAATGATGCGCTGACCGTAGGATTGGTCGCCGTTCCGAAAAATCCTCCATCCACGCTGAAGCTTTGCACGCCCGAAGTTCCCTGCGGAACGCTGTCGGGCGAAGGGCCGACGAGTGCCGGCGGGACAATTTGCACCGCAATCTGGCAGTCCGTCGCGACCGTACAGCCTACCTGCGGACCTGTCTGCTGCGCGACAGTGACTTGCAAAATCCCCGACGGAGGCGGCGCCGCCAAAATGAAGTCGGGGATGCGAATGCGGATCAGGGAGGAGGAGATCTGCGTGATCAGGGACGCGGGCAGGATCAGTCCGTTCACAAACACACGATTCGTGGAGATGAAATTCGTTCCGGTAATATACGTGTCCTGAAACACGGCGCCGAGGGCCATGACGTTCGGGCTGACCGAAATCACCGTCGGATCCGCAGCCGTTACGATGGTGACCAGCGCGGTAGACGTGACCGATTTGTCCGCCACCGAAGTGGCCGTGACGCTAATGGAGTTGGGACTGGGAGCCGAGGACGGAGCGGTGTACGCCCCGGTATTCGGATCAATCGTGCCATCGGTTGTGACGCCCGCCGGAAGCGACCAGGTTACATTCTGGCAAGTGGGGTTTGAAGCGAGCACGCACCCCGGATTGTTCACGGTCGCCACAAAATTGTTGAAGGTCTGGCCGGTTCCGATCGTAACGGTCGAGGGTGTAATGGTGATGCTGATGCCGGTGATGATCGTTATGCTAGCAATGGCGTATTTGGTGGTATCGGCTTGCGAGGTCGCGGTGATGGACGCGGTGGGCGATACGGTGGTGGTTCCGTTCGTGGTCACCGTGGGGAGAACTGTGGGCGCCGTGTAAAGTCCGGTTGTGGAATTGATCGTGCCGCAGGCCGGTGCGGGCACGTTGGTGGGGCAGGTCAGCGTCCAGGTCACATTGATGTTCGCATTTCCGGTAACCAGCGCGGAAAACTGCTGGGTTGTGTTCGTGATCACGCTGGCGGTCGTGGGCGTGACCGTAATCGACACCGTCGAAGAACTGCTGCCGCAACCCAGCGCCCCGAACGCCAGCGCGAGCGTCAGTATTGAGAAGAACTTCCACCATCTCATGCCCAACCTCCCGGCCTCTCGATTCTTCCTACCCATTTGCGCCATTAGCCCATTTGCCCCATTAGAATGTCCGGCTCACCGTGAAACGCAGCGTGCGCACGGGATCAAAGAAATTTGTGCGCTGGGGATTCTGGTACAGATGCAGAATTCCGAGCTGCGTCTGCGATCCGAGCACCACCTGGTCGTTCCATACGGTGTACGGTATGCCGTTCAGGTACTTCGCCCAATTCTCATCAAAGCAATCTGTTGTGTGAGTCGCATCGCACACGTGTTTAGTGGGGTCAATGAAATTCGGATTCCCGGGGAACTGCGTTGTCGGCGCGGTGATGACTTCCGACATCCGGTTGAAGTTATACGCCCAGTACAGACGGAACGGCGCCTGCACGATGGGCAGTTGCACCACCAGTTCCACGCCAGCGGAAGTGCGCAATTGAAAATTGGTCCCCGGCTGGTACTGAAGCTGCGGGCTGATATTCGTCACCGTGCCGGCAAACGTCTGCTGCAGCTGGGTCAAATCCGCATTGTTCAACTGCAACTGATCGTGGCGCAAAGACCCGGTGGCGCCCGCATCCCCAAAAATCGAAACGGCGACGTGCGGAGCGACGGGAATGCGGTACTCCAAATTCGCCACGGCCTGGGTATCTCCGCCAGGGAAGGAAGTCTGATAGGTCAACATCGGGATCGTGACCGAGCCCGTGGAGGGCGACCCCCCGGCCGTCAAAATCGCAGGATTGGTATACGCATACTGGAAATTGCTGAGCGTCGGAACGAAGACCACGGGAGATACCGTGCGCACGTCAAACCCGCGCAGGGTATCTTCGCCGCCCAGGTAGAACCGGCTAAACGGGGGAATGACCCTGCCGCCGAATCCGGTTTCAACCGAACCCAGAATGCGCATGGCGATCACGTTTCGCCGGTGATAATTCGGACGGAAATATTTGAACTCCAACACTTCCGAGACCGTGTTGACGTTTCCGCCGATCGGCCCGCCTTCAAAGGAAACCGACTCGAATAAGCTTTTGCCATGCGTCGGGTTCACGGGATTGTCCACCGTGTTGTAGCTCAGCGTCGGAGTGATCTTGCTTTCCAGAATACCCTGCATGGCCGAAGGCCCGGCGAGCGACTGGAATTGCAGAATGCTGAACAGCGCCGTGGCGGCCGTGCTTAGGCCCGTAATTCCAGTGTGGGTGATTCCGTAAGTGACGCCCAGCCGCGTAAACCCGAGCTTGCGCAGCGGATAGCTCGTAAAAAGGGTGAAGCCGTCGCTGTTTTGCACGTAGTTCTGAACCGTGTTCGGGTCGAGCTGAACCTGGTAACCGAGGGCCAGCGAAGTTTGCTGCGCCTGATCGAAGTTGTAACGGCTTGTGAAGATGGTGAAACCGGTGCTGATCGGCCGGTCAAACAGGTAGGGTTCGGTGAAACCGAAGGAGACGCTGCGCTCCAGGGTTCCGATATTGGCCGAGAGCGTGAGGGTTTCGCCAAGGCCCAGGAAATTGTTGGTCTGGTAGGTGAGGCCGATGTAACTTCCCGCAAATCCGCTGACGCCGCCCGTCAAACTGATGGACTGTTTTCCTTTTTCCTTCAGCTTGAGAAGGATGTCCACCGTGCCCTGCTTGACGTTGCGCTTGATTTCGGCGTTTTCCGGCTTGACCGCCTCGAAGTAATCGAGCTGGTTCAGGCGCAGCAGGCTGAGCTCCCACAAATTGTTGCGGAACATGTCTCCTTCGCTGAGGAGCAGTTCGCGGCGGATCACCTTGTGGCGCGTTCCCGTGTTTCCGGTGAACTCGATGCGGCGCACAAAAAACTGTTTCTGCTGGTCAAAGGCGAACGTCAGGTCAATCGTCTTGGTGTCGTCGTGAACGTCGGTGTCCGGCACGGCCGTGAAATCAATGAATCCATAATTGCCGTAGAGTTTCGTGTAGTCCTGAATCGCCTTGCGGACCTTGGCCACGCTGAAGATTTCGCCCTTCTTCAGGGGAAAGAGCCCTTCCAGGAAGTCGGTCTTGAAGAAGAGGCCCTCATCGGGATTGGCGTTGCGCACGTGTATCGTGCCCATGCGGTAGCGCGCGCCTTCCTCGATGGGAATCGTGATGTTGACCGCCTTGCCTTCCTTAGGACCGGTAAAGGGAACCGCGCTCATCAGCAAGTTCTTGGTCACGGTCACATTTTCCACGACCGGATCTTTTACCAGCACCTTGAAGTAGCCGTTATCCTGATAGATTCCGCGAATGCCGATTTCCAGGTCTTCGTCCAGCTTGGGCCGGTCGTAAGTCTTGGACAGCACGGCGATGTAACCGGGAGGGAAAGGGCCGAGCGGAATCGCGGTCGGCCTCGAATTGTGCATCGTGCGAATAATCTTCGCACCGGAAAACGCCGTATTGCCGGTAATGATGATCTTGCCGACTTTTACCTTCGGCCCTTCGTCAATCGTAAACGTCAGTTTGACGGCGTTGGTGCCCGGCATCCTCTCGTACGTGGGCTTGACGCTGGCGTACTGGTGGCCGTGCTCGGCCAGCAATTCCTTGAGCACCACCTCCGCTTTCTTGATCCTGGTGGGATCGAACTGGCTTTCAATCGAAAGGCCGACCTTGCGGTCCTTGAACCGGTCCAGAATGTCGGATTCGGAAACGGACTTGTTTCCCTTGTACTCGATGCGCCGGATGATGGGACGCTCGGTCAAATAGAAAATGACGATTTTTTGGTTGGGCTTGTCGGCGCTGTCCTCGACCTCGAGGCGGATATCCTCGAAATATTGCGTGTTCCACAAGGCATGAAAATCCCGGCGGAGCGCTTCATCGTTGACCGGATCGCCGGGCCTCGAAAAAATGCGCGCGCGGAGCGTTTCGCTGCGAATTCTGCGATTGCCCTGAAATTCAATGCGTTCGATGGTAGGGACTTCAGCCGGTGCAACCGGTGCGGCCGCGGCAGGTTGCTGCTGAGGAACGGGAAATGCCCGAGCCGCGGGAATGAGGCACACCAATACGACGGCAAGCAGGCACACAACTCGCGCCGACGGACCCAACTTGAAACACAGAACCTCTCGCGCGACCGGAGAAACCCTCACGGCCGCTTCCCCCAAAACAAGGCTGTACTCTCCCCCGCCGGCACCGCTGGAGTCCGGCCTGCGCGCTTAGGATTCGCTAGTGGGATACCGGGGTTGCTTCGACCACCGGCCGGAAACCAAGCCCTTCGCTGGTCACGTACACTTCCAGCGTCGCCGGGCGCTGCAGGCCCCCCTGAATCAGCGCTTCCGACAACGGATCTTCGACGTACTTTTGCAATGCCCGCCGCAACGGCCGCGCGCCATAACTGCGGTCCGCGCATGTTTTCTCGAGAATCCACTGCCGCGCTTCCGGCGTCAGAACAATCTGCACCTGTCGGTGGATCAATGTGTCGTTGATCTGTCCGACCAGCAAATCAATGATGCGGAGCAGTTCTTCATCGCCCAACGGATTGAACAGAATAATTTCATCCAGCCGGTTCAGGAACTCCGGATTGAACACGCGTTTCACTTCGCTCAGCACCAGGTCGTCCATGCTCTTTACATTGCCTTCTTCGCCCGACGACTGGAACCCGAGCGTGGACCGCTTCTGCAAATGGCGCGCGCCGAGGTTGGACGTCATGATCAGAATCGTGTTCCGGAAATCCACCGTATTGCCGAGACCGTCGGTCAACTGCCCGTCCTCGAACACTTGGAGCAGGATATTGTACACATCCGGATGGGCCTTTTCGATCTCATCCAGCAGAATTACCGAATACGGAGTGCGGCGCACGCGCTCGGTCAGCTGTCCGCCCTCTTCGTAGCCCACATATCCTGGAGGCGCGCCAATCAGCTTCGACACCGAATGCTTTTCCATGTATTCGGACATATCAAAACGGATCAGCGATTTCTCGCTGCCGAAGAGAAATTCGGCCAGGCGCCGCGCGACTTCGGTCTTGCCGACGCCGGTCGGACCGAGGAACAGGAAGCAGCCCACGGGGCGTCCGGGCGCCTTGAGTCCGGCGCGGCTGCGCCGGATGGCGCGGGCCAGCGCGGTGATGGACTTGTCCTGGCTGATCACCCGCTTGTGAAGTTCTATCTCGATGCGCAGCAGCTTCTGCTGTTCGTCTTCCTTGATGGAGGTCACCGCGATGCCGGTCCAGCGCGCCACGACCTCTTCGATGTCCTCGCGCGTGACGATGCCGGTATTCGTGTCGTCCAGCTTCAGGCGCTCGCGCACCACCCGCAGATTTTCCTTTTCCTTGCGCTCTTCCTCGGAGTAAAAGCGCGCCTTCTCGAACTCATGATTGGCGATCGCCGTTTCCATGCGGTGCGTGATGAACTTCACGCGCTTTTGCACTTCGGCGACTTCCTCGGGCAGCGTGGCCTGGCGCAGCTTGACGCGCGCTCCGGCTTCGTCAATCAGGTCAATGGCCTTGTCCGGAAGGAAGCGGTCGGGAATGTAGCGGCTCGAAAGGTAGACGGAATATTTGATGGCCTCGTCGGTGTAGCTGACGGCGTGAAACTTTTCATACCGCTCGCGCACGCCTTCGAGAATTTGAATCGCTTCGTCTTCCGACGGCGCTCCGACTTTCACGGCCTGAAAGCGGCGCTCGAGCGAGCGGTCCTTCTCGACGGATTTCCGGTACTCGCCGGGCGTGGTCGCGCCGATGCATTGAATCTCGCCGCGGGAGAGCGCGGGCTTCAGGATATTGGCGGCATCGAGGGAACCTTCGGCCGAGCCGGCGCCGACCAGCGTGTGCAGCTCGTCAATAAACACGATTGAGTTCTGGCTCTCCATCAATTCCTTCATGATGGTCTTGAGCCGCTCCTCAAACTGGCCGCGGTATTTCGTGCCGGCCACGATCAGCGAAAGATCGAGCGAAAGAATGCGCTTGTCCGCAAGAAACGGCGGAACGTCGCTGTCGGAGATGCGCTGCGCGAGGCCCTCGACGATGGCCGTCTTGCCGACGCCCGGCTCGCCGATCAGCACGGGATTGTTTTTCGTGCGGCGGCACAGAATCTGAATCACGCGCTCAACTTCGCGCTCGCGCCCGACCAGCGGATCGAGTTGCCCTTCGAGCGCCGCCTGCGTCAGGTCGCGGCTGAATTCGGCGAGAAGCGAAGTCTCTTTCGGACGCGCCGCCGCGGGCTTTTCACCGGCGCTGCGGGCGAGCTCCTCGCGCAGGGCCGAAAGCCGCAGGCCGCGCTCCGCCAAAATCTCCGCGCCGAAACATTTTTCCTCGCGCAAAATTCCCAGGAGCAGATGTTCAGTGCCCACGTGCTTGTGGCCGAGGTGCTCTGCTTCCTCCGTCGCGAAATTCAGGATGCGCTTGGACTCCTGGCTGAGCGGAACTTCGACCGACGTGGAGATGCGCTCGCGGATGGTGATCCGCTGCTCGATCTCCTTGCGAATGGATTCGATGGAACCGTGTGAACGCAAAAAGCGATTGGCCAGGGCCTTGTCTTCGCGCATCAGGCCGAGCAGCAGGTGCTCGGTCTCGATGTACGGAGAGCCGTACTGGCTGGCTTCGTAGCGTGCGAAAAATATGACGCGCCGCGCTTTCTCTGTGTATCGTTCAAACACGGGTCAACTCATTTCTCCCCTGGGGCTAATTTCAGGGCTTTGGCTTCTGTTCACCACCGGCAGGAGCACCCCGTGCTCAAGTTGCAGCACGCGGTCCGCGCGTCCCGCCAGAACTGTGTTGTGCGTGGCCAGGATGGACGTCAGGCGATGTTCGCGGTGCAACTTCTGCATCAGCTCGAACACGGCCACCGCATTTCGCTCGTCCAGGTCTCCGGTAGGCTCGTCCGCCAGCAACAATTGCGGTTGCCGCACCAGAGCGCGTGCAATGGCCACGCGCTGCTGCTCCCCACCGGACAACTCCCCCGCCCGCTGCATCATTCTCGCTTCAAGGCCCACTTCCTTGAGCCAGCGCGCGGAAGTTTCGAGCGCCTCGCCGTACCTTATGCCCCGCATCAGCAGTGGCATTGCCACGTTTTCAGCCGCCGTAAAATCGGCCAATAGATGGTGCCTCTGCCATACAAAACCAATCGAGCGGTTGCGATATTCCGCCAACTCGTTTTCCCGAAATGAATCTATCGGTTTCTGCTCGAAGTATACTGTACCGCTTGTTGGCGTGTCTAGCGCGGCCAGCAAGTGCAAAAACGTGCTTTTCCCCGCTCCTGATTGCCCCACCACGGCGATCAACTCTCCCCGCGCAACGCTTACATTCACACCATCCAAAACAGTAATCTTGGAGCTTCCCGCACCGTAGGATTTGTGCAGTTCCTGGGTCTGGACAAGCGCTCCCGGCAACGCCTCTGCGCCGTCCTTTGTCTTCGCCGGGAATGTGGCCTCTGCTGGCATGATCTCGCGATTCGTCTTTCTTGCCTATCCTCCGCCGGTACTTGTGCGGCCCGTACGCCGGGTCAGCTTCGCATATCCTTCACTTACTTTAGATGCCGTTTCCGGGTCTGGCAGCCTGTGCGTACTTCCCGAATTCACTTTTCCAAAAACAGGGATTAGGGCAATTGCTTTCTCTTTTTTGCCCTTCCGATACCCCTAGCAATAGTTGCTCTTTTTGTCACTCGCCGGGAGCCGCTCCAAATGGTTGAAATGGCACCAATTGCAGCGATATCAAAATGTTCCGCTTCGACTCCGAACCACTGATTGTCTCTTAGCAAAGCATACACCAGCTATAAGTGCAACCTGTACGCCATATTCTCAATCCTTGGGATTGAAAAAAGGCCAGTTAGCCTTTTCGGAACAAAATGCTTTCCGCGAGAAATCCGTGGCAGGAAAGGCTTCCACACGAAAGCCTGCGAGAAAAGTCGGCCAGGTCCATCCTCAGGATTTCTTCGCGACAACGGCCTCCAGCGAAGTCCCGTAGTCTTTCAGGATGACCGACGCGGCATTGCGTCCGGGCATGCCCGTGACCGAACCGCCGGGCGCTGTGCAGGCTCCCGTTTGATAAAGGCCCTCGATCGGCATGCGGTAATTGGCCCAGCCCGGTACGGGACGCATGTTTCCGGATTGCGCCAGATTGTTGGCGCCGGCGTGCGCGCTGCCGCGCCACATCGCGGGATTCATGCGCTCGATGTCCAGCGGAGTCTCGATAAATTTGCTGAGGAATTTGTCGGGCGTCAGATTCGGAGCGAACTTCCGGAAATGACTGAGGAGCATCGCCTCGACATCGTCGCGAATGTTGTCCCAGTGCTTCGGGCCTTCCTTGAGCCCGTACGGCAGATTGCTTTCGATTTTCACTGTGTGGAATCCGGCCGGAGCGCGGCTCGGATCCACAACGCTGGGGCTGACGATCTGGAGACCCGGCGGATCATCGGGCGTAATCTCTCCGCGCGCATCGCGATAATCCATATTGAGGTAATAATCGAGCCGCGGAGCGATGGCGGCTTCGCACGTCGAAATCGTTCCTCCGGCAATGGGGTATTTCGGTGGCTCCGAAGTCGCGTAGTGCAGGCTGATCATGGCGTGCTCGGGGCGCCACAGTTCGACGCCTTCCAGAAAATCCTCGCCCCACAGATCGCTCGGGGCCATGTTCACCAAATGCTTGATGTGAATGGTGGAGACGACCGCTTTTTCGGCGCGGTAGCTGCTCCCATCCAGACAGGTCACGCCAACGCACTTGTTGCCCTCGATCAGCAGCCGCGACACCGGCTTATTCGTGAGCACGACGCCGTTATGCGCCTCAATGAATTTTCCGAGCGCCTGGGTCAGCGTGCCCGAACCGCCCTTGGGAACCGGGCGTCCGCTGAGAAGTTGAACCACAAGCGAGTAGGCCTGCGCACCCGTGCCCGGTTCGCCCCCTGCAACCGATCCGAAGTGCCCGCAGCACAGGCTGCCGCGCTTCATGTATTCGCTTTCAAAAAGTTCGTTGACCAGGTCGTATCCCGACATGGCCATGCGCCGCCGCCAGACGTTTTCTTTGGGAATCTTGGGCGTCTCGGTGGAAGCGGCCCCGCCGCGGCGTCCGCCCGTGGCCTCCGTATAGGCCTTGTATTCGGCGACCATGCGGCGGAACGTCTCCGCATCCTTTTTCGAGAACCGCGAAATCGTCTCGCACGTCTTGTCGAGATCGCGGTACACCGTAATGTACGCGCCATCGAGGAACGGGATGTGCATGACAGGATCGCCTTCGATGTATTCGCCGTAGCCGTAATCGCGGAGGTTCAGCTCATTGTTGCGGATGAGCGGATTGCCGGCGATTCCCGAATGCACGCTCGAGCACAGGTCTTCCTTGAAGCCGGGGAGGCAAACCTCGGCCGTCTTGACGCCGCCGCCGATCGTCGGCCGGCCTTCCAGCACTACGACGCGGTAGCCCGCCTTGGCCAGATACGCGGCGCAGACGAGGCTGTTGTGTCCCGCCCCGGCAATGACAAAATCGAATTTATCGCCCGGAGCCGTCTGCCCGGCCCGCGAGGCGAATGGCGCAAGCGCCAGCGGCGCCAGTGCCGCTCCCTTCACAAATCCGCGCCTCGTGATCGTGCTCATGGATGGCTCCTCCGAATTTCTCAAATGGTTCGAGACTTGAAAATCTAACGCCCGCCCGGTGTTCTGGCAAGGTGATCGTGCAGAGATGCATACGCACCGCGATGATTTCTTTCGCGTCGCGTCGCGGCCGGCCTGCACGAGATGTATATACATTGTTGACACATGGCTCGCCTTCTGTCACGCTATCCAGGGCCGGGCGATAGGTTTGGCGCGAGCGGAGAGGTTGTCCATGAAAGCGTCGGTAAAAAAATGGGGCAACAGCGCGGCCGTGCGGATTCCGGCTTCCATCCTGCGGGCCACGCGGCTCGAACTGGATGAAGCTGTGGATGTGCGCGAAGAAGCGGGGCGCATCGTGATTGAGCCTGTCCGCCAGAAAACGTACGAGCTTTCTGATTTGTTGAAAGGGATTACTCGCCAAAATCAACATGAGGCCGTTGATTTCGGCGTGGCCGCCGGCAAAGAGGCCTGGTGATGGGGCGGTACGTTCCGGACTCGGGCGATATTGTCTGGCTGAATTTCACGCCCCAGGCAGGACACGAGCAGGCAGGCCATCGCCCGGCGCTGGTCATCAGCCCCGCCGCCTACAACGGGAAAACCAGCCTGATGCTCTGCTGCCCGCTGACCACTCAGATCAAGAATTATCCGTTTGAAGTCCTCGTCGCAGGAACGCCTCCCAGCGTCGTGCTCGCCGATCAGGTAAAGAGTCTCGATTGGAGAGTGCGCAACGCCAGAAGAAAAGGAAAGGTCAAACCCGAGGAACTTGCGGAAGTCCGCGCGAAGATTCTGACGCTGATCTCCTAATTGTATTGCCGCACAGGAAGGTTCAAACCTATTCGTACCGCAAAATATCCACCGGCAAAATTCGCGATGCGGCACGCGCTGGAATCAGCGTTGCTCCGACACTGGTGGCGAGCGCGGCGGCGGCGATCCATGCGCCGTCGAGGGCGCTCGATTGGAACGGCACGTAGGGAACGGAATAGACCTGCGGGTCGAGATGAATCAGATGATAGGCGCCGGCGGCCCATGAGACGCCGTAGCCAATCGCCAAGCCGGCTAACGTGCCGATCGAGCCGACAACGAATCCCTGCAGCACAAAAATATTGCGGACCTGCGGGCGGTACGCGCCGAGCGACATCAGGACGGCAATATCGCGCGAGCGGTCAGTGACCGTCATCGCCAAGACCACGAGGATATTCAGCCCGGCCACAAACGTGATCAGTCCGATGAACAGCGCGGTGACGAGCTTTTCGAGGCGCAGCGCGCGGAAGAGCGCGCGGTTTTCATCCTCCCATGTCGTAGTAAGAAAACCGGTTCCAGCAGCCGCGCCGATGGCGCGAGCGGCGTCCACGGCCCGGTCCACATCGCGAATGCGGAATTCGAGCACGCTGGCCACGTCGCCGACGCCGGCGAGAGCCTGCGCCGCCGGCAGATTGGCGAAAACCCAGTTGGCGTCGTAATCGTAAAAGCCGGAATCGAACACGCCCGCCACACGGAAGCGCCGCGACCGCGGCACCATTCCGTAAGGCGTCAGGCGTCCCGAAGGACTGGTGAGCAGCACGTAGTCGCCCGTGCGGATGTTCAGCTCCTCCGCCATCAGATGGCCGACGAGGATGGAATCAAATCCGTCGGCATCGGGGGAAAAATCGGCCGCGCCGGAAACGATGCGGCGCAGGGCGTCGTCGGTGCGCATTTCGAGAGCGGGGTCAATTCCCTTCACGACGACTCCGCGCGCGCGGCTGCTGCCGGAGAGCAGCACGGTCTGATAGATCGCGGGCGCGACGCTGCGCACTCCGTCCACATGGCTGAGCTTTTCCGCCAGCGCGCGGTACTCCTCGATTCCTTCCGACCCAGTGCGAGCCAAATTGACGTGCGCGGGAACGCCCAACAGAGGGTCCTGAATCGCGCGGCGGAATCCTGTATTCATGGAAAGCGCGATGACCAGCGTGGCGACTCCAGCGGCAATTCCAAGGACAGAAAACATCGTGACCAGGCGCAACACGGCAGGCTTGTACGGTGAACGAAGATACCGCCGCGCTACCAGCCAGGCGAAATTCATTTTGGTTCGCCTGTGGGTGGTGCGCCCGCTTCGCCTTCGACGTGAGACTCGCCCGACGCCTCCGGCCGGAGCAGCGGAAATAGAATCACCTCCCGGATGGAATGCGAATCGGTGAGCAGCATGGTCAGGCGGTCAATGCCGATCCCCTCGCCAGCGGCGGGCGGCATGCCGTGAGCCAGCGCGCGGATATAGTCCATGTCCACTTCGCGCGGCACTTCGTCGCCGCCTCCGGCCACCTGCTCGCGGAAACGGCGCTCCTGCTCGGCGGGATCATTCAATTCGGAAAAGGCGTTGCCGAGTTCCATTCCAGCCACGTAGATCTCGAAGCGTTCGACGAGGGACGGGTCGTCCCGGCGGGCCTTCGACAAGGGTGAAATATCGGTCGGGAAGTCGTAAAGGATCGTCGGCTGAATCAGATGCGATTCGGCCACGGTCTCAAACAAGAGGCCGGTAATCTCTCCGTCTTTCTGTTTGGAAAAATCAGGCAGCGGCTCGCGGCCATGGGATTGCGTCCATGCGTTATACCGGCTCGCGGCGGCGCGTGGCCCCCCGGGAGCGGCCAACTCCTCAACGGTGGGCGCCGGAGCTGCTCCCGCGGGCCAGTAGCGCCCCACGGCTTCGCGCATGGAAAGACGCTGGAACTTGCCGAAATCAATCTCCGTCTCGCCATACTTCACAATAGTGGAACCTGTCACTTGCCGCGCCAGATGCGCGAAGAGCTCTTCGCTGAGCGTCATCAGGTCGTGGTAATCGCTATAGGCCTGGTAGAACTCGAGCATGGTGAATTCCGGGTTGTGCGCGGTGGAAATGCCTTCATTCCGGAAGTTCCGGTTGATCTCGTAAACCCGGTCGAGGCCTCCGACCACCAGCCGCTTCAGATACAGTTCCGGCGCGATACGCAGGTAGAGGTCAACATCGAGAGTGTTGTGATGTGTAATGAAGGGCCGCGCCGTCGCGCCGCCGGCGATCGGCTGCATCATCGGCGTTTCCACTTCGATGTAGCCGTGGGCATCGAAAAATCGTCGCAGTTCGCGGATGATTTGCGCCCGCCGGTAAAATATCTCCCGCACCTTCTCATTGGAGATCAGGTCGAGGTACCTCTGGCGGTACCGGATTTCGACGTCGGAAAGTCCGTGCCACTTTTCAGGGAGGGGCAGGAGAGCCTTGCTCAGAAGCATAAGTTCCGTCACCCAGACCGTAAGTTCTCCCGTTTTGGTGCGGAACAAGTGCCCGGAAACGCCGATCAGATCTCCCAAATCCAGCAACTGGAATAGCTCAAACGCCTTCTGCCCGACAATGTCCAGCTTTATATAGATTTGCAGCCGCTTGCCGGAACCCGAAATATGCGCAAAGCCGGCTTTCCCGTGAAGGCGAACTGTCATCAGTCGCCCGGCGACCCGGACCGGCGGCTTCTCGGCTTCCAGGGAAGCAGCATCTACAGTTGCATATTTTCCCACTAATTCAGCTGGAGTTGCAGTCCACTGGAAACTATGGGGATACGCCTCCAGGCCCCGGGACTCAATCTCGGCAAGCTTCTTTTGGCGCTGAACATATTGGTCATGCGGTTCAAAAAAAGATGGCAGAAGGCTCTCCTTGAAATACGTGGGGCAGTATAGCGGCTGCCCCTATCAGAGGCAAGAAATGGGGTGCCGGGAATCAACCCCCAATCTATCCGGACTGTGGTATCATGCGCGGACCCGTGGGAGGTGTGTCGTGGGCGGGAGGTTCGGAATCAAAAAGCGCCCTAGATCGCGTACTGTGCGCGATGACTGGTACGCTTGGATCCCGAATGAGATGGATGAGTTGTTTGCAGCGACTCGCAGCGAGCTGGAATCCTCCAACGTTATCCTCAGCATTTCCATAGATGAAGCGCTCTCCTATTGCGAACAAGGGGAGTACGAGCGCGCCGGGCACAGAGTTGCGGTGTCCACGGACCTTTTCGATCGCCTCTGTTCCAGTCTGACCAACGTGCTCCGTACCATTCGGGAACACGCCTCCAGTTTTGGGACCTTGCCCAACGTAAGCCCCTTGTCGGCCTCGAATTTTCGCGGCCCAACGGCCCAGCGAATCGCTTTGATGAGCAGCATGTTATCTCGCGTAGTTTTCAGTGGTCGCACGCGCTTTTTCCACAAGCTGGACTCTCTCGGCAACATCGTGGATGAACTTCAAAAAGAAGCTCATACGGTGGTGAATCAGGCAGGGTACCAGAAAGTGGGGGTTGCCGATTCCTCGTGGAAAGAGCTCGAAGTCCTGAGCTATGACCTGGCATCCTGCCTGGGCGAAGCGACCGTTGTTCTGAAATCTTTCTTCTGCGCATTGCCGATAGAGGAGTTAGAGCCTTTTCGGAGCAAGCTTGTGGCCCTGCTTCCTGCACTGGTGGCAAACACGCGGGGATTGCCGGGTCTGAACAAGAAGGCTGGGGATTAGGGCGAATGCTGTGAAATGGTCTTGCCTGGGACAGGCCATACGGATTCCCGAATCGAGCTTGATAGTGATGTTTGCCACACGGATCGAATCCAACTAAATACAACTCAAGGAGCTAGGGAGGCATCCCAAGAATCGGATGCGTCCCGTAGGGAACGGTGACCCGAACGAGGCGTACGGAAACCAGCGAGATGACTGAGGCAGAGGCCATTCGCCTCGCCCAACAGGGCGACGCTGGAGCATTCGAGTGCCTCTACCGGCTTCACAGTCGGCGTGTCTACGCATTGTGTCTTCGCATGGTCGGAAACACGTCGGAAGCGGAGGATCTCACTCAGGACGCGTTCCTGCAGTTGTTTCGCAAAATCGGGACGTTCCGCGGCGAGTCCGCATTTTCCACCTGGATGCATCGCCTGGCCGTCAACGTGGTCCTGATGAAGCTTCGGAAGAAAACTCTTTCCGAAACTCCACTGGATGAGACCAACGATCCCGACGACGAGAACAGCGGGCCGCGGCGGGAAATCGGTGGGCCGGACCTGCTGCTGAGCGGCTCGATTGACCGGGTGCACCTGCAGCGAGCTGTGGAGCAGTTGCCACCGGGATACAAGCAGGTGTTCGTGCTGCACGACGTGCAGGGCTACGAACATAATGAGATTGCGGACATTATGGGCTGCTCGATCGGCAACTCCAAATCGCAACTGCACAAGGCTCGCATGCGCCTTCGAGAACTCCTGCAGGAAACTCTGCGGAATCAGGCGCGGCAGGAGCGCCAGGCCGCGAAAACGGAATCGGGTGGCGCAGGATAATTCCCTCCGCCACGCCAGGCACAAGCACCGGCAACGAGTAATGGATGTTGAAAGAAGGCAAAAATGCAGTGCACTCAATTTGAACAGATCCTGGAACAGTTTGACGAAGGCGCGCTGGCCCAGGCAGCCCAGGCCCACGTGGATTCCTGCGTGGCCTGCCGCGGCCTGATTGCGGATTTTAATGCGATTCGCGGCGTGGCGGCGGAGCTTGGTGTGGAAGAGATTCCCGTACCCGAACGTGTATGGGTCTCTCTACGCAACCAGTTGGAGGCGGAACATCTGATCCGCCAGCCCCTTCCCGCCCCCGAAGCAGCGAGGCCCGCGTGGTGGACCGTGTTTCAGCGCCCCGCTCTCGCCGGCGCTTTTCTCTCCCTGATCCTGGCCGCGGCTGTGGCCGTGGGATTCGAGACGGGTTCGCCGGAAATGGCCGTCCGCAACGCGCCTGCCACCGAGGGGCAGCCCTCCCCTGTCCTCTCCGCGGAAAATATTTTCAAGGAAGAGGCTGTGACCGTGGGAGACGAATTGCTTCCGGGATTGCGGGCCAGTGATGCCTCCGTAACCGATTCCATCCGGCGCAATCTCGGCGTCGTTGACAACTTTATCGCGATGTGTGAAAAAAGCGTGCGCGAACAGCCGGACAATGAAATGGCGCGCGAATATCTGTACGGAGCGTATGAACAGAAAGCGGAATTGCTGGCTGCGGCCATGAATCGGAGCGTCTCGGGAGGTTTGCGGTGAATTTTTCCAACCACGCAGTCAAGATGAGCGCAGTCAGCCTGGTCCTGGCAGGATTCGTTTTCAGCGCTTCTCCCGCGCGCGCCGACCGCGTCGAGAAACACTTTCCGGTCCAGAATAAGCCGAAGATCACCTTGCGAGATTCGTCCGGCCGGATTCAGGTGAAATCCTGGGCGAGAAATGAAGTTCAGGTGGCCTGGCTCAGCGGCAAGAATGTCGTCGAGACCGAGCAGGCCGGCAACCGTGTCGAGATCGCCGTGCATCCAGGCGGGGACAACTCTCCCTCGGATGTCGCCAAGACGGATTTTGAAATCACCGTGCCGGTGGACAGTGAACTCAACGTCCGCACCGATTCCGGCAACGTGATGGTGGACAGCGTCCACGGAGACATGACCTTCGATACCGTCGGCGCAAACCTGCAGTTGACCGACGTGGACGGCTACATCGTCGCCAAGACGATTGACGGCTCGCTGGTTTGCACTCGCTGCTCGGGCAAGCTCGAGGCCAATTCCATCAGCGGCAACATGCAGATGATTCAGCCCTCGCTCGAAAGCGTCCGCGTGCAGACCTCTTCCGGAAATATCTATTTCGACGGCAGCTTCCAGAGCCGCGGCATTTACATCATGAAGAATTTCAGCGGCACGATCGAAGTGCACTTCTCTTCGAGCGATTCCTTTGACGTGCATGCCACTTCGCTGAAGGGCGACGTGATCAACCAGGCCTCGTTCAAGCCGGATACGCACGGGAATTCTCAACCTGTTCCCAAGTGGGGCCACAGCCTGTTTGGCACCATGAACGAGGGTCATGCGAAAGTCGAACTTTCGTCCTTTAGTGGTACAATCAAAATTCTGAAGCGTGATTAACGCGCCCGGAATCGCTTGCAGGAAACTTCTCCAACCCATGCGCCCTCGGCGCCCGCACCGGACTGCCGCTTGGTTTGCCTGACCGGATTCATGGGCTCGGGCAAAAGCACGGCGGGACGCCTGCTCGCCGCGCAACTGGCGTGGCACTTTATTGATTTGGACACCGAAATCGAGACCGCCGCCGGACTTTCCATTCCCCAGATTTTTGAACAGCAGGGCGAAGCCGCGTTTCGCGACATCGAACACGAGTGCCTCGAGCGCATTCTCGGCCAGGCCGCGGAACGCGATCAGCGAGTAGTGCTTGCTCTTGGCGGCGGCACGTTTGCTCAGCCGCGCAACGCCGCGCTCGTCCGCGAATTCGAGTCTGCGCAGCGGCGTTCGGCTGCTGTTGTCATCTGGCTCGATTGCCCGATGGAAGAACTCCTCAAGCGATGCGTGTTAATGGGCGGACGGCCACTGTTCCGGGATGAGGCGAGTTTTCGCAAGCTCTATTCGGAACGCCTTCCCTTCTATCAGCAGGCCGATTATCGTGTCGAGAGCGGCGCGGAGCCGGTGCGCGTCGTCGAACAGATTCTCGCGCTCGGAATTTTTGGCCGTTCCCCAGGAGACCACGCGAGGGGCGACGCGGCCGGGACGGCGATCATATGAAACATTTTAGAAGGCGGCTCATAAAGCTTCTAACTGCGGCTCCGGCTCTCCTTGTTTTGATTGTGCTGGCGTGTTCCGCCCCGTTCGCTTTCTCCGCCCAGAATGACAAGAGTTCCAAGGCCGCTACGCCGCGTTCCCTCTTCTCCGCGGATAAAGGAAAATTCCGGATTCTGCTGGACGGAAACGTGATTGGCAGCGAAGAGTTTGAAATCTCGCGGTCCGGCGAAATCTGGACGGCGCGCGGATCGACGTCCGCGCATGTGCCTGGCGGAACTGCCATCAAGGCAACATCGGAGTTAAAGCTCGCTGCGGACGGCGCTCCCGTCAAATACGATTGGGCGGCGGAAGCTCAGAAGAAAGGGACGGGAAGCGTCGAGTTCAAAGACGGCACGGCAAAATGCGTTGCGAATCTCGGTGGGGCGTCGCCCATGATGAGGGATTTCAAGTTCGAGACGCAGCGAATCGCCGTGCTCGACGACAACTTGTATCACCAGTATGCGGTCTTGGCGCAGATCTATGACTGGAATGCCGCCGGCAAGCAGACATTCCCCATTGTGATTCCGCAGGAGCTGACGCCCGGAAGCATTTCCGTCGAATCACTTGGCCCGCAGCAGTCGGGAAACGCGAAATACGACGAACTGCGCGTCAGCAGTCCGGATCTGGAAATCCTGCTGTTCCTCGACGCCATTCACCACTTGATCCGCCTCGAAGTGCCCTCCGCAAAAATAATTGTCGAGCGGGAATAGATTTTCTGGAATTAAATTTCTTTCAATATTTCGCGGGCAAAATTAAATGACCATAGAAAGAAGCGCCCGTCATTCCGAGCGGAGCGAGGAATCCCTCTGTCTTTCAGTCCCCCGTCAATAAGGCAGAGGGATTCCTAGCTCCGCTCGGAATGACTGCCGGTTTCGGTAAGGCACAGGACTCAGCCTGCGCCACTCTAAAACTTCTCTTACTTGAGGTCCGGCTGGTTGGGCGTGGCCGTCATCACCGGAGACGCCAAAATGTAGTTGTGGTAGCTCTCCATCATCTGCCATAGCCCGGCCGCGTTCGGTGCCAGCACTCTGCTCGACCAGTACGATTTATCTCCGTAGGTTGGCTGGCACGCGATCATTACGACGGCGTCGCCGAAGTCCCACGTGCGGATCCACAGCGCCGGCGCGGCTCCCACCTTGGGCGCATTGGGATTGGCCGCCTTGCGCTTGTTCATGCCCACAATGCGGTCGGCTTTGGAAGGAGATGCGCCGCCATACGTGCTGACGACGCGCTGATCCATGTCGTCGGCCACGTGCTTTTCCCAGTTTTGCTGGCTCGATTCCTGCTCCTGCCATTCATCGAGCGCCGCCTTTTCCCCCGCGCTCAGCGGCTTATAGGGCACGGCCTTGCAGGGATTGTTGCAGGGAATTTCGTAGGTGGGTTCCACCGTCTGGAAATCCCGCTTTGGCATCGCCGCAATTTCCGTGGTGTGCAGGAGCTTCCATCCCGAGGCGCGCTTGACCCAGAATCGCGCCGAATATTTGTTTCCATTGCTCGACTGAATCCATACAACGCTCTTGCCGTAGACGTGCTCGATCACTTTTGTGTCCGGTCCTTCCGCAACGAGCGGTTTGAGTCCCGCGCGAAATGCGTCTTCTCTGGCCCACATTATTCCTTCGGAATCAATCCACGTGAAATCGGGATCTAGAAACTTTTCCGCGGCGGCCTGGTCGCCCTTGGCCAGCGCCGCAACCACCGCTTTGTCCGCGGCCATCGTGGCGTCGTCCGCGGCGCGCGCCGGACGCACAACTATCGCGGCCACAAAAGTGGCGGCGGCCGCGCACACAGCGACCATGTTCCTGAATTTGCGATTCATATTCCCTCCTCGGATTTCCAATCGGCGGGGCAATTCTAGAACGTCCACCGGAGGGAAGCAACGAGCAGGGAGGAAATCTATGCGATGGGTGGAACGAGTAGCACAGGCACTCTTGCCTGTGCGGGTTTTGCAATCGTGAGTTGGAACCGAGGTGTATCCGCAGCTTACAAAACCGCACAGGCAGGAGTGCCTGTGCTACCTAACCCTACGGCCTTGCGTCCGCGCCCACCGCGCGCAACGCCGCCGCGCTTTGCCGCCGCACCAATTCACTCGAATCGTTGTGCAGGCGGCTGCGCAGAGCGGAAACCAGTTGCGGGTCGGAGTATCCGGAAGCATTTTCCATTTGCAGGGCGTTCACCAGAAGATGGATCGCCTCGACGCGCACATCCGAATCACTGTCGGTTTCGAGTGCTTCGAGGATTGTCTGGCGGACCAGCGGGTCGGGCTCGAATCCCTGCAGCGTTTCAAACGCCTTGATGCGCACCGCAGGATTCGCGTCCACGCGGGCCGCGGAACACAGCGCCCGGCGGACCGATTCATCGGCCGCGCGAGTTCCGAGCACGCCGACGGAATCAAGACGCGCGCCGGAATCAAACCGCGCGCCATTCTGCAGCACGAATGTGAGAGCGCGCATCACGTCCTCATCGTCGGGCGCGCCGACAATGCTCATCGGCGTCGGCGACATGAGTTGCACCTGCACCGTGGGAGTGCGCGAACCCTCGGGATTCACCCAGGCCACGTTAGCGCTCTCCGCGCTGCGCAACTGCTCATCCGTTACCTTGTGAACCGGGAAAGTCTCCCGGGTCGGAGGCGGGGTGACAACCGCCGTCGTCGTCTGAGTCTTCGGCGCTGTCACTGCCACTGGAACCGGCAACGGCGCATTCTGAAATCTCTGACCCAGCACGCCGGCAAAAAATCCAACGACAACGAGCGTTGCCATGCTCATCGCCGGATGATAGACGAGCGTGTTGCGCAGCCCCGTCCACCAGGGCGAAGGAGAGACGAGCGCGCGCCAGCCCGGCGCATTTCGCTTTGCTTCCATATCATCCAGCGCTTCAGACAGGCGGCTTCGCGATTGCGCGAGCAGCAGGCCGGAACGGTCGAGCGCGTCGGCAGGCTGTTCGAGCGCGGCAATCACTTGGTTGAAGCGCGCTTCGCGCGCCAGAATTGCGGAGCAGGCGGCGCATCCAGCGGCGTGCGTTTCGAGCGCCGCGCGCGCGGCCGGTTCGAGTTCGTCGCAGGAATACAGCACCGCGAGCGATTCTACGTCGTCGCAGCGAATCGTGACCGGTTCGCCGGAGGGTGCGGCGTTGGGCAGATTTTCGTTCACAGCAATCCTTCCAGTTGTTCGCGCAGTTTACGTGTGGCGCGGAATAAAGAGTTCTTCACAGTCTCTTCAGACGTACCAAGTGCGTCTCCGATAGCACGTAATTTCAAGCCCTGGTAATGCTTCATTTCAAAAACGATGCGCTCGCGCGGTGTGAGGCGTTCGAGGGCGGTGGAGATGCGCTTGCCGATTTCGGCGCCGTAGAGGACGCGTTCGGGATCCGAGGACGCGCGCCGCTCCTGTTGCCGGTCGAAAAAATCCGCATCCGGCATATCGCCTTGCGCGTTGATCGCGTATTCGGGAGCCTGATCTTCCGGGCGGCTGCTTCGGCGGCGCAGGTGATCGAGGCAAACATTCGTCACGACGCGGTACATCCAGGTGTAGAAGCTGCATTCAAAGCGGAAACGGTGCAGGTTCTTGTAAATCTTGAGGAAAGCTTCCTGATACACATCGCGCGCGTCTTCCGTCTTGTGCAGCACGTTGAGGGCGATGCGCAGAACGTCGCGATCGTAACGGTGCACGAGCGCTTCAAACGCTTCGCGGTCGCCGGCCTGCGCGCGCTCGATTAACGCGCGGTCCTCCGCCACAGCGGCGGCACGCCTCGCCGACTCCGGCGCCACTGCGGCCTGCGCAGCGCCACTCGAACCCTCGACCGGCAATGCCATCGTCATGGCGTCAGCATCCATCGGAATGCCTGATTTCCCCTCGCGTTCGGTCGCGCGATGCGGAACAGTCCGGCTATGTTCGGACGAATCCATTCTAATTAGACGCGAAAAGCCAGAGAAAGGTGAGCAGCGCGCTCCCGGAAAACTCTGCGTCTGGATCGGCTGCTATCTTATTCAAAAGGAATGTATTAGACATTTGCGGGAGTATCAACTGATTTCCTTCGCGGGCCAATGGATGATATAAGTCTCGACGGCCTAATCGAAAAGCTGTCTGTTTCGGAGAACTCAACTGTCGAGCAACAAACCAGCGAACGCGGTGACCAATAATTCCGCGAGCGACAAACCGCGAATTCTCGCTAAAATTTCCGTCGTGCCCATGATCGCGGCGACATATTTCATGGTCGCCGGAGGGCCGTACGGCCTCGAAGACATCATTCAAAAAACTGGCTACCGCGCCACGCTTCTGATCCTCGTCATCACGCCTCTTCTGTGGAGCCTGCCGACCGCGCTGATGGTCAGCGAACTGGCCACCGCCATTCCCGACGAAGGCGGATTCTACGTCTGGGTGCGACGCGGCATGGGGCGCTTCTGGGGATTTCAGGAGTCCTGGCTGACGCTTGCGGGCAGCATTTTTGAAATGGCGCTGTATCCGAATTTGTGCATCGCCTATATCGGGCGATTTCTTCCGGCAGCGGTCGCGGGGCGCCGCGGACTTCTGATCGGATTCGCGATGATCGCGCTCTGCACGGTGTGGAACCTTTTCGGCGCGCACTCGGTCGGCGAAGGATCGGTGTGGCTGAACGTTGCCTTGCTTGTTCCTTTCGTGGCGCTCGTGATCATTGCGGTGGGCCGCGTGCCCGTAAGCGGTGTCGCGCCGGTGCCCCTCCGTCACGTGGATCTGCTCGGCGGAGTCCTGATCGCCATGTGGAACTACATGGGCTGGGACAATCTCTCGACAATCGCGGGCGAGGTCGAAGCTCCGCAGCGCAGCTACACGCGAGCCATGTTTGGCGCGGTGCTCCTTGTGGTGGTGAGCTACCTCGTTCCTGTTGCTGCGATTTCCCGCACGGGAGTTGATCCCAACGCCTGGACCGAAGGCGGCTGGGTGGACGCCGCGCGACTCATTGGCGGCGGGACTCTCGCCATAGCCATCGCTGTGGCCGGATTGATCGGCGCCATCGGATCGTTCAGCGCGCTCATGCTTTCCTTTACACGCCTGCCTCTCGTGATGGCGGGAGACGGTTTTTTACCCCAAGTTTTTTCAAAGCTCGACCGAAAAGGCGCCCCGTGGGTGGCCGTGGTGGTCTGCGCGATTTTCTGGGCCATCAGTTTTCCCCTCGGCTTTGAGCGCAACCTGATCCTTGACGTTCTCCTGACCGGACTGAGCATCATGCTGGAGTTCTGGGCGCTGGTGGCGCTGCGCGTCCGCGAGCCGGAATTGAAACGGCCGTTCCGGATTCCGGGAGGCCTGGCCGGGGCAGTTGCGATCGGCGTGCCGCCGCTCGCCTTGATGATTGCCGCCGTCGCGCGGAACCGCGCCGAACTTGTCGGCTCCACGAACGAACTCGTCATCAGCGGAGTAATTATCGCGCTGGGAGTTGCGCTCTATTTTTTGAGCCGGTTCCTGAGCAGAAAACATTCAGCGTAGCAAATTTAATCTGTCATTCCGAGCGAAGCGAGGAATCCCTCTTTCTTTTCCTGCAATTAAATTCCAGAGGGATATCTCGCTCCGCTCGGAATGACGAAAGTGGTGGGGGATTTGTTCCTCAGCCTGTAAAGCCTGTCCTGCTTACAATCCTAGAGAATTAAGCCGTTGCCACGGAAGGAGTATCGGGAGGCGCCGAAACTTTTTCCTGAGGAATATTCTTGCGGCGGAGCAACGCAACCACTTCGAGATAGAGCTTGGACCTCTGCTGCTGCCGTTCGTTGGCGCGGGTGACGTAACGCGACAGAATTTCAAAACCGCCCACATTGGCCGGCCGCACGCTGACCGCCGGGTCCGCCGAAAACGGACGAACGCCGCCCGCGCTCCCGAGGCGTTCCCATTCCCGCTCAGCGAGGCGCGAATTCGCTTCCGTTTCCTTGATCACGATTTTCCTGATTTCGTCGGCGACGGGGTAAGGATCCTGATCGGCCGGGAGAACGATATCGAGTTCGTCCCACAGCCATTGCCCGGAAGTCGAGAAATTAAAGTAGTGGCCTTCGATGGCGTAACTATTGACAAAAGTGACGCGGCGTCCCGTGGGGTGCCCGGCATCGTTCCAATTTCCGGTTTCGAGCAGGACCGTGTTGAGCAGACCGATCTGGACCACTTCGCCGCTCACGCCATTGATTTCGACCCAGTCGCCGTTACGGATTCCATTCTTCCCCATCAGAACGAACCAGCCGAAAAATCCGACGATGAAATCCTTGAGCGCGACGGTCAGGCCCGCGCCGGCCAGCGCCAGAATCGTAGCGATCTGCGTGGGCGGCCCGAAAATCACGAGTAAAATCAGGATTGCGCCGAGCCCCCGAGTGGCAACATGAATTACCGCGCGCAGGGTGAGCAAGTTTTTCTGATCCGGCGCGAGACGGCTGAATATTTGTGCCAGGGAAAAGTCCGCGATCAGAACGCACAGCGCGATCAGCAGCATCCACGTGACCGAAATGAGGAGAGAATGCAGTAGGCTTTTCTCGCGCGTCGCGGCCAACGCGCTCCAACTCTGATAGGCGGTAACCAGATCTCCCTGGTTGCGGATGCGGCCATCGAGAGCGGAAACTCTCTTTTGCAGCGCCATCATTGAACGATAGGAGGAGATGGCCTCGCCGGTGCCGGCGGAAACAGTTTCTCCAGCGGCCGTCGGCTTTCCCTTCGATGGATTTGCGCCCGCGGATGGCGCCAGTTTTTTTCGCTGCTCCGCTTGCTGCTCCTGGAGCTGGCGCTCCAATTCATCGTGGCGGCTCGAAAACGTGGCGATTTTGGTTTTGGATTCCCCTTCCGCCTGCGTCAGTTGCTTCAAGAGCCCGCGAAGAGGGACAAGCGCACGCACGCGAGAGAGAAAGGAACCGGAATCGGGCAACGTCGCGCCCGCCTGCTTTCCTACGATGCTCAAGTCCAATTGGCCGTTGCGGTCCTGCGCGGCAGCTTCATGTTCCTCGACCATGCGCTGGACTGCTCCGTGCGGGTCGCCGCCGGAGCGTTCCAGATCTTCATCCGCGTCGGCCAGTTCGTCCTGATTCAGCTCCTGCCGCGCCTTGGCAAGTTCCATTTGCTGATCGAGAGCCTGTTTTTGCGCGCCCAACGCCGTGGAGAGGAGCTTGTTGATGCGGGCAATCTCGGCGTCAATATCGGCGACGTTTTTTTCAGCATTCGAGATTCGCTCGAGGATGGCGCGAATTTCCGGAGTTGAAGGGACAGGCTGCGCAGCCGCCTGATACAGCGCGGAGGCAAATTCAAAATCCACTTCGTGGTAGGCGGCGCGCATGGCGTCGCGGGCCAGGTCCTGTTCGTCCTGGGTCGCGGCCAGCTCCGCGAGGGCCATGGCCGTTTGCATCTGGCTCATGTCCACGAGCGATTGCGCCGGACCCTTGGCGCCTTTTGTTCCGCGAGGTGATTTTTCGCCCCGGTCACGCGTGAGAAACAGGCCCACACCAGTGGCTGCCAGAAGGAGGCAAAGAACGACAAGAAAGATTCGATGGACGGTTTTCATGCTGATCTTTTATTTGGGTTTATGCGAAGCCCCGAGCCACTGGCCGACCGGCTCCCACCCTTCCGCGTGGTCGCAAATCACTTTGATCGTGGCCATAATCGGAACCGCCAGGACAAGGCCGATGGCGCCCCACAGCCATCCCCAAAACAGCAGCGCGATGGTCACCGACAGTGCATTCAGGTGAACGCGGCGCCCGACAATCGCGGGCATCAGTACGTTCAGGCCGATGATGTGGAGTGTCGTCAGTACCGCCGCGACGCCCAGGTACGGGCCAATCTTGCTCCACTGGGCCATGCCAATCAAGAAAGGAGGAATCCAGGCCAGGACCGCCCCAAGGTAGGGCACCATGTTCAACGCTCCCGAAGCACTTCCGGTAATAAATGGATAATCCAGATGAATCACGAGAAAAAATGCCAAACTCGCCAGCATCAGGATAATCGCCACCAGCGCGTTCCCGGCAATGAAACTGCGAAGTGTGACGCGGACTTCTTCGAGCGCCGATTTCACGCGGCCCTGCTGGTCCGCGGGAAACAGTTCCATGGTGGCTTTCCAGACATATTGTTTACCTGCCAGCATAAAGAACACCAGGAACGGCAAGAACGTGCCCGCCAGCAGGATCGAATACAAGGAACCCACACCTTGCACCAGCCAATCACGGATGGGAGGAGGTTCCAATGCGCGCGGCGTGGTCCGCCCCTTATCTTGAATGGGCCTGATGGCTTCGAATTGGTTTTCGACGGTGGAGATCTGCTTGTCAAAAGCTATCGAGACATGGCGCAGAATCGCGCTATATCGCGGCCAGCCGGACAAGAACTGTTCCGCGCGGTCCACGACCAGATAACCCAAGCCGGCAAGAACCGCGGTCACCGCCAGGAGCGCTAACAATGCCCCCAATGCTCTCGGAAAATGAATTCGCTCCAGAACAGTGACAACGGGATCGAGAAAATAGGCAAGCAGGACCGCAAGCAACAGCGTCATCACCAAACCGGAGGCCAGATATAAAAACGCAAAAACAATTCCCAGGGCGATGACGCGTTGGGAGGGATTGGACTTCGCCGAAATTTTTACTTCGTCAATCTGCATGTCCCGCCTGTTTCACGATAGCATAGCCGCCAACCGGGGCAAACTGCGGCTTGCCCCGTGTGCCGCCATAGCATAGCCGCCAACCGGGGCAAACTGCGGCTTGCCCCGTGTGCCGCCGCTGAGATACCGTAGGGTCTCGGCTTTACTTGAAGCCCAGATCTATATTAGGACGGAAGCCATGCTTGCCGCCGCACTTCCGGTAACTTCGTTTTCACGTCTCGATTTCCGCGCCGCGCTGGATATCCTGATCGTGGCCGCGCTGATCTATTACGTCCTGAAACTTTTGCGCGGAACGCGGGCCGTTCAGATGATTGTAGCCATCGTGCTGCTGATCGGATTCTATTGGGGAGCGCGGTGGGCGCGGCTGGAAATGGTCGAATGGCTGCTGACCACGCTGCTGCCGTATGTCGCCATTGCGCTGATCATTCTGTTTCAACCGGAGATTCGCAGGGCGCTGTCCCGCGTCGGCCGCAACCTCTCCCTGATGCGTTTTTCGTCGCACAACCCGAGGGGCACCTATGACGATATCGTTATGGCCATGGAAAATTTTTCGCAGAATCGCATCGGGGCGCTGATTGTCATCGAGCGCCAGGCGGGACTTCGGACCTATATTGAGAGCGGAATTCCGCTGGACGCCAAACTCTCCTACGATCTTCTGCTCTCGATTTTCCGTCCCGGCTCGCCGCTGCATGATGGCGCGGTGATTGTCGAAGGCTCGCGCGTGGCCGCCGCCGGGTGCTTTCTGCCGTTGTCGCTGAATCCTTTGCTCTCGAAACAGCTCGGCACGCGGCACCGCGCCGCCATCGGCATCACGGAAGACAGCGACTGTGTCGTCGTGCTGGTTTCCGAGGAGACCGGGGCCATCTCCCTCGCTTCAGGCGGGGCGCTCGAGGCGAATCTTTCGCCCGAGGATCTCAGCGACCGCCTCCTGGATCTGGTATCGCGCCGGCGGACCACTCAACAGCTCCCTGCGGCGCTTTCCAGCGCGAGGGCGCCCGCGCGAAGGTAGACCGGAAAAAATATCTTCGGAGAGCTAGACATGCTGCGCTTCCTGCGCAAATACATCTTCGCCAACGCCGCGCTGAAAGTCCTGGCGCTGCTCATTTCGTTTCTTTTGTGGGCCACCTACACTTCCGAGCCTTTTGCAGAAGTGGGTTTCCAGGTGCCGCTCGAGTTCACGAGCATGCCGGCGCAACTGGAAATTTCCGGCGACGTTCCCACCGCCGCGCGCGTGCGCGTGCGCGGGCGCTCCGTCCTGCTGCGGCGCATGATTGCGGCAGATCTCAATTTGCGGCTCGATATGAAGGACGGCAAGGAAGGAAGCGTCACGGTCGAGATTACGCCGGACAAGGTCGGCGCACCCTTCGGCGCGACCGTTGTGCAGGTTTCTCCCTCGGAAATTCACGTAACTCTTGTGCCACGCCACGACGCCACGCTTCCGGCCAGCTAGTTGGGCCTGTGCTAGACTCGCGAATGCGGGGATAAAGGCCCTTCATCGCCCTTCTTATGGCTAAGGAACTCTTCGGCACGGACGGTATTCGCGGGATTCCCGGAACCTATCCTCTGGACGACGCCACTCTTTATGGCGTCTCGCGCGCACTTGGAAAATATCTCCTGGAGAAAAATCCGAAGCCGCGCGTCCTCATCGGCATGGATACGCGCGAGTCGGGGCCGCACATCGCCTCGCAGCTTGCCGCCGGGCTTGCCGATGACGGCGTGGAATTTCTTTCTGCCGGAGTGATCAGTACTCCGGGCATCGCCTGCCTCGTCCGCCGCAAGCAGTTCTCCGCGGGAATGGTCATCTCCGCCTCGCACAATCCCTACCACGACAACGGCGTGAAGCTCTTCGCCGGATCGGGCATGAAATTTCCCGATGAGGTCGAGGAGCATCTGGAAGACGAAATTCACCGCCACAAGGGCCGCGTGACGGTTCCCCATGGCGCGCCGGTGCCCACGGACCTCTCGCTTGACGAAGAGTACCTCACGGATCTGCGCGCGCGGATAATTCCCGGCGCGAATCTCGCCACACTCAAAATTGTTCTCGACTGCGCCAATGGAGCGGCCAGCCGGCTCGCTCCTTCGCTCTTCCGCTCGCTCGGCGCCAATGTGATCGCCATTCATGACCAGCCGAACGGCCGCAACATCAATGACGGCTGCGGCTCGCTGCATCCTGAAAAGCTGCGTGAAAAAGTGATCGAGGCGCGCGCCTCGCTGGGCGTGGCCTTCGACGGCGACGCGGACCGCGCGATGTTCGTAAGCGCGAGCGGCGTGCACGTGGACGGCGACGGCGTTCTGCTCGCCATGGCGCGTTACTTGAAGTCCAAAGGACAATTAAAAGGCGGCCGCGTGATCGGCACGACGATGGCGAATCTCGGCCTCGAGCGCGCCCTCGAACGCGATGGCTTGTCTCTTGCCCGCGTGGGCGTGGGCGACCGCTACGTCCTCGAGGAGATGCTGCGCAGCGGCGCGAATCTGGGCGGCGAACAGTCGGGCCACATTATTTTTCTGGATGACGCCACAACCGGCGATGGCATGCTCACTGCTCTCAAGATTGCCTGCCTCGTCGCTCTCAGAGGCCCACTCGACGAATTGATTCACGGCTTCAAAGTTTTTCCGCAATCCATCGTCAACGTGAAAGTGAAATCCAAGCCTCCGCTCGAATCTCTCCCCCTGGTGTCCGCCGAAATCGAGAAGGCCACAAAAACGCTAGGCGATTCCGGACGCGTGGTCGTCCGCTATTCCGGGACCGAACCCAAGGCGCGCGTGATGGTCGAAGCGGAACGCGCCGAGGATGTTGCTATGTGGACCGAAGCGCTGGCTTCCGCGATTCGAACAGCAATTGGCGTCTGATCAGGACGAAAGGAATTCCTCCGTTCGTTTACTAATCGCCCAAAACCTGCAAATCAGCGCATTTATTCCAAAGATGGTATGTTGATGGCAACAATATATGACAAATTGTATATCCTCAATGGAGGCGCATTGGCAAAAACTCTCGAAATATATACAAGTCTTGTATTTTCTTATATTTATAAGTCCACAGCCATCCCTTCCTGATTTGGCACACTTCTTGCACTACTCGAGACCAAGTGGTTTTTAGCATTCCCGGGGTGGTGGTCATGTCCCGGTTATTGCCGGGACGGGGTGAATTGGGGTTTTGCTGGAAGGGGCCTGGAGACAGGCCCCTTTCGATTTTTTGGGCACGTTTTTCCGCTCGGCGCGTTGATTCCTTCCCCACACGAATAGCACGATAAAAACAGACCCTCAGCAAATCGATGTGCGCGGGGCATTTGCTGTAGCTCGGGTCAGACGCGGGCTACAGCAAACAAACCCACAAACCAATGAGGGCACGGCGAACCGTGCCCTTTTGACATTTCAATTCAATTGAATGTTTAGCTGCAGCCCGACGTCCCGCCGCAGTTTTCGCACTTATAGCACGCTCCGTTGGGCGTCATGAGCATGCCGCATTCCGAGCATGTGGGCGCGCCGTCGAACATGGGCCGTTGGCTGTTGTTTGCAGCGGGCGAATCGTTCTCGACGGGCGCGGCCATCGCGGGCAGAGCCGCCGGAGTTGCCGTTACTGTTGCGGCGGGAAGAACTGCCTCGCCGTTGTGTGTCAGGTAATCGGGAGAGATAAACCGACCGCCGAGCCAGCGCGCGATGTAATCGAGCACGGACTTGGCATACGGAATGGCCGGATGGCCCGTGTAGCCGGCAGGCTCAAAGCGCGTATTGATGAACTTGTCCACAAGCGTCTTGAGCGGCACGCCATACTGCAGGCCGATCGAGACGGAAAGGGCAAAGCCGTCCATGAAGCCCGAAAGCGTCGAGCCTTCCTTGGCCATCTTGATGAAAATCTCGCCCGGCTCTCCTGTCTCGTACAGTCCCACGGTGATGTAGCCTTCGTGGCCGCCGATGGAGAATTTGTGCGTGATCGAGGAGCGCTCGCTCGGCAGCTTGCGCCGGTACGCGCGGAGAAAAAGTTCGCGCTGCTCGGCCACGGGCGAGAGAGTTTCCGCGGGTTTCGCGGCGGCCTGCGTCTGCTGCGCGGTGTCTTTCTTGTCGCCGGCGGCGGAGAGCGGCTGCGAGCCTTTGGAATTGTCGCGGTAGATGGCTACGGCCTTCACGCCCAGCTTCCACGATTCAATATACGCTTGCATGACGTCTTCAATTGTGGATTCCTCGGGCATGTTGATCGTTTTGCTGATGGCGCCGGAGAGAAACGGCTGCGCTGCCGCCATCATCTTCAGGTGGCCGCGCCAGGAGATCGAGCGTCCGCCTTCCGTGGCCAGCGAGCAATCGAAGATGGGCAGATGCTCGGGCTTGAATCCGGGCGCTCCCTCGATTTTTCCGTTGCGGTCAATGTAGGAAACGATTTGAGAAGTTTCCTCCGGCGAATACCCGAGGCTCATCAGCGCCTGCGGCACCGTGTTGTTGACGATCTTGATGACGCCGCCGCCGACCAGCTTCTTGTATTTCACCAGGGCCAGGTCGGGCTCGACGCCGGTCGTATCGCAATCCATCATGAATCCGATCGTGCCGGTGGGAGCGAGCACGGTGACCTGCGAATTTTTGTAGCCGAATTTTTCGCCCAAGGCCAGCGCCGTATCCCAGGAAGTTTGCGCGGCCGAGAGCAGCGACGGCTGCACGTTTTCCGGCTTCAGCGGGCGCAGCGAATCGCGGTGCATGCGAATCACGTCCAGCATCGGCTCGCGGTTCACGGCGTAACCGGCAAAGGGCCCGAGGCGTTCGGCAATGCGCGCCGACTGCGCGTAGGCTTCGCCGCACATCAGCGCGGTGACCGCTCCGGCCATATCGCGGCCGCCGTCGGAATCGTATGGCAACGCCATAGACATCAGCAGAGCGCCGAGGTTTGCGTAGCCCAGGCCGAGCGGGCGAAACTTGTGCGAGTTGTCAGCGATGCGCGGCGTCGGGTAGCTCGCGTTATCCACCAGAATTTCCTGCGCCGTAATGGTGATGTCCACGGCGTGGCGGAACGCATCCACGTCGAAGGTGCCGTTGGAGTTCAGATACTTCATCAGGTTGAGCGACGCGAGGTTGCAGGCCGTATCGTCCAGGAACATGTATTCGGAGCAGGGATTGGACGCGTTGATGCGCGCCGTGTTCTTGCAGGTATGCCAGCGATTTACGGTCGTGTCGTACTGCATGCCGGGATCGCCGCAATGCCAGGTGGATTCAGCCATGCGATGGAGCAGTTCGCGCGCGCTGTACTTCTCGACAGGATTGCCGTCGTTGACGTTGCGCGTCCACCAGTCGCGGTCATCCTCGACCGCCTGCATGAATTCATCGGTGACGCGGACCGAATGGTTGGCATTCTGGAAGTAGACGGAAGAGTAGGCCTCGCCGTCAATCGCGGGGTCGTAGCCCTGCTCGATGAGCACCTGGGCCTTGTGCTCTTCCTTCATCTTGCAGTCAATGAATTCGACGATGTCCGGATGATCCACATTCAGGATGACCATCTTCGCGGCGCGGCGCGTCTTGCCGCCAGACTTGATCACGCCTGCGAACGCGTCAAAGCCCTTCATGAAGCTGACCGGGCCGGAAGCGATCCCGCCGCCCGAGAGCGTTTCGCGGCTGCCGCGCAGGGTCGAGAAGTTCGTGCCTGTGCCCGAACCCCACTTGAAGAGCATGCCCTCGGTCTTGGCGAGGTTCATGATGGATTCCATGTTGTCGTCAACCGAGTTGATGAAGCAGGCCGAGCATTGCGGCTTGGGCTGCACGCCCACGTTGAACCAGACCGGGGAATTGAAGGCCATCTTCTGCTCGACGAGCAGATGCGCCAAGTCGTCGCGGAAGGCGTCGCGCGATCCGGTGTTCGCAAAATAACCGCCCTGCTCCCCCCAGTGTACAATCGTGTCCACGACGCGGCTGATCAGATGCCGCACGGAGTCTTCGCGCTCCGGCGTGTTCAGCTTGCCGTGAAAATATTTGGACGCGACGATGTTCGTCGCCGTCTGCGACCAGCCTTTCGGCACTTCCACATTTTCCTGCCGGAAAATGGTTTTACCTTTTTCGTTGCCAATCAAGGCAACGCGGCGCTCCCATTCGACAGCGTCGAACGGAGAGACGCGTCCGTCGGTGAAATACCGGTCGAAGACCAGTCCGGTGCGAACTTCCACATCCACGGGGGTAACCACAGCAGGTTGAACCGCCGTTTTGTCGCTAAAGGTCATATTCGTATGAGCCATTCTCGCCTCCGCGCAGGTAGGCTCCCCCGCGCAGAGGGAACCTAGTCATTTTACTCCCGTTCTGGATTCCGGGAGCACGCAGTTGCCTGATTCTCAGCAGGCCGCTGCTGGATTCAAAGGGTTCGACCGGAAGTCCTGGAGCGCCGAAAAAGGACAAGCAATCCCTGCCGCAATTTCCTAGCCGCGTGGCGATCAGGAATTTGCGTCACGCCTCGCCGGCAGCGCTGGGAGCGTCGGCGACGGGGAGTGGCAAGTGCCTCCTCGATGTCTCCAGGATAAATCCGGCGGTTCGGGTCAGACGACGTTGCGCTTCCCTGGAATGAAGATGCCATTCGCGCGTCGGAGACCGACCCTTTGTATCTGACGGCGCAATGTAAACAAATGGGAAAAATCTGTCAAGAGAAAACCACCTCAAAGCACAAAATATCCGGCTTGCAGTGCCTAATCGGTCTATCCCTAGTGGTCGTGTTGCTCACGAACACTAGGCGGAAAAACACCTTCCGTCGCGCAAAAGAACTCAAATCCGCTGTTCGGAACCTTACCACACGTTTCGTTTCGCCGAAGAATTTTCAGGAGCGCGAGGCTGTTCAAAACTTTGCGCGTGGTGGAAAACTTTTCGGAAACGCAATGCTTGGCGGCATGACTTCGTTGGAATTCCCGGAATTTCAGAACAAGAATTTCTTCTTCGCTTGCCAGGCTTGCTGCCGCTTTCTTTGTGGTAGAATTTCGCAATCGGCGTTAGGCCCGTAGCTCAGTTGGTTAGAGCGCTACCTTGACACGGTAGAGGTCTGCGGTTCGAGTCCGCACGGGCCTACCACTTATTCCTGTCATTTCGATGGGCTTAGCGGTTTTCTGTGACCCGCATTGCGAAATTTCCGTACCGCTCTTCGTACCGCTGAAACACGATCGCTTGGTGGTCAGCGGGCCTGCCACTTGCCAACAGAAAGACTTGCGAGGAGTTGTTCCAGCTCTCGGAAGAGCAGTAAAATGCGTATGGTTTGAGAGTAATTTTGAGCTGACGCCGTCCTGCGTCAATGCAAATGAACCTGCCCAGCTACCTTCGATTTGTGGCGGTCGTGCTATGGATCGGCACGCCACTATCTGCGCAGACGATTCCTGCCCCGTCTAGCAATGCGGCCGATCTTCCTGTGATCGCGCTTGCCGTGGCGGAACAGCATCTGATTGAGCGCACACCACCAAAGTATCCGCCGCTTGCGAGGCAAGCCAACATACGTGGTGATGTGCACCTTACGCTTGAAGTGGATTCGAACGGTGCCGTAATCCGTGTGGCTCAATCCTCCGGCCACCCACTTTTGATACAAGCGGCATCTGATGCCGCCAAACAGTATCGTTATCGCCCCTTCGAGATAAACGGCGTTGCGGCGGATGTGCTTGTGGAGGCGGTTGTTTCTTTCGGGCCGCCCCTCCCTCAGCACGTGCCCTTTCCAGAAGTGCGGGATTCCAATTCGGTGCTCATCGAGTACAACGGCGGCAGGCTCGATCTACTCGTCCACGGGAATGGAATGGTCGAATACAAGGGCGTCGGGGGCGTCGTCGTAGAGGGAAAACACCAGCGACGAATAAGCGCGGAAGAGATACACGCGCTGTTGGAAGCCCTTCGACAAGCAGACTTTTTCTCGTTGAGTGACGAATATAACTATGCAACCGACAGTTACGCCGAAACGACTTCTGTCCAGATCGGTGCTGCGCGAAAGGTGATCACGGATTACAGAGTAGACATTCCACCAGGCCTTAAAAACGTCCAAGACGCTATTTTGAAATATTCTCATTCCGATCAATGGGTCAAGGGGAACGCCGAAACGGTCCCGTCACTCGTAGCAGAAAACTCCAACCCGGCCACCAGACGAAATGTCCTTTCTGACGCTCTTCCCCGCGCCGCTCTGTACGGCGACACGGCGATTGTGCGGAACATTCTGTCCAATAAAGTTGACTTGGAACGGCGTGGCCCCTACGACTCGACCGCCTTATTGCTCGCGGCCGATAGGGGTTTACCGGAGATGGTCTCCGTGCTCCTCAAGAGTGGCGCGAACCCGCACGCCGTTGATCAAGCTGGCCGAGGCGCTCTAATCTTCGGAGCGGGCAGTGGCAACGCCGACGTTGTGCGTTTGCTTCTCGCAGCTGGCCTGAAAGCGAACGAGAAAGATATGTATGGTGACACCGCTCTCATGGCCGCCGCCTCTTCCGGCAATCCGGAATCCGTCGATCTCCTGCTTAGAGGTGGGGCCGACGTAAACGCTCAAAACAGTCGGCGGCAAACCGCTCTTCTTAGTGGCGCGACTGGAGACTCGGGTTTCAGCATTGGGGAAATGGGAAGAGGACACACCGAAGTTCCAGAGGAAAGGATTCACCGGGATCGTGTAGTCCAACTACTTGTGGACGCTGGCGCAAATATTGATGCGCAGGGCTGGTTTGGCGACACGGCTCTTTTCTCGCTTAACAAAGATGCCGTTCAGAAACTCATAGATAATCGCATCAATCTCGAGATTCGCGACGACAGTGGTGAGACAGCACTGGTTGAAACCGTCTCGGCGTCCATAGCGGGGCTACTGATCGAGGCAGGCGCTAACGTCAATTCGCAAGACAACGACGGCGAGACAGCTCTTATCAAAGCTGCGAGACAGCATTATGTCCGCAAGCTACAAATCCTTGTAAGAGCGCCGAAGATTGACCTTGAGCGCCGTGACAATAAGGGCGAAACCGCGTTGATGAAAGCGCGGGCGGCCCACTTTGACGATTGCGCTCAGGTCCTGATAGGTGCGGGCGCAACCCAGTAAATTGGTAGGCGTCGTACCAGCCCTCTATCGAACAATTTCTGTCGCGAGGTGCGGCGTTGAATGACGAGAAACAGAAGTCCACGGCCCCAGTAGGACGCCCCCTTGCGGTTGACGCGACTGCGGAGAGTTCCTCTCGCACTGAACCTGCATTCATCGCGAGACCAGCGGGGGCTGCCGTGTATCACGGCTTCCAGGTTCTTAGTGATGTTGCCGTGGAAGGTTTCGTGTTTGGCAAAATCACAGATTTCGAGATTGAGCCTTGCGAATGTGGAGACGCCTTCGTCATTGCCCCGGACAACAGTCGAGCTAGGCTAGTCTGGGAGGTTTCAGATAGACATTTCTTTCAAGAGGTTTGCCCTGCGGACGCAAACCGCTGGGGTGTCTGGAGCGTCTCTTTCCCTTTCGCCATGACAAACCGCCACAACGTCAAAAAGAATCTCGAATCGATCCTTCCTGAACTTAGAGTACGTTGGAATGAATGGCGCGAAAAGTACGCGAAGTGAAGTATCGTTCGCTCAGTTAGGGTAGAATTGACTAGCAGCTCGCTTTCCGTGATGTGACGGGCAAATCCATCTGGAAGGAGAGACTGTCATGAACAGCAACTTTTTTCCACGAACCCAGCAGCAAACGCCGCAAGGGGTTCCCGTCAGAAGCGAACGTTAAGCGCGGCTTCCGCGTGGTCCACGACGCGAAGGAACTGATCGAGAAGCTTGGCAGGAACGACCCCTGCCCGTGCGGCTCCGGACGTAGCTTTCAAGAAGTGTTGCTTGCGGACTGGTCGTTATGACGGTTCGCTACGAAACCATTACCATCGGTAGATTACAAAAGGGCACGGCGTCAGCTGTGCCCTTTCCGTTTGTAGTGACGCATTACTCGAATGAGGTCACTTCTGAGGTTCCCATTGCGCCGCTTTGCCGGGGCGTTTGATTAGACAGGTTTCAACCGCCTGCGCTGGAGCACACGGCCGATAGCAATTAGCGTTACCGATAGAACCGAAAAAATCAGAAGCATCTGCCAATCTCCCAGCACCTGAGATCCAGCCTCCGGCATATCCCCGGCATCATCGGGCACGACGGTGTCGTGATGCTCAGGGTCGTAGCGAATCGGCAGCGGCGTTCCCGGCGGGTGTTGTGAAGCCCACTGGTACATTTCTCGTGTCTGTAAGATTTCCTGTTGAAAATGTGGGAAGAAAAAGCAAGGGTGTCTCC